>Ga0335070_10000668_pt1 | contig 38771 bp, 37 predicted proteins | sample Lox_Sample_13_FD_206722 | JGI IMG/M metagenome (GOLD analysis project Ga0335070, IMG submission 206722) | Soil microbial communities from Loxahatchee National Wildlife Refuge, Florida, United States - Lox_Sample_1.3 | ecosystem: Environmental > Terrestrial > Soil > Wetlands | place: USA... | reverse complement strand
GAAGAATAATCCTGAAACGCTGCACCGCGCCGAATCGCCAGTGTCGGGGATTTTTTCATGTATCTGAACTTTTGGCAATCGGGTCGGGATGTTGGAGGGGAAATATGGGGCCTACATTATGTGGATCGTCAGTTATTAATGACATTGGAGCATTTCCCGGAGGGATTCAGGACCTGCAGGACCCGGCCTTACCTGATGAGCAACCGGAGGCTTCAAATGATGGCCTGATGTCGGCCAATAAAGAGCCTGTATCCGCGAATGAAGAATTTCAATCCGCCAATATAGAACTGAAGGCCCTCAGCGAGGAACTTGCAACCGTCAAAGCGGAACTCCGGAACAAGGTAAAGGAATTAAACCAGGCAAACAGCGACATGGAGTACGTGTTGAGCGCTTCTCAGATTGCGACGGCATTCCTCGACCGGCAACTCAATATCAAGCGATTTACCCCATCAATGGCTGCCAATTTCGGTTTGACGCCATCCGACATCGGACGAGCCTTTCAAATCCAGGCGGGAAAGATTGACTGGCATGATTTCCCCGGCGATGCAAATAAGGTCCTTGAAGAACTGATTCAGATGGAAGGGAGGTTAAAGTCCCGGAAAGTGAAAAATGCTACATCATGCGAGTTCTTCCCTATCGGACCACGGAAGGGGGAATAGACGGCATCTTGGTAACTCTCGTTGACATTACGGAACGCAAACGAACCGAGCAGAAATTCCGGGCAATCTTTGAAAATGCCCGTGACTCTTTTTTTATTATTGACGCAGATACCAATTTCATTGACTGCAATCGTTCCGCAATCGAACTGTTCCGCTGCAGCAGGGAAAAGCTCCTTCGCGACAAGCCGACTTCCTTTTCACCCCCGTTTCAGCCGGACGGACGGAAATCGGGAGAAAAGTCGCGCGATATCCTCGCATCCGCCTTGCAGGGTGATCCGCAGTACTTCGAATGGCAATTTCGGCTGCCGGACGGCACGCTTTTATACACGGCCATCTCGCTCAACCAGTTCGAGCTTGAAGGAAAACCGATGCTGCTGGCGGCAGTACGGGATATCTCCGACAGGATAAGTGCCGAAGACCAAATAAAGACACAGGCGGCGCATCTCAGGGCTCTTATGGACAACCTGCCGTTCGGGTTATGGGCCATCGGCCCCGACGGCCAATACTTCATGCAGAATTCCATAGATCGCGAGATATGGGGGAATATTGTCGGGAAACGGCCACAGGAATGGGCGCCATCCCGGGAAGTACTGGAAATGTGGATGGAGGATAATCGTAAGGCCTTTGCCGGCGAGGTTGTGAAGAAGGAAACCGAACATCTCGTCCGTGGAGAAAAACGCCTGTTTTACAAAATTCTGGCGCCGATTGTCCATGAAGATACCATTTTGGGCATCATGGGCGTCAATATTGACATTACTGACCACAGACGTTCCGAGGAGGCTTTGCGTCAAAGCGAGGAAAGGTGGGAATTCGCAATCGAGGGGAGCAATGATGGGGTCTGGGACCGGAACCTGCAGACCGGCGAGGTTTATTTCTCGCGCCAGTGGAAGGAAATGCTGGGCTTCCGCGATGAGGAAATCGGCGCCAACGTGGAAGAATGGTCGGAGCGGGTTCATCCGGAGGATTATCCGCTCGTAAAAGAAGCCCTGAGAAAGCACTTCCGGGCGGTAACGCCCCATTACTCCGCGGAATACCGGATCCGGTGCAAGGACGGTTCCTTCAAATGGATTCTTGCCAGGGGCAAGGTCATATCCAGAACGGAAGACGGTAAACCGGTACGGTTTATCGGGACGCATACCGATATCACCGAGAGAAAAAACCTGGAGATGCAGCTGTACCAGGCGCAGAAAATGGAAGCAATAGGGCAGCTTGCCGGCGGGGTTGCGCACGACTTCAATAACATCCTTACAGCCATCATCGGCTTCAGTCATCTGATAATGTTGAAGACAGCCGAGAACGACCTGTTGAGGAACTATGTTGGACACATACGGGCTTCGGCGGAAAGAGCCGCCGAACTGACCCAGGCCCTTCTGACTTTCAGCAGGGATCAGGTTATGGTGCAGAAAGCGGTTAATCTGAACCAGATTGTAACGCAGCTGGAGAAAATGCTCAGGAGACTCATCAGGGAGACCCTGGAACTGCGACTGGAAATTTTTCCGGGAAAATTATTCGTCATGGCCGACAGAGGCAAGATCGAACAGTCACTGATTAATCTCGTTACCAATGCCAGGGATGCCATGCCCGGGACCGGAATTATTTCCATTACCACGTCGAAAACGGCTGTCGGCGCAGTGAGCCGGCACTTGCATGGAACCGGGACACAGGGAGATTGCGCCTGTATAACGGTAAGTGATACCGGGTGCGGCATGAATGAAGAGACAAAAAAGAAGATTTTTGAGCCGTTTTTCACTACCAAGGAAGTGGGCAAAGGTACGGGGTTGGGCCTGTCTATCGTTTACGGCATCGTGAAACAGCATAACGGCAGCATTTTCGTCGATTCAGGGCCGTCGAGGGGAACTTCCGTAAGGATATGTCTGCCGCTTGTGGACGTAAACGAGGACGAAATTGATATTAAAGATGACACCCCCCCCGTTGGCGGCACTGAAACAATACTTCTGGCCGAGGACGATCCTGAAGTCCGGGATTTCCACAGGACACTGCTTGAAGCCGCGGGTTACACCCTGGTTTTAGCGACCGACGGTGAGGAAGCGCTTGAGGCGTTTGCCGGGCTCAGAGGTGAAATCGACATTCTTGTCCTGGATGTGATCATGCCCAAGCTTGGCGGGAGAAAGGTTTATGATGCCATAACCAAGGCAAGACCCGGAATAAAGGCATTATTCCTGAGCGGCTACCCGGCGGACGATTTGAATGATGCCGAGGTTATGCATGAAAGGGGGGATCTCCTGACCAAACCGGTAGACCCCGACGATCTGCTGAAAAAAGTTCGCGAGGTACTTAACAGGAAAGAGTGATTACGGATGGGGCAAATTGACGTCCCGTCCGGGTTTGCATCGACAATTCATTGACGGATTTGTGCGCCTGTCAGAGAGTCGTTTTCCAAAAGTCCTCGCAAGGCAAAAGCAAGGTTTCTTCCCGCTACCCTGGAATTTCCGGCCAACCGTATCAGCTGCGGCAATAGTCCCGGCTTCCGGGCAATTGCCAGTAATATCCTGGATATACGGATGTTCATTTCGTGGTCCGTGAACAGGTCGAGGCTGAAGTCGAGTTCTTCATCCGCCGCATCGCTGACGGCGCGTATTGCCAGTAGCGGGATATTTCCCGCGATTGTTTCCCTGACAATTGCCCATGTTTCCATGTCCAGAACCGGATTTGTCGCGTAACCCGGCAGAAATCCGGTTAATTCCTTTTTGTTGAGGATGTTGCCGGAGGTGATAAAATCAGCCTGTCTGGCTGAAAATCCCAATTTGATGCCGATGTTTTTCAATGTCGGCAAAACACTTGCCGGAATTGATAACTCAATTGTCTCACCGATATCGGAAGATGTTTCCCGCCATAAAGAGGTTCTTTCCGCAACTGCCAGGTCGCCCGCGGCCATTCCGGGCAGAACCGCTCCGCCGAAACCGAATGAAATGATCAGACCGGGCCTGACATCGGATATAAGGGTTTGCGCGGCCCTCGCGGCCCTCCTGATGCCGATGCCGGATTCCAAGAGCCTGCACTCCCTTCCCTTGACACTGAAGCTGTACAGGTTGAATTCCCCGATCTTCGTTTTCGAGTATTTCCCGGCAATTTTGAGCAGCGGTCTGATCTCACCGGGCATGGCCGCGATGAGTCCGACGATTTTGTGTTCCATATGGATGCCTGTTGTTATGAGTTGATGAAATGTACCAGAGAAACCGTTTTTCTTCAACATCCGAACGGTGCAGAACGGCATTTCACAGTTGGTTCCACATAGTTTTTTTTGCTTCGGCCGCGGGCATGGACGATTCGGTATCCGGAAGCCGGAAGGTTGTGAAAACCCTGCCGGAAATCTCGTCCGGACTGTAAAAACCGGCATTCCGGAATCTGAACAGACGGGCAGTTCATCCTTGACAAAACATGTTCCTGTCTATATGGTAACAGGTTGATTTTGCATACAAGAATAGTACGACAGGAGTTCTGGATGAAACCGTTATTTCTTAATCCTCCCACCTTCGAAGACTTTGACGGCGGCGCCGGGGCGCGGTATCAGGCGTCGCGCGAAGTCACTTCCTTCTGGTATCCGACCTGGCTCTGTTTCCCTGCCGGCATGATTGAAGGCAGCCGGGTTGTCGATGCACCGGTGCAGAGGCTGAACCTGGACGATTGCCTGAAAATCGCACTGGATTACGATATGGTAGTCATGTATACCTCCACGCCGACTCTTCGCATCGACATAGAAACGGCACGCAGGATAAAGGAGCAGAAGCCATCCACCATTACCGTCTTTACCGGTCCCCACGTCACGATCCTCCCGGAGGAGTCTCTTTCGGTCGCAAACGGTGCCGTCGATATTGTCTGCCGCGGCGAATTCGATTACTCCGTCAAGGAACTGGCCGAGGGAAGGCCGTGGGAAGAGATCAACGGGATCAGTTTCAAAAGAGACGGTAAAGTGGTCAATACCAAGGAGCGAGCTCCCATCGAAGACCTTGACGCTCTTCCCTTTGCCAGCCAGGTCTATTTGCGTGATCTTCCGGTAAACGAATATATAATTCCCCACTTTCTCCATCCCTATGTTTCCATTTATTCCAGCCGGGGATGCCCCTCAAAATGCATCTACTGCCTGTGGCCGCAGACCTTTTCCGGCAGGAAGATGCGCACCAGGAGCCCGGAAAACGTATATCAGGAAGTCAAATGGATTATCGACAACATCCCCGGGATAAGGGAAATATCGTTTGACGATGATACCTTCACCGCCGACCGCGCCCATGCCCGGGCGGTCGCGGAAAAAATCAAGCCCCTCGGCATTTCATGGACCATCAACGCCAGGGCGAACTGCGATTACGAAACGCTGCGCATCATGAGGGATGCGGGTCTGAGGCACGTGGTCGTCGGTTACGAGAGCGGCAACGAGCAGATACTGAAAAATATCAAGAAGGGCGTGACCAAGGCGGAGGCCATTGAATTTACCCGTAACTGCAAAAAACTGGGACTTTCGGTTCATGGCGCCTTTGTCATGGGGTTGCCGGGTGAGACCAGGGAAACGATCAGGGAAACAATCGAGTTTGCCCGCTGTCTCGACCTGAATTCCATCCAGGCTTCCCTCGCTTCCCCTTATCCCGGGACCGAGTTTTACGAATTGTGCAAAAAGGAAGGGTGGATTTCTTCCGATTCATTTATTGACGAAACCGGCCACCAGACCTGCGTGATCAACTATCCGCATCTTTCCAACAAGGAAATATTCAACGCCGTGGAGCTGTTCTACAACAAGTTTTATTTCCGTCCGAAATACATCTTCCGCAGTATCGTGAAAATGATAAGCAACGGAGAGGAACGGAAGAAGATGCTGAAGGAAGGCAGACAATACCTGGCCTACATGAAAAAGCGCAAGCAGGCGCAGTGTTAGACTTTGCTTCAAATCGTCCGATCCGAACATGAAAGAGCTGATAATAAACGCTGACGACTTCGGCCTGTGCGAAGGATCGAACCGGGCGATCCTGAGCGCTTACCGGGAAGGGATTCTCACCAGCGCTTCGCTGATGGTCGGCGGAGCCGCCCTGGAGCAGGCCGTTTCCATTGCCGGTCAGAACAAAGGCCTCCAGGTCGGGCTCCATCTTACCCTGGTACAGGGTCATTCGGTCCTTCCTCCGGAGGAAATCCCCGGGCTTGTCGACGCGGAGGGGAATTTCACCACCAATCCGGTAAAGGCCGGGATGAGATATTTCTTCGAAAAATCCCTCAGAGACCAGCTTCGCCGCGAAATCGAGGCGCAGATCCTCGGGTTTCTGGAAACCGGGATCCCGCTTTCACACGTCGACGGACACCTGAACATCCACATGCATCCCGTGGTATTCGACATCCTTCAACAACTGATGCCGAAGTACGGGATAACGAGCTTCAGGCTGACCAGGGAAAACCTGTGGCCGAACCTGGCCATCGACAGGGGCAGGTTGACGGGCAAAATGCTGGACGGCTTTATCTTTTCCTCCCTTGCCCGCCGGTGCAGTCCGTGTCTGGATAAACTGGGCATTTCCTACGCTGCTGAAGTAAAGGGTCTTCTCAATTCCGGCCGGATGACCGAAGAGTATCTGTCTGGAGCGCTGGACAGTCTCGTGGATGGGACCACGGAGATATATTTCCATCCGGGATGCTATCCGTGCGGTGTTTTGCGGGAGTTGATGCCGGAGTACCTGCATGAGCGGGAACTGGAGGCGTTGACCAGTCCAAGGATAAGGGACAAACTGAAGTTGCTCGGCATAGGGCTGAGAAATTACAGGGGAGAGTGCAAAGCATATGTTTAAAACAGTAATAGTCATGTTGCTGGCGGTTACCGCGGGCACCGTCGGGGACATTATGCTGACGAAGGGAATGAAAGAACTGGGCGACGTTTCGGCCATGAGCCTGAAAGGAATCCTCCACGCGGCTTTCCAGGCGCTCACCAGCCCCAAGCTCATCATGGGCACGACCATGCTTGCGGTATTCTTTTTCCTGTGGCTTGCGGTTCTGTCATGGGAGGACCTTTCCGTTGCGCTTCCCATGCAGGCTTTGAATTATGTCCTGGTTGCCTTTCTTTCTCAATATTTTCTGGGCGAGATCGTCACTCCGATGCGCTGGGCGGGAACCGTCCTCGTCTGCGTCGGGGTAGTCCTGATTACCAAAAGCAGCGGTGCTTGATCCGCGCACAAGGGGCAATATGACAAAACCGGTCGTTTTGGAAATTTTCATTATCGGCAATGAAATACTGATCGGAGATATCCAGGATACGAATACTGGCTGGCTCTGCAGGGAAATCAACAGCCTCGGAGGGTATGTTTCAAGGGCAACCGTTTTGCGTGACGACCTTGAGGTAATAGCGGTCGAAATACGATCGGCCTTGGAGCGCGGCCCCCGGGTGATATTCACTTCGGGGGGGCTCGGACCTACCGCCGATGACCTTACTCTTGCCGCAATCGCAAAGGGGACAGGGGTCGGGGTAAGGCTGAATGAAAACGCCCTGAAGATGGTCAAGGACAGTTACGACGAATTTTTCGCCAGGGGGATCATGGCCCAGGGCGGCCTCAATCCGGCCAGGGAAAAAATGGCGTGGCTCCCGGAAGGGGCGGTTCCGCTGCACAATCCCGTCGGGACGGCTCCCGGCGTCCTGCTGAAGACAGGGCAAACCTCCATAATAAGTCTGCCCGGCGTGCCCTCGGAGCTGAAGGGCATCTTCAACAGTTCACTGCGGCCTTTTCTCATGGAAACTTTCAGCGAAGGCATATCCGTCATGCGCGCAATCACCGTACGCTGCAATGACGAATCCATACTGGAACCCGTACTGAGCCGCGTCGTTCCCGCCCATCCCGAAGTCTACATCAAATCCCTGGCAAGGACTCTCGGAGAAACCCCGGAACTCGACATAACCCTAACCGCGGTCGGGTCCGACCGGGCATCCATTGAGGCGCTTCTTGCGGCGGCACTGCGTGACCTCAGGGAAGGCTTCGTTGCAATAGGAATAGAGCACTGGGACAAGGTACCAAAGTAAAGAATTAGTTTAGAATTCATGTATTCAGATTAGATCAGCGTTCAATTGCTTTTTTGGAATAAATTTTATTAATAAATAATTAACGCAGGCAGCCTTCTTTGGCTGCTTTTTTGTTTTAAATTCATTGTATACACTTGATTTGTATGCAAACGTAAGAAAAATGCTATATAATTCCCACTATGAAACTTTCGGGAAACGCATTAAAAATCCTCCGAGCAAGATACCTGTTGAGGAATGAAAACGGCGACGTAATCGAATCCCCCTCTCAGATGTTCAGGCGGGTGGCCCGCTCGATATCGGAAGTCGAAACCGCCTATCACGAAGACGCTTCATACTGGGAAGAACAATTCTATCGACTAATTTCCTCCCTGAAATTTCTTCCGAATTCGCCTGCGATCATGAACGCGGGCAAGTCCATCGGACAGCTGGCCGCCTGCTTCGTCCTGCCGGTGGAAGACTCGATGGCAAGTATCTTCGACACCCTGAAAAACGCCGCGCTGATCCTGCAAAGCGGAGGCGGCACCGGTTTCTCTTTTTCCCGGCTGCGTCCGCGGTCGGATTTCGTGCGTTCGACGGGAGGCATTGCCAGCGGTCCCGTTTCCTTCATGAAAATATACAATGCCGCGACGGAGGTCATAAAGCAGGGAGGCGCGCGGCGCGGCGCCAATATGGGCATTCTCAGGGTAGACCATCCCGACATTCTGGAGTTTATTAAGATAAAAAGGAACGAAAATGAACTGGTGAATTTCAACATCTCCGTGGCAGTGCCTGATTCCTTCATGGAAACGCTGATGATTGACGGGGAATACGATCTCATCAACCCGAGATCCGGGGAAGTTGCCGGAAAACTCAAGGCCAGGGCGGTTTTTGACGAAATCGTGGCGAGCGCGTGGGAGACCGGGGACCCGGGGCTGATTTTCATCGACCGCATCAACGAAATGAACCCGACTCCGCAGATCGGTGACTTTGAAAGCACGAACCCGTGCGGCGAGCAACCGCTTCTGCCCTACGAAGCGTGCATCCTCGGCTCCATGAACCTGTCGGCATACGTGAAAGGCCGCGATGTGGACTATCCTCTCCTGGAACTGGACGTCCGCACCGCGGTGCGCTTCCTGGACGACGCCATTGACGCCAACATATACCCGCTTCCCGCGATCGAGAACATGCACAAGAGCAACAGGAAAATAGGGCTCGGTGTTATGGGTTGGGCGGACATGCTGGTCCTTCTCGGCATCCCGTACAATCATGGGGAAGCATTCTCGCTTGCCCGAAGGATAATGCGTTTCTTAAGTTCGAAATCAAGGGAGGCGTCCGCCGAACTTGCCGAGAAAAGGGGGGTATTCCCGAATTTTCTCGGTTCAGTCTACGACGCTCCCGGCATGCCAAGGGTAAGAAATGCTACAACCACTACCATCGCCCCGACCGGAACACTGTCCGCCATCGCCGACTGTTCCAGCGGCATAGAGCCGTATTTTGCCTTGGCCTACAAAAGGCTGGCCATTGACACGGAGCTTACGGAAATCAATAAATATTTCGTCGATATCGCCAGGAAGAAAGGATTTTATTCCGAAGAAATGATGGATCTGGTAATGAGGAAGGGGAACCTGTCCGGGGTCAGGGGAATTCCGGCGGATGTCAGGATACTGTTCCGGACGGCCATGGAAATACCTCCCGAAGACCACATCGAGATGCAGGCGGCGTTTCAGGAATACACCGACAATGCTGTCTCCAAGACGATCAATCTGCGCCATGGGGCGAAAAAGGAAGACGTTGCCAGGGCCTATCTGCTGGCATACGAAAAGGGCGTCAAGGGGATCACCATATTCAGGTACGGCGCGAAACGGGGAACGCTGGTCAGGTTTGCCGATACGGATTAACGCGGCTGGAGGTTCAACATAGGGACACAGAGCTCTGTGGCAGAAGCTTTCAGGTTAAATCTTGAATCTGTATTCAACGGTTGCGTATTGGTCCGGATTCCCGTTGTAAGTGCGTTCGACGAAGGTCAGATTATTTTCCGTATCGATAAGAACTACCGTGGAAGAACGGGTTCCGTAATGGGGACCGCTGACGAAGATCGACGACAATATCCGCTCGTTTTCTATCCCCACGCCTGTATCCGGCAGAAGATTGTCTGCCGCCCTGGTTTTGTCGGCCAGCAGGGCAAACAGTTCTTCGGCTGATGGTTTGAGCCCTGTTGAGAGAACCCGTCGCAGGGCTTCCATGCCCCGCTCGACTTTCGGCCATGGCGTGTCCAGCAGATGATTGCTCTGCCCGTGAAATCCTTCCTGAATGTCCCGTGACGTGCCTGTTTTGTTGGAATAGTAGCACAACCGTCGCAAATCACCGAAAACAAGGCTGAAACCGTTGTAGAGACTTCCCGTCCGTTTCAGCGTTTCCAGGTATTTGTCCGCCGAAGTGTCATCCACCAGAAAATCCGTCACCAAAGAACCGCGGGACGGCGCATCGGAGCGGACGCTTTCCATTTCCCGGTGGTTCGCCAGCGCGGCGATTTTCCCTTTCTTCGATACCCCGAGCCATGTACCGCCGCAGCGCAGATCGCGGCCGGCAAGCACATGCGGCGCCTTGTCCCGGAAGGCGGCAGGGGCGGTGGGCCGGTCGTAAAACTCGTCGCGGTTTGCGGCAAGGACGAACGGATATTGCGGATGCGCTTTATATGCGAAAAGTATCAGGCACATGAATTGTCACCGGTTCATGCCTTGGCCGCCCCGGACTATAAGCTCTCTCCTGACCAGCGTGAACTGAAGGAGCCTCGTCTGGCCGGACCTCTGGACGGTCAGCCTTACCTTGGTTCCCACTCTTCCGCGCAACTTTTTATCAACCATTTCCCTGAAATTGCTTCCCTTTGTCGGCCTGCCGTCTATGGCCGTGATTATGTCGCCATTCCGTATTCCGGCCATGTCCGCCGGTCCGCCCGCCACCAGTTGCCGGACCAGTATCTCTCCGTTCGGCAGCGGAGCCCCGTCGATGCCCACACCGCCGAATTGCGCGGCTGCGTGCGCGCCTGGAGGAGCAAATGATGCGGAAAGAAATATCAACAATGCAAGACAGAAATATTTTTTCATTATTTTCACCCCAAACGAATATAACCTAACGGATTTCCGAGGTCAAAATCTAATTTGTCGGGATTCGTTTTTGCGACATAATCCAATAAGAGATTGTGCAGCTCCCATTCGATTGTATATACTGTTACAGGACATGCAAATCGAGACATGGAGACATAAATGACCGGTCGAGTGAGAATAAGGGAAATCCTTGCTAAAGAAAGCGCAGGCGGCGAGATAACGGCAAAAGGCTGGATCCGTACGGTCCGGGTGGGCAAGAATGTCACATTTCTGGCATTGAACGACGGCTCTTGCATGGCGAACCTGCAGGTCGTCGTGGAACCGTCCGTTCCGAACTATGAGGAAGTTTGCGGGCTGGGGACGGGCAGCGCGGTCGCGGTCAGGGGCCTGCTGAAGGTATCGCCGGCCGCCGGGCAGAAATATGAGATGCATGCCATCGAACTTTCAATTATCGGGCAGAGCGACGAATCTTACCCGCTGCAGAAAAAACGCCATTCCTTCGAATATCTCAGGACAATCGCCCATCTTCGCCCGCGTACGAACACGTTCGGAGCGGTATACAGGCTGCGCTCCTCGCTTGCCCAGGCCATCCACCGGTTTTTCGGCGAACGCGGCTTTCTCTATGTCCACACTCCGATCATTACCGCAAACGACTGTGAAGGCGCGGGAGAGATGTTCCGCGTTACTACGCTTGATTTGGAAAGTCCGCCCCGCAATGACGGGCATGTTGATTATTCGGCCGATTTTTTCGGCCAGACCACGGGGCTAACCGTCAGCGGGCAGCTGGAGGGGGAGCTGTTCGCGCTGGCGTTTTCGGATATCTACACTTTCGGCCCGACTTTCCGCGCCGAAAACTCCAATACCGCCCGCCACGTGGCGGAATTCTGGATGATCGAGCCGGAGATGGCCTTTGCCGACCTGATTGCAGACGCGGAGCTTGCCGAGGACTTTTTCAAATACCTGTGCCGTCATGCACTCGAACATTGCAGGGAAGATCTGGGGTTTTTCAATGAACACGTCGACAAAGGCCTCCTGGCAAGGCTTGAAAGCATAGCGGATGCCTCCTTTGCCGTGATGGACTACACGGAAGCCGTCGAGCGGCTGAAAAAAGCGCCCGTGAATTTCCAGTATCCGGCGGAATGGGGCCTCGACCTGCAGACGGAGCATGAAAGATATCTTACCGAGAACGTGGTTGGCGGGCCGGTATTCGTGATCAACTACCCGAGGGATATCAAGGCGTTTTACATGCGGCAGAATGACGACGGCCGCACGGTCGCGGCAATGGACATGCTGGTGCCGAAGGTGGGCGAGATAATCGGCGGCAGCCAGAGGGAAGAGCGCCTCGACCTGCTTCAGCGGCGCATGGTAGAAATGGGGGTCAGGCCGGACGGGCTCTGGTGGTACCTCGACTCCAGGCGCTGGGGTTCTTGTTCCCACGCAGGTTTCGGGCTGGGCTTCGAGAGGATGATCATGTATCTGACCGGCATGGAAAATATCAGGGACGTGATACCGTTTCCCCGGACGCCCGGGCACGCGGAATTTTAACCCTGAAAACCTCGTGTACTCAAGCAAAGCCGCTAAGACCGCAAAGGAAATCATATGCATATAAGCGTCGTGGTCTAAAACGATTTGGTGAATGCACTATCTGGTAACTATTAGATTTTGCTTGGCGTTCTTGGCGTCTTTGCGAGAAAATGCCTTATTAGGTTAAAGTTCGGCGGTTATCTGATTGGAGGAGGATTTTAATGCATGTTTATTCCGCTCGGTTTCATCTCCACCTCCCGACCAATTCGCTGAAAGGCAAACGGGGTATAGTGAAGAGTATCCTGGCGCGGGCTCGAAACAATTTCAACGTCGCGTCCGCCGAAGTGGACCTGCATGATGTTCACGGCTCGGCCCAGCTTGCCTTCGTGACGGTGAACAAAGACGCCGTCAAGGCACGGCAAGTTCTGGAGAAACTGGAAGAATGGCTGGTCGAGGAAAGGCCTGATGTCGATATCGTCGATGTCCTCATCGAAGAAAGATAGCGTCCGGCAAAGGTCCGGCGCAATGTCCCGGACATGTGAACTGTCTTTCGAACAGGCAGCCGGTCAGGCGTTTCCGCCGCGGTCGTCGTCCGCCATCATTTCGTATTCCATCAACTGGGCGAGGATAGCGGGTTTTTCCTTGCGGAGTTCGTTAAGCAGCAACTCCGCCTTGTCATCCGGCACTTCCTCTTCCAGCCTCTGTTTCCCCGGAAACGCCTTTTCAACGGCATTTACAATTTCGATTATTTTTTCTTTGGGCCTGCCGGTTACCTCTGATATTACCTGCGCAAGGATATCTCCAAATGTCATAATTATCTCCCGGTATCCCCGAGCCAGCGGGGGAATCAGTTGTTTTCTTAATTGTATCTTCTTTTTTCTGAAATTGCTCGGATATATCCGCCACAGAAGAAAAGCTATCTGAAATTCATTTGACTGAACGCAAAATTTCCTTTTCCCAGGCTGTTTTCCGAATGTTTGAACTAATCAGTCTCGAGTGGTAATCTTTAACTGGATTCAAGTGAAAAGGGTCGGTGACTGCCCGGCCTCGATAAACGGCCGTCTTGAGGAATTCCCGCCGGATAGCACTGCGGCATGGTCCAAGCTGAAGACTGCCGGAATGAAAGGGGATCATGATATGAAAGTACTTGTTGTAACCGCTGATAATTTCGAAGACTCCGAATTCTTCGTCCCGTATTACAGATTTCTCGAAGAAGGATTTAAGGTCGATATCGCATCGATGAGCAAAGGGAAGATAAAAGGGAAGCACGGCTACGAGATAGAGGCCGGAAAAACGCTAGGGGAGGTGGACCCCGCCGGATACGACTTGCTGCTGCTTCCTGGCGGGAAAGCGCCGGAAGCCATCAGGAAAGAGCAGGCGGCATTAGAAATCGCAAGGAGCTTCTTCAATGACGGCAAACCGGTGGCCGCCATCTGCCACGGACCCCAAACCCTCATAACAGCCGGTCTGCTGAGGGGAAAGCGTGCGACGTGTTATAAATCAGTGGCGACGGAAATGAAAGAAACGGGCGCTTTGTACGAAGACAGTGAGGTAGTGGTTGACGGTAACCTGGTTACTTCGAGGCAGCCATCGGATATCCCGGCATTCATGAGGGAGATTATGAAACTGATAAGGAAAAGATGAGTAACCCGTGCTGCCTTCGCTGAGTACATAAATTACTTTACGATGGCTTGTTTTGATTTCTCCAGAAATTTTGTCATTTCGAACGAGGAGAGAAATCCGGGGGGCGCTCCCTTCAGGATCTATCCCTTTGTTCGAGATGACATCACATTTATTTAACCATGTAATTATTGTTCCGGCAATTAAATATGTCATGACACAACGTAGGGGCGACGCATGCGTCGCCCCTACGATTGATATGTTTAATCACCGCCACAATAGCTCAAGGGGAGAAGGAAACCAATAAGTGGCGTGGGAAGTAATTAAATTGTTTGAGAGGAGTTTGGCTGATGAGAAAAATACTGCTGGTTGCTATCATTTCTGGTGTTTTTTTCGCGACAAGCGCCGCGGGGGCCGGGGAGACTTACAAGGCCGTCGTCGGCAGCGACGGTGCGCAGCACGTCGATATCCTGGGAGGAAGCTATTTTTTCAAGCCTGACCATATAATCGTCAAGGTGAACGTTCCGGTGGAATTCAAGGTGAGAAAGGAACCCGGCTTCGTGCCCCACGACATCGTCATCGATGCGCCAATTGCCGGGGTATACGTGAAAGAGTCGCTGGACACTGAGCCCAAGGTGATCCGTTTCACTCCGAACAAGACCGGTCGGTATTCCTTCTATTGCGACAAAAGTCTGCTGGGCTTCCACAAGCATCGTGACAAAGGGATGGAGGGGACTTTAGAGGTCACGGAATAATTTGCCGCTGCGATTTTCATGAAGGAAAAATCGTTACAACGGAGGTATTGACAGGCCGTTTCCATTGACGGCCTGTTTTTTTGCCGGAGTTGTCCAATCGGCCTCGACAGGTTTAAAACCTTTGCCTATTGGGAGCTTCACAATTCCGTCCGGGAATGATATGTTCTTCGCCAAGCTTATTATTGGACAAGGGGAAATGAAATGAAGCATTTTTATCTCAAGACGGTGAATCTTGCCTGGCTCATGCTTATTTTGTCGGTAATTCTGTATGGCGTGGAAGATCTCGTTTTCGGCAAAGCCTCCGACATAGCCGCCGGGTTTCTGGGAAACCTGGCTTTCCTGCCAATTTATGTTTTGCTCGTTACGCTGATTATCGAGCGGGTGCTCAAGGAGAGGGAGAAACTGGGCATCAGGCAGAAGCTGAACATGGTCATAGGGGTCTTTTTCAGCGAGGTCGGCACCATTCTGTTGCGGGATTTTACCATTTTCCTGGTAAAACGCGACGAGCTTGCCGCGCGTCTAAGGGTAGGGCCGGAGTGGACAAAACCGGATTTCGACAGGGCGGCGCGTTTTCCGGGCGATTATGAATTCAGGGCCGATTGCTCCCTCGGCGACCTCTCCCTGTTGAAGAAATTCCTGCTCGACAAGCGCGATTTCATGCTCGGGCTTATGGAAAACCCGAACCTGCTGGAGCATGACGATTTCACCGACATGCTCTGGGCCGTCTTTCACCTGACGGAAGAACTCGACGGAAGGCAGCGGCTGGAAGGATTGCCTGAACTGGACTTTGAACATCTGGCCGGAGACATAAAAAGAGTATTTTTCACCCTTACCCGCCAATGGGTCTACTACATGCAGCACCTGAAGGACGACTATCCGTATCTTTTCTCGCTCGCGGTCCGCACCAACCCCATGAATCCCGAGGCCAGGGTGGAGGTATCCTGATTGGCCGTCAGACGCGGCAGATGCCGTGAATATCGCTGCATTCCCTGGAGAACAGCTTCTCTATCCAGTCTTCCCTGCGGCCGATCATCGGCAATCCGCATTCAGGACAGATCTTGAGTTTGCCCAGGCCGCGGATCAACCGCTGGGTCGAAGCGATGAATGTCGCATGGCTCCATGCAAGGGGCGAGACGGAAAGGGGCTTTCCCGTGAAGGGATGGAGCTGTTCGGCCAGCACCCCGGAGGGAAGGGCGAATCGTGCCGCCCAGGAAAGCATATCCGCGGCGGCCGACATATCTTCCTCGCTCCGGGCCGTCGCCATGAGGTGATCGGCCAGCCATAACGTCGAGATGAACCAGGGATTGCCCGGCAGTTGCGGGTCTACACGGTAATAACTGTCGTTTTCATACCTGGCCATTCCACCGACCTCCGTCTGAACCAGGAGTTTCTTTCGCAAGACGTTCATTGTGGCCATGATGCGCGGATCGTCGGCCGCGAACAGGCCGAAGGCGAAAAGTCCCCACATGCTTGAGTCGCAGGCGACGTCCAGGGCGAGCTTTCCTTGACCGTCCCGGTATGCCATCCTGCAGAAGCGCCCCATTTCCTCACTCCAGAGATGTCTGCTCGTAGCGTCCCTGATCTCGGCCGCCGAGCTGCGGTAACGGTCGGCCCGTTCCGTATCACCGAACACCGTGCAGAAAAGGGACGCCGCCGTAAGCCCGCCGAATACCGCCCCGACGGTGAATGCCGGTATGCCCCTCCGTTCCTCCCAAAGGTCGTAAGATGCGTCCGGCAGGCCGGTTTCCGGGTCCCGGTAGCGGCACATGAAATCCGCAGCGTTCTTTATCAGGGGTTTGTAAAGAGGCTTGATGAATTCTATGTCCCTGCAGATGACAAAATGATGCCACAGCGCCCAGATGACGAGGGCGGTTTCATCCTCCTGGATCGGAAGCTGGCTGCGGCCGTCTTCGAACCAGGGATGCCAAGACGATGCGGGAGTGCCGTCCGGGTTGTATTTGTGAAGAAGGTAGCCCTCCGGTTCGATGGCTTTTGCAATGAACCGGAAGAAATCGCGGGAGAGGGCGGGATAGCCCGCAAGGTCGAGAGCGTTGGCTGCCAGCGCGCCGTCCCGCGGCCAGATGTAGGAATACGTGTCGCGGTTGAACTGGATCACGTCCGAGTCGTTGCCCGCCAGTATCCCGCCCTGCCAGTCAGTCAGCGTGGTGAGAATGAGCAGGCTCTTGCGGTACAGGTCAGCCACTTTTCCCGGAAGCCATTCCATGGGTGGTGTTTCCTTGCGGACCCAAAGCCCCCAGTAGTCAGCGGTTCGCGTGATGAGCTTTGCGGGACTTTTTCCTTTTACCCGGTAGTCCAGCAGCATGACGGAATGCCGGTTCTCCGCCGCTGACAGCCAGTAGTATGCCGTCCCGCCGGACATCCCTTCAAGAAGCAGTCTGAGTGAGAAAACCGAATCCACCGAACCCTGGGCGATCGGATTCCCGGACAGATGACCGTCCTCCGCGTCGCGAAAGGTCCCTTCCTTTCCGTTGACTCCCTTTTGTCCCACGGCGAATTCCCATAAGCCGGCGGTATCCGGGACGCAGCCGTTGGCAAGGAAATAACGGTTTCCCTTGTAATGGATGATGCCCCCGGTTTCCGGGTCGAACGCGGCCGTATCCCCGACGCTGTTTCCGGATATGTCGAAATCATGGCAGAAAAACAGTCGAATCTCCCGCCTCCCGGGATACAGGTTCTCAACTGAAATTTCACGGATGTAGATATTTTCGTGGAAATCCACCGCGTCGCGGCAGTTCAGCAGCAATGCCAGTTCCCGGTGGTAAAGGCTTACCCTGGTTACCAGCGTATCGCCGTCGTAGCGCAGGTCCCGCTCCCAATCCGGGCCGATCCAGGAAAACCTGCCGTCAACCCAGGCGCCGAACCGGGAGTAATTACCGCCCAGGTGATTTTCCTGGCCCACGTGGGGAAAATAGAGATCGCGGATCAGGTAGAACTCGTCGAAACAGATCAGAAGGGAGCCGTTTCCCACGGGGATATCTCTGGGCATGATCTCATTCCTCTCTGCCTGGCCGGGCGGTAATCATGCGAATAATTTTCACCGTCATCCGGGGAAAAGGCATATATTCAACCTAGAAAAAGGCAGTCTCTCGCAAAGACGCTAAGGACGCAAAGTAAAATCAGGAAGTTGTCAAGATGAACGAATTACCCAAATGGTTAATTCATTATCTTTACAACCAGTTGAATTTCTTAGCGATCTTTGCGCCTTTGCGCGAGCAAATGCCGCTTTTAGGTTCAACGGTTGTCATGCAATTTCCTTAACAGAAATGGTAACATCAATTCAAGGTGATTCAATATTGCCTAAAAACAATTGCGGTGCCGGAAATATCCTGATAGTTTTTAAACTGACCCGGAAAAACGGAAAAACACCACAGGAGGTTGCCGATGTACCAGGAAGCATACGAGAGACCGATGCCCGCTGAAGGGCCGCTGCCGTTCGAACTGCCGGGCTGGATCGCCTGCGCTCCGTTCGAGGAATACCTTGGGATGCGGATCGAGGAAGCGGCCGAAGGCCGGGCGGTGCTTGCCATGCCGTTTCTGGTCAGGCTGGCCCAGGGCAAGGGACTCATGCACGGCGGCGCCATAACCGCCCTTGCCGATACCGCAGTCGCCATGGCCATCAAGAGTGTCCTGCCCGAAGGGAGTCATTTTGTCACCATGGAATTGTGCCTGAAATTCCATGCCCCGGTGAAAAGCGGGACGGTCAAGGCAATCGCCGTTATCTCCGAACGCGATGAAAGGACCATAAAAGGGCAGGCCGAAATCTTCGACGAGAATGGCGTCAAGACGGCCACTTTCCAGTCGGTGTTCAGGGTAAAGAAGTGAATGCGGTATGAAGAGGCATTGAGGAGCCGATATGAAAGAAGACGGAGCGATCCGCTGCCCCTGGGTGGACCTCGGCAAGCCGGAGTATGTCGATTATCACGATAAAGAATGGGGCGTGCCGGTTCACGATGACCGGCTGTTGTTCGAATTCCTCGTGCTGGAAGGCGCCCAGGCCGGCCTGAGCTGGTATACCGTGCTGCGAAAGCGCGAAAACTACCGGCTCGCCTTTGACCAGTTCGATCCTGAAAAGGTTGCAGGGTATGACGAGAAAAAGGTGATTGAACTCCTCGGCAATCCGGGTATTATCCGGAATCGCGCCAAAATCCTGGCGGCGGTGAACAACGCCGTGAGATTTCTTGAAGTCCGGGAGGAATTCGGAAGCTTCGATGTTTACATGTGGTCATTTGTGGGCGGAAGGCCGATAGTGAACGAAATACGGGAGTTGGGAGATTATCCGGCGACAAGCCGCGAGTCCGATGAAATGAGCAGGGATCTGCGACGGAGAGGATTCAAATTTGTCGGCTCGACCGTATGCTACGCCCATATGCAGGCAATCGGAATGGTCAATGACCACTGCATGGACTGCTTCAGAAGGCAGGAGATCATTGCGGGATACCAGGGGTAATGTTTCGAGCGAAGGATATCCGGTTTCTCCTCCGCGGAACCGGTGAATACACCTCGCCATCGGCAGCGTACGGACCCGTGCCCTTGTCGGCCGTGCCAGGAGAACCGCTTTTCCGCGAACGTGCTCCGGCTTGCCGGAGATGCCGGCAATCAAGGCTTATCCTCGGTATCATAACAGTCGGGACAGAAGTTTTCCCCGCTTTCGGGATCACGCTGCATTATCTGTCCGCAAATCTCGCAAACCTCGACGGATTCCCTTTTCCGAGCCTTTTCCGCCGAATCGCGTACACCCGGATGTCTTTTGTCTTTCGCAAGGTATGTCATTCCGGTGCCTCCATTTTCTCCACACAATAATTTTACTATAATTTTCACCGAATGAGGTTCCAAAAGCAAAAAGATAACAGAACCGGGAATGTTTGATTTTGCTGCCGCATACCGGCACGGCGCGGGGGAAAAGCGACGGGTCCCTGATAATCCGTTCAAAAATGTAGAAAGTCCCGAGAAACCGGCGACCGTTTTTCGGGACTTTCAATGTTACGCGACCAGATGTTTCGCACAAGCGGATTCAATCCGCTGTTTACCTGTTCATCACTTTAATGACAAGCACGCGCAGGCTGCCCGGTCCGGTGTTCTTCCAGCCGCGCATGACGCCGGCGGGGACTTCGATGGCCGTGTCCCTGGTAATTTGCCTTTTCTCTTCCCCCACCTCCAGCTCCCCCGTGCCTTCCACCACATAGAAAACGACATCGAAAGGATTGGCGTGCTTTTCCAGGGTCTCGCCTGGCAGAAAATCGATATGGATAAGTTCCACGTCCGGTCTTATGCAAAGCTTGCGCGCATCGATGTTCAGCGGCACTCTTTCTGCGTTTTTCAGCTCGACAATGTTCATTTGCTACCTCCATTTGAATATTATTCGTCATTGCACCTTTCGTTGGTACGACGCAATGTTCGGTCTTATGTCATTATTTCCGGATTTTCACTAAAACTTTTTACACGGCAATAGGAAAGCTTTCTTTGATCTAAGTCAGAAAAACCGAGTCAGGTGAAAAAACTATTGTGCAAGGCTTGTCTTCTACTATTTCTTGTTATGAGTCCTGTTCCCTTGTGCCATGCGCCTTGCGCCCGTATTTGTATCCCGTACGCCCTGGTTATTGTCAATTGTGGTCACGCCTGCCGGATCAGCATGTTAAGAAGAAAACTGATGATACTGAACAGCAGCGCCCCGAGAAACGCGTGACCGAAATCCGATATTTCGAATCCCTTTACCAGCACCGACGCCAGATAAAACATGAATGCATTGACCAGGAGGGTGAAAAGGCCGAGGGTAAGCAGGTTTACCGGCAGCGTCAGGAGCAGGATCAAAGGTCTGAGGAAGGCGTTGAGCAATCCGAGCACGAGAGCGGCTGCGATGGCGCAGACCCAGCTGCTCACTGTTATACCGGAGACAATGTTGACGACCGCGAAAAGGCTGATGGTGTTGATGAACCATCTCAGTAAAAAAATTTTCATTGCATTCTCCTGTGCGCTGTGGATTCCGCAACCGGCCTTTCTGCTGACCATTATACATCAAATTTCCATTCCTTTGTGGACGAAAGAAAGCAAATCCCGTGCAAAAGCGCTCGCAGGCCCGGTAAGTCTGAACAAACCTGGGTCGTACGTTGACGATTACCATGCCCGGTGCTACACTTCAACATATCCGGATTTCATTTTTTTCATTATCCGGCAATGCTCCAGATTGCTCACATTCGGCAAACCCGGAATTTTTAATAGGAGAAGGAAGCTTGCCGGGCGAAGACGAAACCGGAATGGAGACTTCATGAAAATACGGATCAGTGATACTTCGGGCCTCGTTCCCCCGGAACGGGACGCCTGCGCAATTATATGTTACGTCAACAAGGCCGGCAAGCCAACCCACGGCAACCTGCAGCGCACAATCGAGGCCCTGGTGAAAATGGGCCATCGCGCGGGTGAAATAAATGGTGAAGGTGACGGCTGCGGCGTGCTTACCGATATCCCCCGGCTTCTCTGGCGTGAAGTACTCGGCGAAGCCGGGAAAGATCCCGCGCTTGCCGACTCTCCCCGGTTCGCCGTCGGCCATTTTATGATACCACGGGATGTGTTGTCGGAGAACCCGCGAATCCCGGATGAAATAACAGGGCGATTCAGGAAATACGGGTTTGAGGTCCTTGTGGAGCGGCCCGGTGTCGTGCGCAGCGAGGTTCTCGCCACCAATGCCCGCCGGGCGGAGCCCTTCTTCTGGCAGGTTGGCCTTGCATCCGGAGACGCGGGAAATGCCCCTTCGCTTCTGCATAGCCTCAAATTCGGGATAGAGCGGGATTACCAGGTACATGCGGCTTCGCTGTCGGTGGAAACAGTTGCCTACAAGGTTCACGGCGCCCCCGAACTCCTGTCGCGCTATTATCCGGAACTGAAAAGGCGCGATTTCCTGTCCGCGGTTACCATCGGGCACAGCCGGTATTCCACAAACACGCTTCCGACGGTTCTGCGCGCCCAGCCCTTCGGCCTTTTGGGCCACAACGGCGAGATCAATACCATTGCCCGGCTGAGGGAAGAGGCGTTCATGCTGGGAATACCGCTGCCCGGAGAGGGAAGTGATTCCCAGGACCTGAACAGGATTCTCGAAGGGCTGATAAACCTTTACGGGCTTACCCTGTTCGAAGCCATGGAAGTGGTGTTCCCGCCAATTTTTACCGAGATGGAGTCGATGGATTCCGAATACCGGTCCATGTACACCTGGTTCCGCCGTTTTTTGCCGGCCAGCGCCCAGGGGCCCGCCGCCATAATTTCCCGTTGCGGCGACAGGTGCGTCTTCAGCGTGGATGCCATGGGACTGCGTCCGCTCTGGTTCGGAGAAACGGAAAAGGAGTATTTCGCTTCATCGGAACTGGGCGTGGTGCCCCATGAAGAGATTGCTCTCGATCCCAAGCCCCTTGCCCCCGGCGAAAAGATCGGCCTGATGGTTGTTCCCGACAAACCCGTCCGGGTCCTGGAGCACCATGAACTGCGTTCCGAAGTGTATTCGCTGTTCCGCAAACGGACCGGTCTCGTTTCATCGTCCAGAAGACTCTCGACGGGACCGGACCTGGAAACGGGGACCGGGGCGGTCAGGCCGGAATTTGCCCGGGGAGGCAGATTGCGTCAGGAAAACCTGCTTACCGCCATGGGCTGGAAGACGAGCGACGTGTCTTTTGTCAGGGAAATTGCAAGGACGGGTGTCGATCCGGTGGGCTCCCTCGGCTACGACGGCCCGCTGGAAGCACTTGCCGGGTCGCCGCGAAATATCCCCGACTATTTCAAGGAACAGGTCGCGGTAGTCACGAACCCGGCGATTGACCGGGAACGCGAAACGGAACATTTTTCCACGAGGGTTTTCATCGGCCAGCGTCCAACCTTGCGCGGGAACGCGCAAACGGTAGTGGAACTGAAAATTCCAATACTCTGCGGAGGAGCAAGGACCGACTCGGTCAAACCGGACGGGGAAACGGGGAAACGGCACGGGACCTGCTCCATCGAAGTGCTCCTGGTGCATTTTGCGGCGGAACGGGGGCGCCCCCGCATCCTTTCCTGCTCGCTGCGTAAGGATGAGACGGTACGGAGCGCTCTGGAAAGGCTCAAGCACGAAGCACTGGCGGCGGTTTCAAGGGGGAGCCGGTTGCTCCTCCTGGACGATGCCTCGGCTTTCGGACCATCCCGGGATTTCCTCGATCCTTTCCTGGCGGTTGCCGTTTTGCACGGGGCGCTCAAGGAAAATACCGACGCGGCCGGACATAGCCTGCGCCGCAAGTGTTCGCTGGTGCTTCGCTCAGGCGCTCTCCGCACGCTTCACGACCTGGTGTTCGCACTGGGTATGGGCGCCGATGCGCTCTGCCCGTACCTCATGTGGGAACTCGCAGTGGAAGAAAAGGGAGGAATGGACAACATCCTTTCGGTCCTGCGGGCGGGGCTGGAAAAGGTCATCTCCACCATGGGGACGCACGAGATCGGCGGCTACGGGAAATACTTCGCTTCAACCGGCCTTTCAACGGAGCTTGCGGAGATTTTCGGCACGCCGAATTTCTGCGGGTCCGAACGGAGGGGGCTTACCTTTACCAGGCTGGGAGAGGACAACCGCGCGCGCGGTTCCGTGGCGAGGAGCAGGAAAAAGCTTCCCATGGAGGTCCCGTTTCGCATGTATCCTAAAATCTGGAAAATGGTCGGGGCCGTCGCGAAAATGGAGGAAAACTACGCGGACCTTTCACGGCTGATCCGCCACCTCGAAAACGAAAACCCGATATCGATCCGGCACCTGGCCGATTTCCGATTCAGGGATGACCTGCCGGTCGACCCGGATGAAGTGGACACCTCGGTCGGCGGGCACGACCTCCCCATTATCATTTCGGCGATGAGCTTCGGCTCACAGGGGGAGACGCCGTTCAGGATTTACGCGGAGGCGGCGAAAAGACTCAATATAATCTGCATGAACGGCGAGGGCGGAGAGATCGCGGACATGCTCGGTAAATACCGTAAAAACCGCGGTCAGCAGATAGCTTCCGGCCGGTTCGGGGTGACGATGGAATTCCTCAATTCGGCCGACATACTGGAAATTAAAGTGGGGCAAGGGGCCAAGCCGGGAGAGGGAGGGCATCTGCCGGGTTTCAAGGTGACGGAAAAGATTGCCGCGGCTCGCCATGCGGCTTCGGGAGTATCGCTAATTTCTCCCTCCAACAACCACGATATCTATTCCATCGAGGACCTGGCCCAGATTGTCGAGGAACTGCGGACCGCCAATCCGCGCGCGCGCATCTCGGTCAAGGTGCCGGCGGTGGCGGGTATCGGCACTATCGCCCTCGGCATCGCCAAGGCGGGGGCGGACATTATAAATATCAGCGGTTATGACGGCGGCACCGGCGCGGCGCGCAAGCATGCAATCAGGCATGTGGGCCTGCCGGTGGAGATAGGGGTGCGCGAGGCACATCGCGCACTGGTGGATGCCTCGCTGCGGTCAAGGGTGGAAATCTGGGCGGACGGGGGCTTGAAGACGGGCAGGGACGTGGTCAAGCTCATGCTGCTGGGGGCGAACAGGGTCGGATTCGGCACCATGGCGATGGTCATAATCGGCTGCACGACTTGCAGGGGGTGCCACCTCGGGACCTGCCACGTGGGAATTGCCACCCAGATAGAGACCCTGGCCGAGGCGGAATCGCAGGGACTGAAGAGGTTCGTGCCGCGCGTCCTCGAGAACGGGGTCATTTACCAGACCACATTCTTCAGGGCATTGGGCCAGGAGATACGTTCTCTTACCGCCAAGCTGGGCTTCAGGCGAACCCAGGATCTGGTCGGGAAAGCCGAACTCCTCTTACAATCGCGCGGAGAAGACCTTCTCGACCTTGCCGACCTGCTTGCTCCCGTCGGTGAGGGCCTGGCGCGTGAAACGGAAAGCTCGGTGCGCATCATACGCAAGCCGCTCAATTACCTGACGTCGCTGGTTTCCATGCTGGTTATGGATGCTTTCAGAAACGGCGAAAACAGCGTTCATTATGATGATTACAAAGTTTCCAGCTCCGACCGGGCCATCGGCACCTACCTGGCAGGGGCCATGACGCGCGGGCGCCTGGAAGAGACGCTCCCGGCGGGAAAGGAAGCGGTGCTCCATTTCCGCCGCGACTCGATACCCGGAAACGGTCTCGCCGCGTTCAATATCCTGCCGATCAACATCACCGTGGAAGGGGGTGCCCAGGATGGTGTCGGGAAGTCCTCCAACGGCGGCAAGATTGTAATTCTCAAGGGGGAAACGCGCAAAGGGACGCGGGTCGGCGGGTCGGTCGGGAAGGGCCTTGCCTACGGCGCGCAGGGCGGAACTTTCCTTGTGCAGGGAAACGCCGACAGCCGCGCATGTGTCCGCCTGTCCGGCGCCGACGTGGTGATAGGCGGCAGGATCACCGGCCGTATCGATGACAGCCTCGGGTTCCTTGCCGACCGGGCAAACATCAAGGGATTTGCCTTCGAGTATATGACCGCCGGGCGCGTGGTTGTGCTGGGCGACCCGGGGCCGTGGATCTGTTCCGGGATGACCGGGGGGATCGTATATTGCCGTCTGGACACGGATACCGGCATGGGCAGGGAAGCCCTGCGCCGCAGGATCGCGCTGGGCGCCGGGGTGGAGATACGCGATCCGGAGGAAGAGGATATTGCAAGCATAGAAGAGCTTCTTTTCCTCTACCACAGGGAACTTCTCCATTCTCACCAGGAAGAGGAGGCGGACTGGGTGGAGAAGGTCATTTCGGGTTGCAGGAACAATTTCGTTAAAATCGTGCCGCTGAAGACAAAGACAATGCCTTTACGCACGACCGAGTAGCGGGGAACCTTGTAAACCGGCTGAAATGCCGTATACTGGTCTGGTGTCTGCATTGAAACCGCGGGCTTTTTCGCGGTCTAAGCCTAAGGAGGGAATCATGGATAAGTACCGTTGCACGATATGTGACTATATTTACGACCCGGCCGCCGGTGACCCCGGCAATGGTGTTCCTGCCGGGACACCGTTCGAGGAACTGCCCGACACGTGGGTTTGTCCGGTTTGCGGAGTTGACAAGACAGGCTTCGAAAAAATATGATAAGCCTTTGCGAGTCCCGATTGCGAACCGGGGCACGGCAAAATTTATCCGACCGGAGTTTTTGAATGTCAAAAAAACCATTTGTTGACCAGGATGTGTGTATCAGCTGCCGGCTCTGCGTGGAAGCCGTCCCCGAGGTCTTCAGAATGAATGAGGATGGCCTGGCCGAAGTTTTCGATCCTTTCGGCGCTCCCGAATCCAGAATCCAGGAAGCAATAGACGGCTGTCCGGTGAATTGCATTTACTGGGAATAATCGGGGGTAGAATTAATTGGCCATAAACGAAAAACTGAATGCTTCGATATTGTATGTCGAGGACGAGGTAATAACCAGGAGGATGATAAACGGAATTCTCCAGAGAAGATTCACGGTAGTCCTTGAGGCAAAGGACGGCAGGGAAGGGCTGGAGCTGTTCCGGCAACACGATCCCGATATCGTGATCACCGACAGCAAAATGCCGCTTATGGACGGCGTGGAGATGTCCAGGATCATCAAATCCCTGAAGCCGGACATTCCGATCATATTCACCAGTGCCTACGAAGAGCCCGAGTTCATGGAAAAGCTCGATGAGATAGGAGTCAGGTGGAGGTTCGTAAAGCCTATCGACGTAAAGGAGTTGCTCAATACTCTCGAATGTTTATGCCTGGAAATGAAGTATCAGGCGGTCAAGTGATATAATTGACTTGAAACTGTCATATCCGTCGAGAGAACGCGCCTTAAGGAGTTTGATGCCATGATCACGGAAATTATGAAGACCTTTATCGAACAAATCGATCTTGCATACGTCGCTTCATCGGACAAGTCCGGGCGCCCCCACATGGCGGCCGTCAAGGGGCTGACTATTCCGGACCCGCGGCACATAGTCTTCTCCGAATGGTTCTGTCCGAAGACCATCGAAAACATTTCAGCGAACCCGGAAATCGCGATTGCGGTCATGGACCCGGAAACGGGGAAAGGGTACCAGTTGGCGGGAATCGTGGAGAAGACCATGGATATCGGTATTCTCGACGGCTACGATCCCGGCATCGAAAAGCCCGAAACGCCGCAGGTCCTTTATCAGCTTGCGATCCGCGTGGTCGAGATCATGGAATTCACCCACGGTGTGCACACGGACCGGCCGATGGGGTGATTTGCTTTCGGTCGTCGATCAAATCCAGCTGTCCGATATCAGGCGAAGCGGTAATCATGACTGCCTCGCCTTTTTACGATCCTCGTGCCGTCAAACCGGCCTGTATGCCACGTATTCCCTTATCTTCTGTTCGAGTTCACTTTGCGACAGGCCTTGCCAGCCGGGCACTGCTTCGGTCAGATTCACCCTTATGCCCTTGTCCATAAACGGCAACAGGAAAAGGATACCGGGACCCGCGATCCTGTAAAGTCTGCCCAACCGGTAATGTACGAGCCTCTCCTGTTCACTGACAACTTTCAATGATTTTGCCAACACAATCACGACCAGAATCGACAATATCGCAATCTGAGCCATACGGAGAACCTCGCTTTTTCCTCTCTCGAAACTACTGCAGAGAAGAAGTACAGTGCGGGCAACGTACTGCCTTTATCGGAACCGTGGATAAACAGTACGAGCATTCCTTTGTCTCCGCCTCAACAGGCGCTTCCTCCTGGCGCCTCATCCTGTTGATGGCGCGAATCAGCAAAAACACCGCGAATGCAACTATCAGGAAGCTGATGACCGAATTTATGAATAATCCGTAGTTTAAGGTCACGGCCCCCGCTTTCTGCGCATCTGAAAGGGCGATGTAGGGACTGGCTGGAGTTCCTTCTTTCAGAACCGCAAAAAGGTTTGTGAAATCGGTCTTCCCCAGAATCAGGCCGATGGGCGGCATCAGGAGATCGCTGACCAGCGACTTCACGATTGCTCCGAACGCCGCTCCGATAACAATACCCACCGCCATGTCCACCACGTTGCCCTTCATCGCGAATTCCTTGAAATCCTTCAGCATTGCAGTAACCTCCTTTGTTATGGAATGCGTTATCAATGTCTGGCCGACTTCCCTCCTTCGCATTTGCCCGCCAGCCGGAAGGAAGCTGCTTTCCGCGGCCTGCCGGGAATGAAATGGACTATCCACAGTTTATTCAGAGTCTTTTCCGCGTAGAGAAAGGAATATGAAAATACATTTAGCGTCTTTCCATGTAGGAATTAAGTCCAATTGTACTTTCAAAACGCGTCATTGCAATGATTTATTATCAACACGAATCCAAGTGGGGTAAGGAAGAAATTCACCTCAAGCTTGACCGGAATTACTGCGGTGTTTTTATTACCATTTATCGGACACTCTTTGAGTGGAAATGATAAAATTAAATTGACAAAATTAAAAAATATTTATATGTTCTCAAACTCAAAGAAATTCCTTTTCCCTATAACTGAAAAGTATCACTCCCGTCTATGAAATTCATCCGGTTATAAACCTTTTCCAAGGTTTCACTGAACCTTCAGGTTAGCATTCATTTTTAATGCGGCGTGTCATGAAGGACTGTTTCTGCAACTACGTAGTTCCTTTGATTGCCTAATTTTACAAGGAGGTAATAAATATGGCTATCTCTGTCGTAAAGGATTCAGTATCGATGAAAATTCAAGATCCCCGTCCACAGGTTTTAAAACCCGTTGTGTTTGGAGATCAAATGGCTTTTCGTTGCACCTCGCCCTTGAGTTTGACCGGTGAGTGTCAAATTAAAGGCGAGCGGGACGATGACCCCGACGGTGTGACTCTCGGAATGATTCAGCTTCAGTGGGTCGAGACAAGCTGGGCCATCTACCGGGGGCAAAACAACACCGACGGCAGCTGTTTCCTTCAGCGTGCACGACCTCCGGCCCGTCCCGTGCAAGGCTGTCGTGACACCAGACTGGCTGATGAGATATTTTTCAATGGGCCCAACTGCACTTCTTCAGTCGCCGCGGCCAATCAGCCATTTCCCGTCAAGATGACCGCCGTTTTTGAGGATTCGCCATCCAGCTATTATCCTCTAATGCGCGTCAACTCGCAAACAGGCAAGGAAAACTACCTGTGGGAAGTGCAACTGGAATTTCATTTCTGTACAGTATTAAGCCTGCAATTTCCTAATGTGGAAAGCTATAAACATCTTAAACACCTGCTTTGGTCCCTGCATTGGCAAGCCCGGTTCAAACCGACCAATTTTTCAAATCTCCGTGCACAATGGGATATCAAACCCGCGAGTGACGCCGGCGCAAATGACGCCAGAGTGAGTGACGTTTATGATGGAGGACCGACTGAAAAAAAATTCACAAATATTCTTGTCGCCTCACATATAAAAAATTGCCTCGCACTTGCTCAAGATGCAGCGAAAGCTCCGAATTCGCGGGAGAGTAGAATATGGGAAGACTTCGACGTCAGGCACTGAGCGTGGCACTCTTTCCGTCCGTACTCGGGGAAAAACGGTGGTATTTACTGGTTCCCAGGTTTGAAAAATATGGAAGTGACCGTCCTGTTAACTGATTTTCTAATGCGGTGTGTCATCCGAGGACTTTTCTGCCACCGGGTAAATTCCTTTGACTGCGTAAATCTAACCAGGAGGTATTAAGTATGACCGTCTCTGTCTTGGCTAAATCAGCATCTATGAATATTCTTCAACGTCCAAACATATCGACGCCCTATGTGAATGGAGATGACATGTTTTTTCGTTGCTCTTCCCCTTTGCGTTTGGCCGGCGAATGTCAAATTGATGGCGACGTGAAGAAGGGCGACAATCCCGCTGGTTGGACTCTCGGAATAATTCAGATTGAGTGGATCGAGACAAATTGGGCCATCTACCGGGGGCAATACAACGCCGACGGCAGTTGTTTCCTCCAGCGTGCACGACCCCCGGCTCGTCCGGTGCAAGGTTGTCGTGACACCAGGAATCCAGGCGGGATTTTTTACGATTTTCACACCGACAACGTGACAGTCGCAGCCGCCGGTCAGCCATTTCCCGTCCAAATGACTGTTGGTTTTAAAGATGGGCCGGGAGATGCTTATCCCCTTAAACGCCTCAACTCGCAAACAGGCAAAGACAACTATCTCTGGAAAGCGCAGTTAGAATATCACTTCTGCACGGTTTTAAGCCTGAGAAACCCAAATGCAAGTAGATATATCCATCTTAAACACTTGCTGTGGTACTTGCATTGGCAGGTAAAGTTCCAACCCACCAATTTTTCAAATCTCGGTGCACAATGGACTATCACGCCCGACGGTGGCGCCGGTGCGAATGGCGGGCATGTTGGCGGCCTTTATGATGGAGGACCGACTGACACAAAATTCATAAGTATTCTAACTGTCCCGGGTGTTGCAAACTGCAACGGACTTGCCCAAACTGCGGCGAGTGCTCCGAATTCGCGGGAGAGCAGTGAATGGAGCGGCTTCAACGTCACGCGCTAAGCGCGCTGTAATCTTTGTGTCCGTTTGGAAAAAGAAACAGGAACACTTTACTGAGTTCCAGACTTGAAAAATGTGGAACTGTCCCTTTCTGTTCCCTTAGAGCCTGTTCGTAAATAAGCTTTCCGGTCTCGTATCCCGTCTTCAGGCAGTATTTCACCTGTTCTCAATCGTAAAATCCTCGATGTAGCCCTGCTACACCTGCGGTTTTACTCAATCGTCCAGACCAAATTCGACATAAAACAGGGCGCGATCCTTCGGAACGTCATTTTACGAACAATCTCTCAGCTTTTACACAAAAGATTTTTTCTCGAGAATCAATGTCCCTGCTCGGCGGGTTGCCCGCTGCCATTCAGCTTGATCTCATCGACCTTCCCGAATACGGAAAGCGGCCTGTCGAATTTGGCATCATCCCCGACGACAACCAGTATCATGGCCTCCGGACGCAGGTACTTCCTTGCGACCCGCAAAACGTCTTCCCTCGTCACCCTGGAGATATTTTCCCTGTAATTTTCCAGGTATCCTTCCCGGTAACCGTAGTATTCCAGCATCGCCCTCTGGTTCGCTACGGAAGCGCTGCTGGCGAAGCCGAAAATGAATGAGTTGATGATCGAATCTTTTGCCTGCCTTATTTCCTTGTCAGTCACGGGGTTTTTCGTCATCCCGGCAATTATCCGCTCCATCAGGCTTATGGTTTTCGCGGTGCTTTCCGCCTTCGTTTCGGTTTCCGCGATAAAATCCCCGGGGAAGCGGCGGCCAATGGCGAAATCGCTTTCCACGTTGTAGGCCAGGCCTTGCCTGGTGCGGACTTCGGACATGAGTTTCGATTCGAATCCGCCGCCGCCCAGGATGAAGTTCATGACCTTGAGGGCGTAGATATCGGGGTTGTTTTTGTCGACGCCCAGATGGCCCATCCTGATGACCGACTGGTTGACGTCCTTCTTGACCAGGAACACGGCCGGCTTGATATTGCCGTCCGGAACCGCAACCGGCGGAAAGGCAACCGCTTCCTTTTGCCATCCTGCGAATGCCCTATTCAGCTTTTCAATTATTTCACTTCTGCCGATATCCCCGGAAACGCTCAGGATGATGTTGTTGGGGTGATAGTATTTATTGTGAAACTCCACCAGGTCCTCACGTGTAATTGCCGATATGCTTTCTTTAGTCGGATATCGGCCCAGCGGGCTGCCGCGGTAGATTGCCTTGTTCAGTTCCCTGTCGGCAACCTCCTTCGGATTGTCGTTTTCCCTGCGCAGCACCTCGATGGCCTGTTTCCTGGCGAGGTCCACGCGGTCGGGGCGGAATGCGGGGGACATGAGGACCTGCGAGAATATACGCAGGGAGCTGTCCAGGTTTTTCCTGAGGCAGCTCATGGAAGCGTTTCCCGCGTCACCGCCGATGCTTGATTCCACCGTGGAAGCCATGAATTCCAGTTCATCGTCGATCTGTTCGGGGGAGAGGCCCGCGGTCCCGCCGCTGCGCATGACGGTTCCCGTAAGCCCGGCCAGACCGGCTTTGCCGTCGGGTTCGTATACGGTGCCCGTCCCGATGTAGGCTGTTATGGACACGACAGGGAGTTCGTGGTCCTCGAGGAGATGCACGATCATGCCGTTCGCCAGGACGATGCGCTCGGTTTTGGGAACCTGGAAGTGCAGGGGAGGGAAAGTTATGTTTCGTGGATTAACGGAAGCGGGGAGGGCGGCGTTAACCGGCGCCACCAGTGACATGACTAAGATAACGAAGAAAAATTTTTTCATCTTGAAGCCTCCCGCTTTGTTATGAATCCGACGGTGCGGTTTTCTTCCGTGAGATATTTGCGGGCCACTCGCATGACGTCTTCCGGAGTGACCTTTGCCACCTTCTTCCGGTGGTCGACCAGGTAGCGCCAGGTGCCCGCCGTTGCTTCGTATTCCGTCAGCCGGTAGGCGAGGCCTCCGTTGGAGCCCATGGAGCGTATCTCATCCGCTTCCAGGTTGTTCAGCACCTTGTCCAGCTCTTTGCGGCTGACGGGTTCCTTTTTCAGGCGTTCTATTTCTTCGTATATGGCCGCTTCGGTCTCCCCGACCGTATGGGGATTTCTTGGTGTCGCCGAGATGATGAACAGGCCGGGGTATATGTTTCCGGGCGCCGTGAATGTGGAGACTTCCGCGGCCAGCTGCTGTTCCACCACGAGCTTCTTGTACAGCCGGGAAGTTCTGCCGTCGGCCAGGATCATATCGATCACGTCAAATACATAGTCGTCGGGAGTTGCGATGGCCGGCTTGTGAAAACCGACCAGGAACTCAGGTTCGGCGTCGCCGATCACCTCCACGCGCTTTTCTCCCGGTTGCCGCGGCTCTACCGTGGCTACAGGCTTGACGTCGTTGCCGGGGGGGATCGAAGCGAAATATTTTTCCATCAGTTTCATGGTCTTTTCCGGGTTGATGTCGCCGATTACGGCCACCACGGCGTTATTGGGAGCATAGAACCGGTGCAGGAAGGATTCCGCCTTTGTCCGTGAAAGGTTTTCAATGTCCGAGGCCCAGCCGATAGTGGGCTGTCCGTAAGGATGGGCGACAAAGGCGGCGGCGAGAAAGTCTTCCCACAGTTTGCCGGAAGGTTCGGAGTCATAGGAGCGCCGTCTTTCCTCCATTACCACGTTGCGTTCGGTATAGAACTGCCTCAGCACTGCGTTGCGCATCCGGTCCGATTCCATGACCGCCCAGAGTTCGAGCTTATTGGAGGGAAGGTTTACCATGTAGGCGGTCGTGTCCTTGGCGGTGAATGCGTTGAGGGTCAGACCGCCGTTTCTTTCATAGATTTGCGAGAACTCGTTGGGAATGACATAAGTGTTTTCTTTCGCCTCAAGGGAAGCCAGTTTCGCCGAAAGCGACGAAATCAATGTCTTATCGGCCTTGTCGCGTTTCAGCTTTTCGGCCATGAGGGCCTGCGCCGTTTTCTCGATTTCGGCCAGGACGGGCTTCTCCGCGGCATAGTTTCTGGTCCCGACCGTTTTGGAGCCCTTGAACAGCATGTGTTCCAGCATGTGGGCGACGCCCCGCTCGCTGCTGAGCTCGTTGACGCTGCCGACCTTGTAGCGGATCCACAGGGCAACGGTCGGGGAAGTATGCCTTTCGACAATTAGGATCTTCATGCCGTTTTTCAGGGTGCGTTCGATGACTTTGTCCTCAAGTCCCGCGCCGAAGGCGATGGAAGAGAGAAAAAGGGAGAAAAGTGTGAAAAGGGTAATTGTCTTGAATAATTTCATGTTATTCGCCTTTCGTCAGAACAACGAGAACTTCACATATCTCTTCGGGTTTTCCTTAACATCCTTTACCAGCGCGTCCAGGTCCGTAATCACGCGTTCCATGCGGTCGTACAGCTCCTTGTCGCTTATTAGCCTTCCCGCCGTGCCTTCACCCCGGTTCACTTTCGCGGTGATTTCTTCCAGAGCCTTTATGGAATTGTCCGCCCTGTTCATCAGGGCGATGCCCTTGTCGTAGAACTCCCGGTCGGTAATGAACTTGCCGATACTTGAGTTTGGCGAAGTCAGCTTCTCGTTCAGCTGATGGACGTCATCCGCCGCCCTGACGCTCTTGTCGGCCAGGGAAACCAGCTTGTCGTAGAGTTCCCTGTCATAGATCAGCCTGTTCATGGTCCCGTTGGAATTCTGCAAGTCCTTGAGAGTGTTGTCGGCCCTCGTGAGTATGCTTGTCATCCTGTCGTACGGCTCCTCGCTCCGGTACAATTTGCCGAGGGTCCCCTGGCCGTGGTTGATTTTCAGGGTGAACTCGGAGAGTTCCTTTGTCACCGATACGAGATTGTCGTACAGTTTCGGGTCCTGGATGAGACGGCTGATGGTCCCTTCGCCCTTGCTTATTTTCTTAGCGTAATCCTGGACCATATCGAAGGATGCGCCGGCCTTCTGCATTACTTCGTCCAGCCCTATGGTCGGACTGCCGTAAAGGCGCTTCACGGGATATTCCGAGTATGTCTGACTCGGCGTAATGTCTACGTATTTCTCACCCATGAGACCGCGGGTCTTGACCCGGATGATCGAATCGACGCCGATTTTCTTCATGGAATCATTGTCCACCTCAAGAATGATCTCGACATTGTTGGAGAATTTGGGGTTCTCGAAATGGATGGCGGAGACCATCCCTACGTCTATGCCGGCAAGCCATACCGGAGCCCCGACTTTCAACCCCTGCACGTCTTTCATGATTACCGAAAGCTTGCTTTTGGGAGTGAACAGGTTTACCTGCTTTCCCATCAAAATAATGCCGACTGCCAGGAAAATAAGGGCGCAGATAATGAAAATACCCACCTTGACCTGGGACCATGATATGTTGTCGCTACGCTTCATACGGTATCCTTTTCAAAATTGTCCAAAATGCCGTTGCCACAGAGAACACAGAGGGCACAGAGTAAATTTTGCATTTTCAGCTTGTCAATAACTTGAGCCCAATCAACTCAACGGGTAATCTGCTATTTATCCGCTTTTTATCTCTGTGTTCTCTGTGACCTTTGTGGCTTAAACGCCGTTTCATGAAGTATGCATCTGCTTCCTGTAGCGGGTAAAGAGCGATTCATCCGTTGGAGACAGAAACTCTCTTATCTCGGGCAGCGTGGACTTGAGCAATTCCTCCTTGTCGCCGTCGAAAATGAGATGCGCCTTGTGAATGAACGAGAACTTCATGGATACCGCGAAAGCGGTTTCCAGGTCGTGCGTCACCATCAGGGTCGTCTTTCCCTCCGCCTGCAGCCGCCGCATCAGGTTGCAGATATTGTAAACGCCAACCGGATCAAGGCCGGTGGTCGGTTCGTCGAAGAATATATAATCCGCGTTGGATGCGAGCGCGCGTGAGATCGCCACGCGTTTTTTCATTCCTCCCGAGAGCTGGGGCGGATAAAGGTCGATGGTATTTTCAAGACCGACGAAACCGAGCTTTTCCAGCACGATCCTTTCGATCTCTTTCTCCGAAAGCTCCCCCTCCTGGAACAGCCGGTATCCGACGTTTTCACCCACGGTCATGGAATCGAACAGCGCGCCGCCCTGGAAGACGATCGCAATCTGCTTGCGAACGCCGATAAGCTCGTTTTCCGGCAGACCCAGAACGGATCGGCCATTTATTGTTATGTTGCCTGAGTCGGGCTTCAGGAGGCCCAGGAGAAGTTTGAGAATCGTCGTTTTGCCGCAGCCGCTGGCTCCAAGAATAGTCCTGTTCACACCCCGCTCCAGGACAAAACTTACGTTTTCGAGGATTTTGCGTCCGTCCACGGCGTAGAAGAGATTTTCCATTCTGATCGCGTTTTCCGATGACACTTCAGTCCCCGCTATCTGACCACGACGAATATTTTCGTAAGGAAGAAATCCGTAACCAGTATCAGCACCGATGAGAAAACCACGGTACGTTTTGCCGCCTCGCCCACGCCCTCGGCTCCGCCTTGGGTGTTGAGCCCGAAATGGCAGCCGATCATGGAAATCAGGAAGCCGAAAATGAAAGGTTTTATCAGACCTTCGAAGTAATCGGTGAAGAACATGAACTGGGGAATCGAATTGAGATACATGACAAGCTTGATGCCGTAGCCGCGGGCAATAATGAACCCGCCTGCCATGGCAACCGTGTCGGCGATGATAACCAGAAGCGGCAGGGACAGAAGGGTGGCCTTCAGTCTCGGCGTGACCAGCCTTTTGATGATATCGGTACCCTCGACCGCCATGGCGTCGATCTGCTCGGTGACTACCATTGTGCCGAGCTCCGCGGTTATGGCCGAACCGACACGCCCTGCAACCATAAGAGAGCTGAGCACCGGCCCCAGTTCCTTGACCATGGTTACCGCGACCATGCCGCCGACGTAGCTGGTGGCCGCGAATGGTTTCAACTGGACGAGGGCCTGCAGTGCCATGACCATTCCGGTGAATGTGCCGGTCAGAACAATGATGAACAGCGAACCGACCCCGATCTTGTCCATCTGGATCGCGAATTCGCGATAATAAAAGGGGGCGCTGAACATTTTTCGAATCGCCCTCCAAGCGAGGAGGAAAAAATCCTGTATCTCAACAAGGGCTGATTTTAGGTGGCTTTCAAGGAATTCGAATTTCATGCTGCATTTTTCCGTATATTAGAGGGCGTGTTGTTGATCGTTATCACTATAATCAACGGTTCATGTCGAGTCAATGGATTATCTGAACCACTCTGGACTGGTCACTTTGCAAATGATAACAATATGGTACTTTTAAATTAGCTCGTGCTCCCGTTCTTGTGACGTTTTGGATAAATGCTGGAATACCTGAATTCGTGGGCATGAAGGCTGCCATTTGTTTGAAATGCCAATGTCTCGGCCTCGTCAGCCGGGATGAACGTGGCGGCTGAGTTCACCTGTAGAAGCCGGCATTAAACTGCACAGGCGGCGTTGGACAACGGCATTCCGCCCATTGCGGCCTTCATGCACACGGATTCAGGAAATAACCAGTGCAAGAGCGCCTTCTGGCGATGCTGAAAGCTCTGACACATTGGAATGGTTTTTTCGCCGGACTAATAATGAGGTTAATCCCGATGAGTCTACTGAAAGCCAAAATATCAATCCTTTTCTTTTCGACTTTCGCGTGCTCGATCCTTCCCGTAATAGTCACTGCTCAGACCATTACGTATACGCCGTCCGTCGCGATACCGGGCCAGCCTGCCATTGAGAGCCAATTCCTCGGGAGCGTACCGGCGGGAAAGCCGACCGGCTCAGTTTTACATCTCTCATTGAAAGAAGCGCTCGAAAAGGGGCTTCGACAAAACCTCGGCATGCTGGTGCAGGAGGAGTCCGTGCGTGCGGAGCGCGGCAAAAAATGGAAAGAGCTGAGCTCACTGCTGCCGAACCTGGTGACGAAAACGAGCGCCAACATAGAAAGGGACAATCTCGCTGCGAAGGGACTGACGCTCCCGGGATTGCCGCAGATGATAGGGCCATACGGTTATTACGACGCGAGGGTTTTTCTTACCCAGACGGTTTTCGATCTGAATGCCCTTGACCGGACCCGTGCCGCGGACAAATCCCTAGAGGCGGCGGTTCATTCGTACGGGGATGCCCGCGAACTTGTCGTGGCTGCGGTGGGAAACGCATACCTGCAGGCGCTGGCGGGAGAGTCAAGGGTAGAGACGGCACGGGCCCAGCTCGATACGGCGCAGACCCTGTTCGAAAATGCCGTCCAGATGCACAGGGCGGGAGTGACACCGGGAATCGACGAGCTCCGGGCCAGGGTCGAACTGCAGACCAGGCGGCAGCAACTGATTGCGGCCGGGAACGAGTTCGAGAAGCAGAAGCTGATAATTGCCAGGATAATCGGACTGCCGACGGGGCAGGATCTGGAACTGACTGATAAGGCGCCTTACTCCGTAGTTGGGGCGATCAGCGTGGAACAGGGACTGGAGCGGGCCTATCAATCCCGCCAGGACCTCAAGAGCGCCACGGCGCGGGTGACGGCCGCGGAATTGTCACTCGACGCAGCGACCGCGAAGTATTATCCGTCGCTGGCCGTGGAAGCCAATTACGGCGCTCTCGGTACCGATCCCGGAAAACTGAAGGACACATACACGGTATCGGGCGTTCTCAGCATACCGCTATTCCAGGGTGGAAGCGTCCGGGGGGAAGAATTGCAGGCCGAGGCGGCCCTGCGCCGCAGCAGGGATGAACTGGCGGATTTGCAGGCGCAGATCGAGTACGAGATACGGACCGCCCTGCTGGACCTGAAAGCTGGCGCTGAACAGGTCGATGTGGCAAGGTCAAGCGTCGAATTAGCGGAACTGACGCTGAGCCAGGCCCGGGAGCGCTTCGCGGCGGGAGTCTCCGATAACCTGGAAGTGGTCCAGGCCCAGGAGTCGGTGGCGGCGGCCCACGAGGCCTATATTTCCGGCCTCTATGCCCACAACCTCGCAAAGCTCGAACTGGCGCGGGCTCTTGGGGTTGCCGAAAAAAGGGTGGAGGATTACCTGGGAGGAAAATGATCATGGCGGAAATTGACGGAAACGGGGTTCCGCCGCGAAACAGTAGCGACGACGGTCCTACGAGCGAAAATCGGATGTCCGATGACGGGCAGGGAAAGAACGCAGGCTGGATTTCGCGGGAGAATATCCGGAAGAAAAAGAAAATAATTTTGGTTGTCATTCTTGCTGTCGCGGCGATTGCGGCTTTTGGCTACTGGTGGCGTTCCACGTTCTGGGAGAGTACCGACGATGCGCAGATAGACGGCCATATCAATCCCATAAGCGCACGGGTAGGCGGTCACGTAATCCGCATCGACTTCCGTGACTATCAGTATGTGGAAGCCGGGGTTGTCCTCGTGGAAATCGATCCCACCGACTACCGGGTGGCCCTGGAACGGGCCAGGGCCGAATATGCGGAGGCCCTGGCCGATGCGAAGGCGGCCCGCACCAATGTTCCCATCTCCGTGGTCACTTCCGGCAGCGGAATCAGTGCCGCCGATGCGAATGTTGCGAATTCTCGGGCGGGTACGGCGGCTGCCGAAAAACAGCTGGAGGCGGCAAGGGCCAGGCTGCGGGAAGCCGAAGCCAATAACGGCAAGGCCCAGGCCGACCTGGAACGGTACCGGCCTCTCGCCGAGCGGGATATCATTTCGAGGCAACAGTATGACCAGGCGGTCGCGGCGGCAAGTTCAGCCGCAGCGACCGTGGAT
>Ga0335070_10000667_pt1 | contig 38793 bp, 26 predicted proteins | sample Lox_Sample_13_FD_206722 | JGI IMG/M metagenome (GOLD analysis project Ga0335070, IMG submission 206722) | Soil microbial communities from Loxahatchee National Wildlife Refuge, Florida, United States - Lox_Sample_1.3 | ecosystem: Environmental > Terrestrial > Soil > Wetlands | place: USA... | reverse complement strand
TCGAGGTACATCTGCATGCGCGTCTCGGGCGAGCGCCAGCGGAACAGCCGGAACGCGTCGCCCGAGAACTTCGTCTCGGCGACGAAGGCCGGCACGCCCGCGAGCAGCAGCACCACGACGCTCCAGGGCGAGAAATGCACCAGCAGCACCGCGTAGCTCAGCAGCGAGATCGCGTTCTGCAGCAGCCCGAAGGTGCGCATCACGAGGCTCAGGGGACGGCTCGAGGCCTCGCGCCGCGCGCGCGTCAGCTTGTCGTAGAACTCGGAGTCCTCGAACTGCGCCAGCTGGAGCGTGAGCGCCTTCTCCAGGATCATCACGTTGACGCGCTGGCCGAGCTGCGCGCGCAACAGCGCCTGGCACAGCGACAACCCGCGCTGCACGCCCGAGAGCACCGCGACCAGCACGCCCTCGAGCAGCACCAGGCGCAGCACGCGCTGCACCTCGTGGGCGCTGGAGTGCATCGCCTGCACGACCGCATCGACGATCTGTGCACCCACCCAGGCGACACCGGCCGGCAGCAGGCCGCCCACCAGCGTCAATGCGGCGGCGGCGAACAGCAGCGCGCGGTTGGTGTCCCAGACGAGCTGGACGGCGTGCCGGCTGTAGCGGAACACGCCAAAGAAATTGCGCAGTGCTTCGCCGGCGCGCTGCGGCGGCGCGGCCGGCAGCGGCTGGGGCGGACCGTGGGATGCCATGGCTGCGATATATAGGGGCAAGGCCCCGCCTTTTCACCAGGCGGCAGCAAATAAACATATCGGGGTCAGATATTTAGACCCCAAGCGCCACTTCTGGTACCCTGCACGGCCTTTTTTGGCCCCTTGGGCCCGCGCCCGCCTCCTGAGCCGCCATGCAACGCCCGATCCGCAACATCGCCATCATCGCCCACGTCGACCACGGCAAGACGACGCTCGTCGACTGCCTGTTGAAGCAATCGGGCACCTTCGCCTCGCACGAGAAGATCGGCGAGCGCGTCATGGATTCGAACGACATCGAGCGCGAGCGCGGCATCACGATCCTGGCTAAGAACTGCGCGATCGAGTACGGCGGCACGCGCATCAACATCGTCGACACGCCGGGGCACGCGGATTTCGGCGGCGAGGTCGAGCGCGTGCTCTCGATGGTCGACGGCGTGCTGATCCTCGTCGATGCGGTCGAAGGCCCGATGCCGCAGACGCGCTTCGTGACCCGCAAGGCCCTCGCGCTCGGCCACAAGGCGATCGTGGTCGTCAACAAGGTCGACCGGCCGGGCTCGCGCCCGGGCTGGGTCGTCGACCAGACCTTCGACCTGTTCGACAAGCTCGGCGCCACCGACGAGCAGCTCGATTTCCCGGTGATCTACGCCTCGGCCCTGCAGGGCTGGGCCAGCCTCGACCCGACGCGCGTGGAGAAGGACATGTCGGCGCTGTTCGAGGCGGTGCTGCAGTACGTGCCGCCGCCGAAGAGCGAGGCCGATGGCCCGCTGCAGCTGCAGATCTCGACGCTCGACTACAACTCGTATGTCGGGCGCATCGGCATCGGGCGCATCCGCCGCGGCACGCTGCGCGCCGGCCGCCAGGTCGCGCTCCGCTACGGCGACGAGGACCGCGGGTTCGCGAAGATCGCGCAGGTGCTCACCTTCAAGGGCCTGCAGCGCGAAAGCGTGGACGAGGCCACGGCGGGCGACATCGTCGCGATCACCGGCATCGAGGACGTGAACATCGGCCTGACGATCTGCGACGTCGAAGGCGCCGTGGGCCTGCCGCCGATCCAGGTCGATGAGCCGACGCTGGCGATGAATTTCCAGGTCAACACCTCGCCGCTCGCCGGGCGCGAAGGCAAGTTCGTCACGAGCCGCCAGATCCGCGAACGGCTCATGCGCGAGCTGCAGAGCAACGTCGCGCTGCGCGTCGAGGAAACGGACGAGCCGGACGTTTTCCACGTCTCGGGGCGCGGCGAACTGCACCTGACGATCCTGGTCGAGAACATGCGCCGCGAGGGCTTCGAACTCGCGGTCGGCAAGCCGCAGGTGCTGAAGAAGGTGGTCGACGGGCGCACGCTCGAGCCCTTCGAGGCGCTGACCGTCGACATCGACACCGACTGCCAGGGCGCGGTGATGGAAGCGCTCGGCACGCGCCGCGCGGAACTCACCGACATGGTCGTCGACGCGCAGGGGCGCGTGCGGCTCGAGTACCGCATCCCGGCCCGCGGCCTGATCGGCTTCCAGGGCGAGTTCATGACGATGACGCGCGGCACGGGGCTCATCAGCCACATCTTCGACGGGTTCGACGAGGTGAAGGGCGAGATTCCGGACCGGCACAACGGCGTGCTGATCAGCAACGAGAACGGCGAAGCCGTGGCCTATTCGATTTTCGCGCTCCAGGAGCGCGGCCGCATGTTCGTCAGCCACGGCGACAAGGTCTACGAGGGCATGGTCATCGGCATCCACAGCCGCGACAACGACCTCGTGGTCAATCCGATCAAGACCAAGAAGCTCACCAACATCCGCGCCGCCGGCAAGGACGACGCGCTGCTGCTGACCCCGCCGATCAAGCTGACGCTCGAATACGCGGTGGAGTTCATCGCCGACGACGAGCTCGTCGAGGTGACGCCGGAGAGCATCCGCATCCGCAAGCGCCACCTGCGCGAGCAGGATCGGCGGCGCGTTGCCCGCGGCGGCGACTCGGCGGCAGCGGTCGGCTGATTCACCTTAATCTGGCCCGTTGTCGGCTGCTGGCGACAGGCACTGGCGAGGCAGAACTAGGAGGAAAATACCCCGATCATGCGCCTCCCCGTAAACCCCGCGCTCACCGTGTCCGCCGCAATCGGCGCGCTCGCGATGCTGGCCAGTTGCGGAGGCGACCTCAGCGGCGGGCCGAAGCCCCCGCCTGGCACCAACGTCGCCCCGATCACCGTCGACGGCGGGCCCGCTGCGGCAGTCAACGGCATCAACTCGGCCTACGTGTCGGTCACCATCTGCCAGCCCGGCTCCACCACCAATTGCCAGGTCATCGATCACGTGCTGCTGGACACCGCCTCGACCGGATTGCGGCTGCTCGCCTCGGTGGCCAATGCCTCGCTGGCGCTGCCCCAGGAGAAGGACAGCGCCAACCAGCCGCTGTTCGAATGCCTGCAGTTCGGTGACCACAGCTACACCTGGGGCAGCGTGCGCCTCGCCGATGTGCAGATCGCCGACGGCACGGCGATGAACCTGCCGGTGCAACTGATCGGCGATGCCGCGGCGCCAGCCGCGCCCAGCGAATGCTCGCTCGCGCTGACCGCAAGTCCCCTGCCGGCCGCCGACACGGTGGCGGCCCTCAACGCAAACGGCATCCTGGGCATCGGCGTGTTCCGCGAGGATTGCGGGAGCGGGTGCACGCTGCCGCCGGGCGCCGGGCAGATCTACCAGTATTACACCTGCGCCTCGAGCTGCACGGGCGTGACGCTGGACACGTCGCTGCAGCTGCAGAACCCCGTGTATCGGTTCGCCAGCAACAACAATGGCGTCATCATCGAACTGCCGGCGATCGGCGCAACGGGTTCCTTTGGTGCGCGTGGCTCGCTGGTCCTCGGCATCAACACCCAAAGCAACAACTCGCTCGGCAGCGCCACGATCCTGCCGGTGGATGCACTGGGCTACGTGACCACCGTGTACAACGGCCAGACGCTGCCGCACAGCTACATCGATTCGGCTTCGAAGGCCCTGTACTTCGACGACGCGATCGCGGCCTGCGACGCCGCTTCGGTCGCCGGCGGGCTGTATTGCCCGGGGATGACGCTGCAGCTGTCGGCGACGGTGCAGAACGCGGACAGCAGCGTCAGCAAGCAGGTTGACTTCACGGTGGGTGACGGCCTGGCGCTCATGCAGGCCGAACCCACCTACAACGCGTTCAGCAATTTCGGCGGGCCGCTCGGTGACGCGACCGCCTTCGACTGGGGACTGCCTTTCTTCTACGGCCGCAACGTATACGTCGCCATCGAAGGCCAATCCACCACCGGCGCGACCGGCCCCTACTTCGCGTTCTGATGACGCCGGCGCGCCGTGCCGGCGTTCAGCGTTCGCCGTCCATGTATCGCACGTAGCGGTCGAGCGCCCGGCGCCTGTCATCCCACAACTCGTAGTCCACGGTGTCGTCGCCCAGCTGCGCCTGCACCGCGAGGTGCCGCGCGGCGGCAATGAATCGCAGCGTGCCGAGGTCGGTCGGGAACACCAGCGGCTTGGCATCCTGGCCCGCAGGCGCGTGCACCGGGCGGGCGATGCCCAGGTCGGTCGGGCTCCGGCCGTTGTTGTCGAGACGGATGCGGCGGTCATCGGCGATGAGCAGCAGCGAGCCGGCCTGCTCGGAGGCCGGCGCGTAGCGCGGGTCGAGCGTCGACCACAGGTAGGCGACCAGCACGTACTCGAGCTTGCCGGCACGATTCACCGACGCCGCCGCCAGCGTCACGTAGTCGCGCAGGTTGGCCGCCCGCTCGGTGCGCTCGCGCGCGAACACCAACGGCGCGTCGACGATGTCGACCGTGGCGCCGGTCTGTTCGTCCAGGTATTCCTCGGGCTGCGGCGGCGGCCGGCCAGCGAAGGCGGCGCTGGCCAGCAGCGTCGCCAGCGCCAGCGCGCACCATGATCCGTTGCGCCTCATGATCAGAATCCGATGCGGTAAGCGAGGCTCACATAGTAGCGCTTCGTATTCTGCGTCTGCAGCGTGGAATCGCGCTTGCCCAGCTGGCCGCCGGCCTCGAACTGCAGCAGGCGCCGGCCGCGCTGGTAATCGAGCAGCACCGAGGGCAGGAACGACAGCTCGGTGCTCCCGTCGCTCGCCAGCTGCCGGTGGTCGATGGTCAGGCGCGGGCCAAGGCGCCAGTCGCCGCCGACCGGCACGCGCGTCGTGCCGGCGAGCGATGCGATCCTGCCGGTCTCGGTATCGGCGTAGGCGATGCTGAGCACGTTGAAATCGCCGTTGCGCCAGAGGTTGGAGCCGTACACCTGGGCCTGGTACGTCAGGGTCATGCCGGTGCCCGGTTGCGCCGGCACGCCGCCCGAGGCCGGCGTGGCATCGATCTTCGCCGCGTCGACCGTGGCGGAGAACTGGAAGCGCTGCCCGATCGGACGCGTGGCCGTCAAGCTGTAGTTGGACGAGACCGCCGTCCGATCACGGGCGTACTGCAGGATCTCGTCATCGGTGAATACCGTCTGCAGTTCGCTGATGCTGGTGGCGTTCTGGCCGATCAACGCGTTGCGCAGCGAAATCACCGGCGCATTGCGCTTCTCGGCATCGAAGCTCAGGCTCCAGCGATCCGGCAGCTGCATGGTGCCCAGCAGCGCCGCCGCGTTCAGCGACTTGAAATAGACGTCGTAGTCGTAGAGCACGGTCAGCGAACTGCGCGGCAGCAGCAGCCGCGCCTCGAAGCCGGTGCCGCGCCGGTCGGTCAGTCCGTCGAACCGTTGCTGCGCGAAGAAAACGCTGGCGTCCCAGTGTGCCCCCGGCGGCGCATAGGGGATGGCCAGGGCCCAGAAACTGCGCTGCCGCTGCAGGCCACCGTTGGTCTGCTCGACGGGATATCCGGCCGCCACGTTCAACCCCAGCGACGGCAGCACCTGCCACGATGCGAATGCGCCATCGAAGGTGCCCAGCACGCCGCCGCTGTTCTGCGACTGCCGCCCCACGCGCGCGAGCAATCCCCACTGGCGGTCGGCGAATTCGAACGACGCAACGCTGATCCGCCTGGTGGAATCGTCGGCACTGGTCGCGGAACTGCCGGCGAAATTCTTCGCGTAGCCCGCACTGATGCGCGCCGTGACATCGAAGCGTTCGCCGCGTCGCTTCGCCAGCACGTCGACGTCGTTGTACAGCGAGTTCTGCTGCTGCGTCTGGCTGTCGTTGGGCACGACGGTCGAGCCCGGGCTGGCGGTGTTGCTGACGGTGGTGCCGTCGTAGCGGTACATCTGCGCCACACCGCCATTGATGGTCCAACCCGTGGCCGGTGCGCCGCCCCCGCCCGTGCCGGTGCGCGCATTCGTCGATGCGGCCCGCAGCGTCGCCAGCCGGCGCGCGATGCGCTCGGCTGCTTCGCCGGCCGGGTAACGGCGCAGGTACTCCTCGTATTCCGCCTTCGCATGGGCCAGTTGCCCCGAGCGCTCGCGCGCCAGGCCCAGCAATTCCTGCATCGCGGCGCGCTGCGGGAACTCCGGCTGCCGCTGCAGCTTGGTGAGCGCCGTGATGGCCGCCGGGTAGTTGCGTGCCGTCATCGCCGCGCGGGCCTGCGCCACCAGCGCCGCGAGTGCGGTCGGGTCGAGCGAGGGGTCCGACCCGACGCGCTCGACCGCGGGCAGCGTCTCGCCGCCGCGGTCGCCCGCCGCCGCGGTCACCTCATCGCCGATCGCGAGCCAGGCACGCGGGTAATCGGCGAGCGCCAGGCCGAGCACCCGCTCCGCGTCGCCCCGCTTGTCGTATGGGCCGGCGCGCAATCGGTACCAGGTCTCCTCGTCCACCACCGCCTGGCTGACGAACACCGGCGCGTGCAGCCGGTCGCGCGCCTGTTGCAGCGCCTCGGGCGGGAAATCCTTGGGTTGCGATTCCAGGTTCACCGCGTAGGCGACCGCCGGTCCCGCCGGCTCGTTGATCATGACCTTGCCGCGGCCGCGGGCGCGGTCGATCAGCCGCAGGCGCAGGCCGCGCGGATCGACCCCCTGCGCCAGCACGTAGCGTTCGCTCCTGCGGAAATCGAACACCAGCGTGAGCTGCCCGGGCACGTCCGATTCGACGCGCGCGGCGTCGACGATGTGCGCGCCGCCCGAGACGGGGGGCAGTTCCCCCAGGATCTGCGCACCAGGGGCGAGCTGGCAGTCGCCCAGCGGCTGCAGCTGGATGCGCAGCTCCTTCGACTCGGCTGCGGGCTGGTGCATGATGTAGCGCAGCGAGCACGTGAACTGGACGACGATGTCGGCCTGGTCGTCGTGGTCCTCGACTTCGATGACGTCGACGAAGCGGCCGGGCCCCACGCCGGTGATCTGCGCCCACGCCGTGGCGGCGAAGCCCAGCGGGGCCAGCAGTGCGAGCACCAGCGGCGCGGCGGCGCGGCTAGTGCTTGAACGCGGCATCCGTCACCCGGTGATACGGTCCCGGCATCGGCTTGGCCACCGTGCCCAACGTCGCGTTGCCGTACACGTGGCACGCGCCGGCGCAGTTGCGCAGCTCGCTGGCGGAATATTTCAGTCCGTCCAACGTTTTCGGATGCCGGGCCGGCACGAAGTCCTTCGCATGGCAGCCGCCACAGCTGCCAGCATCGGCGGGCGAGGCCCACGGAATCTTGTCGGTGTTCGCGGTGTGGCAGGCCGTGCAAGTCAGCGCCGCGCGGTGATCGCCCGGATACGTGGCGGCCGCATGCGTGAAGTGCAGCACCGACCAGTCGGGATAGCTGTGGCAGGTGGCGCAGTCGAGCGCCGTGAGCAGGTGGGCCGGGGGCACGCCGAGCGCGATGCGATTGTCGTGGCAGCTGGCGCATGACGCGCTCAGCTTCGTGTGGTCGAGCAGCGCCGGCTTCCAGCCGAGCGTTCCGTGGCAGGTGTCGCACTGCGCGCTGGTGGGCACGTGATTGGCCGGCAGCCCGGTGGCATGGATCGAGTCGTGGCAGGTCTTGCAGGTGTGCGGGGCGACGCTGTTGTGGTCGAAACGCGCCGGGGACCAGGCGTTGGTCGTGTGGCAGGTCTCGCAGCTGCCGTTGCTGGCGATGTGCTTGCTGTCCTTGCCCGTCGCCACCACGCCGTTGTGGCAACCGACGCACGTGCCCTGCACCTGCGTGTGGTCGACGTGCGTGACCGGCAGCCAGGCCAGCGTCATGTGGCAGCTGTCGCACCGGTCGCCCGTGGCCATGTGATCGGCCGGCTTGCCGATGCCGCTGGTCGGGCCGTGGCAGCTCACGCACGGGGTGCCGGCCACGCGGCGATGACTGAAGCCGACCGCCCCGCCGCCGACCGACGCGGCCGCGCTCAGGGCCGGCGCCGTGTTCGCGGCGCCTGCCTTCTGCGTCGTGCTCGCCGCCGCCGCGCCGCGCAACGCATGCTTGTCACGCGTGGAATGGCAACCGGAACCGCCGCAGTCCTGCCCGGCATGGTGGTTCTTGCCGTCGCGCACCCACAGGCGCACGCCGGTATTGGTCTTCCAAGTCATGCCGTACTCGTGGCAGCTCATGCAGGTCATGCTGCGTACGACCGCGTGCTTCATCACGGTGCCGGCGAAGCTCGTGAACACGGTGGGCGTGTGGCACAGCTCGCAGGCGAAATTCTGCGAGGTGGAATTGGGCGGGTTGGTCGGAATGTGGCCGGTCGCCCCCGCGGGCGGCTGCACCAGCTGCGGCGCGGCGATGTTCGCGAAGCTCAGTCCATAGCCATGGCACTGCATGCAGTTGCTGCTGATGTTCGCGTGGTTCATCACGTAGGCGCCGTAGTCGCCGGTCGTGTGGCACAGCGCGCAGTTGTTGTTGTCCGCCGCCGGCAACGGGATGTGGTTGGCCGGCAGGTCAGTCGCGCCCTTGAAGCTCGTCGTATTGAAATGGCAGGTCGAGCATTCTCCGGTCGCGACGTGCGCGGTGCCGTCGGCCTTCAGCGCCGGCCGCACCTTGGTCGCGGGCGTGCCCACCCAGGTCTTGCCGGCCTCGTGGCACGTCGAACAGGCCGTGCCGGTGACCAGACTGTGCACCATCGAGGGCGGTGCGGTGCCGCTGGCATTCGTGAACGCGAAGGTGTTGAAGCTGCTGTTCGAATGGCAGCCCTCGCAGGCGAGGCCCGTGACGGGCACGTGGTTCGCGGGCAGCGTGACGGTGACCTTGGGCGACTTGCCCACATCCGTCTTGCCCGCGCCGTGGCAGTTCGCGCACCCGGTCGTGAAGCCGGCATGATTCATCGGCGGCACCGCATTGGGTATCACGAAACTCGTGAACACGCCGGCCGTGTGGCAATTCGTGCAGTCGGTGCTGCCGACCGGGATGTGGTTGGCCGGTTCGACGACGGTCGGCGGCGCGCCGACCCAGGTCAGTCCCAGGCCGTGGCAACTGGAGCAGGTCGCGCTGGACACCGCGGCATGCACCATCGACGGGGGCGCGGTGCCGCTCGCGTTCGTGAACTTGAAACCACCCGGAACGGTGAAATTCGTGTTCGAGTGGCAGCTCTCGCAAGGCGCCGCGCCGAACCCGATGTGCTTGGCCGGCGGCGACACCAGCGGCGTGGTCCAGGATCCCGCGAACGACAGGTTGGCGGCATGGCACTGCGCGCAGTTGGCCGCGATGTTCACGTGGTTCATCGTCGCGGTGCTGTAGGTCGAGGAGTCGAGGTGGCACAGGCCGCAATTGTTGTTGTCCGCCGCAGGCAGCGGGATGTGGTTGGCCGGCAGGTCGGTCGCGCCCTTGAAGCTGGTCGTGTTGAAATGGCAGGTCGAGCATTCGCCCGCGGTCACATGCGCCGTGCCGTCGGCCTTGAGCGCCGGCCGCACGACCGTCGCGGGCGTGCCGATGTCGGTCTTGCCTTTCTCGTGGCAGGTCGAACACACGATCGAAGTCACGACGGTGTGCACCATCGATGGCGGCGCCGTGCCGCTCGCGTTGGTGAACCCGAAGGTGCTGAAATTGCTGTTGGAGTGGCAACCTTCGCAGGCGATCGTGCCAGTCGGAATGTGGTTGGCGGGCAGCGTCACGGTGACCTTCGGACTCACGCCCACGTCGGTGACCCCCGCCCCGTGGCAGGCGGCACAGCCGCTGGTGAATCCCGCATGGTTCATCGGTGGTACGGCGTTCGGGATGGCAAAGCTCGTGTAGTTGCCCGCCGTGTGGCAGTTCGTGCAGACGGTATTGCCGATCGGTATGTGCTTGGCCGGCTCGACGATTGTCGGCGGCGTGCCGACCCAGCTCTGCCCCAGGGCGTGGCAAGTGCTGCAGGCAGCGCTGCCGACGGCCGCGTGCACCATCGCGGGCGGCGCCGTGCCGCTGGCATTCGTGAACTTGAAACCGCCGGCCGCGACGCTGCTGTTCGAATGACAGCTCTCGCAGGCGGCCGTGCCGATCGGCACGTGGTTGGCCGGCGGTTGCACCAGCGTCGGCGGCGCCATGTTGGCAAAGCTCTTGCCCGCGGCGTGGCAGGTGGAGCATACGCCGCTGACCAGCGCGTGCCCGGCCGCATCCATCGCGTAGACGGAGTAGTCGTTGGCGTTGGTGTGGCAGGTGCTGCAGTTGGTGTTCGTGCCGTTGGTCAGCGGGATATGGTTCGCCGGGAAATTACCCGCGCCCTTGAACGTCACGGTCGACTGGTGGCAATCGGAGCACTCACCACTCACCGGATGCGTGGCGCCGTTCGCTTCAGTCAACGGCCGCAGCACCGTGGGCGGCACGCCCGGCCAGCTGGTCATCGTGTTCTCGTGGCAGCTGGAGCACTTGATGCTCGCCACCGCGCTGTGCACCATCGCGGGCGGCGCGGTACCGCTGGCATTGGTGAACCTGAAGGTATCGGTCAGGTGGCAGGCGCCGCATTCGGCGCCGGCCAACGGAATGTGCGGCGCGGGCAGTGTCACCGTCGGCGGCGTGCCGATGAAGGTGAGCCCTGCTCCGTGGCAGCTCGAGCACGCCAGGCTCGCGACCGCCGAGTGCACCATCGCCGGCGGCGCGGTGCCGCTCGCATTGGTGAACGAGAAGCCACCCGGCGAGGTGAAATTCGTCCTCGAGTGGCAGCTCTCGCAGGCCGCGCCGGCAAACGCGATGTGGTTGGCGGGGGTCGTGACCAGCACCAGCGGGGCCATGTTGGGGAAGCTCAGGCCCGCCGCGTGGCACAGCGCGCAGCCACCGGTGATGCCGGTGTGATCCATGATCTTCTGCGTGTAGTCGGCCGGATTCTGGTGGCACAGCGTGCACGGCTGCGACGTCGGTATGTGCCCGGCCGGCTGCAGGTTGCCAATCGCGAACGAGACCGTGGAGGTGTGGCAGTTGCCGCACTCGCCCGTGGTCGGGTGCGCCACGCCATTGACGGTGACCGGCCGCGTGACGATGCTCACGCCGTAGAACGACATGCCCTTCTCGTGGCAATCGGCGCACAGCAGCGGCGGGACCACCGCCGGGTGGTTCATCGCCGTGCCGGCGAAAGTGATGTAATTGGTCGGCGTGTGGCAGGCCTCGCAGGGCGCATTGCCCGGATCGGCCTGGTTCGGCGACAGCCCGGTCGGGATGTGCGTGGCGGGCGGGCCGGTCGCGCCCACGCCGTTGTGGCAGCTCGAGCATCCGGACGTCACGTTGGTGTGGTTGAACACCGCGCCGGCCCAGCCGATCGTCGAGTGGCACAGGTTGCATTCGAGCGAGGTCTCGATGTGGCCGGGGCCCTTGCCCTGCGCCTGCACGTTGTTGTGGCAGCTCGAACAGGCGCCGCGCACTTCCGCGTGGTCGAAATTCACCGCCGGGTTCCACGCCACCGGCGTGTGGCAGGCATCACAGCGATCCGAGCTGAGGATATGGCTCACGGGCTTGGCCGTGGCGCGCACCGCGGTGCCGACGCCGTGGCAGGCGGAACAATCCTTCGGCGTGCCCTTGAAGATCGCGTTGACGTGGCAGGATTCGCACGGCAGGTCGCGATGCTGCCCGAGCAGCTCGAAGCCCGTGGTCAGGTGATCGAACGGCGTGCGATCCGCGGCGCGCGCATTGCTGCCGGGCGCCAGCAGCAAGGCTGCGATCACCAGCGCGCCCGCCAGCCACCCGCGCAACGGTGGGGCGAATCGGGCCAGGCCTGTGGTTTCGACGATGCGCATCGGCATCACCTCGCGCGTCCGCCCTGGAAAGTCACCGTGCCGTGGCAACGCTGGCACTGCCGGCCGAACTGCCCGGCATGGATGTCATCCTTCTGGTGGCAGGCGATGCAGTCCTGCGAGAGCTTCACCTCCGCGGCCGGCTTGCGGTGGCAGTCGGAGCACTTGATCTTCGCGTGCGCCCCGGTGAGCGCGAAGCCGGTCTGCTTCAGGTGGTCGAAGACCCACGCGGGCCATCGGTTCGGGTTGTGGCAGCTGTCGCATTTCTCGCCCAGCCCGCCCTTGTGCACGTCGTCCTTGCGGTGGCAGTCGATGCAGCGCGCACCCGCCTCGCCGAAGGCCTGGGTGCGGTGGCACTGCGCGCAGCTCACCACGATGTGCATGCCCAGCAGCGGGAAGCTGGTCAGGTCGTGATCGAAGCTGATCTCGCTGTGCCAGTCCTGCAACCCGTGACAGGTGTCGCAGCCGGTGGTGAACCTGGCGCCGTGGGGATTGCCGGCCCGATGGCAGGCGCGGCACTCGGTGCCGAGCTTCTGCGTGTCGACGTTCGCCGTGTGGCAGACATGGCAGCCGAGCTTGGCGTGCGCACCGAGCAGCGCATACTTTGTCCTGGCCAGGTGGTCGTACTTGACCGGCTGCCAGGCATCGTTGCCGTGGCAGCCGTCGCACTTGCCGCCGAAGCGCCCGGCATGCGAATCGTCGGCCTTGTGGCAGCCGTAGCAATCCTTCGCAATCTTGTCCTTGAAGTTGCCACTGCGATGGCATCCTGCGCAGTCGATCTTCGCGTGCCGGCCGAGCAAGGCGAAGCCGGTCTCCTTTTCATGGTCGAAACGGGCTTCCTTCCAGCCAGTGGTCGTGTGGCACTTGCCGCAGTCATCGCCCCGCTCGCCACGATGCGCGTCGTCGGTGGCATGGCAACCCACGCAGGTCTTCGGCGTGGGCTTGTAGTGCCCGCCGAGGTGGCAACCACCGCAGCTCACCGTGGCGTGGGCGCCGGTGAGCGCAAAGGCCGTCTTGTTATGGTCGAAGCGCGCGTGCGTCCAGTTGTCGAGGTTGTGGCAATCGGCACACGTCGGGGCCAGCTGGCCGGCGTGGTAGTCGTCCTGCTTGTGGCAACCCAGGCACGCGGGCTCCGCCTTGCGATACGCCTCGCCCGGCTTGTGGCAGCTGGTGCAGGCCAGCGTGCGGTGCGCACCTGCGAGCGGGAATTCGGTGCGCTCGTGATCGAACTCGAGCTTGTTCAGTCGCACGATGTCGCCATCGCGGCCGACGTGCTCGGTGTGGCAGCCGATGCACTTGCCGGCGCCGGCGTTCGGCATGCGCCCATGGAAGCCGTGGCGGTCGCGCACGTCGGCGGCGATGGCCTTGTGGCAGGCGAGGCACAGCGCGCTCTGGCGGCCGCGATCGGTGCGGTCGTGGCAGTTGGTGCAGGTCTCCTCGAGCTTGGCGTGCGCGGCCGCCACCTTGCCAGGCATCAACAGGCTCTCCACGGACGCGGCGTGCGCGACCGGGCCTCCCGTCAAGCTTGCGATGGCCGCCCACTGCACGAACCAATATCCTCCTGCGCGACGCACCCGGGACCGCCGCTGCTTCAGTACACGTTCACGGAAATCACATGCACGATGCCGGCCACCAGCGTCATGATGAAGGCCGGCACATGCGCGAAATGCCACAGTGAAAACAACCGCACGTACATGCCGTGCTCGCGCACGCGCCGCGCCGCATCGAGCCGCCGGATGGCATAGCCCATCGCGGCCATGGTCAGGCGCTTGCCGTGCGCGGCCAGCGTCGGCGACTGGCGCGCCGCCTCGAGCACCATGCGCTGCACCTGCCGCTCCAGCCGCCAGCGGGCCAGCACCGAGCGCATGCCGATCGTGACCGGATAGAGCAGCGCGCCGACATAGGACTTCGCCGGCCGGAACAGCCGCTGCTCCTCGGTTTCGATGGCCTCCAGGAAGTGGGGCAGCATCGGCACCGCGGATGTCTGCTCGCGCAGCTGCTGGGCAGTCGCCTTCAGCTCCTCGAGCGAATTGGCGTGCATGTCCCAGCCCTTGTACACGCGCGTGTAGATGTAGCGGCCGATCAACCCGCTGCCCGACACCGACAGCATGCAGAACAGGGCCACGTTGCTGTTGGTGGCGCCGAGCGAGAAATTCGAGTGGAACAGCACCAGCAGCGGCCCGAGCACGCCGAGCGTCATGTGTGCCTTGAACCAGCCGCCGATGCCGCCGAAGACGCGCAGCCAGCTGGCGCGCTTGCGAGCCGGGTACATCAGCAGCACCAGCATCATCGACCCGCCCACGATACCCAGCCAGTACCCCACGCCCCGCTCCGGCGTGATGTAGCGGTTGAGGTGGCCGGTGAATCCCCACACGAGCGCCGCGAGCACCGCGGCGGCGAAGATGCGCACGGACGAGACATGGCGCGCGACCAGAGCCATGGCCTAGCCGATGACCTTCTGGATGACGATGCGCACCGGCTTGCCCGATCCGGGATCGAGCTGCGCACTGACGCCCTGGAAATCGCCCGGCGCCGGCATGGCCTGGCCGGTGCGCGAGGTCCGCGCCTCGATCGTCACGAGGCCGGCCGTCGACAACTTGCGCATCGGAATCATGGCCTGCGAATCATCGAGCTGGAATGTGATCGGCCAGCTGCCCGTCGTCGACGTACGCCAGATCGCCACCGGCGGGCCTGGGGAGTTCACCGACTTGGCGACGATGAACAGCGTCAGTCCCGCGGGTATCTTGCCTTTTAGCGCGTCGGATACGACGACTTCGCCGCGCACGGCCACGGTGTTGGCGCCGGACGCCGGCGCCGGCTCCCCAGCGCCGCCGCCCAGGCGCCGGTCCTCTGCGAGATTGGCCGCAATGATCTTCGCATCGGATGAAGCAGGACCGAGCACGTCGGCCAACCGCTGCCAGGTTGCCGCGGCGGCCTGGTACTGGCGGGATTCGTGCTGCAGGCTTGCCTGCAGCCACAACGCCTTGGGATGGCGCGGATCGAGCTGCAGCGCATGGGCGATGTATCCGGCCGGCTTGCCCTGCAGCGAGCGCCCGTTGAGCGTGGCCGCGACATCGGCGTAGTCGGCCCAGGTGTCGGCGGTCATCTCGTGACGCGCCGCGAGCTGCGCGTACAGGTCGTTGGCCGCGGCAAAATCGCGCTTGCTTCGCGCGGCATTCGCCGCCGCGACCAGTCGGGTCGCTTCAGCCGACAACGGTGCGGCCGGCGCCGTCGGTGCAGCGACTGCGGCGGCGGGCGCCGTGCCCGCGGCGGCCGCGCCGGCGCCCGCCGGCAGCTGCTTCTGGCGCGCGAGCGCGGCATCGTCAGGCCGGCCGAGGAATTCATAGGACTTGGCGAGCAGTTCCCAGTCCGCCTCGCTCCCGCCTCCGGCTGCGAGTCGCCGTTCCAGGCCCGACACCGCCGAATCCATCGATCCGGCAGCCTGCTGCTGCGCGGCCCCGGGCCGTCCCGCGGCCATCGCCGCAGCGGCCGGCCCGGCCTCCGGCGCCGCATCCTGCGAGGTCAGCTGCGGGCGCCCCAATGTGACATAAATGGCCAGTACCACCGCCAACGCACCGGCAGCGGCCAACGGCACCCAGCGCGGCAGGGCCGCCAGCAACTCGCCGCGCCTTCCGCCGGAGAGCCAGGGATACAGCACGACCAGGACCGCGATCGTCGCAAGTACGCCTGCCGCGAAGAAAAACGCATTACCGGAAGTCATGCACTCGGGTTGCCCTTGGCGCGCACTACGCGCACATCCACGAATTGTAAAGCGCCAATACTTAGCGTCACGCTGTCTCCAGTGCGATACAGTTCACGGTTTTGCGACACCTTGACACGTGCTCCGACTCACGGAAACCTGATCACCGGCGCATTAACCTGCCCGGATCAGCAGGATGCCGCCCCGGACCACCGACCCACCGCATGGACATGAGCCTGGTCGCCATTTACGCCGCGCCGCTGCTGGTCACGATGCTGTGGTACCTGCGGCGCCACTACCGCCTGGAAAAGCTGAGCCGCGAGGTGCACCACGAGGCCCGGGAAGCCGGGCTCATCGAACCGGCCTCGATGCACCCGAAGATCGACCTCACCCGCTGCCTCGGTTGCGGCGCCTGCGTGCGCGCCTGCCCGGAATATCCAGAGCACACCGTGCTCGGGCTCATCGACAACAAGGCGCACCTGGTCGCGCCGACCGAGTGCATCGGCCACGGCGCCTGCAAGGCCGCCTGCCCGACCGATGCGATCACGCTGGTATTCGGCACCGAGACGCGCGGCGTCGAGCTGCCCGTGCTCACGCCGCAGTTCGAAACCACCGTGCCCGGCGTGTTCATCGCTGGCGAACTGGGCGGCATGGGCTTGATCCGCAACGCGCTGACGCAGGGCGTGCAGGCCGTGCAGGCCATCGCCAGGCGCGGCAACAGCGCGCGCGACAAACGGCTGGACGTGCTGATCGTCGGCGCGGGCCCGGCGGGCCTGGCCGCCGCGCTCACCGCCAAGTCGCTGAAGCTCACCTACCGCTGCATCGAACAGGACTCCATCGGCGGCTGCGTCTACAAGTACCCGCGCGGCAAGCTGGTCATGACCGCGCCGGTCGAGTTGCCGCTGGTCGGCTCGTTCCACTTCCGCCAGACCTCGAAGGAAGCGCTGCTCGCCAAGTGGACCGAAATCATCAAGCAGCAACAGCTGCGCATCCAGACCGAGGAGCGGGTCGAGGCGGTCGAGAAGGATGGCGACGGATTCATCGTACGCACCTCGAAGGCCGGCTATCGCGCTGCCAACGTGCTGCTGGCGATCGGCCGGCGCGGCACGCCGCGCAAGCTGTCGGTGCCGGGCGAAGAGCTGCCGAAGGTCGTCTACCAGCTGATCGACCCGATCCAGTACAGCGGCCAGAAAGTGCTCGTCGTCGGCGGCGGCGACAGCGCGCTGGAGGCCGCCGCCAGCGTTGCCGAAGTCGGCGACACGCAGGTCACGCTGTCCTATCGCGGCGAGGCCTTCGGGCGCGCCAAGCCGAAGAACCGCGAGCGCATCGCGGTGGCCGCCAACCGCGGCAACCTGAAGTTGTTGCTGTCTTCGAACGTCAGCCAGATCCATGATGATCGGGTCGTGCTCGAGCAGGCGGGCAAGAAGCTCGAAATCCACAACAACGCCGTCATCGTCAGTGCCGGCGGCGTACTGCCCAACGAGTTCCTCAACAAGGTCGGCATCCAGGTCGACACGAAATACGGTACCGCCTGATGGGCCGCTCGCTGCGCGCCCGGCTCGCACCGCTGGCATTGCTGACCCTGCTGGCGTTCGACGGCGCGGCGCCGGCGGCGCCGGCGGCGCCGACGGCGCCCGATCCGCTCGACGGCGCCAAGGCCGCGCTGCGGACCCGCGATTTCGCGTCCGCCCTCACGCTGCTCAAGCAACGCGCCGCAGCCGGCAACCCCGACGCGCAGCTGCTGCTCGGGCTCGTGTACCTCAACGGCGTGGGCACCGCCATCGACCGCGAGGAGGCCCAATCCTGGCTGTTGAAGAGCGCGACGCAGAACAACGCCACGGCCGCCTATGTGCTGGCGGCGTTGCTCGCGAACCCATCCGTTGCCCACGAGGGCGCGGCGCAGGCCGGCGCGCCGCAGGACTGGCTGCACCGCGCCGCGTCGCTCGGCTATCCGGCTGCCATCGAGGACGAACGCGCCGCGCGCCTGCCGCTCGGTCCCGAATGGGCGGGCCTCGGCGACGCCGCGCTGCATGTCCAGCTGGCGATCTTCTGCGCGCGCAACGAAGACCTGCCCTGCCTGCGCTCGCTCGGCAAGGAGTTGTCGGGCCTGCGTGATGGATTCGGCGCGAGCGTGCTGGCGCACGCCGCGGCGGCCGGCGCGCAATCCGCAGTGCAGTTCCTCATCGACAGCGGGAGCAACGTGAATGCCGCCGACAGCTTCGGCGTCACGCCGCTGATGCGCGCCGCGGAACTCGAGGATCCGCAGGTGCTGACGCTGCTGCTGGCGCGGGGCGCTTCAGTCAATGCGGTCGACAGCCAGAAGCGCAGCGCGCTCTTCTACGCCGCGCGCGCCGACCACGCGGCGGCCATCAGCGCGCTGGCGAAGGCCGGTGCGACGCTCGGTGCCACCGACAGCCGCGACTACACGGCGCTTGATGCCGCTCTGGCCGCCGACGCCGACCAGGCGGCGGCGCGGCTGCGCGCGCTCGGCGCACAGGCACGCGTCGCGCACGCCAGCCGCCAGGGCGGCGCCGGCAAGTTCGACGCCGCGCGGCCCGGCGACATCTATCGCGGCTGGCCCGCCGTGGCGCTGGCGGCCGCGCGCGCCGACGGCGACAGCGTGCAGAAACTGCTTGCGGCAGGCGCCGACCCCGACAGCCGCTCGCCGCAGGGCGATACGCTGTTGCACATCGCGTTGCATGCGGGCGCCGAGTCCAGCGTCAGGGCGCTGCTGGCCGCGCACGCGAATCCCCGGCTGCCCGACAAGCGCGGCCGCACGGTGCTGGCGTTGGCGGCAACGCTTGGCGATACGGACATGGTCAGTACATTGCTGGCCGGCGGCGTCGGCGCCGATACGCATGCGGAGCGGGAAGCTGCGCCGTTGCTGGCCGCCGTGCGCGCCGGACGCGTCGACACCGCGCAGGCGCTGCTGGCGGCGGGCGCCAGGGTCGATTCCGCCGACGAGCGCGGCGAGACCCCGTTGCTGGCTGCGGCCAGCGCCGCCAACGATTCCATGGTGAAGTTGCTCCTGTCCAAGGGCGCCGCGGTCGGACTGGCCGATCGCCAGGGCGAAACACCGCTGTGGCGCGCTGCACGCGCGGGCGCAGAGGCTGCCACGCTGTCGCTGCTTGCGGCGGGCGCCGACGTGAACGCCGCAGACCGGGACGGCCAGACGCCGTTGATGGCCGCGATCACCGCCGGTCATGAAGCGCTCGTCGCCACGCTGCTGCAGGCGCATGCGCGCGCCGACGCCAGGAGCGCGCGCGGCGATACCGCGTTGATCCTGGCGGCACCGCACGGCAGCGATGCGTTGCTGCGCACGCTCCTGCGGAGCGGATCCACGATCAACCAGCAGAACCAGGACGGTGACACGGCCCTCATCGTCGCCAGCCGGGCCGGCAACGCGCCGGCCGTGAAGACGCTGCTGGCCGGCGGCGCCAGCACGGCGCTGCGCAACGGCAAGCGCGCGACCGCGGCCGACGCGGCACGAGACCGCGGCTTCGCCGAGCTCGCCAGCGCCATCGAAGGCAAGGGTTGATCGCGGCGCGCCAGTGCGCGAGCGCGAGCGGTCGCTAGTCGTCCTGCAGCGCCTGGCCCGGGAACAACTCCTCGACGAAGCCGAACTTGCGCAGGTCCTCGATGCGCGTCGGATAGAGCACTCCGTCGAGGTGATCGACCTCGTGCTGCACGACGCGCGCGTGGAAACCCTCGACGGTGCGGTCGATGGCGCCGCCCCACGGGTCGAAGCCGCGGTAACGCAGGCGCCGATAGCGGGGCACCAGGCCCCGCATGCCCGGCACCGACAGGCACCCTTCCCATTCCGATTCCTTGCCGCCGCGCAAGGGCTTGAGCTTCGGGTTGACGAGCACCGTGTACGGCACCGCATCGGCATCCGGGTAACGCGGGCTCGGGCCGCCACCGAAGATCACGACCCGCAGCGGCACGCCGATCTGCGGGGCAGCCAGGCCGGCGCCGTTGGCGGCGCGCATGGTGTCTTCCATGTCCGCGACCAGCGCGAGCAGTTCCGGCGTGCCGAAATCGCGCACCGGTTCGCTGGTCCGCAGCAGCCGCGGATCGCCGATGCGCAGGATGGGTTTGATGGCCATGGTGTCGAGTGAACGCGGGATCAGGCCTGCCGGCGCCTGCCCGGAGTGAAATCCCTCAAGCCTGGCCGCCCGGCCGGCACCCGGAGTTGGCATTGGCGGCCCGGGGATCTTAACATGCGTCCCTGCAGGGGAGTTCGGCTGCCTGCAAAACCTGGCCGATTACCAAAGGAAGCACATCGATGAAAGTCCTGTTGCCCGTGGCGCTGCTCGCAGCCGTGACGGCGGCGCCCGCGTTCGCCGACTGCGTCGCGCCCACGATCTCGATCAACATCCCGGATGGCTCCAAGGCGGCGCTCGCCGACATGCTCGCCACGCAGCGCGCCATCAAGGATGCGGACGCGCAGGTCCAGCAGTTCGCCGATTGCCTGAAGGCGGAGCAGGACGCGAAGCTCGCGGCTGCCGGTGCGTCGATGAAGGACGAAGACAAGATCAAGCTCGGCACCGAGTACGCCGATCGCCAGAACGAGGTCGCCGACAAGCTGCAGAAGCTGGCCGACCAGTTCAACGTCGAGGTACGCGCCTACAAGGCCAAGGCCGCCGCGGCCGCGCCGCCCGCCAACGCCACGCCCGCGAAGCAGTAGACTGCCCTAGAGCTGCGGCGCGGATCGCGTGTCGCAGCTCTCGATCTTGCCGCCCTGGAATCCGCGCTCGAACCAGCGCTGCCGTTGCGCCGCGGTGCCGTGGGTGAACGTGTCGGGCACGACGCGCCCCTGCATGCGCCTCTGCAGCGTGTCGTCGCCGACCGCGGCGGCGGCGGCGAGCGCCTGCTGCACCTCCCCCGGTTCGATGATGCGCTGGTCGCGCATCGCCCACACGCCCGCCAGGCAGTCGGCCTGCAGTTCGATCGCGACCGAGCTGCCGTTGGCGCCGCGGCTGGCCGATCCGTCCGTCAGGCCGAGCAGGTTCTGCACGTGGTGGCCAACCTCGTGCGCCAGCACATACGCGCGCGCGAAGTCGCCCGGCGCGCCGAACTCGCTGGCGAGCTGGTTGAAGAAATCGAGATCGATGTAGACCTTCTGGTCGCCCGGGCAGTAGAACGGACCGGCGGCGGCGCTCGCTGCGCCGCAGGCCGAGGCGACTTCGCCATTGAACAGCACCAGGGTCGGCGGCGAGTAGCGCTGGCCCGCGGCGGCAAAATATTTCGTCCACACGTCTTCGGTTTCGCCCAGCACGGCCGCGGCGAAGTCGCCCTGCGGATCGTGCGGACGCCCGGTCACGCCCTGCTGCGGCGCGCCGCCAGCGCCCTGCGTCACCGACTCGCCCGCGCCGACCAGGCCGAGCAGCGTGCTCGGGCTGATGCCCATGAAGTATCCGACGATCAGCAATACGATCGTGCCCAGGCCAATGCCGTGGACCGGCGTGAATCCGCGCCGATCCTCGACGTTGTCGCTCCGGCGCATGTCTTCAAGGCGCATGGTGGCTCCCGTTCATGGGTGGTCGGCTGCCGGCGACGGCGGCTCCAGGCCCTTGGTGTAGAGCACCTTGCCATCGGGCCGCACGATGACCGCGTCGACGTCGCCGAGCTGCTCGTAGATGCGGATGGCCTCTTCCGCGCCGAGCACGAAGGCGGTCTTCGACAGCCCGTCGGTGCGCGTGGCGGTGGGCGCCAGCACCGTGGCGCTGCGCACCGCGCTGGCCGAATGCCCGGTGCGCGGATCGATGATGTGGTGGTAGCGCACGCCGTTCTCGTCGTAGTAGCGCTCGTAGTCGCCCGAGGTGGATATGGCCGTGTCGACCAGCGGGAGCCGTGCGATCACCTGGTCCTTGTGGTCGGGATGGCGGATGCCCACGATCCACGGCTTGCCGAAGCGGTCGCCGATGATGCGGCTGTCGCCACCGGCCGAAACCAGCGCATGCTTGAAGCCGCGCTTCTGCAGGATCTCGATGCCGCGGTCAACGGCGTAGCCCTTCGCAATGCCACCCAGGTCGATGCGCACGCCGGGCTGCGAGAAGCGCACCGTGTGCGTGGCGCGGTCGAGCAGCAGGTGGCGGTAGTTGACGGCCGGCAAGGCCGCGTCGATCTGCTGCTCGGTCGGCCGGTGGTGCGCGCGGAAGTCGTACATGAAGCCGACGCTGGCATAGGTGATGTCGAAGGCGCCCTCGGTGATGCGCGAATACTCGAGCGCCGTTTCCAGCAGGCCGAACAGGTCGGCGTCGACCTTCACCGGCTCCTGCGCGGCATGCGCATTGACGCGCGAGATCTCGCTGTCGGGCTTGTAGGTGCTCATCGTCGCATCGATGTGGCGCATCTCGGCCATCACCGCATCGATGGCGCGTTCGCCGGCGGTGCGGTCATCGCTCCACAATTCGACGACGATGCGCGTGCCCATCGTGCCATCGACGGTGCGCGACACCCACTCGGCGCGCGCCGGCGCGGCCGACATCGCCGCGACCAGCAGGGCCGCGACGGCTGCGGGCGCAGGCAGGCGCGACGCGGCGCTCACAGCGTCAGCCGGTCGCCCGGGCCCGGCATCGATACCGGCACGCCCGGCAACAACGCCGCAAAGGCGTTCATCGCAGCCGGCTCGCCGTGCACCAGCACGGTACGCTCGGCGCCGCCGACACGCGCGTGCCAGCGCAGCAGCTCGCCCTGGTCGGCGTGCGCGGAAAATCCGTTGATGGTATGCACCTGGGCCCGCACCGGCACCTCCTCGCCGAACAGCATGATGCTGCGGGCGCCGTCGATGATACGCCTGGCCGGCGTGCCGCGGGCCGCGAAACCGACGAACACGATGCTGGTGTTGCCGCGCGGGAGGTTCTGCACCAGGTGATGGCGCACGCGCCCGCCGGTGCACATGCCGGAACCCGCCATGATCACCGCTCCGCCGCCGATGCGATTGATCCCGATCGATTCGCTCGTGGCGCGCACCAGCCGCAACCCCGGGAAGCCGAACAGGTCGGTGCCGCCGGCGATCAGCGCCGCGGCCTCGGCGTCGTAGCATTCCGGATGCGCGCGGTAGACCTCGGTGGCCGACACCGCCATCGGCGAGTCGAGGAACACCGGCAGCTGTGCCGGCAGTTGCCCGGCCGCGATCGCGGCGCGCAGCGAATACAGGATCTCCTGGCTGCGCTCGAGCGCGAAGCTCGGGATCACGACATTGCCGCCACGCGCGATCGTGGCGGCGATCACGCCGACCAGTTCGGCCACCGACTCGGCGGGCGAGCGGTGGTTGCGATCGCCGTAGGTGGTCTCCATCAGCACGATGTCGGCCGGCGGCGGATCGGCGTCGCGGATGATCGGCCGGCCGGCGCCGCCGATGTCGCCCGAGAACAGCACGCGCCGCATGCGGCCACCCTCGCGCACCTGCACGAGTACGTGGGCCGATCCGAGGATATGGCCCGCGTCGTGGAAGCTCACGCGCAGGCCGGGTGCCAGTTCGATCTCCGCGCGGTACTCGGCGACGCGGCCGAAACGCGCCATGGCCGCCTCGACGTCTGACTGCGTGTACAGCGGGGTCGCTCCCTGGCCGCCGCGGCCGTTTCGGCCCGCGTGCGGGTGCCTGCCGCGCCAGGCCGCATCGTCCTCGGCCATGTGCGCGGCGTCCATCATCACGATGCGCGCCAGCTCGCGCGTCGCGGCCGTCGCGATGACCTCGCCGCGGAACCCGCGTTGCACCAGCAGCGGCAGCCGGCCGCAGTGGTCGAGGTGGGCATGCGTCAACAGCAGGACATCGACCGCGGCGGCATCGAAGCCGAGCGGCGCCGAGTTCTCCTCGTCGAGCTCGCGCCCGCCCTGGAACATGCCGCAGTCGACCAGCAACCGCCTGCCGGCGCACTCCAGCAGATGGCAGGAACCGGTGACGTCGCGGTCGGCACCGTGGAAGGACAGCTCCATCAGGCCCCCGCACCGCCGAAGATGTCGTTGCCAGCATTGCGGTACCACGTGACGATGCCGCGCCAGATCGAGGCGGCATCCTCGGCGAACCAGAACAGCTCGGCATCCTCGGGCTCGATGACGCCCTCGTCGACCAGGAATGGAATGTCGATGACGCGTCGCCAGTAGGGCTCGTCGACCAGCACCACCGGCAGCATGCCCGTCTTGCGCGTCTGCAGCAGCGTCAGCGCCTCGAACAGTTCATCCAGCGTTCCGAAGCCTCCCGGAAAAGCCACCAGCGCGCGCGCCCGCTGCAGGAAATGCAGCTTGCGCATCGCGAAGTAATGGAACTGGAAGCACAGCTCGGGGGTGATGTACGGATTGGGGAACTGCTCGTGCGGCAGCGAGATGTTGAGGCCGACGCTCTGCGCGCCGGCGTCGAACGCGCCGCGGTTGGCCGCTTCCATGATGCCCGGGCCGCCGCCGGTCATGACGACCGTGCTGGCGTGCCGCGGATCGGGATTGCAACCGGCGACGAGGCGGCCGAGCTCGCGCGCCACCTCGTAGTGGCGGCTGTATCCGTGCAACCGCGCCGCCACCGCCGCGCGCCGAGCGGCCTCGACGTCGCCGGGGACCGCGGCTGCGGCAGCGCGCGCCGCCTCGAGCCGCCGCGCGGACGCCGCCGGTTCCTGGATGCGCGTGCTGCCGAACACGACGATCGCATGGCGGACGCCGGCCGCCTGCAGCAACAGCTCGGGCTTGAGGTAGTCGAACTGCAGCCGCAGTGAGCGCGTGTCCTCGCGCTGCAGGAAAGCCGGGTCGGCATCGCCCGGCAGGTAGCTCGGGCTCGCCATGATGGCGGCCACGCGCGCCGGGGCGCCAGGATCGTCCGCAGCGGGTTTCGCGGTTTGCCACGGCAGCGGAGCGCGGCGCGGTGTCTTCATCGCCGCTAGCGTAGTGGGTCGCGGCCGATCGCGCCAGATCCGGCCCGGCCTCGCCTCAGCGACCGAGGGCGGCTTCGAGCAATCCCTTCTGCGCCAGCCACTCGCGATTGTAGAGGCGCGAGAGGTATTTCGAACCGCTGTCGCACAGCATCGTGACGACCACGTGCCCGGGCCCGAGTTCGCGCGCGACCCGCACGGCGCCGGCCACGTTGACGCCGCTGGTGCTGCTGAGGAACAGCCCCTCCTCGCGCAGCAGGCGGTACACGCAGGCGACGCTCTCGGTGTCGGGGATGTGCACCGCGTCGTCGACCGGCGCATCCTGCATGTTCGCGGTGACGCGGCCGATGCCGATGCCCTCGGTGATCGAGCCCGAGCCGGTCGCCTTCAGCACGCCGTTGCGGATGTATTCGTACAGCGCGCTGCCGGGCGGATCGGCGAGCACGGTGCGCACGCGCGGATTGCGCGATTTCAGGTACTGCGACACGCCGCCGAGCGTACCGCCGGTGCCGCTCGCCGACACGAAGGCGTCGATGCGCCCGCCGGTCTGCTCCCAGATCTCCGGACCCGTGCTCTCGACATGCGCGCGGCGATTGGCGGTGTTGTCGAACTGGTTGGTCCAGTACGCGCCCGGCAATTCGGCGGCCATGCGGCCGGCGACCTTCTGGTAGTGGTTCGGGTCGCTGTACGGCACGGTCTTCACGCGATGCACCTCGGCGCCGAGCGCCTCGATCAGCGCGTACTTCTCCGGCGACTGGTTGTCCGGCATCACGATGACGCAGCGATAGCCGCGTGCCGCGCACACGTGCGCCAGCCCGATGCCGGTGTTGCCGGCGGTGCCCTCGACCACCGTGCCACCGGGCGCGAGCAATCCGCGCTGCTCGGCGTCGGTGACGATGCCGCGCGCCGCGCGGTCCTTGACCGAGCCGCCCGGATTCATGAATTCGGCCTTGCCGAAGATCTCGCAGCCCGTCTCCGCGCTCGCGCCGCGCAGGCGGATCAGCGGCGTGTTGCCGATCGCCGCGAGGAAGTCCACCGGATTGCTCATGCCCGCTCCATTGCCGCCGCCGGCGTGCCACCGGCAAATTCCGCCACCTCGCCCACGATCAGCAGCGCCGGCGAGCCGACCGCGGCCGCTTCGGCCAGCGCCGCGATCCGCTGCAGCGTGCCGGCGACCACCCGTTGGCCGGGGAGCGTGGCCTGCTCGACGATCGCGGCCGGGCGCTGCGGCGGCGCGCCGTGTTCGACCAGCCGCGCCACGATCTGCGGCAGCTGCGCGGCGCCCATGTAGAACACGACCGTCTGCAGTGGCGCCGCCAGCGCGCGCCAGTCGAGCGCCGCGGCGGCCTCGCCCATCGCGGTGACGAAGCACACCGACTGCGCCGCGCCGCGATGCGTGAGCGGAATGCGGGCGCCGGAGGCCGCGCCGAGCGCCGCGGTGACGCCCGGCACGACGATCACCGCAATCCCGGCCCGCGCCAGCGCGAGCAGTTCCTCGCCGCCGCGCGCGAACACCATCGGATCGCCGCCCTTGAGCCGCGCCACGCGGCGGCCGCGCTGTGCATGGTGAATCAACAGCTCATGGATCCGTTGCTGCGTGGTTCGGTGGCTTCCGGGCTCCTTGCCCACGAAGATGCGCTCGGCATCGCGGCGCACGCGCGCCAGCACGGCCGCGGGCACCAGCCGGTCGTACAGCACGACGTCGCATTGCTGGAGCAGCTGCTGCGCACGCAGCGTCAGCAGGTCGGGATCGCCAGGTCCGGCGCCGATCAGCCACACCACGCCCGCGCGCGAGGACGAGTGCGGGTCGCGGGCCGCGTCGATGAGCGCGCCGAAGCCGGCATCGATATCCGTGGCGCCGGCTGCGCCCGCGAGGATCTGCTGCGCCAGCGCACTGTCGAGGAAGTCTTCCCAGAATCGCTGGCGCGCCGCCAGGTCGGGCAGCGCGGCGCGCAGGCGGGCGCGGCGCTCTCCGGCCGCGCGCGCCAGCGCACCGAGCCGCTCGGGCAGCAGCGCCTCGACCGAGGCGCGCACGCGCCGCGCCAGCGTCGGGCTCGCCCCGCCGCTGCCGATCGCGACGATGATTGGCGAACGATCGACGATGGCGGGCATCAGGCAACTGCCGGCCGACGCGTCGTCGACGACATTGACCCAGATTCCGGCCTTGCGCCCCGCTGCGGCCACCTGCTGGTTGACGCCGGCCGCATCCGTGGCCGACACCGCGAAGACGCAATCGGCGAGCTGCGCCGGTTCGAACTCGGTGGCCAGGTATTCCGTGCCCGGCTGTTCGCACAGCGGCCCGATCTCCTCGCAGCGCCGCGGCGCGACGATGCGCAGCCGCGCTCCGGCCGCCTGCAGCAGCGCGGCCTTGCGCGCGGCCACTGGACCACCGCCCACGAGCAGCACGCGCTGGCCGCGCAGATCAAGGAATACAGGCAGGTAATCCACGAACACCCCGTTTGTCGCGCGCTATTATCTTCAGGCGCCTCATAACTTTGGCGCATAAGCGGCTGGCCTGACATTGCCGTGACCGCGGCCGCGCCGACTCCGGCACAATGCGCGGATGTCCGACCGTCATCGACAGGCGCCTGCAGCCGAAACCCGCGATCGCTACCCCCCCACGCTCCGCCGGCTCCGGCAGGACGCGCACGTGCGCGCGCTGACGCGCGAGATCCACCTGCAGCTCGACCAGCTGATCCAGCCCTGCTTCGTGTCCGAATCGGCCCAGGGTCCCGAGCCGGTCCCCGGGCTCACCGGCGTCAACCAGGAAACCCCCGATTCATTGCTGCGCCAGGTCGAAGCCGACCTGAAGGCCGGCGTGCACGCCTTCCTGCTGTTCGGCGTGCCGCGCGCGCGCGCCGAGCGGCACATCGACTGGTCATTCACCGCCTCGCAGGTGCGAGCGCTCAAGCAGCGCTTCGGCAAGGACATCTGGCTCGCGACCGACGTGTGCCTGTGCTCCTCGACGCCGCATGGCCACTGCGGGGTGCTCAACCGCGAGGGCGACCACGTCGACAACGACGCCAGCGTGCAGGAGCTCGCAGCCGCGGCGCGCGCCTACGCCGAGGCCGGCGCCGATTGCGTCGCGCCGAGCGACATGATGGACGGGCGCATCGCGGCGATCCGCGGCGTGCTCGACGACCACGGGCTCGAGCGCACGGTGCTCATGAGCTACTCGGTGAAGTTCCAGTCGAGCCTGTACGGGCCGTTCCGCGTCGCCGCGGATTCGGCGCCGAAATCGCAGAGCGCGCTGCGCGATCGGGCCAGCTACCAGCTCGACCCGGCGCGCAGCGGCGATGCCTGGCTGTGCGCCGAGCGCGACGTGGCCGAGGGCGCGGATATCCTGATGGTCAAGCCGGGGCTGCCGTACCTCGACCTGTTGCGCGAGCTGAGCCGGCAATTCCCGCAGCCCTGGGCCGTGTACCACACCAGCGGCGAATTTGCCGCGCTCGAGGCGCTGGCGGCACAGGGCCTGGCACCGCGCGCCGCGCTCCATCGCGAGATCCTCACCGCGTTCAAGCGCGCCGGCGCCAGCATGATCATCACCTACGGCGCCCGCCACGCGCGCGAGCTGCTCGGCCTGTGACGCGTTCCGAGGAACTGTACGCGCGCGCGCTGCGCGTTTCGCCCGGCGGCGTGCATTCGCCGGTGCGCGCGTTCCGCAGCGTCGGCGGCACGCCGGTGTTCATGACTGGCGGCCATGGCGCCACGCTGCGCGATGTCGACGGGCGCGAGTACCTCGATTTCTGCATGGCCTTCGGACCGCTGATCCTCGGCCACGCCCACGCCGGGGTGCGCGCCGCGGTCGACGAAGCGCTGTCGCGCGGCTGGAGCCTCGGCACGGCCGAGCCCTACAGCCTCGAGCTCGCCGAGTTCATCACCAGCCGCATCCCCTGGGTCGAGAGCCTGCGCTTCGTCAATTCGGGAACCGAAGCGGTGATGTCCGCCCTGCGCGTCGCGCGCGCGGCGACCGGCCGTTCGACGATACTCAAGTTCGAAGGCTGCTACCACGGCCATGCCGATGCGATGCTGCTGCGCGCCGGCTCCGGCCTCGCCGACGCCCCGCAGCCGGACAGCGCCGGCCTCGGGCTGCTGGCGGCGAGCGAAACGCTGGTCGCGCCGCTCGACGACGAGGCCTCGCTCGAGGCGATGTTCGCGCAGCACGGTGCGCGCATCGCGTGCGCGATCATCGAGCCGCTCCCGGCCAACTACGGACTGCTGCCGCAGCGGCGTGAATTCCTGCAGCGCCTGGCGCATCTCGCGCGGCAGCACGGCGCGCTGCTGATCTTCGATGAGGTGATCTCGGGCTTCCGCGTCGGCTTCCAGGGCTATGCGCCGCTGGCCGGCGTGACGCCCGACCTGGTCACCTACGGCAAGATCATCGGTGGCGGCTTTCCGGTCGGCGCCTACGGCGGGCGCCGCGAACTGATGCAGCTCGTGGCACCGGTCGGCCCGGTGTACCAGGCCGGCACGCTGAGCGCGAACCCCGTGGCGATGTGCGCGGGCCTCGCGATGCTGCGCGCGCTGGCCGACGGCGCCGTGTACGCGCAGCTCGAGGCGCGCGGCGCGCAACTGGAACGTGAACTGGCCGGCGTGCCGGGCCTGATCATGCAGCGGCACGGATCGCTGTTCTGGCTGTGCCTGGCCGGCGCGCGCTCGGCGCCGCCCGCCGGCGCGCCGGCCGTGCTGCGCAGTCCGCGCCAGTATCCGGAGGGCTGCGCGAAGCGCTTTGCGGAGATATACCATCCGCTGCTCGCGCGCGGCATCTATCTCGCACCGAGCGGGTTCGAAGTGGGTTTCCTCTCCGCGGCGCACACCGGCGAGCACGTCAGCGCGCTCGCCTCGGCCATCCGGTCGGTCTGCGCCGCCGCGGCACCGTAGCCACGCCGTAATCCTCCCGCCTGGGCCCTTCCGCCGGGAACTGTGACGCGCGGCACATTGCCGCCGGCGCGTCCGCGCCACCGCATTCTGTCGCATCGGATTTGTGAACCCGTTTGAGGCAAGTTTTTGCCGCGGGTCACACATTGGCGGCCAGGAAAGCCGGAGACTTCAACGATGGCGAGCACCGTACCTGCCGGCCAACGCGCCGGACAGGCAGCGCCCACCCCCACCACGACCCGCGCGCCCGGCAACCGGCGACCGGTGCTGTTCATCCTGTCGAGCGACGATGGCCTGCTGATCGAACTCGGGCCGCTGCTCGGCGATCGGTATCGAACGCGGCCACTCGATTCCTCCGACCAGCTGGAGGTGCCCGGCGACGCGCCCTGGGCGCTGCTGATCGACGCGACGACGCGCAACGACGCGCGCGCGCAGGCAGCGCGCTTCGAACAGCAGCATCCGCTCGCACCGCTCCTGGTCATCTGCGGGGACGGCAACGCCGCCGACTGGGCCGCGGCGCGCTCGCGCGGCATGGTCAGCGCGGTGGTGGAACGCGGCGCGCTGCAGTCAACCGCATTCGCCGAGGCCTTGCAGGTCATCGACCGGCAACTGTCCTCCAGCCCGCTCGATGCCACGCTGGGCGGCGCCCCTCCGCCGCACGCTGCGTCGCGGGGCCGCTCCAGGTTCTGGCTCGTGCTGGCCCTCGGCGTGGCGGCGGCGGTGGCGGCACTGGGCTGGCTTGAATTCCGGGCTGCGGGCGCAAGCCATCCGCCGCACGCGCCGGTGCCGGCCTCCGCCGCGCGCCTGCCGCCGGCCACGCCCACGCCCACGCCGTCGCTTGCGGCTCCCGTGGCTGCGCCGGCACAGCCCGCGGCCGCGCCCGCGCCGGCGACGCCGAAGCGCTCCGTGCTCGAACTGCTGTCGGACGCGCGCGTCGCGTTCCGTGATGGCAAGTCGCTGCTGCCGCGAACCGAGGAGGCGCCGCGTGGCGACAGCGCGCTCGAGCTGTACGCTCAGGTGCTGGCGCAGGATCCACAGAACGAGGAGGCCCGCGACGGACTGCACCGCCTCTACGCCGTCGCGCGCGCACGCATCCAATCGGACCTCGGCACCGGCCGGCTCGACGAGGCCGGGCGCCTGCTGGCCGCATTCCGCAACGCCGGCATCGCCCCGCAGGAACTGGCCGCGCAGGAATCGGCGATCGCCGCGGCGCGCCCGCGCTGGCTGGCCACGCAGGCACGCGCCGCCATTGCGAGCGGCGACAACGCCACGGCGACCCAGCTGATAGCGCAGCTCGCGGCCGGCAATGCCGACCGCAGCGTGCTGGCGGACCTGCAGCATCAGCTCGATGCGGGCAACACCCACCGCGCGCTCGCCGAACTCGCCGCGCGCGTGCACGGCTCGATCGCGGCCGGCGCGCTGCTGCCCCCGGACGCGGACAACGCGCAGGCGCGCGTGCAGGCCATGCAACAGGTCGACCGGAATGACCCGCTGACGGTCGCGGCGCAGCGCGAACTGCAGGCCGCGCTGCTGGCGCGCGCGCGCAGCGCCGCGCGCGCCGGGCAGTTCGAGCAGGCGCAGCAGCTGGTGGGCAGCGCCGCCGAATACGGCAACGGCGCCGAGCTGGCTGCGGCACGCAGGCAACTGCAGGACGACATGCAGGCCGCGCAGGCGCGCGCCGCGGCCGCGGCCAACGCGGCCCGCCAGGCGCAGCAGCAGGCCCCGGCCGCCGACAACCCGGCGGCCGACTTCATCCATGCGAAGCCACTGAAGCCGCTGTCCGCGGCCTACCCGCAGCAGGCCTTCGACGCGGGCATCCACGGCTACGTGATCGTCGAATTCATGCTCAGCCCCAAGGGCAAGGCGCTCGATCCGCGCGTGGTCGAGGCCGACCCGGCCAAGACCTTCGATGCCGCCGCGCTCCAGGCCGTGCGCAGCGGGCGCTACGACACCTCTGCGCTGGCCGATCCGGCCAAGCCCCAGCGCGCGCGCATCCGGATCAGCTTCAAGTAATCGCGAATGGCCCTAGCCGCGGAGTAACGCATGGCCCGACCGTCACTGAATCAACGCGTGCAATGGCTGCCGCTCGCCGTCACCGCGGTGTGCACGACCGCGCTGGCGCTGCTGCTGTTCAGCGGCGTGCGGCTGGCGGCGCGCCTGCAGTCGGCGTCGGCGGCGCTGCAGCTGGCCTCGGCGCTCAGTTCGCAGCCGCAGCTGCTGCGCTCGGAACTGACGCTGATCCAGCGCGGCCTCGAGACGCAGACCTACGTGGGCGACTCGCTCCGCTCGCTCAGCCAGGGACGCGCCTCGAGCAACCAGGCGTTCACGCGGCTGGCCGGCGCGATGCGCGAGGCCGGCCTTGCCGCGCGCAGCGACACCGCCGCGCTGTATGCACAGGCGCACACCCATTGGCAACCTCTCGACAACGGGCTTGCCGGGCTCGAGAAATCGCATTCCGGCGAACTGTACGCCGACAGCGCCGGCGGCTCGACGCTGACGCCGGCCGGCGCCGCCCTGAAGCGCACGGTCGATGAGCTGCTGGCCAGCCAATCGCGCGACACCGGCGCGCTGGCCGGTGAACTCGGCGATCTGGCGGCGCTGTTGCGCGCCGCGGTCGTCCACGACGGCCAATCGCTGCGGACGCTGCTGCTCGCTGGCGCCGGCCTGGCCACGTTGCTGCTGGCGATGATGCTGTACTTCGCATTGCGCGCCGGCCAGTCGGCGCGCGCGGCCGGCGAGGCGCAGCGCCAGATCGGCAACATCCTCGGCACGGTGCGCGAGGGCCTGTTCCTGATCGCCCGCGACGGCCGCATCGGCAGCGCGCATTCGGATTCTCTGGTGGCCCTGCTGCGCTCGCCCTCGCCGGCGGGCCAGAGCTTCGAGGACCTGTTGCGGCCGCTGGTCGATGACAAGACGCTGCTGGCGGCCGGCAAGTACCTCGGCCTGCTGTGGAAGGACAAGGTCAACGAGGAACTGATCGAATCGGTCAATCCGCTGAACCAGATCGAGGTGAATTTCAACAAGTCGCCGGGCGCAGCGCCCGAGCAGCGCTTCCTGTCGTTCTCGTTCCGGCGTGCGCGCGAACACGGTTCCTCGACCGACTTCGTGCTCGGCGTCGTCGCCGACGTGACCGATCGCGTGTTGCTGCAGCGCGAGCTCGAGCAGCTGCGCGCCAGCAACGATTCGAATTCCGCGCTGCTGCTGCAGCTCCTGCAGACCGATCCGCTGCAGCTGCAGTCGTTCCTCAACAATGTCGAGGTCGGCGTGCGCCGCAGCAACGCGCTGCTGCGCAGCCCCGGCATCGCGCACGCCGAGCTCCAGCAGAAACTGCAGGGCGTGTTCCGCGAGATGCACCTGCTCAAGGGCGAAGCCGCGGCGCTCGGCATGGACAGCTTCGTCGAACGCACGCATGCCGTCGAGGACCTGCTGTCGGCGCTGCGCGCGCGGCCGGCCCTGGCGGGCGACGATTTCGTGCCGGTGGTCGTCAAGCTCGATGAACTGCTGGGCCACAAGCAGCTGGTCAGCGCGATGCAGGAGCGCGTCGACCAGGCGCGCCCGAGCTCGGCCCCGGCCCGCGACATCGCCCCCGAGCACCATGGCGACACGGCCGTGATCGCCGCCCGCAACCCGCCGGCGCCCGCGCAGCAGGAGCGCCCCGCCGGCCTCGAGGCGGCACTGCAGCGCCTGGCGCGCGAGGCCAGTGCGCCGGGCGGGCGCCAGGTGCGCCTGGCCTGCGAGGGCCTGGATCGGGTGCCATCCGAATACGCGGCCGTGGTGCGCGACATCTGCATCCAGATGGTGCGCAACGCGATCGTGCACGGCATCGAGCCGCGCGAGCAGCGCGCCGCGGCCGGCAAGCCGCCCACCGGCGCGATCCGCGTGCGCTTCGCCGAGGCGGGCCCGCAGGAATACTCGCTGCTGGTCGAGGACGACGGCCAGGGCCTCGACCCGGCCCGCATCCGCGAGCGCGCGCTCGAGCGCGGCCTGCTCGACGCGGACCAGGCGGCGGCCCTCAACCAGAGCGGCGCCTACCGCATGATCTTCCAGCCCGGCTTCTCCACCGCGACCGAGGTCACCGAGCATGCCGGCCGCGGCGTCGGCCTCGATGTCGTCAACAGCACGGTGCGCGAGTGCGGCGGCCGCATCGGCATCTCGACGCAGCCGGGCAAGTACACGCGCTTCAAGATGCTGCTGCCGCGGCACGACGCCACGTCGCCTTCGCATTCGACCGCGGCCTGAACGGTTCGGACAGGTTGCACGTGGACGCACAACATCATCGCCTGCTCGTGGTCGACGACTCGAACGTGATCCGCAAGCGCATCGAGCGCGCCAACGAACTGCCGGAAATCGAATTCGTCGGCGCCGCGCGCAACGGCCGCGAGGCGCTCGAGATGCATTCGCTGCTGCGGCCGACGCTGGTGACGATGGACCTGACGATGCCGGAAATGGACGGCTCGGAGTGCGTGGCGGAACTCGTGCAGCGCGATCCGCAGATCCGCATCCTGGTCATCTCGGCGCTGGCCGACAAGCTGACGGCGATCGACGCGCTCGAGAAGGGCGCCAGCGGATTCCTGTGCAAGCCGTTCACCGACCGCCAGCTCAACGATGCGCTGCGCAAGCTGATCGGCACCGACAGCCGGGCCGCGTGATGACACTGGAGACCGAAGTGGGCGTGTTCGTCGCCGGGGTGCTCAACTACTTCGGCACGACGGTGCAGCAGGCGGCGCAATGCGGCACGCCGCACCTGGCGCTGAACGAGAAACCGGAGATGTCCGACTATACCGGCATCATCCAGGTCTCGGGCAAGCGCACCGGTGTCGTGGCCTTCACGGCGCCGAAGAGCATGCTGAGCGTCATGCTGATGCGCATGCAGGAAACCGACATGAGCCACGAGAACCTGTGCGACCTCGTCGGCGAGATCGCCAACACGCTCTCGGGCAACGCCCGGCGCGATTTCGGCCACCAGTTCCAGATCTCGGTGCCGGAGGTGCTGGCCGGGCGCGGCAGCGCGCTCGCCTATCCGGCGGCCGGCCGCCCGATCGTCATTCCGATCGAATGGCGCAACTACCATGCGCGCCTGATCGTCTGCCTGCAGTAGCCGCGCGGCTGCCCACCGCACTGGGCGTTCGCAGCCCTCAGGCTCGCAAATTCGGGCTCACGAGTGTTCCGGACGAACGCTGGTAGGCCACGCTGTAGGCGTCGAGCTGCGCCAGCGCGGCGCGCGGATCCTCGCCCGCCGCGAATTCGAAGCTGTCGAAGCCGCAGCGCGCGAGCAGGAACAGCTGGTCGCGGCGCACCGCCCCCGCGGCCCGCAGCTCGCCGCGGTAGCCGAGGCGGTCGCGCAGCAGCTGCGCCTGCGAGTAGCCGCGGCCGTCGCCGACCGAGTCGAAGTGGACGATCACCAGTTCGAGGCTCTCGAGGTACGGCGCCAGCTGCTCCACCTCGTCCACGGGCGCGAGCCGCACGCCGACAGGCCCCGCCGGCACGGCCGCGGCCTGCAGCTCCGCCAGGGTCTGCACCCGCGGGCCATCGCCGTCTTCGCCGGGATAGCGCCAGCGATCGGCGCGCACCTCACGCCGCGACAGTATCTGGCGCATAGACGCGCTCCTTGAACGGCGCGACGCCGATCCGGCGCACGACCTGCAGGAAGCTCTCGCTGTCGCTCTCGCGCTGCTCGACGTAGACATCGAGGATGCGCCCGATCGTCGCGGCCACCTCGGGCTTCGGCACCGAAGGACCGATGACCTCGCCGAGCGATACCTGGCCGGTGGCCGAACCGCCGAGCGTGATCTGGTACCACTCCTCGCCGTGCTTGTCGACGCCGAGGATGCCGATATGCCCGACATGGTGGTGCCCGCAGGCATTCATGCATCCGGACATCTTCACCTGGATCTCGCCCAGGTCGTACAGGTAATCGAGGTCATCGAACTGCTCGTGGATCTGCTTGGCGATGCCGATCGAGCCGGCGTTCGCCAGGCTGCAGAAATCGAGCCCCGGGCAGCAGATCATGTCGGTCAGCGTACCGATGTTCGGGCTCGCCAGCCCGAGCGGCGCCAGCGCCGCGTGCAGCGTGCGCAGTTCGGCCTGCGGCACGTCGGCGAGCACCAGGTTCTGGTCGTGCGTCACGCGCACTTCGCCGAAACTGTGGCGATCGGCCAGGTCGGCAAGCGCGTCCATCTGTGCCGCGGTCATGTCGCCCGGCGCCTCGCCGTGCTTCTTCAGCGAGATGAACACGACGCGATAGCCGCTGACCTTGTGCGCCCGGGTGTTGTGCCGGTACCAGGCGACGAAGGCGGCATCGGCGCCCACGCTGGCATCGATGTCGGGCCGCGGCCGGTACGCCGGCGGCCGGAAGCTGGCGCGTAGCTGCGCGATGCGCGCCGCCTCGAGCCGCGGCGCGACGGCGCGGTTGGCGGCGAATTCCGCCTCGACCTGGCGCGCGAAGGCCGCGATGCCGAGCGACTTGACCAGCACCTTGATGCGCGCGCGGTGGATGTTGTCGCGCCGCCCATGGCGGTTGTAGACCCGCAGGATCGCCTCGAGGTAGGCGAGCAGCTCCTGCTGCGGCAGCCATTCGCGGATCCGCTTGCCGATGATCGGCATGCGCCCGAGCCCGCCGCCGACCTGCACTTCGAAGCCGATGTCGCCCGTGGGGCCGCGCACCAGCCGCAGTCCGACATCGTGCACGGCGGTGACCGCGCGGTCATGGCTCGCGCCGCTGACGGCGATCTTGAACTTGCGCGGCAGGTAGGTGAACTCGGGGTGCAGGGTCGACCACTGGCGGATCAGCTCGCACCACGGCCGCGGGTCCTCGAGCTCGTCACTGGCGACGCCGGCCAGGTGATCCGTGGTCACGTTGCGGATGCAGTTGCCGCTGGTCTGGATCGCGTGCATGTCGACCGTGGCGAGTTCGGCGAGGATGTCGGGCACCTCGGCGAGCTTCGGCCAGTTGAACTGGATGTTCTGGCGCGTGCTGAAGTGCCCGAAGCCCCGATCGTAGCGCCGCGCGATGTGCGCCAGCATGCGCAGCTGGCGCGTGGCGAGCAGCCCGTAGGGGATCGCGACGCGCAGCATCGGCGCATGCTTCTGGATGTACAGCCCGTTGCGCAACCGCAAGGGGCGGAAGTCGTCCTCGCTGAGCTCGCCGGCCAGGAACCGTCGCGTCTGGTCGCGGAATTCCGCGACCCGCTCGTTGACGAAAGTGCGGTCGAATGCGTCGTACTGGTACACCACCCCACTCTACAGGCGGGCACCCGTGGGATCAGCCCGAAGGCTGTTATCTGGAATGTTCGTGCGGGTTATCAGCCCGCGCCGGCCGCTCAGCCGGTGGTCTGCAGTCCCAGGCCGATGCCGCCGACGCTGGCGAGCAGTGCCTCGAACAGCACCGGATCGGTGCGTCCGCCTGCCCGCCAGCGGCGCAGCAGGTCGATCTGCATGAGGTTCATCGGATCGACATAGGGGTTGCGCAGCGCGATGCTGCGCTGGAGGGTACGGTCGGCATCGAGCAGCCCGCTGCCCGCCTTGATGTCGGCCACGAGCTCGCAGGTGAGCGTGAATTCGGCGCGGATCGCCGCGGCTATGGCCGAATGCGCCGGCGCGAGCGCGTCATAGCAGGCGCTGATGTCCGGATCGGCGCGCGCCAGCATCGCCTCGATGTCATCGACCAGGCTGCGGAAGAACGGCCAGCCGGCGTACGCGCGCCGCAACCGTTCGACGCCGCCGGTCGCGCGCACCGCCTCGAAGCCCGCGCCCGCGCCGTACCAGCCCGGCAGCATGTGCCGCGACTGCGACCAGGCATACACCCAGGCCGCGGCCGGCACCGCTTCGACGCGCGCCGGCTCGGACGGCTCGCGCCGCTGCGCCGCGCCGATGCGCATGCGCTCGATGACGTCGATCGGCGTCACGGCGCGGAAGTACTCCAGGAATCCCGGGCCGTCGAGCAGGCGGCGCCACGCCTCGCGGCTCGCCGCCGCGGCCTGCGCGGCGACTTCCGCGAACGCCCCGCTCTCCTGCACCGCCACGCCGCGCCGCACCGCCAGCGTCGCGAGCGCCAGCGTGTTGAAGGCGCGCTCGAGCGTGCGCATCGCGTTGGCGCGCAGCCCGAAGTTCTGCGCGATGCCCTCGCCCTGCTCGGTGAAGCGCAGCACGCCGCTGACCGACTCGGCCGGGGCCGCGCGCAGCAGTTCGTCGATGCGCCCGCCGCCGCGCGCGATGCTGCCACCGCGGCTGTAGAAGATGACGTGGCGCTCGTCGGCCCGATCGAGCGCCGCGGTCAGGTTGCGCTGTGCCTGGTACGCGGCCAGGCGCGAGGCGACGATGCCGCTCTCGCGGTTGCTCTCGGAGTAGCCGATCAGCACCGTCTGCAGCCGCCCGTGCGCGGCCAGGTGCCGCTGGTAGACCTGGTCGGCGAGCAGTTCGCGCATCACCGCGCCGCAGCCCTGGAGCGTCGCAAGCGAATCGAACTGCGGCGCCACGTCGATCGCGGCGGCACCGCTGCGGCGATCGCGCGCCCCGGCCCAATGCGCCAGCACCAGCGGCGCCAGCACGTCGGCCGCCGTGGCCGCGGCACTGACGATGTACAACCCGACCGCGTCCGGGCCATAGCGATGCCGGCCCTGCATCATCGCCTCGAACACCGCCAGCGTGCGCTTGCCGACCGCGTCGAACGACTGGATCGGGCCGGCATCCTTCACCAGCACTTCGACCAGGCGGGCGTGCTGCTCCGCGGCGCTGCGTTCGTGCCACTGCGGATCGGCGAGCCCCTGCGCGATGACGGCGTGGTGCACGGCGGCGTGCTGGCGCAGGTCGAGCGTCGCCAGGTGGAAGCCGAAGGTGTCGATGCGCGCGAGCAGCCGGCGCACCAGGAACAGTCCGGCGTGCGCGCCGCGATTGGCGCGCAGGCTTTCGGCCACGAGCGCCACGTCGCCGCGGAACAGCGCCGGCCGCTCGTAGCCGTTCGGCCGTCCCTCGAGCGTATTGCGCAGGCGCTCGGCCACCTGGCCGAAGAAGGTGCGGTACGGCATCGCATCGTGGCGGGCGGGCGCCATGCCGGCCGCGCCGGGCAGCAGCGTGCGGTATTCGCCGATGCGGCGCGTCAGCGCCGCGCTGACCGCGATGCGCGCGGCGCTCTGCGAGAGCTGCTGCGCCAGCGACTGGCACTCGGCGTGGTAGTTGTTGATGATGACCTGCTGCTGCCGCGCCAGCGTCTCGCGGATGCTCTTGGCGTGCACGTCGGCCGCGCCGTCCATGTCGCCACCGACCCAGGTGCCGAAGCGCACCAGCAGCGGCAGTTCGAGCGTTTCCGCATCGGCCCCGTACAGCCGCGCGAGCGCGGCGGCGATTTCCTCGTAGAACACCGGCACGATGCGATAGAGCACTTCGGCGAGGTAGAACACCGCGTGCTCGCGCTCGTCGGCGACCGTGAGTCGTTCGCGCGGGTGCTCGGCGGTCTGCCAGTCGAGCGTCACGTCGGCGCGGATGCGCGCCAGCAGCGCCTGCCGTTCCTGCGGCGCCAGCAGCGGATTGCTGCGTTCGAGCAGCAGGTCGGCGATGTGCTGCTGGCGGCGCAGCCCGGTGCGGCGCGCCGACTCGGTCGGATGCGCGATCA
>Ga0335070_10000666_pt1 | contig 38804 bp, 36 predicted proteins | sample Lox_Sample_13_FD_206722 | JGI IMG/M metagenome (GOLD analysis project Ga0335070, IMG submission 206722) | Soil microbial communities from Loxahatchee National Wildlife Refuge, Florida, United States - Lox_Sample_1.3 | ecosystem: Environmental > Terrestrial > Soil > Wetlands | place: USA... | reverse complement strand
CAAAACCGCATCCGCCAGACGCTCGCGGGTGACCACGCGGCCGGCTTCGCTAAGCAGGACTTGCAGCAGATTGAATTCGACCGAGGTGAACTCGACCGGCTTGCCGGCCTGGCGCACGGTGCGGGTGGCGGGATCGAGTTCGATGTCGCCTACGCGCAGAATCTCGCCGGGTTGCGCCGCAAGGGACTTTTCCGCCGAACGCGTCCGCCGCAAGATGGCGCGAATGCGCGCCACCAGTTCACGCGGGTTGAAAGGCTTGGGCAGGTAGTCGTCCGCGCCGATCTCCAGGCCGACAATGCGGTCGACATCTTCCCCGCGGGCGGTGAGGAGCAGGACGGGAATGCGCGAGCGGTTGCGAATCCTGCGCAAAACTTCGAAACCATTGATGCCGGGCAACATCACGTCCAGCACGACCAGGACGTAATTTCCGCCCAACGCGCGTTGCAAGCCACGCTCGCCGTCATGGGCGGATTCGACCTGAAAGCCCTCAGCCTGCAGGTATTCGCCCACCAGGCTGCAGAGCTCCACGTCGTCGTCAATGACCAGAATGCAATCCACGGTTCTGCCTATGTTTTACAACAGCGCATTCGCGCAGGGCGTAAAGAATTGTCAAACCCCCTAACTGGCACACTTTACAAAACTTTACTCCGCTTGACCGACTCTTTACCGCCTGCTTCCCCGGAAAGTGTTCTTATGTATGAGAGCAAATTCACACGGGGAATGGGAAACTCCCGGGAGGAATTATGAAGTCGAGTCGAATCGCGGTAGTGGTTGCCGTGCTTGCGGTCACCCTAGTGGCAGCGCTGGCCTTGTCGCAGACCGTCAAACCGGCGCACATGCACGGCCGCGGGATGTTTGGCGAACACATGCTGGGCTTCTACGCGGATTACCTGAACCTTACCGACGCACAGCAGGCACAGATCAAACAGATCATGGAGAACCAGAAATCCACGATCCGGCCCTTGTTCCAGCAAATGGGACAAAACCGCCAGGCCATGCGGCAACTGGTGCAGAGCGGCAACTTCGACGAGGCCAAGGCCCGCACGATTGCCACCCAACAGGCCCAGTCCATGATCGAGCTGGAGGTCCAGAAGGCGAAGATGGAAGCGGCGATGTTCCAGGTACTTACGCCGGACCAGCAGTCCAAGCTGGTCGAGCTTACGAACCGGCGGGAACAAAGGTTCATGAAGCACATGCAGGAGTCGCAACCGCAGAACCAGTAACCGGCATGCTGCGGCCAGGGTTTCCAGCCACAGAAACAGGGAGCGCCACGTTCATCTCCCCGGCCCTTGTTTTCTGTGGCATTTCTTGCAGGAGGCGGCGGGGTCGTGCGCGGTCCGGCTTCCAACCGCGACGAGATGCGGCGGTATTGACGATGAATACCGAAGCCCTCTTTTCTTACCTGATGAATGTTGGCTGGCTGTTGCTTTCGGGCTGGACAGTGGTGCTGGCGCTTATCTGCCTGGTTGTGTTCCGCCATGATTAGCCAAGGCTAAGAATGAGCGAACCTGAACCGGCAGTGGGCTCCGGGGCGAAAACTGAAGCCGGCGCTGGTAGAATCGCATCTACTAGCCCATGCTGCGGAGCCTGCGCCCACTCTTTCCGTACCTCAAGAAATACCGCCGTGGTTACGTGGTGGGGACGCTGTGTGTCTTCCTGAACAACGGCATCTGGATCCTGTTCCCGCAGGTGATTCGGCGCGCGGTGGATGACCTCCACCTCGGTGTGACCCGCCAGAAGCTTTTGACCTACGCGCTGCTGTTGCTGGCCGTGGCCGGGACGAAAGCCATCTTCCAGTTCCTGACCCGCTGGATTGTCATCGGCATTTCGCGCAAGATCGAATTCGACCTGCGCAACGATCTTTTCCGCCACCTGGAGGGACTGTCCTATTCGTATTACCAGCGCACCCGAACCGGCGACATCATGGCCCGCGCCACCAATGATCTGAACGCCGTCCGCATGCTGCTAGGGCCGGCGATCATGTATTCGGCGAACACCATCGTGTTCACTGCCGGTGCCCTGGCCTTCATGCTGGCCATCAGCCCTAAGCTGACCCTCTACGCCTTCCTGCCGCTGCCGGTTGTGAGCATTGTGATTCAGTACTTCGGACGGCAAATTCACGAGCGCTTCGAGAAGATCCAAGCGATGTTTTCCGACATCTCGGCCCGCGCCCAGGAGAACTTCTCCGGTGCCCGCGTGATTCGCGCCTACGTGCAGGAAGAAGCGGAGATCGCCGGGTTCGAAGCCTCGAACCAGGAATACATCAACCGCAGCCTCAAGCTGGTCCGCCTGATGGGTATGCTGTGGCCGACTCTGGAGACCCTGCTGGGTTTTGCCATTGTGCTGGTGCTCTGGCTGGGCGGGAGGGAGGTTCTCCGCGGACGCATCACGGTCGGTGACTTCGTGGCGTTCAACACCTACATGGTGCAGCTGACCTGGCCGGTGATTGCTCTGGGGTGGGTGATCAACATATTCCAGCGCGGTACGGCGTCCATGGGGCGGATCAATCAGATTCTGACCGAGAAGCCGGAGATCGTGGACACACCCGAAATCGCGGCCGCAGTCGCGGGCGGGGGCGCCCACTCCGCGCGGGAGCAGATTCGAGGAGAGATTGAGTTTCGCGGCCTGAACTTCGCCTACAACGGCACTCCGGTCCTGCACGACGTCGACCTGCACATCCCTGCGGGCAGCAGCCTGGCCATCGTGGGGCCAACGGGTTCGGGGAAGACCACTCTGATCAACCTGGTACCGCGCATCTACGATGCCGTGCCGGGAACCGTGTTGATTGACGGCAGACCCATCCGCGAGTTTCCCCTGGCAGCCCTGCGTCGTGACATCGGCTTCGTCCCCCAGGAGACTTTCCTCTTCAGCGAAACCGTGCGCGAGAACATTGCTTTTGGCAAGCCCGACGCCGGCGAGGGCGAAATCCGGACCGCCGCTGAAGCCGCCAGCATTGCGGCGGACATTGAGGGCTTCCCGGAACAGTATCAGACCATGGTTGGAGAGCGCGGCATCACGCTCTCCGGCGGGCAAAAGCAGCGCACGGCGATCGCGCGCGCCATCCTGCGCAACCCACGGATTCTGATTCTCGATGATGCCCTCTCCAGCGTGGATACCCACACCGAGGACAAGATCCTCAACCATCTGCGCGAGGTGATGCGCGACCGGACGACGATTTTCATCTCCCACCGCGTCTCCACCGTGCGCAACGCCGACCAGATCGCGGTGCTGCACGGCGGCCGCATCGTCGAACTGGGCACGCACGACGAACTCATCGCCCAAAACGGGTACTACACCGACCTGTACAACAAGCAACTGCTGGAGGAAGAACTGGCCGAGGTGTAAAACCCACGGAAGACACTGGGGATGCCGGGGAATGCGGGCACCTTCGTTGTCCTTTGTGTGCCAGTGGCCTCATTTTTCTGCGATGAAGAGGGTCGTCACTCCCGAATTGCTCGACACAGACGCCGGCACTCCCGCCGAAATTGCCGAGTCTCTGGCCGATCTGCGCTTGATCAACCGCTGGTTTGGCGGCAGTGCCACGACGTATTCGATGGTGGAGCGGGTCGCGCGCAAGTTGGATGTGACCGCGCTCTCGTTTCTGGAGGTAGCTGCCGGTTCCGGCGATGTGCCCGCGCATACGCAGCGACGATTGCAGCGTCGCGGCGTGCAGTTGGAAACCACCTTGCTCGACCGTTCCCCGGCGCATCTGATCAATGGAGGTCGTTCGGTTGTCGCGGATGCCCTCGCGCTGCCGTTCGCCGAAGCGAGTTTTGATCTGGTTGGCTGCGCCTTGTTCATGCACCATCTGTCGCCGGAGGAGGTCAAGAATTTCGTCAACGAGGCGCTGCGGGTCTGCCGCGTCGGCGTCCTCATCAATGATCTGATCCGGCATCCCTTCCACGTGGCCTTGGTGTACGCCGGTTATCCTCTGTATCGCAGCCGCCTGACGCGCCACGACGCGCCGGCCTCGGTGCGGGCCGCCTATACTCCGGCAGAGATGCGGATGCTGCTCGAGCAAACGCGCGCGGCGCGGGTGGAGATTTATCGCCATTATTTGTTTCGCATGGGTGCAATCGCGTGGAAGCGGTGACCTACGATCTTCTGGTAATCGGCGGAGGCCCGGCGGGCGCCTCTGCCGCGATCACCGCTGCGCGCAGCGGCGCGCGCGTGCTGTTGCTGGAGCGGGGACGCTTTCCCCGCCACAAGGTCTGCGGGGAGTTTGTCTCGTCCGAATCCTTGGAATTGCTCGCGACCCTGCTCGACTCACGCTGCAACCTGCTGAGTGATGCCGTCCGCATTCCGCGGGCTCGACTGTTCCTCGACGGCCGCAGGCTGGAGACCGTCATCCATCCCCCGGCCGCCAGCATTGCCCGGCTTGACCTTGACGCCGCCCTGTGGGACGCAGCGGCGGCCGCGGGCGTTGACGCGCGTCAACAAACCACAGTGAATGGTATCACCGGCGCCGGCCCCTTCCGGGTAGCGACGTCGGCTGGAGAATTCGAGGCTCGTGCCGTGCTCAACGCCTCCGGCCGCTGGTCGAACCTGTCCGCGCCCCAAAATGGCAACCGCCGCGAGAAATGGCTCGGAGTGAAGGGCCATTTTGCCGAGCGCTCCCCCAGCCCCTCGGTGGATTTGTATTTCTTCGACGGCGGCTACTGCGGCGTACAACCCGTCGGGCTGGAGGGCGCGGGACGGGTGAACGCCTGTGCCATGGTGCGCGTCGAGATCGCCAGCACCCTTCCCGAAGTCCTGACCCAGCATCCTGCGCTTCGGGAGCGCAGCCGTCATTGGCAGCCACTGAGCGAACCGGTGAGCACCTCACCCCTCATCTTCCGCGATCCCCAGCCCGAACGCGATGGAATCCTGATGACCGGTGATGCCGCGGGATTTGTAGATCCCTTTGTGGGCGATGGAATCTCGCTGGCCCTGCGCAGCGGCGCCCTGGCGGCGGGTTGCCTGGCGCGCTTCTTTCGCGGGGAGATCTCCCAGCAAGAGGCGAGGGACGAATATCAACGCTGCTATCGCCGGCAGCTCGCTCGCGTTTTCCGCACTTCGTCCAGAATCCGGCGAATGCTGATCCTGCCCAGAGCGTTGCGCGCGCCTCTGCTGTTGCTGCTGGAGAATACTCCCGCGATCACCCAATATCTGGTGAGCAAGACACGCTAGGGATGCAGTTGCGGGCCGCTAACGCACCACGAGGACTTCGCGCACATTATCTCGCGCAAGGAAGAACTTGATGGAGGCGAAATCGCGGAACAGGTTTTCGATGTGGCGGTTGTTGAACACCCGCTGCAGGCGGAAGCCTCCTGCGATCGAGGTGTGGACGGCGCCGGTCGGTCCTTTTCGCACTTCGCGCCGGGCCTGGATGTGCTGCATCTCCAGCGTGTCCTTACCCACGATATGGTAGCGGTAGCAGGGTGCGTCCGGCCCGGCTTCTTTGGTGTGGAAGAAGGCCAGCAACATACCCCCGGGTTTGAGCATGGACCACAGGCGTCCCACAACCGGCTTGACCAGGCTCTCGTCCAGGTAGTCAGCCAGGTTCCAGCACAGCACCAGGTCGAAGTGCGCTGCCGGATACACCAGGTTGTCGGCCAGGAATTTCTTGCTGTCGAGCATGGGATTGCCCTGCTCATCTTTGCTGGCGAGCGCGGGATCGGTGGAGGCCACCAGCAGGTCTTCGCTGTAGATCTTGTGTCCGCGCTCGGTCATGTAGCGGATATTGTGGGGCGAGGTCGAACCCAGGTCGAGGACACACAGCGGCTCCTCCGAGGCCAGCGAGCGCGCCAATTCGGCCAGACCGCTGGAGCGGCGCGTGAGCCGTTGCGTCCCCGCCGTAGCCCGGCTAAGCGGACCGGCGTCGGCCGATGATCCACGAAAGAGTTTCATGAAGCTGCTGGTTACGGATGCCATCACAATCCACTGGCGTCCGGCTGCACAAAGCTCCGCAGGTTAACTATACCGCGGCATGCTCAGTGAAACCGGTCAAACCTTTTTGGGCTCGGTTACGGGAGTTTTGTCCGCGGCGCTCCCGGATGAGCCGCTGCCGGTGGAGACGACCGTGCCCGCTGATACCGCAGCACTCGCAGGCGGAGCGGTCGCGCTCTTCACTTCCGCTTTGATTTCGGGCTTGGCGGTTTCCCGCTGGATGTCAACCCGGCCCTTGAAATAGGCGCCATCTTCAATGGAAACGCGCTGAGTGAAAATGTCGCCCACCGCGATGGCTGATTTCTTCAACTCCGCCCGCTCGCTGGCCCGAATGTTACCATCCAGCTTGCCCTCCACCACAACCCCTTTGGCGTTGACGTTGGCCCGCACCTGTCCGTTGGGGCCGATGATCAAGCGGTTGCCCTGCAGCTCGATGGTGCCTTCGACCCGGCCATCCACATAGAGGTCCTCGCTGCCGGACAGTTCTCCCTTGATGACGACCGACCGGCCAATGTGTGCAAACTCCGGCGTTCTAGGTGTATTCATGAGCGAGCCTCCTTGGGCATACTAACCGCGGGACATCAAGCGGGAATACTGGATTCTAAATCATCTTGACGAATTGCGGGTGTGACAGCGAACGATGAAGCCGGGCCAGCCTGTCCGGCGGCGCGCAAGCGACCCGGCTTGCATGTTACAACTCCATTGCCGGAATTTCTCGTCTAAACTAGAAAGGCTCAAGAAACGCCGTGAAGCTCAACTCAATTCGACCGGTCGGGGCATGGCTTGTCGCGATGGCGGTAACCGCGGCGGCGGTGGCTTCCGAAGCGCCCTCCATCGCACCCGCGGACCTCGTCCGCCATACCGTGGAGAATGAGCTGAAGCAGTCTGCCAACGGCTCGAAATTCATGTTTTGCGACATGAAGGAGACAGTTCACGGCTCGCAGACCAAGCTGATGGTGGAGACCCGCGACGCCATGGCGGGTCTGCTCATAGCCGTAAATGGCAAACCTATTGGCCCGAAGATGCGGGAGGCGGAAGTCAGCCGGCTCGAGCGCATGGCGCAGGACCCCCAGGCCCTGCAGCGCAAGCGCAAGCAGGAGAAGGAAGACGAGGCCCGTGTCAACCGCATCGTAAAAGCCATGCCGGACGCCTTTATTTACGAACCGGATGGTACGGAGCTGGGCGCACCGGGGATCGGCAAGCCGGGAGACGAACTGCTGCGGCTGAAGTTCCGTCCCAATCCGAGGTACGATCCACCCTCCCGCACCGAACAGGTGCTTGCGGGGATGCAGGGCTACATCCTTATCGACGCCAATAGGAACCGGATCGCCAAGATCGACGGCACACTATTCAAGGACGTCAGTTTCGGCTGGGGAATCCTCGGCCACCTGGACAAGGGTGGGCACTTCTTGGTCGAGCAAGCTGATGTGGGCGATGGTCACTGGGAAATCAGCCACATGAGCCTTGATTTCACCGGCAAGATCCTGCTGTTCAAGAGCCTGAAGATCCAGTCGAATGAGATCGCCAGTGACTTCCAGCCAGCGCCGCCGGACCTCACCTTTGCACAAGGTGTTGATCTGCTGAAAAAGCACGTAGCTGAGCTGGCTGAGAACCAGCCGCACAACGGGAACCAGAAGTAGTTTCGTGGGCGGGGGGCGACAACCTGTCCAATCGCGAAGTTCGCAAAGGTTCCGTATTTGAAAAGGATCTTTGCGAACTTTGCGGCTCAATGCTTTCATTTCCCAGCGGCGCGGATCGTCTCTTTCCGCACCGTGAGCTTCTCAATCAGGTCTTCGCGCAGGCGGTACCCCGTGCCGGGTTCGTCGCGAATGATGATTGTTCCCTGCGCGGTCACCTCGACCTCGGGCTCGATGATGTCTTCCTTCCAATAGCGTTTGGAAGCGGAGACGTCCCCGGGCAGACGAAAATTCTCCAGGGTAGACAGGGCGATGTTGTGAGCGCGGCCGATCCCGGACTCCAGCATCCCCCCGCACCACACCGGAATTTTGTTCTGCCGGCAGACGTCATGGACTTTCCTGGCCTCGGTGAAGCCACCTACGCGGCCGACCTTGATGTTGATGATGCGGCAGGCGCCGGTCTCGATTGCGGCGGCCGCATCGCGCGCATGCCGGATGGATTCGTCGAGGCAGATAGCTGTCCGCAGCTCACGTTGCAGGCGCGCATGGTAATAAATATCGTCGTTCCACAGCGGCTGTTCGATCATGAGCAGATTGAACTGATCGAACCGGCGCAGATGCTCCATTTCATCCAGCGTATAGGCTGAGTTGGCGTCGCAACTCAGCATGATGTCCGACCAGCGGGCGCGGATTCGTTCCAGCACGTTCACGTCCCAGCCCGGCTTGACCTTGACCTTGATGCGCCGATACCCCGCCGCAAGCTCGACTTGAATCTTTTCCAGCAGTTGCTCGATGGAGTCCTGAATCCCGATGGAGACGCCACAGGGAATCTCGCGTTGGGTGCCCCCCAGCAGCTTCCACAGGGGCAGTTGCTTCTGTCGGGCCTCGGCGTCCCAGAGGGCGTTCTCGACCGCACTCTTGGCCATGCGGTGGCCGCGTACCCGCGCTATGAGGGGAACACTCTCCCGGGCCGCGGCCAGGTCGCGACCCAGCACTGCTGGCGCCAGGTAATGCTTGATGGTCGGCCAGGCAGTTTCCGCCCACTCAGCGCTGTAGAAAGGGTCTTCACCGGCAACGCACTCACCCCAGCCCTCCACCCCTTCGCAGTGGGCGGTGACCAGCAAGATGCGGCGGCTGTAGGTGCGGCCAAAGCTCGTCTCGAAAAAATGGACGAGCGGCATCTGAATCTCACGCAAAGTGATGGCTTCAATCTTCATTGCAGAAGTTGTTGATTGTTGAACGAGGGGAAGGATTGTTTACATTTGACAATCAAATGTCAACAATCAATGACTCAGTAGCTCCAGGCCTCATCCCATCGCCCCAGAAGGAAGGTCCCGTTGCCCGCCTGGTCGCACCCATAGCCCAGCACTGCCAAACCTTCGGCAAAGGCCTGCTGAAACCGCGGGCGATTGCGGTCCTGCACCTCCTTGGCGCGGTCGCGAGTGGCAGGAGAAGCTTTCCACTCGTAAATCTGGGCCGGCACGGAAATCGTTTGTGCCGTCTTGAATGGGGGCCTGGGTTTGTCACCGAGCACGCTTTCCACCCGCTTGGACTTCAGCCACCACTCCGCGACCAGGCGGTCGGTGGGCAGGCCCCCCTGCAAGGGCGACGAGGTGATTCCGTACTGGTTGACGTGGTAGCGGCGCGCAATGGCGCCCAGCTTCTCAACGTTAAGATAGGCATTCTTGATCTCCAGGGGGTCGAACGTCCACTCCATCAGCTCAAAGCCGCGGGCGAGGGCGTCCTCGCGCTGGAACAGCTTCAGCCGCCGTCCCAACCCCGCGTCCCGATAGCCCTTGCGCACCGCCAGCATATGCGAATAGAGATACGAATGGCCCGCGCGGAAGCCCGGGATGGCGAAGGCAAAGCCCACCAGTTCACCGCCCTCAAATGCTCCCATGACCTGGCCACCCACGCGTTCGGCCACGACGAACAAGCGTAAGGGAACCAGTTCAATATCCGTGAAATTCCAAACCTCTTTTTGCAGCGCCACGCAGGCGCGCATCTCCTCCAGGGCGTGGCACTTGCGGATCAAGATTGAATCGGGGTTCACCCGTTTCCCCGCTCCTGTTGCTTGGCCCGTTGCCATAACGATTCCAGTTCCTCCATGGAGGCTTGCTGCGGGCTGCGGCCGGAGGCTTGTAGCTGCTCCTCCATCCATTGGAACCGCCGTTTGAATTTGCGATTCGTTTTCTTGAGAGCCGACTCCGGGTCGAGCGCAAGGTAGCGGGCGATGTTGACCAGCACGAAGAGCAAGTCTCCAACCTCGTCGTCGAGGCGTTCGCGGAGGTCCTGCGGCACAGGCTGCCGTCCTGCCCCCGCCACCCCGCGCGCCAGGGGCCGCGGGCCCGGCGCGGGAAACTCCTGGAGTTGCTCGCGCAATTCCGCGGTTTCCTCGTGCAGTTTTTCGAACAGTCCCTCGACGTTGGGCCAATCGAAACCCACATGCGCCGCGCGTGAACTCAATTTGTAGGCTTCAAGGAGGGCCGGAATCGCGCTGGAAACACCGGCTAGAACCGATTCCGATGGGCCCTCCTGTTTCGCCGCCTTGCCCCCGCCCGCTTCCAGCCGCTTTTTCTTTTCTTCTGCTTTCAGCGCTTCCCAATTCCGCAGAACATCGGCCGGAGTCTCCGCCTTCACATCGCCGAACACGTGAGGATGGCGATCTACGAGTTTGTTGGAGAGGCGGTCCAGCACATCGTCGATGGAAAACGTCCCCTGCTCTTTCGCCATCTCCGCGTAGAACAGCACCTGCAGCAGCAGGTCACCCAACTCCCCGGTCAACTCCTGCCAGTCGCGGTTGTCGATGGCTTCAAGGACTTCGTAGGCTTCTTCCAGAGTGTAGGGCTTGATGGAATCAAAGGTCTGCTCGCGGTCCCAAGGGCAACCGCCAGGGGCACGCAGGCGAGCCATGATGGCGACCGCGCGTTCGAAACGTTCTCCAGTGCCGGACATGAGACCAAATCACTCTAAACGAGCAGTGCAATCCCCGGCAATGACGCGCAACCCGGTCGCCTGGGAACCAACCGTCAACCGGCCCCAGGCAAGCCCCAGAGTGATGGGTGGATGAGCGGGGAAACCGGCTGCATGGGACTATCAATTGTGATTTCAATCACTTACAAGCAAGAATAGCTTGAGAGGATTAGGTCAGGCGCGTTGGGCCGCCTCACTGTGATCTCCAAGCTGCACCTTTTCTTTCCGAAGGTAACCTGCTGGTGGACTAAGGTTATCTTCCCGACAACCCGCGATTGGAGCAGACTTAGGTTGGGTTGCTACGCGGGCGACCGCGTGTTTCTTCGCTCGGCATCTAAATCAACTACATGAACCTCCCCGGCACAACCCGGCGACCGCTGGAAGGCCAGCACTTCCAGGTGGTGGTGATCGGCGGTGGCATTAACGGTGTGGCCATTGCCCGCGAGTGTGCCCGCGCCGGCCGGCGCACGCTGCTGGTGGAGCAACACGACTTTGCCGCCGGCACCACCAGCCGCTCGACCCGCATGATCCATGGCGGCTTGCGTTACCTCGAGCATGGCGAAATCGGACTGGTGCGCGAGTCTTTGCGGGAGCGCCAGCGCCTTCTCCGCGAGCGTCCGCACCTGGTTCACCCGGTGAATTTCCTGCTGGCGCTGGATTCCAAGAGCCGCCGCAGCGCGCTCAGCATCCGCACCGGACTGTGGCTGTATCGCCGCTTGGGCGGCAAGCTGCTGGGGGCCGACGCGGCGAAGACAGAAGAGTACAAACTCGAGCGCGTGCTGGATTCCGGACGGCCCTGGTCGCTGTTCAGTTTTGAGGATGCGCAATGCGAATTTCCCGAGCGCCTGGTGGCCGAATGGCTGATGGAGGCGGTCGCCGCCGGGGCGGTGGCGCGCAATCACACGCAGGTGCTGGCGGTGGATGTTTTTCATGGGCGCGCCAAGGGGGCACTGCTGCGCGACCAGCTGAGCGGAAAAGAGGACCGGGTCGAAGCCAACTGGATTATCAACGCTACCGGGCCGTGGGTCGACCGGATCTGCCAGCGCTCCCGCATCAACACCCGGCAACCCATGGTGGGCGGAGTGCGCGGGTCGCATCTGGTGCTGCCCCGCTTTGCCGGAGCGCCGGAGGCTGCGGTGTACACCGAAGCCACGGACGGACGCCCGATCTTCGTCATTCCCTGGAATGACCAGATCCTCGTGGGAACAACGGAAATCCCCGACCATGGCGATCCCGCCAAGACCGCGCCCTCGAAGGAGGAGATGGAGTACCTGCTACGCTCTCTCCTGCACCTGTTTCCCCGGGCCCGGGTATCCCTGCATGACATCCGCTACGCCTTCGCCGGAGTGCGTCCGCTTCCCTTCTCGCCTAAGACCCGTCCTTCGGAGGTAAGCCGCAAGCACTACCTGCACGATCACAGCAGCGAGGGGGCGGCGCACATGATTTCCGTGGTAGGCGGTAAGCTGACCACGGCGGCGGAACTGGCGCGGCAGTGTGCGGCCAAGCTTGGGCTACGGCCCCAGAGAAGAGCGTCCTTAACCATGGCGGCTGAGGAGAACCTCGACGCGCTGCTGGATGGATTGGTGAGCGAAATTGCCGATGCCGGGGGGATCGGCGCCGGTTCAGCGCAGGCGATCGTGGAGTGGCACGGCGGGCGCTCTCTCACCATCGCCCGCACTGCCGCCCCTAGTGCGAAAATGCGGGCTCCCCTCTGCCCGCACAGCCAGCACATCGTAGCCGAGGCAGTGGACGCCTTTACCCACCAGAGCGCCGTCACCCTGGCGGATGTCCTGCTCCGGCGGGTTCCGGTGGCCCTCGGCGGCTGCTGGTCCGAGGCCTGCAGCCGGGAAGCGGCCATGCGCGTCGGCACCGTGATGGGATGGAACGAACATCAAGCCGCAGTCGAATTGGAAGCCTTGGAGACCGAGCGCACCGCGTTCCTTCGCAAGCCGGCCCGCGTTGACCTGATGTTGGAGGCTGCGGCGGACTGAGTTGTCCTTCGGTGTGTGCTTTTCAAGCCTGCATCGGGCCTGACGCTGTATTCTTCCGCTGCTTCGCGGGTTGGAGCGTGCGCACCAGGAGTTCCGAGTTATCGGAAATGATGGCGTCCACTCCCCAGGCAGTAAAGCGCTGCATGGATTTCGCGTCGTTCACCGTCCACACGAAGACTTTCCTCCCGGCGGCGTGGACGTCGTCTACCAGCTTCCGATCAACCAAAGACTGGTGAGCAATCACGTAGTCAATAGGCAGGGCAGACCACAATCGCAGCTGCGATTTCCGTTCACAAATCAGCCCCAGGGGCACCAGGGCGCTGCGCGCCTTCAGTTCCAGCAGGACCGTCCTCAGGAAGGAGGAAACCACATATCCCCGTTCCGGCGGCCGCTGGCGCACGGCCGTCAACACCCCCGACTCCAGGCCCTTCACCTTAAGCTCGACATCGAGGAAGGCGCACCCCCCATAGCGCGCCAGAACATCTTCCAGGCATGGGAGGGAAGGTAACCGCTGGCGGGTGGCGCGAGAGATGGTCACGCGGCCGACATTGGGATCGTGGCAAACCACTAAGTGGCGGTCCGCAGTGCCGCGCAGGTCAAATTCGAAGCCGTCGCAGCCGTGCTCCAAAGCCAGGTCAAACGAGGCAATGGTATTTTCGGGAGCGCACTTGCACACACGCGCACCACGATGACCGAGAAGCAGCGGGGGAGCGGGCATCGTGCGCCATTGTACGCGAAACTCCGGGATTGCAAGTCCTGTGAATTACTGAGGAAATATTCGCGCAGGGTTAATCAAGATCGAAGTCGCGGATGGGCTTCCCAGTGTCGGGAGATTCCTTGGCTTTCCTGACCGCCTCCTGGAATTTCTTCTCCAACAGGTCGGCGGCATGTTTTTGGGCTTCGACCGACTGCCGGAAGATGGACTCGCGGCGGCTATCCTGCTCTTTCATGGCCCGGGCGGCTTCCTCCATATCGTTGAAAGTCTTAGGCTTGACCGCAGGGGTGTGGGCAATCACCGCTTTTTCCGTGGGATCCACCTTCAACACCGCGCTGCAGCACGGGCACGTCACCTCGAAGGCGGGAGCGCTCTTTGCCATGATTGGAATGATACCGCAAACCCATCGTCAGCGGGGCTCGAGCTTGATGGGCAGGATGTTGAAGACGTAGAGCAACTCCCAGCCCAGCAGAATGAATGACACCACTACCACCAGGATGGCCAGCATTTCCCCGAAATTGAACGTCTTGCGGGAAGGCTCAAAACGCCTTGTCACCAGGCTGAGGATGTTGAGCGTGGCAAAGCCGAATACTAAGACCCATAGGATGTTGTAGGCGTTGCTCCTCTTGTCGTCGAACTCCAACAAGAACAGCAGGTACGCCTGCAGGGGAGCTCCCGAAAGCGCCCAACACGCCAGGCAGATACAGCCAGCCGATATCGAACCAAGGGACAGGACCATAGGGCCGACGTGTTGCTCACAACCCCGAATGTCGCAGCGCGACCGAGAAGTGAGGATATTACCCTTTTTTCGCGCCCGAAGTCAGCAACCGAATGAGTCCCTAAACAATGTCTGGATGTTAACTACAGAGGACACGGAGGAAAGGCACGACAGGGGAGGGGAGACGCCGCCCTGCCATACAATTGTACCCATGCCTTGCAAACCCGAGACCGTGTTCTTTGATGTCGGCAATACTCTTCTCTTTCCCAACCGGCGGATCATTCATGCCCCGCTGCAGGAGCGCAAGCTAGTGCCCAGTCAACAACTCCTGCACTCGGTTGAGCGCCGCACCAAGAAGGAATTCGACGCCCTGCAGCAGAACGGCGAGGCCGACCACAGCTTCTGGTACCTGTTTTACACACATCTGCTGGAGGAGCTTGGCATCGCGGATGATGCCCTCCGCGACGCGCTGGTCGGGGCCACGCGAAACTCAGCCAACTGGGGCGAGATGCGTCCAGGCACCCGGGAGGCTTTGGAGCGCATCGGGGAGAGGTATCGCATCGGCGTGATCTCCAATGCCGACGGCAAGATTGCCGCGGTGCTGGAGCAGAACCAGATTGCCGATTGCTTTCTGAGCATTACCGATTCCGGGCTCGTGGGACACGAAAAGCCCGATCCCGCCATCTTTCAGTCTGCACTACGGGCCATGCAGGCTGTTCCGGGTGAGAGCTTGTATGTGGGCGATGTGTACTCGGTGGACTACCTGGGCGCGACCTCCGTCGGCATGCAGGCCATGCTGTTTGACGTCTCGGGTGCCTACCAAGAAACCGATCTGCCGCGGGTGGAATCGCTGGAGCAGCTGGAGAGAAGACTGGACACCCGCTAAGGCATCTCCAAGATTCACTGTGTCAATTGAGCGAAACCACCTGGTGGTCGAGGCATTCGGTGTGGATGGTGTCGTAGAGCTGGTGGAGCACCTCGAGGCCGTGGCGAGCGACGAAATAGATGCCGCCAATTTCCCGCTCCTGCAGGGTCTTGTTGGGGTATAGCGCGTTGCTCAGCAGCTCGGCATGGCGGGCCAGAACCTCACTGTGGCGCAGCTCGGCACGGGCCGCCCGGGAACGCAGTCGCTCGAGCTGGTGCCGCATCTTGGAGCCGGCCTTGCTGGCGGCATCCACCAGGGTCTTGTCCAGGCGAGCCAGAGAGCCGCGGATCGCGGAGAGGGATTGTTCCAGGTTCGCCCCGGCGTTGTCGAACGCACTTTGCAGCTCCTCGGGCAGCGTTTGCGCCGCCAGCCGTTCGCGCAGCTCGTCCGGTCCGTGGAACAGCTCGGGCAAGCCTAAGCGGTAGCGTTGCAGGAGGGTCTCCGGTTTCGACTCCACCAGGGTGGCAGAAAAACGGGGCACGATAGGAGTCAGCCGGCCGAGCAGCGCTTCGTACACCACCGCCGCCTGGGCAAAATAGGCCACTTCCGCCGCCCCGCCGGTGTAGGCCAGCGTGGGTAGCAGGTAGTCCTGCACCACGGGACGCAGCAGCACGTTGGGGCTGAAATGATGTGGCGCCGCGGCAATGCGCCGCTGCAACTCCGCCTGCGGGATTCTCTCTTCTCCGATGAGAAAGTCCGGTTGCGGGCTGCCGTTGGTGCGCCGGTGCACGGGAACGCGCGCGCCGTCGCGGAGAGTGAACAGCAGCGTAGACGACGGAGTGACCTTCACCTGCTGGTGGTAACCGGCACTCTCCAGCACCCGGCCGCGAGTGAGCAGCGCCTCATCGAGTTGCTCTGCCTTTTGTATCGCGGTCCGGAAGATGGGTTCCACAATGGTGTGCAGCGCGGGATCGGAAGCATCGAGCAGGATTACCCCCCAGTCGGCGAAAACCCTGGCAAACAGCCGAGCGAAGGCACTGCCCAACGTTTCGCCTGGCCGATAACACTCCCGCAGAAACCCCGCCGCTTCTGAATCGCCTAACAGGCCGGCTGCAGCTTCGACCACCGCCTCAATTTCGGCGCCGAACCTGATCGTGCCGACCGGCGCATCCGGCAGGCCTTCACTCGATACCGTTAATCGCTCCAGGACTCCATTTGCTCCGGGAATGGAAACATGGTTGACCTCGGCCAGGTCGTGGTCCTCGGTCGCCAGCCAGAACACCGGAACGCAGTCGGCACCGCTACGCGTCGCCTGATCCGCGAGTTTGACCGTGGTCAGCGCTTTGAAGATGGAAAAGGCGGGTCCGCCGAACAGGCCGACTTGCTGCCCTGTAACCGCAACCGAGGCCCCGGCCCGCAGGCGCGCAATGTTCTCCAGTGTTCGGGGGGGCGCGCCCCAACTTCGGTTCTGCTGTTCCAGGATAGCGGCCACCCGCTCGCGGCGGGCAGGGTCATAACCAAGCCGCATGGCTTCGTCGCGCGCCCACTCGCCAAACCGGGGCGGTCGGGAGTAAAACTCTTGCACCTTGGGGAAGTCGAACAGAAAGTCGGAGAACAGCTGGGTGGTGTGCGGAATCTGGCTGAAGGGCAGACACTCCGACTTCACCGGCAGCCCTCCTGACACCGTTGCGCGATCGAGTTCATGGTTGGCAACCGGCCCCATATTGTACAGGCACGCCCTAGAATCAGATGTTGGACGCGTCCGCAGGATGCAAAGTTAGCGCCAACGGTGGCGTTCTACACGCCGTGTGGAGGCATGGTTTTGTCGAGATGCTCGGAGAAAGCCGAGGCTGCTTATTTGTCGAGGTAGTACTCGACCGTAGTCACCACCCGCACCGTCTTCATCAAGCTGGCATCGGCGTTGGCGTACCCTTCCTCGCCCGCGCCGCCTCCCTGGTCCGCGGGCAAAATCGAGAATGTGCCCTGGTTGGCCTGGCGGATGGAGCCTACCTTGCTGCCCGAGTCGGCGGCGAAGCGGTCCGCCGCGGCGCGGGCGTTGCGTGTCGCCTCGGTGATCATGTCGGGCTTGATGGCATTCAGCCCCGTGAACTTGTAGGCCAGACCCTGCCCTGGATCGCTGTTGAGCACGATGCCCTTTTGCAGAAGTTGCATGGTTTTCTGCGCGGCCGCCGCCACCTGCTCGACGCGCGACGTTCTCACCATAACTTGCTGCTGCACGATGTAACGATGCGGGGCGCGATTCCCTCCGCCATATTCATTGGCTTGGGTGTCCACCACGCGGACTACACCGAGCTCGATCTCCGAGGACTGAATGCCCTGCTCGGCCAGAAACTGCAGAATGGTTTTCTTATCGGATTCGGTCTTGGCGTAAAGCAGCGCCAGATCGTCGCCGGCTTCCTTGTAAGTGAGAGGCCATATCGCCAGGTCCGACTTGACGGTGCGCTCGACTAAGCCTTTAACCGTCACGTAGCGGTCGGCAAGCCGCGTGGCCTTGATCTGCGAACCCAGTACCCAGCCGCCGATAATCAGGCCGAGTGCGAGCAACACTCCTAGCGGAACCACGGAGCCGTGGCCGTTAGCGTTGGAACTAGTCATTCGCCTCCAGCCTGCCTCGCGAAGGGCAGGAGCTCCAATAACTAGACTTGACTTCTGGGGTGCTTAGTATAGCGCCGTAACCAGCCTGTTGACACTCTCATTGAAAGCTACGCCGAAAGTTCAAGGTTGCATCGGATTAATAAGCCAGAAAAGCCCTCAGTTAGTTGGCACCTGAGGTAGAATTGACCGGCCGTATGCCTCGCCGTATCGTATTTTTTCCGGGCCCAGTCCTGCTGCTTGGTGTTTGCCTGATCACCATGCTGCAGGCCCAAACCCCGCCGGAAACCGCGCCCAAGTTCACCGCGCGCAGCGAGCTGGTGACCGTGCCGGTCATCGTGGCTGACAAGTCGGGCGCACACATACACAACCTGAAAAAAGAAGACTTTGTTGTCACCGAAGACGGCAAGGCACAGCCGATTGCGGTCTTCGAGGAAGTCACGCAACCGCCGGAACTGGTCCACCACGCGCCGCCGCCACCCGAGCATTTCAGCAACGCGCTGGCGATCGCGAGCCCGGCGCCGCCGCGGTTGACGATCATTGTGCTCGACATCCTCAATACCCCCTTTACCGACCAGGCATACGCGCGCAGCGAACTCGTCAAATTCCTTGCGGACTCGGTCCAAAGCCGTGAGCCGACAGCCCTGCTGACTATCGGGCGCAGCGGCATGAAGGTGATTCATGATTTCACCACCAATCCTGCTGTCCTGACCGCGGCACTCCAGAAGGTGAAGGGCACTCCCCAATCCCTTTACCAGGCTTCCCAGGAAGAACTTCCCAGCGCAGCGGAGGTGGGGGCGGAGATGGCGCAGTTGCTGGCCTTCATGCGGCATACCGAGCAGATGCAGGAGTCGTTCGAGCGCCGGGTGACGATCATGACCACGCTGCAGGCCATGCAGCAGATCGCGCAAGCTTATGCTGGCGTGCCCGGCCGCAAGGCCTTGATCTGGGCCAGCGCCGGATTCCCCTTCTCTATCACCCCCCAAAGCATGACACTGAAGGAAGTCGATGCCTTGCACGAGTCGCGGTCGGACGTGGTGCCGCTCTATGAGAAAGCCTGGAGAGCCCTGAACCAGGCGCAAATTGCCGTGTATCCGGTGGACGTGCGCGGCTTGGTGAACCCCAGCTATGTGGGCCCCACGGTTCACCGGGCCGGCCCGAACTACTTCGACTACCAGCGCTGGTTGCAGGCAGAAACCATTTCGTCGTTCCAGACTTTCGCGCAGGCGACCGGTGGCCTTGCCAGTTACAACGGCAACGATCTCAGGCGTGCATTTCAGAAGGCCGCCGATGACAATGCGAGCTATTACCTGCTCGGCTATTACCTAAACGGTCATGACGAGAAGGTGGGTTGGCACAAACTGGATGTCAAGGTGCATCATGACGGGGCGCACGTCCGGGCACGCGCCGGCTTCTTCCTGTCCGCTCCCGCGAGGGATGCCCAGGATGGCGCCCGGGCAGATGTGAGCCTGGCGCTGAGCTCCCCATTGGACTACACCGGCATTCAGATCACCGGCCAGTGGGAGCGCGTTCAGCCTGCCAAGGACGCGGGCAAGAAGAAGGTGGTCTTCTTCCTCTCCATGCCGGCCCACATATTTCAGGTGGATCAGGACGATCACAACCACGTGGTCGTTGATTTCGCGGCAGTGGCTCGTACCGACACTGGAGCCGACGGGGGCGACATGTCGCAGACCCTGGATGCGCATCTGCGGCCGGAATCGTTGGACCAGGTGGAAAATCACGGGTTGGATTACCGGGGTTCGCTGACCGTAGCTCCCGGCGAATACACCGTCCGCTTTGTGGTGCGCGACCGCCTGAGCGGACGGATGGGCAGCGTCGAGGCGCCGCTCAATGTGGGACCTTAGCTGGACCCCGAATCCGGCACCCAGCGCCCATTTGACTTCCCGCCCCCAGCGACCTAGATTAAAAACAGCTCTTTACAGGGCCCATCCCACCAGTGGGGGCGTCACGGCTTCGACGGAGATGCTTGCGGCCAAGAGGCATGCCGGGGTGCACACACCCGTAATCGCGTGCAAAACAACAATTGCCAATCAACAGATGGCATACGCTGCCTAATTGTAGGTAGCCGTTCCCGGAGGCTTGGCCCGCGGGCCTCCGAAGGACGTCGCACAGCGGACTGCTCTTTCCGGCTACGTCTGGGCCGGGAAGCTAAGATCTCAGGCTAGCGGTCGCCGTTTCTTGTCCGTTCTGAGCGGAGATCGCGAACGTCTCCGGGTAATGCCGGAGGCAGGAACTGGACTACGCATGTAGGCTCTTGACCAGTGACATTTTCGGACGCGGGTTCGACTCCCGCCGCCTCCACCACTATTTTTGTCAGCAACTTACGGATGGTTTGGCGGCTTGGATTGCCAACGACTCTTGGCCAACCGCGGCTCGATTCTTCAGAATCCACCTTGGAGAGTTTCCGAGTCGCCCGTCAGGCCAATGAACCAACTCCATACCCAAAACATTGACCTTGCTCGTCGTTGCCGCCTAAGATCGCAGGAAACTGGGCAGCCATGGAGCTCACGCAAATTTCGCATTACCGTGTCCTGGGACGCCTTGGTGGCGGCGGAATGGGGATCGTCTATGAAGCGGAGGACCTGAGGCTCGGTCGCAAAGTAGCTCTGAAGTTTCTTCCTCCGGAAACAGAAAATGATCCGCAGGCGCTTGATCGTTTCCAGCGCGAGGCACGAGCGGCATCGGCGCTCAATCATCCACATATATGCACCATTTATGAGATCGACCAGTTCGAGGGCAAACATTTCATCGCGATGGAATTACTGGAAGGCGCGACGCTGAACCACCTGATCGCAGCCCGGTCCCTCGCTACCGCAAGGCTACTGGAGATTGCCCTCGATATCGCGGACGCGCTGGATGCGGCGCACGCCAAAGGAATCATTCACCGCGATCTCAAGCCCGCAAATATTTTTGTGACCCGGCGTGGGAACGCCAAAGTGCTGGACTTCGGGTTGGCCAAGGTCAATGCAGCGGATGTGAAAGCGTCGTCCCCTGCGCCGACCGAAAGCCTCCCCGAGTATTTGACCAGCCCTGGAATGGCAATCGGGACCGTAGCCTACATGTCGCCGGAGCAGGCACGGGGAGAGCCGGTCGATGCCCGAACGGACTTGTTTTCGTTTGGCGCGGTGCTGTACGAGATGGCCAGTGGCGTTGCCCCCTTCCGCGGCAATACTTCTGCCATCATCTTTGACTCGTTGCTGAATAAGGCACCGACCTCGCCGCGGGAAATGAACCCGGAGGCACCGCCGGAGCTTGACCGCATTATTTGCAAGTCTTTAGAAAAAGATCGCGACCTGCGCTATCAGACCGCAGCCGAGTTGCGTGCGGACCTGAAGCGCTTGAAGCGCGATACCGAATCTGGAGTATCCGCGCGAACGCCGCTGCCCGAGCCGGCAAAAAGGAAATGGCTCTGGGCGAGCGCGGGTTCCGCAGTCGTACTGTTGGCAGCGGCCGCAGCTGGTTTCTATTTCTGGCGGCCAGCCACTCAAGTGTCTCAGGTCCAATGGCAGCAGATTACGGATTATCCGGATTCGGCGGTGCAGCCTTCGTTCTCGCCGGATGGGCACATGCTCACCTTCATTCGCGGCCCCGAGGATTTTCTTACTTCCGGGCAGATCTATGTGAAATTCATGCCCGATGGCGAGCCGGTACAACTCACGCACGACGACTGGAACAAACTTGCACCCGTATTTTCCCCGGATGGATCACGGATCGCATACACCGAGCTGCAAGGTATGCAATGGAATACAAACGAGGTGTCCGTCACCGGCGGCGGCCCCAGGCTTTTCCTGCCGAATGCGGAGGGACTCAGGTGGATCGACAACCAGCGAGTGATCTTCAGCGAGGCCCGAAACGACGGAATTTACATGGGGGTTGTAACGTCGGGACCAGCAAGGAGCAACGAACGCGATGTGTATTTCCCCGCCAGTGAAAGGGGCATGGCACATTTTGGTGTTCCCTCGCCGGATCGCAAGTGGGTGGCGATCGTTGAAATGGACAAATACGATTGGCTCCGATGCCGACTGGTGCCGGCGGATGGGAGTTCGCCCGGGAGTCCCATCGGTCCCGTGGGGGGCTGCTCTTCAGCCGCGTGGTCTCCGGACGGGAAATGGATTTATTTGACCAGCGACGGCGGAGGCGTGCTCAATCATATTTGGCGCATAAGATTCCCCGGGGGTGTTCCCGAGCAAATCACATCGGGACCGACGGGAGAGGCGGGAGTAGCGCTCGCGCCGGACGGAAAGTCCTTCATCACGTCCGTGGGCAAAGCAGAAGGGACTGTGTGGTATCACGATGAAAAAGGGGATCGGCAGATCTCCACAGAAGGGTATGCCGACTACCCCATGCTCACCGACGATGGCAAGACTCTGTTCTTTTTGCAGCGCAACCTTGCCAGGCAAGCCGGGGCCGGCACGGACCATCCGCTAAATGAACTCGAACTGATGCGTGTGGACCTGGGCACGGGGGCCAGAGAACAAGTCTTGACTCTCAACGACCCGATTAGCGTCGAGGTCTCTGGGGACGGAACGCAGATTCTCTATTCGCTGGCTGGTGGCGATCAACGCTCGCACGTCTGGGCCGCACCGACGGACCATAGCAGCCCACCCCGACAGATTACCCCCTCCGATCAGGAAGATGACTGGGCGCACTTCCTGCGAAACGGCAATATTGTTTTTCGCCGCCATGAGCACGGCGAGCACTTCGTTTACAGCATGAAAGCAGATGGTTCTGAGCTGCACAAGCTGGTTCCAATCCCGATCATTTCCCTTATAAGTGTCTCGCCAACCGGGGATTTTGTGATTGTGGCGGTGCAAGGAAGCCGGGACGCGAAGATCTCCTTTCAGATTTACAAAACAGACGACGGGAGTTCGAGAATCATATGCGACGCCTGCCGTTCCTACTGGTCGCGGGATGGCAAACGTCTGTATATGTCGTTCGCGCTGGTTTCCCGGAGCGAATCGAAGAAGCATGAGCAGACCTACGTGCTGCCTTGGAACTCTGCTGCGCCGTGGAAAGCGTTTGGGGCAGCTGGAACGCGGACGGAAGCGGACATCGCCAAAATTGCGGCGGTTGTGCCCGCGGCCAGTAAGGCAGAATTTCTTGAGCCCGGACCGTCACCCAACGTGTACGCCTACAGCCTGCGCACGATTCAGAGAAATCTCTACCGGATACCTTTGCCGTAATCTTCGCCGTCAACTTCCATACTCGCAGGAGGACCTCAGGACGGGGCCACAAAAAGGAGTGCGCCAAGTCCGAATCGTCGGCTACTCTGGAACGGAGAATGTCAGTCGGGAACCAGTTTCTACTATTTGGTGCGCTCGGCAGCTCGGCCAACACCTTGCCTGCCAAGAAGAAAGTTATTCCCCTTCACGCCCTCCTGGCACGCGGGCTGGAAGCGCTCCTGCGGGATGACCGTAGCACTACGGGCGCCGGCAGCTCTCCGCGCGGACGCAGCTCGTATCCCAGATCCACTCCCTTCTGCTGGTGCACGATGTATTCGTGAATGTCGATCGGGTGCGTCCCGCCGGTGAATTGGTGCTTGAAGAAATCCGTCGCGTGCAGCAACAGGTTGCTGTGCTCGTCCATGTCGCAGTCCAGCAGCACGCAATCCCCGTCGGCATTTCGGGCCTTGGCCAGGGTGAATTGCACATTGCCCTCGCCATACTTGCGCTTAACGCTGATCATCGGTGCGGTGAGCTGGAATGCACTGGGTATGTTATCGGTGTGCAGCGAGACGTCTCCGGGGAAGAAGCCCTGATTCTGGAACGTTCCCAGGTTGTTGCGGATGTGATCGATGCTTTCGAACAGCTCCGCGCTTACGATAGCCACAAACCGTTCCTGGTCGATGACCACAATGCGCTTCACAAAGCTGAACCAGAGCTGGCTGCTGACCGGGTCGGTTTGCGCGTTCAGCACCGCAAACAGATTAAGCAACGCCATCTTGGCCAGCAGAAGCGCCGCCGAACTCATGCCATCGTAGACCGCGGGAGTGATCACTCCCACGTCGGGGCCGTGTTTCAATTTCACAAAGTTATCCTGCAAGGCCACCTTCAACGGCGTGAACTGCGCCGCCAGGGCATCCCAGACAGCGAACCTGGGCTGCCAGTGGCCGGGGTCGCGCAGCACGGTGGCGCTCTCCAGCCTCTCCTTGCCGGCCGAAAGGGTGAAGAAGTTCGATTGCACCATGCGGTAGAGCGAAGGCGTGATCACGCAATGCAGGTTTTGCCCCTGCGGGAACGCCGGCAGGGTGAACCGGTGTCTGGGTGGGAACTGCACGTGGTTGGCACGAGCAATGGTCACTTGGTCGAGCCGCAGGAACTCGATGGTGCAGTCTGGCTCCTCCGCGGCCTTGCCTTCGGCATTGGCCAGGTCGAGAACGAGATCTCCCATGTTGTCCATAACTACCTCCCCCAATATCGACCCGCGAACCGGGTCCGCGCGGGCCCTGGCGGCATTCCGGTCGCAAGCGCTAGCGTATCCGGGTTGGCGCACGCTGCAAAGCTGATCTTGCCCTTGTTCCGAAACTGGAACAAGCAGAACCTCGGTAATCCGCCGGAAGTATCCTAAGTCATTGATTCTTATGTTGATAAGCGAGTTGCTCGCAACCGGTACCCCCGGCTCCGCAGATCGCACTCCAACCGTTGGTATTTGTTCTCCGGTGCCCTTCGCACTTCAGGGTGGTTTGTTAATGTTGACCTGTCGCCGGCCTTTCCCTGGGTGCCGCGATATAGTTTTGGATTCGTCCCCTTGTGAGATCTTGTGCACCAGAACGAAAAATCAGCGGCGAATTTTCAGGAAATCCTGAACAAGCCCATCCGCGACCTGGGTCTGAAGCTCGACGGCTCCCCCCTCGACCGCTTCGTGCAGCAGTTGTACCGCGAGCTGGAGCGCAAGGGGCTGAGCAAGTTCCGCCCAGTCTGTTACCTGACTGACGAGTGGGGCTGCCCCTCCGGTGAGCCGGTGATTGGCATTCCCTTTTATCTCGCCAACCCCAACCTGGCGTCTCTCGAAAAAGAGATGAACGATCTGGAAGACGCGCGCGAGATCATGATGTATCTGCGGCACGAGGCAGGTCACGCCTTCAACTATGCCTACAAGCTCTACCGCACGCCGGAATGGAAGGAATTGTTTGGCTCGTTTCGCCGTCTGTACCGCGATCAATACCGGCCGGTTCCCTTCTCGCGCAAGTTCGTGCGCCATCTCGCCAGCTGGTATGCGCAAAAGCATCCCGACGAAGATTTTGCCGAAACCTTCGCGGTGTGGCTCACTCCCCGTTCGGGATGGCGCAAGCGCTATCGCGGGTGGGACGCGATGGCCAAGTTGCGCTATGTGGATCGGATCTCACGCGAGTTATCGCAGACCGATCCCCTTCGCCCGCGCGGCCGCATGGACGTCACAGTGGACGAGATGGAGTCCACCGTCGCCGAGTTCTATCGCCAGGCCAGCGCGCAAGCAACCCCAATGGCCGATCTGGCGCTGGACAGCGATCTGGCGGACATTTTCAATGTCTCCAAGCGACGCAAGACCAGTCGCCCGGCTCGCGACTTCTTGCAGGAGCACCGCAAAGCCGTGGTCGACAAAATCGCCTATTGGTCGGGCGTGCAGCGTCCGCTGATCAAGCAGTTGCTGGACGCGATCGAGAAGCGAGTCGGCGAGCTGGGCCTGGTGGCTGACCGGACGCGGGAATCCGAACATCTGACGGAGATCACCGTGTACGCTACCGCTCTGGCTAGTAACTACATGACGCGGGGAAAATTTATTCAGCCGTGAAGATCACTTCGCAGATGCATATAATCAAAGGACACGCACCCGGCCGGAGATCTGCATGATCGGCGCGAAGCTAAAAGTCGCGGTGCTGTACGACTCCTGGGAAGACACAGCGGCAGTTCCAGAGCCCGAGGAAAAGCCAGCCCGGCCGGTCAAACCCACGAAAAAGAAGAAAACCAAAAGAGAGAAGGAAGATCGGGAGGAAATCTTCGAGGCGCTGGAGAAGCTCGGCCACGAGCCCTTCTATCATGTGCTCGATGGCGGCATGACCTCCTTGCATGCCGTGGCCAAGTGCGGCGCTGACCTCATCTTCAATCTGACTGAGGCATTTGCCGGCGACGACACCAAGGAGATGAATGTGGCCGCCTATCTCGACTTGCTGGGCGTGCCTTACACCGGCGCCGGCCCCCACGCCACCTTCCTGGCCCAGGACAAGGCGGTGGCCAAGAAGATGTTCGCCTTCCACGGCATTCGCACGCCGTATTTCGCTACCGCCTATCGCGGCCGCATCGATCACGCCCATGATGTTTCCTTTCCGCTCATCGTGAAGCCCCTGTTGGAGGACGGTTCCATCGGCATCGACGAGAACTCGGTGGTGGGGAGCGTCAAGGAACTGATGGAGCGGGTGGAGTATATCCAGAACGAGTTCGATTCGCCAGCCCTGATCGAGGAATATATCGAGGGCCGCGAGATCTACGCCGCCATTCTGGGCAGTTACGAGCAGGCGCGCGTGCTTCCCCTGGTTGAGCTCGATCTCTCGCGGTTGCCCAAAGGCACGCCCAGGATTGCCAGTTGGGACGTGAAGTTCGAGAAGGACACCGAAGTGCACAAGCTCACCAAGTCCAGCGTGGCGGAAAATTTGGATGAAGACACGGCCTCGCGCCTGTCTGAGACTGCGCTGGCGGCCTACCGCGCGGTCAAGCTGCGGGATTACGGGCGTATTGACATGCGCCTTTCCGCCAAGGGTGAGGTGTATGTGATTGAGGCCAATCCTAACCCGTGGCTCTCAAGCAAGCAGGAGTTTGCCATGGCGGCCAAGGCTTCCGGCTTGTCCTATACGCAGCTGATCGGGGAAATCGTGGATTTGGCGATGGCCAGATATGCTCCGCGCGGCGGGTCGGCAGCCACCTCCTGAGGCAGCCACATTCACAGGTACAATAGACGCCACAAAGGATAACCATGGCATCCACTCGTACCGCTCGTCCGGAAACTGCCACCGCGGAGATACCTCCGGTTCCATTGACGATCGAAGGCTACAGCGTGCTGCATCAGATGATGCGCTTCCGCTGGCCGGCCTGGCGCCAACTGCGTGCCGCGCAAAAAAACGCGATCATCCACGAAGCCACCAATGTCCTGTCCAGGATGGAGCAGAATCCCGCCGGCCAGTCCGCGCTTTACTCCCTCATCGGACACAAGGGCGACCTGATGCTCGTCCACTTCCGTCAATCCTTTGATGAGCTGAACCAGGCGGAATTGCATTGGGCGCGCCTGCGGCTGGCAGACTATCTGGAGCCGACCACCTCGTACCTGTCGGTGATCGAACTGGGTCTGTATGAGTCCACCATCAAAGCCTACAAGGCTCTGGCGGAGCGGGGGGTCGAGCCGCACTCCGAGGAGTGGAAGCGCGAGATCAATGACACCGTAGCCCGGCAAAAAGAGGCCATGCATCCGCGGCTCTATCCCGATCTTCCCAAGAACCGCTACCTATGCTTCTACCCCATGGACCGTCGCCGCGGCGAAGACAAGAACTGGTACACCCTGCCGATCGAGGAGCGCGCCCGCCAGATGAACGAACACGGCCTGGTGGGTCGGCGCTATGCCGGTGAAGTCCGGCAAATCATCACCGGCTCGATCGGCTTCGACGACTGGGAGTGGGGCGTGGATTTGTTTGCCGATGACCCCATGGTCTTCAAGAAACTGATCTACGAGATGCGCTTTGATGAAGTTAGCGCCGTGTATGCGCTGTTCGGCCACTTCTATGTGGGCGTGCGTTGCCTGGCGAGCGCGTTGGGCAAGCTGCTGAGTGGAGAGCTGTCGAAGGGATAGGCGTCTTAGCCTGCGCTGGCGCCCTTGGCCGCCGGGCGCACGCCCACTTCGATGACAGTGCGGTCTCCCTTGACGCTGATACGAACTTTGCGCAGGCAGTCGTCAGCGTCATAAGTAAAGGAGTGGTCCAAGCGACTTTCGCTCCAGCCCGGCAGTTCGCGGCGGTAGAAGTCCAATACGATCTCGAAGGGTGTGGGCGTCCAGTAGTTGGCGGTTAGCAGGTGGAATTCCCGATTTAAAAAGTGAACGTCGGCGGCGTATTCGGCAACCCCGGGCGCGAGCGGCATGGCGCCGGGATAGAGCGGAATCTGAGCTAATTGTGGGCCGAGCTTGGCGTGCGGCTGCACATCGAGTGAGCCCATCGTGCCGCGGAGGTGAACTTCTCCGCCCCCGCCGAACTCTTCCAGGCTCAGGTTTACGGTGCGCCGCAGGCTGCGCACCAGCCGCGAAACTACGAAGACGAAGGCCACCGCCGCCAGTAGCACCAGGGTGACAGACAGTGACATGGGAAGTGATTTCACCGGAATTCCTGGCCGAATTATAGGGTAAGCGGTACGGGCGGCCGGAGGTGCCGAAAGTAACAGCGAGCGGCGGCTGTTTGCCTCGCCGGGCGCGCTCGATCCCCTGACCAAGGAGATGATTTATGTCGCTGTGAGCGTCAGCAACCAGTGCCCCTACTGCATTGCATCACACACCGCCGCGGCTAGGAAGAAGGGAATGACGGATGCCATGTTCCACGAACTGATGGCGGTGGTAGGAATGGCCAATGAGAGCAACCGCCTGGCCGCAGGGTATCAGGTGGAGATTGATGAACAGTTCAAGCCGTAGGGTTTGTGCTGCAGTTCGGCGGTGCGCCGGTCGAGTTGAAAGAGCCCGAAGCGGACGGTTTGGGCAGGCAGTGCCACGGTCTACCTCAGTTCGTTAATGGGAAGTTCATGCGACTCACCAGGTCCTGAAAGCGTGGGTCGGAGGATAGCTGCTTGCAGGCTGGATCAACAGTGCAGGACCTGACGAATAGTAGGTTAAAGTCGCGCTGCTGGTAAGACTTCTCCAGCCACACAAATGCCCGGCTTCGGTCTCCCAGCGCCGCGTAAAGCAGCCAAAAGTAATACGCCTCTATGGATTGCTTGCTGTACTCTTTTCTCATCTGCTCCAGCACCTTCAATGCCTCCGTTCTCCTACCCGTGAGCGAGTAAATGACGCCCAGCTGAGGAAAACATACAGCGATGCCCGCCGCCGCGCATCCGGAGAACTCCGTAGTGGCTTCTTGATACATGCCCTTCAGTTGGTAAGCGTATCCCAGATTGAACCGTGCGACCGCGAAACGACTATCCAGTGCGAGCGTTTTCTGGAGTTGTTCGATAGCTTCGTCGTAGTTGCCTCCGCGAAACAAGTCGCGTAGGGTGAGCGCGTGCCCCAGGTTGGCGTTTACGATGAGCGACAGCGGGGCAAGCTCCAGGGCACGCTTGATTTCAGCAATGCCTTCATCGAAGCGCCCCTCAGGAACCAGATACCGAATCCCAAATTCATAATGCACCACGGCGTTGCCAGGCTCCAGTTCCAGGGCATGGTGGAACTCCCTTTCGGCGGCACCCCGATCAAAGTCCCGCTGGTAGCGTATCACTGCAAGCACGGAGTGAGGGTCGCCCAGTGTCTCGTCTCGTTCGAGCGCTTTGTTTATCGCTGCTTCCGCCTTGGAAAAGAATTCCTCACTTGTAAGCACGCCGTAACCGCCGCTGCCATACATATAGGCTCGTGCCAAACCAGCGTAGCCTAACGCGTAGTCGGGATCGACATCAATCGCATGCTGAAAAGAAGCAATTGCCCTTCTGATGTCATCGCCAGTCCGCTTCTCCAGGTAGTAATCGCCTTTGAGATACGCCTGATACGCCTCGGGGTTCACCGGGCGCGGGGCTGCCAGGCGTGCCTGCTCCAGCGGTGTGAGTCTGATCCTGATCTCACCAGTGATAGCGCGCGCCACGTCCCCCTGGAGTGCCAGGACGTCACGCAAATCGCGCTGATAGCTCTCCGACCATAGATTCCGTTCCGGGATAGCCTGTACCAGTTGCGTGGTGATACGCACGTTGTCCCCGACTCGCGTCGCGGAACCCTCCACCACCGCGTCCACGCGCAACTCCCGCGCAATCTGCGAAACCGGCTTGTTTGTGCCTTTGAATTGTTTCACCGACTGCCACGAGATCAAGCGCAGCGCATGAACCTTGCCCAGTTCCGTGATCAGCGCCTCGGTCATGCCGTCCGCAAAGTATTCCTCCTCCGGATTGCCGGAGAGGTTCTCCAGCGGCAGCACCGCCAGCGACTCAATCTTTACCGGGTGGAAACGGTCCAGCCGCCGTTGTCGCCAGACGACGCCAGCTGCGACCGCCACAACCATCAAAGCTGCAACTGTCAACCAGATCTTCCGGCGACGATTGGAAGCTTCCGGAGTCAACGGCTCTGGCTTTTCCACTGGAACGATCAAGCGATAGCCATGCCGGGGCAGGGTCTCGACGTAGCGCGGTCTCTCCGCTGAATCGCCCAGCGCCTCTCGCAGTCGCATCACCGCGGTGTTCAGTCCGTGCTCGAAATCCACGAAGGCATCGGAGGGCCACAGGCGCTGGCGCAGTTCTTCGCGGGTGACGACTTCGCCCGGATGCTCGACTAGTTCACACAGGATCTGAAAAAGCTGTTCGGGCAACTTGGTCCTGGTGCCGTCGTGCTGCAGTTCTCCAGCGCGCAGGTCTAGTCGGAAGGCTCCGAAGCGGACGGTGTGGAGCGGAAGGGACACAAACTGTTCCTCGCCGAGCCCTCGGTGAAGGCGTTCACAAAAATTCTAGCGCGGAACCGGGCGGTGGGAAGTCCGGCGCACACAAACCTTCCACACAATTACCAAAATGGCACTGTGACTGAACGGGTGCAACTCCTTCCAGATGCACGCCTTGCTTGCCGTTATCTCATTGTTATCCGAATCCAATCTCGATTCCATTCCGCATGCATTGGCCATTTTGGCGGAAAAGGTAATGGTGGCTCGGCGGGAGCGACCCCACGGGCATCCCGTACTATCACATGACCATCACCCCCGAGACCGATGGGCGGTACATGGTCCTGTATCAAGCCATGTACGATCCGGGCACTCACTTTACATCTTGGACGGGAGAAGTAAGGAAAGGGAAGGGCAGGACCTATTCGGAATATGCCGCAGCTACGTATATCATTTCGCAGGACATGGCCGATTTTTACCAGACTTTAGGGATCCAAGTGGACCCCGGGACCTTTGAGGTCGACGGAATTTACACGCAGAAGCGCATGCTCGACTGCAATACCGTCCAGTCCACGATAGTATGGTTCGGTTGGTACATACCGATCACCCCGGAGAAGATCCCGTTTGTCACTCCGCCGGAGGTAGAGTTCATCGACGACTTCAATGGTGGCCAGCCGATTGTTGAGGTCTATCACCGGGTGGGGCCCAATTGTCCGATTTGCGGGTCTCCGAGCCAGGCAAATCGGGCGGACATTGACAAGAAAGCGGTACCAAAGTGGCACTTGAGGTAGTGAGCACCCGCTGTTTGCCCAAGGAGGACTGATCACGCCGGGCAGCAAGATCAACCTGCTGCGCTGCTTGAACTTTCGACGGCACGGCGCGGGCTATGGTGTACGTCCATCCTTACGCAACCAAGACCGACGAGTCCGAGAGAAAGTCGGTGTTCAACAAAGTCCCGAGGCCTCAGCAGGTGGTCATTGCTGCGAAGCGATAGGTAGATCGGCCGCAGTTTCTGCTTCTTCTCTGGAGCGCGGGGTTGGGAGGCTCCCCGGTCTTTGCCTCGCGCTCGCTTCTCGCCTGGCGGCGACGCCCTGCTACAACGTGAGGTTGTCGTCCTGACGGAGACACTCTTTCCTACTCGCTGCGGATCCCCACCTTTGCCCGGGCAAAGCGAAATTCATGCTTCTTCATGTCCACTTTTCGTCCGCGGAATCTCACCCCTTCCGCCTCTAAACGCAGCCGCTGTTCGATGGCGGAGTCTCCACGCAGTTTGATCTCGCCTCCGGCGCCCAGCACCCGCTGCCAGGGCAGGCCGAAGGAGTGGCGTAACGTCGCGGCCACCCGGCGCGCTGCGCCCGGATAACCTGCGGCTCGCGCGACGGCTCCATAGGTGGATACCTTGCCCCGCGGAATCTTGCGGATGGCGGCGACAATACTCTGGCGCATGTCGGGCATAGCTCAGCAAACAGTTACGTCTCGTGGGTGGCTTCATCCCGAAGCCCGGCGCAGTTCAGCCGGACGAGGGATCTGGCGCGCGACGGCACAGCTTTGCAACCATAGGACTGTGCTACTGCACGCCGGATCCTTCGCCCTAACGGGCTCAGGATGACGCCGAAACGGCTTGCCACTTCAAACTGCACCGCAAGAGCAGTCCACGCACGAAAAAGTGCTGTTATTCAGCAGTCAAGAATCAACCGCGCCTTCACAGCGCAATCCATCCCGCGCGGATCAGCCACAGCGATCCCAACGAGATCAGGAGCCACAACAGCACACCCTGCAACAGGGGCCGGTGGCCGACCTGCTTGAGAGTCGCCACGGAGATGCCTCCACCGATCAGGTAAAGCGTCACCGTGAGGCCGATCTTCGCCGCCTTGCTGAGCATTGCATATGCGGGCGCGCCAGCCGGCAGATAGGTGTTGCAGACCGCGGCCAGGCAGAACAGCACGATGAACCATGGCCATTGGATCTTTGCTTTCCCGCCTCGGTACACGGCTGTGCCCACCGACATGGGCACGATCCACAAGGCGCGTGCCAGCTTCACGGTCGTACCTACGGCCAGGGCAACGGCCCCGTATTTGGCTGCCGCCCCCACCACCGAACTGGTGTCGTGTATCGCCAGAGCCGCCCACAGCCCGAACTGGGTCTGGGTCATTCCCAGGGCCGCGCCGATCGGAGGAAAGACAAGCAGCGCGATGGAATTGAGCACGAACACTGTGCCCAGCGAGACCGCCATCTGCTCCTCGCTGGCATCGCTGATGGGGCCGACGGCGGCGATGGCACTGCCGCCGCAAATGGCGGTGCCGGTGGAGATCAGGAACGCCGATTTCTGCTGCACCTTGAGCAGGGCGCCCAGCGACATTCCCGCGATCATGGCGAAGCCGATGCTGAGCAGCGTGTAGAGAAAGCCGCTGCGGCCGGCATGAATGACCTGCTGCAGGTTCATCCCGAATCCCAGTCCCACTACCGATGCCTGCAGCAAATACCTGGAGAGCTTTTTCGATTCCTGCCGGAAGGGATGGGTGAGCGCCAAACCGAAGGCAAGCCCTAACGCAAGCGCCAGGGGCGGAGACACAAACCCGCTGGCGGCGGCGACCAGGCCAATGATGAAAATTGACTTGGAGATCATGCAGTCAGGAATTCCCCGGAACAACAAACGGGGCGGGCAAGGCACCCGCCCACCACATTCCAAATTGTACCAGCGGAACCGGCCCTAGGCGGCTGCGCTCTTGCCGAACGCCTCCACGGCGCGATTCTCGCTGTCGTAAACCTCAAAAACCGTGAGCAGCTTGGTGACCTGCAGCAGGTCGCCCACGCGCTGCGTAAGATTGGCCAGCTTCACGGCGCCGCCAGCGTTGTGCGCAGTGGTGTAGAGGGAGACCAGCGTCCCCAACCCGCCGCTGTCAATGTAATTCACACCCCCCAGGTTGAGCACGATGCGGTTATTCTCCGCGATCAGCTTGCGCACCGTGTCCCGCAGCATGGCGGATTCTTCACCGAACACGATCCGACCATGGCAATCCACTATGAGAACTCCCGCAATGGTTCGGGTACTAAGTTTGAGTTGCACAGGACCCTCCTTCGGCTGGCGCGCATGCCAACCCAGGCTAAGCCTAGCGCCGGGGAGGTTTTCGCGCAAGAGTCTTCTGGCGAAATTCCTACAGAAAATGGGCGCCCCAGGCCCAAATCGAACCGTAAAGGGCGCGGCCAGAATGGGGTAAGATGCCCTGCGGACGGGGTCCGCGGTGTGCCTGTCCATCACGTATAATCAGAGTTCCCTCACCATGAGCTACCAGGTTCTGGCGCGCAAGTACCGTCCGCAGAAGTTCTCGGAAGTCATCGGACAGGAACACGTTACCCGGACCTTGAGGAACGCCCTGGAGCAGGGACGGACCGCCCACGGCTACATTTTTAGCGGCCACCGGGGCATCGGCAAGACCACCGTGGCTCGCATTCTGGCCATGTGCCTGAACTGCCGGTCGTCGGACAAGCCCCTGGCTGAGCCCTGCGGTGTGTGCGATTCCTGCACCGAGATTCGCGCCGGCAACTCGGTGGATGTGATCGAGATTGACGCCGCCACCAACCGCGGCATTGACGAGATTCGCGAGCTGCGCGAGGCAGCCCGCTACCGCCCGGCGCGCGATCGCTTCAAGATCTACATTCTCGACGAGGCCCATCAGATTACCGATGCCGCGTTCAATGCCCTGCTGAAGACGCTGGAAGAGCCACCTAGCCACGTCGTTTTCATGCTTGCCACCACCCAGCCGGAGGACATTCCGCAGACCATCCGCTCCCGCTGCCAGCACTTCAGTTTCCGCGCCGTTCGCTTTGAGGAGATTCTGGGCCAGCTGAAGGACTTGGTTGGCAAGGAGAAAATCCAGGCCGACGAAGATGCGCTCGCCCTGCTGGCTGAGGCCGGTGACGGCTCCATGCGCGATGCGCTCTCCATCCTCGACCAGGCGATTGCTTCGTCGGGCGGGCGCTTGACGGCCGACACGGTGCGGCAACTGGTGGGCGCTGCGCCTTCGGGAACTTTGGAAGAAGTGATGCAGGCGGTGGCCCAAGGATCGAGCGAACAGGTGCTTCGGCTGGTGGACCGTTTGCTCAGTGAAGGCCACAATCCCACCCACTTCGCCCGCCAGATGGTGCGGTTCTTGCGCAATGCGACGGTGGCAAAGGTAGCGGGTGGCGACTCTTCTCTGCTGCAGATATCCAGCGATGAGCGCGAACGCGTGGCCCGGGTTGCTGAGCTGTTCAGCGAAGAGGACCTAGCGCGGCATCTGCAGATCATGCTGCGCACGCATGGCGAGCTGGGTTACCGGCAGGAGCAGCGCTTCCATTTGGAGTTGGGACTGCTGAAGATGGCGCACGCGCAACGGCTGCTGCCATTGGAGCAGTTATTGAGTGAAGCGGGGGCGCTCGCTACGAGTGCACCGCATGCTCCCGGCAGGCCCGCCATGGTTCCAGACAGGAGAACGGAATCGGGTGGGGCGCGCACGAGTTCTGTCTCTCCGTTTGCGGCCGACTCCGCCCGCAAGAGCGGATCGAAGCCGGAGCTTTCCACGGATGGGAATCCCGCCGGAGGTCCACGCATCGTCCCCTCCGTGGCCGCGACCACGCCGGTTGTGATGGGTTCGACGGCGCCAGCGGCGTTGCCGCAGCACCCCCCGGCGCTCTCTGCCGAATCGATTGGCAGCTCTCCGGAGCCCGAATCTGCAGAGCAGGAAGACTTGCGGGAGGCCGTGTTGCGCACCCTGGCGGCGTATCCCACGCTGACCTCTCTGCTGCAGGGTGGCGAGTGGCGCGTCGAGGGAAACGAGTTGGTGATCAAGGTCGCCGCCTCGGCGACAGTCATTGATATGTCGCTGGGGGCAGATGCTAGGCGCCTGGCGATCGCCACCGCCAGCGGTGTACTGGGGAGGCCGGTCAAGCTGAAGGTCGTCTCCGGCGGCAAGCCTGAAAATGTCCCGGCGCGAGCCGCATCGAAGGGCAGCGGCCGCAGCCGCGCCGAGCAAGACCCGATCGTCCGCCGCATGAAAGAAAAGTTCGGGGCGGAGATCAGGACGATTATTGATTACAGGGACAAGCGGTAAGGACGGGCTCTAGGCGCTCGGCTCTAGGTTCGGCACGACGGCTTTGGCTAGGGCCTAGCGCCTAGAGCCTATGCCTGAAAGGTCCACCATGGGCAGCTTCAATCTCCAGCAACTGATGGCGCAGGCCAAGCAGCAGTATGAAATCCTGCAAAAGAAGATGGAAGAGACCGTGGTCGAGTTCTCTTCCGGCGGTGGCAGCATCACGGTCAAGATGAACGGCCGCAAGCAGGTGCTGGCTGTCCAGATTGACCCGGAAGCGGTCAAGGCCGGAGATATCGAGATGCTGCAGGACCTGATCACCGCCGCCATCAACGGCGCCGGCCAGAAGGTAGACCAGGCCATGCAGTCCACCATGGGCGGCATGCTGGGCGGGCTGGGTCTGGGAAATCTCTGATTGTCATGCCGGACGCAGCCGGAGCGAGTCGCGGCTTCGCCGCCAGACAAATTTGTCATGCTGAGCGGAGCCGGAGCAAGCGAAAGCGAAGCTCCGGCGGAGTCGAAGCATCCCTACCCCCGGCAGTCTTGATGGGGTAGGGATTCCTCGCTGCGCTCGGAATGACAAATCGCACAATCACCCAAATGTCCAAATTCGCCGAGCCGATGTCGCGGTTGATTGACGAGTTGAAGAAGCTGCCGGGCATTGGCAGCAAGAGCGCGCAGCGGCTCGCCTTCCACATCCTGCGATCCAGCGACGAGGACGCCGAAGCTCTGGCCGCCGCCGTCCGCGACGTCAAAGCCAACCTGCGGCTGTGTTCCGTCTGCAACAACATCACCGACGTAGATCCTTGTGTCTATTGCAGCAGTCCCACGCGCAACCAGCGCCTGGTGTGCGTGGTGGAGGAGCCCACCAATATAGCCGCCATCGAGAAGACCAAGCACTTCAACGGCGTCTATCACGTGCTGCACGGCTCGATCTCGCCGCTGCATGGAGTCGGCCCTGAGCAGCTACGCATCGCCAACCTGATCCGCCGCGTCGAGGGCGGGCAGGTGGACGAAGTCATCATCGCCACCAATCCCACGGTGGAGGGCGAAGCCACCGCCGTCTATCTTTCCGGAGAACTCCGCCGCCCGGGACTCAAAGTCACCCGCATCGCCATGGGAATCCCCGTGGGCAGCGACATCGAATACGCCGACGAGATCACGATGCTGAAGGCCATAGAGGGGCGGCGGGAGCTGTAAGGTCGGGCTCGAACCGCTCTGTTCCTGGCTGGGCTCCGCGGAATCCTGCTGCCGGCGTGGCCTCAACCCGCCAATTGTGATGGTTGTCACTGAGGTGCTCAATCCGGGAGTCCAGGATGGACTCGCAACAGTTGTATCCGGATTATGACGAGGATCGAGGCAAGCGTCGAAATCAACGCCCCGGTTGAAAAAGTGTTCGCCTTCGCCTCCGACTGGCGGCGTTGGGAGGAGTGGTGGGAGGGCGTCTCCGATTTCAGGCCCACGACCGAATGCACACGCGGCAACGGTACACGATACGCCTACAGGGCTTGGGTGGCAGGCTTGACCGTCAACCTCGAGGCGGAGATCCAGGACTTCGTGGAGAACGCGGGCTGGAGGGCAAAGGCTACCAAGGGAATGCCACACAGAACCCAGTGGGTCTTCGCGGCAAAGGGCGACGTGACCCGGCTCACCTACATTTTGGAGTATCGCCTTCCCATCCCAGTGCTGGGCGCGCTCTTGGACTCTCTTCTCATGCGGCCCGGGTGGCGTCGCCGCCTAAAGAACTCTCTCCGCAATCTCAAGCTTCGCTTCGAGGGAGCGGGCACCACTGATTAGGCGTAGATGGCGATACGCGATCCGTTTCTCATCTCGCCAGAAAAGGGGAACAATGAATCAGTCGCTGTATCCATTCTTTGCCGGTCTTTCCATGCTTGGTCTTATGAGCGCGTCACCGGGATCCGCGACAACCGAACAGAAGAACAAGGCATTGGTGCGTCGCTTCGGGGAGGCCTCAAATGCGAGGCAATTCGATGTTCTCGCGCAGCTGGTCAGCGATGACTTTGTTCGACACTGTCAAGCGACGCCGGATGTTGATGTGCGGAGCCGAGAGCAGTTCATCGAGTTTCTAAGGAGGGACGCAGCAGTATTCCCCGATGCGCGCCAGACCGCCCGTCATCTTGTAGCCGAAGGTGACCTGGTGGCGTTTTGGGCAACCTATGAAGGGACCCAGGAAGGCCAAATGGGACCTTTCCCGCCTTCACACAAGAAAATGCAGATTGACTTCGCCGGTGTGTTTCGCGTTCGCGATGGCCAGCTTGCGGAATTGTGGGTGACTTGGGACAATCTTGCCTCGCTAAGGCAACTGGGACATGTCGCACCCCCGCCTCCAGCCCAGTGATGTGCCATAGCCGCCGACCCAGTCTTTGGCATCGCCACCAGGCGCTGCCGCACGCGACGAGGACCAACCCTTCCGGCGGGTCCGTGGTTCTTCAGGGCTCCGGTTGTCAAACATCACCATTGCCAGCGCAATTGAGCTTGCCAACTTGTGCAAGATTTTGAACTCGCCCCGCGCTTCCAAGATTGAACTATCTGCCAGACTTCGTCTTGTGGTCAATAACCTATTACTTAACAATGCGTTAGATGATGGCACTTCGAGCGTCAGGTAAGCCCAGGTTGGCATGATGGTTGCTTTGCTTCCAGCGGTCGTTTCCTCGCTCCGCTGATTTTTCCGCTGGCGCGAGGCGGGGCAGGTCGGGCAACCGATGAGGCCACATATGGGCCGGATGCCCCCTCGGCGTTAGCTTTTGCGCCGCGCTGTGATGTAACCGCATCTCAACTCGACGCGACGAAAAACCGGGCCAACCAGCCCGGTTTTTCTATGCAGCAAGTTTCAAGGTGGCAAAGGTTTCAAGGTTTCAGGGGCTCATCACTGCAACCTTGAAACTCTGCAACCTTGAAACCTTCCAGAAATACATTCTCTTCCTGCATGGCGATCCCCTCCGGCATCGCGCCCCGGTTGTACTCCGCCATGCGGTTCTTCCACTTCAAGAACTCCGTAATAGTCTGGGGCTCGATGCGGATTTCCACCCGCCGCAGGCTGGCCAGCAGCAGGTTCATCTCGTAGCGAAAACCAGCCTCGGTGCGCAGGTTTCGCGCCGACCGCTGGACGACTTCCACCTTCCGGTTATGATGCTCGAGCAGCCCCCAACCACTTGGCAGTTCGTCCCCACGAAGCATCCCTTTCGGCACCAGATAGTAGCGTTCGCATCCCACACCTGTTTCCGGTTTGCGCCGCCAGGGCTTCTCGCGGTCCGCCAGGAAATCGGCGCGGGAAACCTTGCATTCGACCAGCACGGAGTGGCAGGCGCGTTTCCAGCCGATGGCGTCGGGCATCTCGCCGCTGGCACAGGCTTGCTCGGAGAGCACGACCCCGCAGCGATAGTGTCGCAGCCAGACAACCGCTTTCTGCACCAGTTGTGGGTGGGTCATGGGCCGAACCTACTTCATGGACTGGATGAGTGGGAGTGACAGAGTAGCTTCCAGCATCGGCTGACTAGCGAGATTTGCCCAGCGACTGCACGATGACCGGGCGCCGATACACCATTTCCAGCAAATGCCGCGCGCCCGCGATAGTCTCTGCGCGACGGTCCCGCGGAGAATAGCCCCGGGCGCCAATCACCACAAATCCGTTCTCGTGACGGACGTCCAGATGCTGGATGCGACCATCGCGTGGGATGTCAAA
>Ga0335070_10000665_pt1 | contig 38807 bp, 34 predicted proteins | sample Lox_Sample_13_FD_206722 | JGI IMG/M metagenome (GOLD analysis project Ga0335070, IMG submission 206722) | Soil microbial communities from Loxahatchee National Wildlife Refuge, Florida, United States - Lox_Sample_1.3 | ecosystem: Environmental > Terrestrial > Soil > Wetlands | place: USA... | reverse complement strand
GCGGCGGCTGCCGTACACGGTGCGCAGCGCGTACGCGGCGCTTCAGCAGCTGCCGCTGTCGCTCGAAGAGGCGGCGCAGAACCTGGGCGCGAACCGCACGCGCGCCTTCGTCAAGGTGACGCTGCCGCTGATGGGGCGCGGGCTCCTCGCCGGCGGGCTCCTGGCCTTCGTCAGCTCGTCGGTGGATCTCTCCTCGACGATGCTTCTCGTCCCGCGGGTCGAGCTGGGCCCGCTGTCCTATGGGGTCTACCTCTACATGCAGTCGGCCGTGGGCCGCGGTCCCGGCGCCGCGCTTGGCGTGGTCGCCATCGCGCTCGTCGGGGCGGGAACCTGGCTCTCCACGCGCCTCGCCCGGCGCGGGCCGGGCAGCCTCTTCCGCCTCTAATCATGGCCATGCGGGAGCTTCGGAAAGACTGGATCCTGCCTTTCTCGATGTTCTTCGGCAGCTTCGCGTGGTCGTTCGTCTTCGTCAGCCTGCCCTTCTACATCCAGAAGATGTCGACGGTGGACGCGACGGCGACGCTGCGCTGGACGGGCTGGATCCTCGGCGTCAGCTCCCTCGTGACCGTGGTGACCGCGCCCTTCTCAGCGAAGCTCTTCGGCGAGCGTCATCCGAAGCGCTCGTATATCTGGACCCAGCTGCTCCAGGGCAGTGGGTTCTTCCTCATGGCGGCCGCGCGCACCCTGCCGGAGCTGTTCTTCTCCCGCATGCTCCTGGGTTTCATGGGTGCGGTGTCCACGTTCGCCTTCATCATGGCGGGCCGATCGGGCGGCGACGTGCGCCGGGGCGTGGCGTCGATACAGTCGGGGATGACGCTCGGCCAGGTGCTGGGACCCGCCGTCGGCGCGTTTGCGGCGGCGCGCCTGGGCTTCCGCGGCTCGTTCGTGGTCGCGGGGTTCATGCTATGGGCCTGCTCGGCCATGGTGGCCTGGGGGGTGCCGTACCGCCCGGTAGCCCGGTCCGAGCACGAGCGTCCACAGACGGCGTCGGTCCGTGAGGTGGGGACGGTCTGCCTGCTGGTCCTTGCCGGCTCCATACAGATCTTTTTCCTCACTGCTATCCTGCCGCAAATCCTGCCGAGGCTCGGCGTCGCCCCGGCCATGACGCTGGAGGTCGGCGGGCTCCTGCTCTTCGTCACCGGCGCCGCCGCCGCCGCCGGCGCGTTCGCCGCCCCGCGCCTGGGAGAGATCGTGGGTGACCGGCGCACCATCGTCTGGTTCCTGGTGGCCTCGTCCCTGGGGCTGGCGGCCCTCGCCGCCGCACCCGACGTGTGGAGCTTTGGGGTGCTCCGGTTCCTGCAGGTGCTCTGCATTGCGCCGGTCTTTCCATTGTCGGTGGCCGCCATCGCCCAGCGGGCGTCCGGAACGGCCATCGGCATCGTGAATTCTTCCCGGATCGCGGCCGCATTCATGGGCCCGGTCATCGCCACGACCCTCCTCGCCTGGATACCTCCGGGCGCGGTCTACCTGGTGCTTGCTAGTATCGGGCTCCTCGTAGTGCCGCTGCTCAGGAGCCTGTCAGGGCCGGGGGGCGCATCGAAGGAGGTCAGAGCGTGAAGCAGGATGAGACGGTGGTGCGCCTCTCCGAGGTGCGCATGGAGAAGGTGGGCAAGCGCTATGGCGCGCGCTGGGCCGTCCGGGACCTGTCGCTGTCCATACGTCCGGGCGAGTTCTACACCCTGCTCGGTCCGTCCGGGTGCGGCAAGACAACCCTCCTGAGAATGCTGGCGGGCTTCGCCGTCCCCGACGAGGGGCGCATCTTCGTCGACGACGAGCCGATAGACGCCGTGCCGCCCTGGAAGCGGAATCTCGGCATGGTCTTCCAGCAGTACGCGCTGTGGCCCCACCTGAATGTCTTTGAGAACGTCGCCTTTGGGCTGCGCGAGCGCCGGGTAACGGGCGCCTTGCTCCAGCAAAAGGTCAAGGCCGCGCTGGCGCAGGTCGGGCTCGAGGGCTTCGAGGGGCGGCGGCCCTCCGAGCTCTCCGGCGGCCAGCAGCAGCGCGTCGCCCTCGCGCGCACGCTCGTCGTCCAGCCGCGCCTGCTCCTCCTCGATGAGCCCCTGTCCAATCTCGACGCGCAGCTTCGCTCGCAGATGCGCCACCAGCTGGCAAGGCTTCAGCGTGACGTCGGCATCACCACGCTGTATGTGACCCACGACCAGGCCGAGGCGCTCTCGCTGTCGACGCGGATAGCCGTGCTCTCCAACGGCACCATCGTCCAGGAAGGCCGACCCGAGGACATCTACTGGAAGCCCCGCAATGCCTTCGTCGCGGAGTTCGTGGGCGCGGCCAATCTCGTGCCCGTGCGCGTGATCGAGCTGCGCGAGCTCGGCGTGGTCGTGGAGACGAAGGGCGGCGCGCGGTTGCCGGTGGGCTCGGGCACGCATGTGTGGTCGGTCGGCGATCCGGCGCTGCTCTGTCTCCGGCCGGAGGCGCTCCGGGTGGAGGAGGCCGCGCTGTCGCCGGGCGGCCTCCCGGGCACGGTGGCGGCGCACGTCTTCGAGGGCTCACGCCAGTTCTATGACGTGAGCATCCCCGGAGGAACGATCAAGGTAGAGATGATCACCTCGGCCCTCGTGGGACGAAGCTTCAAGCTGGGCGATCACGTGAGAGTCGAGGTCTCGCCCGAGACCTCGATCCTCCTCCCCGACGACCGTGGCACGGCATGATATCTTGCTGGGCGGAGGATACACCCGCATGAGCTCGGAGCTTACGCCCGCTGAATTGAAGACGCGCCTGGGACAGCCGGAGCCGCTCGTGCTGCTCGACGTCCGCCAGGATTGGGAGACACGGCTCTGCCGGCTCGAGCACGCCCTGCACATTCCGATCGAGGAGATCGAGCTTCGCTCCGACGAGCTCGATCCGGGCGCCGAGACGGTCGTCTACTGCCATCAGGGCGTCCGGAGCGCCGCCGTGGCCGAGTATCTGCGAAGCCTCGGCTTCGGCAATGTCCGGAATCTGGCCGGCGGTCTCGACGCGTGGGCCCGCACGGTCGATCCGTCCATGCGCCGGTACTAGCGCCGGTGCCCGCGCTGGTTCGCGTCGAGGAGCGCGGCGGCTGCGCCTGGGTGACGCTGGACCGCCCGCCGCTGAATCTCATTGTTCCCGAGCTGATTGCCGAGCTGCGGATGACCTTCGAGCGGCTGACGCGAGACGAGCGCGTACGGGCGGCGGTGGTCACGGGCGCCGGCCGCGCCTTCACCGCCGGCATGCAGGTGCAGGTACTGCGGGACCTCACGCCAGCCTCGGCCAAGGCCCTGATCACGTCGCTCCACGAGGCGATTCACGCAGTTCACGACGCGCCCTTCCCGACGATCGCGATGGTGAACGGCCCGTGTCTCGGCGCCGGGTTCGAGCTGGCTATGGCCTGCGACCTGCGGGTCGCGGCCGCCGGCGCGCCCATGGGGCTGCCCGAGGTCAAGGTTGGCGCTCCCTCGGTGATCGAGGCCGCCCTCCTGCCGGGCCTCGTGGGTCCCGGTCGCGCGGCCGAGATGCTCTTGACGGGAGACAGCATCAGCGCCGAGCAGGCTCTCGAGTGGGGATTGGTCAATCGTGTCGCCCCCGGCGACAAGCTCGAAGGGGCGACCACCGAGCTCGTCGAGAAGATCCTCGCCTGCGCGCCCACCGCGATCAGGATCCAGAAGGAGCTGATCATCCGGTGGCGCAACACGGATTTGGCGACCGCTACCCGCCTCAGCATCAACGCTTTCGCCCAGAACTACGCGGTGGGCGAAGGCCGCGAGGCCGCGCTCGCCTTCCTGGAAAAGCGCCCTCCGAGGTTCCAATGAAGACGACGAGCATGGTGCGGCGTGCCCGCGCAGGGCGCGCAGGCGTGAGAAGGGGGACGTGCGGGGGCCATGTCGAGGCCCCCCGCAGCTGAATGACAATGTCCATCAAGGCCGTCACATTCGACTTCTGGGAGACGCTCGTGGCGGACTCGCCTGCGAACCTGGCGAGGCAGCGAACGCGTCGCATCGACGAGATCGCCCGGGCTCTGGAGCGGGCTGGATGCCGCCTCGGGAGGCTGGAGGTCGAGGCCGCCTACGAGCGCTCGGAGCGGGTCCTCTATGAGCAATTCTGGTCACGCGACCGCGACCCTGCGATCGCCGACCAGGTGCAACTCGTCCTGGACATTGCGGTACCGGGAATCTGCGCGGGTCTTCAGGCGGCGCACCTGCAGGAGGCGATAACGGGCTATATCGAGCCCGTGCTGCACTTTCCGCCCGATCTGCACCCGGGTGCCGCGGAGGCCGTCAACGAGCTCGCGGCGCGTGGCATCGCCCTCGGCATCGTGTCCAATACCGGCCGCACGCCCGGCATAGTCCTGCGGCAGATCCTCGAGCGCTACGATCTCCTCCGGCATTTCTCGGCCATCTCCTATTCCGACGAAGTCGGCTATCGCAAGCCCGACCCGGAGATTTTCAGACGGACGCTGGCGAGCCTGGGTGCCGAGGCGCGCGACGCCGCCCACGTTGGCGACAATCCGGTCGCCGACGTCACGGGCGCTCAGGGTGTGGGCATGCGCGGCGTCCATCTGGCGGCGGGAGGGCGACCGCCGGCCGTTCACGCGGACGTCGTCGTTACGGACCTTCACCATCTCGTCGACCGCCTCCTCGCCTGAGCGGGGAAGGGTTTTTCGTGTTGCGTCAAAATGGGGCCGCGGGTAAGATCTCTCCCCGTCATGGACGTCGCTTCGCTCACGGCAAAGATTCGCGATATCAAGGACTTCCCGACCGAAGGCATCCTTTTCAAGGACATCACGACGCTGCTGAAGGACGGAGAGGCGTGGAGCTCCGTGGTAGATCATGTGGCCGCCAAGTACCGCTCGACCAAGGTGGATGTCGTGGTGGGCGTCGAGTCTCGCGGCTTCATATTCGGCGGGGTGCTGGCGCAGCAGTTGGGAGCCGGCTTCGTGCCGGTGCGGAAAAAGGGAAAGCTCCCGGGTCCTGTGATCGAGGAGGAGTATGAGCTCGAATACGGTCGGGACGTGCTGGCCATTCACCAGGACGCCATCAGCAGCGGCCAGAGGGTCCTCGTCGTGGACGACCTGCTCGCGACGGGTGGGACCATGGCCGCGACGCTGCGCCTCATCGAGCGGCTGGGCGGGACCGTCGTGGCATGCGATGTCCTGATCGAGCTGACATTTCTGAAGGGGCGCGAGCGGTTGAAGGGATACCGCGTCGAGTCCCTCATAACGTACTGATGGACCGACGGGTCGGTTCGCTATGGCGCCGAGGCCGCAGGTCTGACGACGACCATCCGGAATCCGTGCCCGCCCCGCGATATGGAGCACGAGACGATGGTCCAGCGGTCCTCGCCGGGCCGCGGCCGCAAGGAGTCCCGCCGGCGTATCGCGCCACAATCCTCAGATCGTCCAAGGAGGTCGCTCGGGCATGGCCATCAAGCAGGTTGGGGTAATCGGTTGCGGACTGATGGGTTCCGGTATCGCGCAGGTGTCGGCGCAGGCGGGCTTTCCCACGGTGGTGATCGAGGCCAACCAGGCGTTTCTCGACAAGGGCCTGGGCGGGATCCGCAAGAGCCTCGAGAGTCTCGTCGCCAAGGCCAAGATGGACGAGCGGACAAAGGAGGAGACGCTGGGGCGGTTCAAGGGATCGACACAGCTCGAGGATCTCAAGGACTGCGATCTCGTGATCGAGGCCATCACCGAGAACCAGGCGGTGAAGAACGAGACCTTCGCCAAGCTGGACGCCATCTGCCGGCCGCACGCCCTGCTCGCCTCCAATACCTCCTCGTGCAATGTCACCGCGATGGCCGCCGCCACCAAGCGGCCCGGGCAGGTGCTGGGGCTCCACTTCTTCAATCCCGTGCCGCTCATGAAGCTCGTCGAGGTCGTGCGGTCCATCCTCACGGAGGAAGCCGCCGTGAAGGCCGCCTACGAGTGGGTCCAGGCCGTCGGCAAGGTCCCCGTGCTGGCCAAGGACTCGACGGCCTTCATCGTCAACCGACTGCTCGTGCCCTATCTGCTGGACGCCATCCGCGTGTACGAGGGCGGGCTGGCCACCCTCGAGGACATCGACCAGGCGATGAAGCTCGGCTGCGGCTATCCGATGGGACCGTTCACCCTCCTCGACCTCGTTGGGCTCGACACCACCATGTTCGTGGCGGAGGTCATGTTCGAGGAGTTCCGCGAAGCCCGCTACGCGCCTCCACCGCTCCTCAAGCGCATGGTGATGGCGGGCCGCCTCGGCAGAAAGAGCGGCCGCGGCTTCTACGACTACACCTCGAAGTGACACCAACGCTGAAGAGATGCCCACGTTGGCCGAGGCTCCGGCGATTGACGTAATGGTCAACAGAACGCGTGAAGATATGCCACGTTAGCCGGGGTTCCGGCGTTCGACCTAACCCGGTAGGCCCACGGTCAACATGCGAAGAGCATGTTGAGCTTAAATCACAAGGGGGTCACGATGAGCTCAGGCAACAAAAGTACGAACCGCAGGGCCTTCCTCAAGTCCGCCGGAGCGGCGGCCGGTCTGACCGCGCTCGCCGGTTTTCCCGCGGTCCTGCGAGCCCAGGCTCCGACCTTCAAGGTCGGTGTGGTCCACCCGGTGACGGGGCCGCTCGCCGAGCCGGGGCAGGCATGCCGGCTGGGCGCGCAGATGGCCGCCGATGCCATCAACGCCGCCGGTGGAATCAAAGGGCTGGGAGGGGCCAGGCTCGAGCTCATCTTCGGCGATACCCAGACCAAGCCGGAGGTCGGGCGCACCGAGGCAGAGCGCGTCATCACGCAGGGCGCGCAGATGTTGATGGGCTCCTTCGACTCCGGCAGCACGGCAGCCATGGTCCCCGTGGCGCAGCAGCGGCGCGTGCCGTTCCTGGTCGATATCGCGGCGGCCGATCCGATCACCGCTAATGTCGCCAAGTCGGTGCGCGAGGGGCAGCAGAAGGTGCAGTACGTGTACCGGAATTTCCCCACCGGCTCCTCGTTCGGCCGCAAGGCCGTCCAGTACTTCGGCGAGGTCTTCAAGGAGGCCAATGTCTCGCCCAAGCGCGTCGTCCTCATGTACTGCAACGATCTCTTCGGCCAGAACAATGCCAAGGGCTTTCAGGCGGCCCATGCGGCGGCCAAGCCGTCCTGGGAGATCGTCGACGTGATCCCGTGGCCGGAGCCGCCCCAGGACCTCTCGACGGAAGTCTCGCGGGCCAAGGCGGCCAAGCCCGACATCATCGCCCCCATCACGCGCCCCGCCAGCGCCCAGCTCTTGCTGCCCGAGATTCGCAAGCAGCGGCTCGACATCATGGGCATTGTCGGGCCGGGAAGCCCCGGCCTCTACGAGGCGGGCCAGATCGCCGTCCTGAAGGAAGACCTGGAATACGTGATGGCCAGCACGCCGTGGGCGAACTTCAGGAATCCGCGCACCCAGAAGGTGGCCGAGGACTATCTCAAGCGCTCGGGCGGCAAGACCTTCGACACCAATTCCGGATACTCCTACGACGGCATGTCGCTCATCGCGGACATCCTCGAGCGTGCGAAGTCTACCGATCCGGACACCATCGTCGAAAGCATGAAGAAGACCAACTACGCCAACGGTCTCATGCAGTACGCGGGGCCCATCGTCTTCGACGAGATCGGCGACAACCCCAATGCCGTCACGACCATGATACAGATCCTTGGACAGAAGGCCGTCGCGGTCTGGCCCAAGGAGGCAGCGCTTCAGAAGTTCGTCTTTCCTCGTCCCAAGCGTTGACCGGCGGCGGGCCCTGGCTGGTGGGGGAGTAGGGTGGATCCGACCCTCATCGGGCAGGGCCTGCTCAGCGGCTTTCTCTTCGGCGGTGTGTACAGCCTGATGGCCGTCGGCCTCACCCTGATCTTCGGGGTGATGCGGGTCGTCAACTTTGCCCACGGCGACATGATGGTGTGGGGCATGTACCTGGCCTGGATGCTTTCCGTCCGTGCCGGGATCGATCCGTACGTGGGCTTCGTCGTCTGTGCGGTGGCGCTCTTCCTCCTCGGGCTCGTGGTCCAGCGGGGTCTCGTCGAGCGCATCGTGGACGCGCCGCACGAGATGCAGATCCTCCTCATGCTCGGCGTGGCCCTCGTCCTCGAGAATGCCGCGCTGGTGACCTTCGGCCCTGACCCCGCGCGCGTGCGCTCGCCGCTCTCGCAGGCCACGGTGTGGCTCGGCCCCATCTTCGTCGACCTGGCGCGCCTGCTGACCTTCGGCCTGGCCATGGCGCTCACGGGCGCGCTCTGGCTCTTTCTCGCGCGCACGGACCTCGGGCGCAGCATGCGCGCCGCGGCGGACAATCCCTACGGAGCGCGCGTCATCGGCACGGACGTACGCAAGGTCTACGGCGCCGCCTTCGGAGTCGGCGCGGCGTGCGTCGGCGCGGCGGGGGCTCTCGTCTCGCCTATCCTGCCTTTTCAGCCTACGAGCGGCCTCGGACTGTCCGTCACCTCGTTCAATATCGTCATCATCGGAGGCATGGGCAGCCTCCCGGGAGCCTTCGTGGGCGGCATTCTCGTCTCGGTCGCCGAGTCGATGGGGGCGGTCTTCCTCTCGCCGTCGATGAAGGAGCTGGTGAGCTTCGGTCTGCTCATCGCCATCCTGCTCTTCCGTCCCGCCGGCCTCTTCGGCAAGACGGCAGGCTGAGGGCGAGCATGAAGCTCTTGGCGCTGCTGGCCGTCGCCGTGCTCGTGGCGCTACCCTTCGTCGTCGGCTCGTACGTCGTCACGGTACTGATCTTCATCTTCTTCTACGCGTATCTCGGCCAGGCCTGGAACATCGTGGGCGGCTACGCGGGGCAGCTCTCCGCCGGGCATGCGGCTTTTGTCGGGATCGGCGGCTACGCGGCGGCGCTGCTGTCCGCGCACGCCGGGCTCAGTCCCTGGATCGGCATGTGGATAGGCGGAGCGCTCGCCGCCCTGCTCGGCGCGGTGATCGGCTATCTCGGCTTCCGCTTCGGGCTGCGCGGCTTCTATTTCGTCCTGCTCACCGTGGCTTTTGCGGAGATCTGCCGGGTGGTGGCGCTCAATGTCGACGCGGTAGGCGGGGCCCTCGGTCTCTACATCACCTTCACGGGCAATCCGCGGCAATTCCAGTTTCAGGACAACCGCGCCTACTACTACGTCGCGCTCGTGCTCATGCTGGCATCGACGGCGCTGGTCCGGTCGATCGAGCGACACCGCTTCGGCGCGTATCTCACGGCGATACGGCAGGACGAGGGCGCCTGCGAGGCTCTCGGAGTGGATACCCTCCGGGTCAAGATGCGGGCCATGATCCTGTCGTCATTCCTCACCGGGGTCGGCGGCACGTTCTATGCGTTCTACCTCTTCTCGCTCCAGCCGAACGCGGTCTTCGGGATCCCGCTGTCCGTCGAGATCATCATCCGGCCTATCGTGGGAGGGGCCGGCACCGTGATGGGTCCCATCCTGGGCTCCTTCATCCTGAGTCCCCTCGCCGAGATCTCGCGCACCTACTTCGCCCAGGGCGGATGGAATGGCGCGCACCTCATCGTGTACGGGCTGCTTCTGATCGCCGTGGTGCTCTTCCTGCCCCAGGGCGCGTATCCGGCGCTCCTGCGCCTCGCGCGACGGCGGCCGTGATGAGCCTGCTCGAAGTCTCCGGGCTCACGAAGCGCTTCGGCGGTCTCCTCGCGGTTGGTGGGCTCGATCTCTCCCTGGCGGAGGGAGAGATGCTTGGGCTGATAGGTCCAAACGGGGCGGGGAAGACCACGGTGTTCAACCTGCTGTCCGGCTTCTTGCGTCCAGATGGGGGCGAGATACGCTTCGGCGGCCGGAATGTCGTGGGGCTCAAGCCCCACGAGATCTGCCGCCTGGGAATGGCGCGTACCTTCCAGATCGTGCGCCCTTTCCCCCGGCTCTCGGTTCTCGACAATGTCAAGGTCGCCGCGCTCGCGCGCCATCCCGCCATGGCGCGGGCGCTCGAGGCGGCTCGCGCGGTGGTCGATCGCGTCGGCCTGGGCCCCCGGGTGACAGATCTGGCGGGCAGCCTCACCCTCGCCGACCGAAAGCGCCTCGAGCTCGCCCGCGCGCTCGCCACCGAGCCCTCGCTGCTCCTGCTCGACGAAGTCATGGCCGGGCTCAATGCCACGGAGATCGATGCCATGGTGCGGCAGGTCGCCGCCATCAACCAGGGCGGGATCTCGGTGCTCCTCATCGAGCACAATATGCGCGCCGTCATGTCGCTCTCGCACCGCATCATCGTGCTCTCGTTCGGGGAAAAGATATCGTCGGGTACGCCGCGTGAGGTGGCCGCCGACCGCCGTGTCATCGAGGCCTACCTCGGGGAAGAGTATGTCCATCCTCCTCAAGCTTGACGGCATCCAGGTCGGCTACGGCGACATGACCGCCGTGCACGAGGCCTCCCTCGAAGTGCGCGAGGGCGAGACGGTGGCGCTGATCGGCGGCAACGGGGCGGGAAAGACCACCACGCTGCGCGCGATCTCCGGACTCCTGCCGCTGCGGGCGGGACGCATCGAGTTCGACGGCGAGCGCGTCGACGGCCTCCGCTCATCCCAGGTGGTGTCCCGCGGCATCGCGCATGTGCCCGAGGGCCGGCAGCTCTTCCCGACCATGACCGTCAAAGAAAACCTCGAGGTGGGCGCGCGCTCCGACGAAGCGCGGCGCCGCCGGGTCGAGACGCTCGCCTGGGTGTTCGAGCTCTTCCCGAAGCTCCTGGAGCGGCAGGGCCAGCTCGCGGGAACATTGTCGGGCGGCGAGCAGCAGATGTGCGCGATCGGCCGCGGGCTCATGGCCCGGCCGCGGCTCCTGATGCTCGACGAGCCGAGCCTCGGGCTGGCGCCGGTGGTGGTCCGCACCATCTTCGACGATCTCCAGCGTATCAATCGGGGCGGGTTGACTATCCTTCTCGTCGAGCAGAACGTTCTGCGCTCGCTGCAGCTCTGCCACCGCGGGTATGTCCTCGAGAACGGTCGCATCACGCTCGCCGGGGGGCGGGAGATGCTCCTCGCGAGCCCCCACATCAAGCAGGCGTACCTGGGCCTCTAGCCGCGTGCTTCGCCGTTGCCGGGCGAGCGAGGCGGCGCGGGTTGTCCCTGTTTAGGGTCGACTTGGCGGCAAAAGGGTTGGGTAGAGGCGGCCTTCGAGGGAGTTGGGGCCTCGGGCAGTCACGGAAGTTGTCTTGGCCGGGCGTTCTGCATATGCTGGTCCTACCGGGTCTGACAGGTCCCGGTCCCTTCATGCGTTCCTCGACACAGGGTCTGTTCTTCGGGGTCGCGCTGGGGGCACTCGTGCTCTCCGCCGTGGGCGTCGGCGGAGCGTCGGTCGCCCTGCGGCAGCTGGCGATCGCCCGCGAGGCCGCGGTCACGCGCGCTCAGGACTCTCTGACCGCGCTCCTCGTCGACACGCAGGCCGCGCTTCGCCGGGAGGCACGGCTTCTCGTCAGGGACCCGGCCCTCGTGGAGGGTGTCGCCAAGGGTGACTGGGCGACGGTGGCGCACGGTGTCTCACCTCGGCTGGCCGCCCTCACCCTCGAGCGCGCAGCCGATCTTGTGGCTGTGCTTGACGCCTCGGGCACGCCGCTGCTTCAGGTGCCCGCGATGCCTCCGACGCCTATTCCGGACCCCGCCGCCATCAGCCTCTCACCGGCCGGATTGACTGTCCTCAACGGCCAGCCCTACGTAGTCGCCGCCGCGCCGGTGGCCAGTCCGCCGCTGGGAGAGGCCGGAGGGGCGAGGCCGGCGGGCTTCGTGATCATCGCGCGCCGCCTGGAAAGCGTTGTCCCGCAGGACTCGGGCACGTCGGATCGGCCCGGCTTTCTCTTCCTCGAGCAGGGAAAACCGCCGCTCGCCGCGACGCTCCAGGTACCGGTGACGGAATGGGCGAAGGCCACCGCTTCAGGCAGGCTGCACTTGGAGGGCGGGCGCGGTTTCCTTGTTCGGCCGGCCAGTCACGTGACGGTGTCAGGCCCGGGACAGCTCTGGGTCCTGGTCGCCGATGGCAGCGAAGGGCGCCGGAAGGCCCTGATCGCCTGGCTCGTCGTCCTGGGCCCCGGCGGGCTCGTCAGCGCGGGGGCGGCGCTGGTGCTCAATCGCGCTGGCGACCCGGCCGGGAGGCGCGCGCGAGGCTCGCCTGATGGCTCCGATGCCGATTCCGAGCTGAGCCAGCGCAACCGCGAGCTGGAAGCGCTCAACGCGGTCGCGCTCAGCATGGGCCGCTCTGCCGACGTCGCCGCCACGGCCGGTGAGATGCTGGATGTCGTCCGGTCACTGGCGCAGATGGACGTGGGCGGAGTGCATCAGCTCGATCCGGGTGACGGCACCATGACTCTCATCGCCCAGCGTGGCCTCCCCCCTGAGTTCGAGGCCCAGGTCCGCGTAAGACCCGTCGAGGGCTCCTATGTCGGCGAGGCGGCCCGCACCGGCCGGCTGATCGTCACGCAGCTCGAGCCATCCTCGATCACCGACCCCGCGCTCACGCGGCTGCAGGCAGTGCGCGCCCACCGCACGCAGCTCGCCTTGCCCATCCCGGTGAAGGGGCGGACGTGGGGCGTGATGTCGCTGATCTCGCAGGAGCAGCGCGAGTTCCTCCCCGAAGAGGTCAAGGTCCTCGAGTCCGTCGCCCACCAGATAGGGCAGGTCGTCGAGCGCTCGATGCTCCTTGCGGAGATGCAGGAGCAGAGCCGGCGGATCGAGACGCTCGCGCGAATCGGTCACACCCTCACCGCCGCCCGCTCCCTCGAGGACGTGCTGACCACCGTGGTCGGCGCCGCGCGCGGTCTCGTCCCCGATGGCGCGGCGCGGCTCGCCATCGCGGAAGGTGATCAGCTCCGCTTCTGCGCCGAGGCGGGAATCCTCGGCGGCTCGCCCGGCCAGCGCGTGACCACCCTCGCCTTCGGCGAGGGAGTGACGGGTCGCGCCGCGGTCAGCCGGGAGCCGGTGATCGTGGAGCTGATCGAGACGGAGCCCGGCGTGGCCGGGCTGCCGTGGCTCAGGTCTGAGGGCTTCGTGTCGGCGGTGGTCGTGCCCCTTCTCCTCCGAGAGCGGCTGGTCGGTGTCCTCAACGTCTTCACCCGGGCGCGCCACACCTTCGCGCCCGCGGACATGGATTTGCTGCTCTCCTTCGCGAGTCACGCCGCCATCGCCATCGACAATGCGCAGCTCTTCGCCGAGGCGCAGCAGAATGCCGCGCGCTACCGCGCCCTGTTCGACGTCAGCGTGGCGCTCACGTCGTCGCTGGAGCTCGACCAGATCCTCGACGCCATCGTGGAGCGCTGCCAGATGCTCACCGGCGCGCAGGCGGCGGGGATCTTCCGTGCCGACGGGGAGGAGGGCGTCCTCAGCTACGTGCGCGCCGCCGGCGTGTCGAGCGAGTTCCTGCGCGGCCTGCGGGTTCGCCTAGGCGAGGGCACGTCGGGCCGCGCCCTCCTGGAGCGAACTCCCGTGTGGACGGCGGATATTCTCAACGATCCCTCCATGGGGCTATCCCCCGATACGCGCTTCATGGTCGAGCGCGAGGGATATCATGGCGTGCTCTCGGTTCCCATCCTCATCAAGGGCGAGCCCTACGGCGGCTTGAGCGTTTACTGGTGGCAGCCGCATCCGGTTTCCAAAGAAGAGATCGAGGTGATGACGGCCCTGGCCGGCCAGGCGGGGGTGGCCATCGACAATGCCCGTCTCTTCGCCGACGAGCGGAGCGGGCGGGCCTCGCTCACCGCGCTGCTCGAGGTGAACAAGAAGATCGGGCTGCTCGCTCCGACCGATACGCTGTTGACGGGTGTGGCCGAAGAGGCCATGCGACTGCTCGACCTGGACAATGCGGGCTTCCGTCTTCTCGAGGGCGACGAGCTGGTGGTCGCGGGTCTGGCCGGGTTCGCGCCCGGGAGCATGCTGCGGCCGCGCATCAAGGTAGGGGAAAGCCTGTCGGGCAAGGTCGTGTCAGAAGGCCGGGCCATTGTCGGTCACCTCGATACGCTCTCCGGGATGCTGCCCGAGCATCTGGCCGCCGATCGCCGTCACGGCTACACGTACTTCATGGGACTGCCCCTGCGCTTCGGCGAGCGCATCATCGGAGCCCTCACGTTCCGCGCGCGTCGCACCTTCAGCCGCCGCGATCAGGAAGTCGCCGAAGCCTTCGCCGGTCAGGCCGCCGTTGCCATCGAGCACGCCAGGCTCTACCGCGAGGCGGCGCAGCAGGCCGAGCGCATGCGCGCCCTGGCCGAGATGGGCCGCACGCTCGTGTCCACGTTCGACGCCGAGCGGATCTTGAGCCTGGTGACTGCCCAGACGCGCGAGACCCTGGGAGTGGCCGTAGTCGCCGTGCACCTGTACGACGCGGACCTGGGCACGCTCCGCTTCGCCCGTCACTCAGGATTGCCGGAGGATTACGCCGGCACGCCCCTTGTGGAGCCGGGCGAAGGCGCTTCGGGTCTCGCTTTCTCGGAGCGCCGGCCCGTATGGACGCCCGACATCGTCGTCGATCCGCGGATCAGGCTGCGACCGGAGAGCCGTGAGCGCATTGTAGGTCACGGGCAGCGCGCGGCCCTGGCGTTCCCGCTCATGCGCGAGGAGCCCTTCGGCACCCTCGCGGTCTATCACGAGACCGGCCATCGCTTCTCCCAGGCCGAGATCGAATACCTGTCCACCGTCGCGAGCCAGCTGGTGGTCGCTCTCGACAATGCACGGCTCTTCGAGGCGGCCGAGGTGCGCGAGCGGAGGCTGCGCTCGCTGGCGCGCCTCAACCAGCTCGTGTCCTCCTCGCTTGACACGGACGAGGTGCTGGCCGGTATCGCGCGCGCGGCGGCGACCCTGATGGGGGTGCCGGTGGTGTCGGTGTGGGTCGCCGATGCCGACGCGGAGACGCTCAGTGTCCGGGCGTTTTCCGACGAGGGCATGGGAGCGAAGTATCCGATGCGCACCATCACCTTCGAGCAGGGCGCCATGGGCTGGATAGCGCGCACGCGCGAGCCCCTGTCCATTCCGGACATGCTCGCCGATGCGAGGCTGCTCTCGGAATCGTGGTGGCGGGAGCACGGGCTCCGCAGTTTCCTCGGGGCGCCCATCATGCTTCAGGACCAGCTCTTGGGTGTGCTCGCCCTATGCGGCCGGGCACCCTTCGCCTTCGGCGCGGACGAGAAGGAGCTGCTCGAGAGCTTCGTCGCCCAGGCCGCCGTCGCCATCCGCAATGCCGGCCTGTATGCGCAGACCGCCCAGCGCCTCGAGCAGACGCGCGCGCTCCTCGGCGTCGCGGAGATCCTGAACACGACGCTCGAGCCGCGACGCATGCTGAAGCAGGTGGCGCAGCGGATCGCTCAGGTCTGCCGGGTGGACCGCTGCAGCCTCGAGCGCTGGGAGGGCGACCGGGTCGTCCCGCTCATGTCTCAGTTCGCCGACGGCCGCCGGCAGCCCGAGCTCTGGGACGCCTTCGAGTCCATGGTGGACGACATTCCGCGCGAGGTGCCGATCCACGCGCAGGCCATCGAGACGCGCCGGCCCGTGGTCGTCGCGGACGCATCGCAGACCGATCTGATCCCGCAGGCGTGGATCGAGGCCTTCCAGATCAAGTCGTACATGGTCGTCCCGCTGATCCGGCAGGACGAGGTCATCGGCGTGATGACGCTCGACTACACCGAGCGCGTCACGCCCTTCGAGCCGTGGCAGCAGGATCTCGGCATGGCCATCGGCAATCAGGTGGCGCTGGCGCTCGAGAACCAGCGCCTGTACAGCCTCGTTCAGGAGCGGCTGCAGGAGGCGACCACGCTCCTGGCCGTGAGCCAGGCGCTGAGCGAGCCCGAGCTGGAAGGCGAGGCGCTGCGCCGGGTTGCCCGCGAGGTCGGCGTCGCCTTCGCCGCCGACATGGTCGGCGTGTACACGATGTCGGCGGACAAGAAGCTCCTGGTTCCCGCCGCGGGCTGGCACGTGCCCAAGGAGCACGTCCAGGCTTTCCTCGACAATCCCTTCTCGCTCGAGCGCATGCCGGCGCTGCAACAGCTCTGGCGGGACGGCCACGCGGGCTGGTCCTCCGACGTGGCGAACGACCCCCGCATGGACCAGAGAATGCTCGAGGGGCTGGGTACCTACTCTCTCCTCACGGCGCCGGCGCTGGCGCGAGGCGTGGGAGTCGGCGGCCTCTTTCTCGTCTGGTGGGGCAAAGGCCGCCAGTTCACACCGCAGGAGATCCGCCTGATCGAGGGCGTCGCCTCGCAGGTCGGCCTCTTCATGGACAATGCCGACCTCGCGCGCCAGACGCGGCTCCGCCTCAAGGAATCGGAGGCGCTGCTCTCCGAGCTCTCCGTGCTCCACGACCTCTCGCGCGCCGTGACCGGCCAGCTCCGCCAGGAGGACGTGGTCGACGCCATCCACCGCCAGATCGCACGGCTCCTCGACACCCGGAACATCTTTCTCGCGGTCGTCGACGATGCCAGCGGGGACCTGGTGCCGCTGCTGCGCATGCGGGAGGGCGTCCCCCACATGGAGGCTCAGCGGACTTCGATTGACGGGCGCGTGGGACTCATGAGCATCGTCGCCGCGTCCGGGCGGCCGATCCGCACGAGCGACTACGATGGCGAATGCATCCGGCGAGGAGTCAAGCCGGTGCCCGGGATTCCCTCGCTGCCGAACTGGATCGGCGTGCCGATGCTCGTCGGGTCGCAGGTGGTCGGCGTGCTCGCTTTGCGCAGCGCGGAGAGACCGTTCTCCGAGGCCGACGAGCGCATTCTCACCAACATCGCCGGCCTGGCCGCGCTGGCGCTTCGGAGCGCGCGCCTCTTCCAGGACCGCACGCGCGCGTACGAGGATCTCGCCCAGGCTCAGGACCAGCTGGTGCGCAGCGAGAAGCTCCGCGCGCTCGGCGAGATGGCCTCTGGCGTGGCGCACGATTTCAACAATCTCCTCGCCGCCATCCTGGGCCGCGCCCAGCTGCTGCTTCACCGGGTGGCGGATCCGAAGGCGCGGCAGTGGCTGCAGATCATCGAGCGCTCGGCGGAGGACGGGGCGAAGACCGTCCGGAGGCTGCAAGAGTTTACGCGCATCCGCAGGGACCAGCCGTCCGTGGCATTGGATCTGAACCGGGTCGTGCGTGAAGCGCTCGAGCTGACCGAATCCTCGTGGCGGATCGAGCCGCCTCGCCGCGGGATCACCATCCAGGCCGTCACCGAGCTCGCCCCCGACCTGCCGAAGACCACCGGCGATCCGGCCGAGCTGCGCGAGGTCATGACCAACCTGATCCTGAACGCGGTGGATGCCATGCCCCACGGCGGCACGCTCACGCTGCAGACAGCGCACCGCGGCGATTCCATCGAGCTCCGGGTGATCGACACCGGCGTCGGCATTCCCGAGGTCGTGCGCAGCAAGATCTTCGATCCGTTCTTCACCACCAAGGGGCCGAAGGGAACGGGGCTCGGCCTGTCGATGACCTACGGCATCCTGTCCCGCCACGGGGCGACCATCTCCGTGGAGAGCCAGGAAGGGAAGGGAACGACGTTCACCATGCTGTTCCCGGTCAGCACTGTTCCGGAGGCGCCGGTTCCGGTGGCGGAGGAACTGCAGGAGGCCGTGCCCCTGCGCTGTCTGGTCGTGGACGACGAAGAGACCGTCGGCGACATGCTGGCCGATGTGCTCCGGTCCGCGGGGCACACGGTCGTCGTCGCGAGAAACGCTTCCGAGGGCCTCTCCCACGTCCAGGACGGGCCGCTCGACCTGATCTTCACCGACCTCTCCATGCCCGGCATGACCGGCTGGGAGCTCGCGCGCGCCGTGCGCGACCTGGCGCCCGGCCTGCCGGTCATCCTCGTCAGCGGCTTCGCGGTCGAGGTCTCGCAGGAGGAGCTCGAGGCCGGTGGCGTGCATTCGGTCCTGGCCAAGCCCATCAACATCGGCGACGTGCTCGAGGCCGCCTCCGCCATTCGGCCGCGGGGGGAGCCCGAGCGGATGCGGCCGTGACCAGTCCCATCATCACCGAGGCGGTGCGGGCCCTCGTCGACCGCAAGGACCTCTCCCGCATCGAGGCGGCGGCGGCGATGGAGGCGATCATGTCCGGGGCCGCGACCGATTCGCAGATCGCCGCGTTCCTCACCGCGCTCAGGATGAAAGGCGAGACCGTCGAGGAGCTGATCGGCTTCGCCCAGGTGATGCGCCAGAAGGTGGTGAAGGTCCGCACGCGCGCGAGCGAGGTGGTGGGGGCCACCGGCACGGACCGCGAGATGCTGATCGACACCGCCGGCACGGGCGGTGACGCCTCCGGCACCTTCAACGTGTCGACCGCTACCGCCTTCGTCGTGGCCGGGGCCGGGCTCAAGGTCGCCAAGCACGGGAACCGGTCGATGTCCTCGCTGTGCGGCTCGGCGGACGTGGTGGAGGCGCTCGGCATCAAGATCGAGCTGAGCCCGGCCAAAATCGCCCGCTGCGTCGACGAGGTCGGCATCGGCTTTCTCTACGCGCCGCTGCTGCACACCGCGATGAAGCACGTGGTCACGGTGCGGCGAGAGACGGGCATTCGCACGGTCTTCAACATGCTGGGGCCGCTGACCAACCCTGCCGGCGCCAATGCCCAGGTGATCGGCGTCTACTCGGAGGCGCTGACCGAGCCGCTGGCCCGGGTCCTCGCCGAGCTCGGGACGCACAGAGCCTACGTCGTCCACGGCGCCGACGGGCTCGACGAGATCTCGAATACCGGGCCGAGCCGCATCTCCGAAGTGCGCGAGGGAGTGGTGCGCAACTCCACCGTTCGGCCCGAAGACCTCGGGCTGGCGCGGGCCTCGATCCGGGATCTTCGAGGCGGCGATCGCGCCCAGAACGCCGAGATCATCCGCCTCATCCTTTCCGGCGAGACCGGGCCGCGCCGCGACATCGTGCTGATGAATGCGTCGGCGGCGCTCGTCGTGGGTGGCCGAGCGCATGACCTCAAGGAGGGGGTGTCGCTGGCTGCCAAGTCCATCGATTCGGGTAGCGCCGCGGACAAGCTGGACGGCCTGATCGCCCTCTCGCAGACCCTCGCCTCGGAATAGGGCGCCTCCGCGGGGCCATTGACCGGGTAGCCACCACCCGGTTACAATGCCCCCGGTTGCCGTAACTGCCGACCGTTTTTGCAGGAATCCCGTCCCGTAGCTCGACGACGGCGTTGAGCGGCCACCAGAGTTCTAGAACACCGAAGGGAAAGGCTGGATCAAGTGAAGACTCGCGTGCCCCGCTATCATCAGATCGCGCAGGTGCTGCGTGATCGCATACGCTCAGGTGACATCGCGCCGGGTACCCGCCTCGACAATCAGCGTCGCCTCGCCGAGGACTTCGACGTCACCCTCATGACCCTGCGCCAGGCGCTCGAGGTTCTGGAGCGCGAGGGCCTCATCATGCGGCGCCACGGTCTCGGCACGTTTGTGGCGCTCCCGTCGGTGGACTACGACATCATCAACTTCCGCGCCTTCGCCGGTGATCTGACGGCCATCGGTGAAGACGTCTCGACGCGTTTCCTCCGCAGTCACTTCGGTCCCGCGGACCGTCTGGCCGCCCGCGAGCTGGGGCTCGGGCCCGGCGCGCGCGTTTTCGCGCTGGAGCGACTGCGGCTCGTGGACGGGCGGCCCACGAGCTTCCAGGTCTCCCACCTTCCCGCCGCGCTCGGCGAAGAGGTGGCCAAGGCCGACCTCGCCGTCACGCCGCTCCGTCAGGTGCTCTCCTTCAAGCTCGGCATCGAGATCACCGGCGCGCGCGAGACTGTGTCCGCCGAGACGCTTCCCGCCCGGGCGGCGCGCGAGCTCGGCTGCACCCCCGGGGCTCCCTGTTTCCGCTCCGATCGCGTCTCGGCCGATGCCGAGTCGCGGCCCATCGTGTACGACCGGGTGTTCATCCCGGGCGACCGCTTCCGGATCACGCGCCAACTCCACTACGACAGGAGCGTTACTGCATGAAGATCCTCGTGATGATCAAGCAGGTGCCGGACACCGCGACCCAGGTCAAGATCGGATCGGATCCGAAGGCCATCGACACGGCCGGTATCACGTGGATCGTGTCCCCCTACGACGAGTTTGCCGTGGAGGAGGCCCTCCGGATCAAGGAGAAGCGAGGCCAGGGTGAAGTGGTCGCCGTCTCGCTCGGACCGGACAGAGTGAAGGAGGCGCTTCGCTCGTGCCTGGCCATGGGCGCGGACCGCGCCATCCATCTCCTCGATCCCGCCTGGGAGCAGGCCGACACGCTGATGACGGCGCGCGCGCTGGCTGCCGTGATCAAGCAGGAGCAGCCGGCCTTGGCGCTCTTCGGGCGGCAGGCCATCGACGACGACATGGGCGCGGTGGGCGCGGCCGTGGCCGAGCTGCTGGGATGGCCCTGCGCTTCGTGGATCATGGAGGAGTCGGTGGACGAGGCGGGCAAGGCGATCCGCGTCGGCCGGCAGGTCGAGGGCGGGCTCGAGCTGTTCGACCTGCCCCTGCCGGCGGTGGTGTCGGCGCAGAAGGGCCTGAACGAGCCGCGCTACCCGACGCTCAAGGGCATCATGGGGGCCAAGAAGAAAGAGGTGAAGGACATCAAGGCCGGCGACCTGGGTCTCGCCGCCGAGACGCCCGCGCTCTCAGTGGTGAAGCTCGAGATGCTGCCGCCGCGGCCCCCTGGGCGCATCATCCCCGGCGAGGTCGCCGATGCCGCCAAGGAACTTGTCCGCGCCCTCCGCGAAGACGCCAAAGCTATCTAACTCAAACTGGGAGACGACACAGACATGGCTGGGGCTTTCTGGTGCTTGGTTGAGGACGACAGGCAGGGCAATCCGAAAAAGGTCATGGCCGAAGTGCTTGGCGAGGCCGCGCGGCTCGCATCGCAGACGGGCGCCCAGGTGGAGGCCGTATGGCTGACCGACAAGGCGGCCGAGGCCGGCATCAAGCAGCTCGGAGAGTGGGGCGCCAGGCGCATCCTGCTGGCCGAGAATCCGGCGTTCGCTCCCTATCGCGGTGAGGTATGGACACCGGTGCTGGCCGAGCTGGTCCAAAAGGAATCGCCGCAGGCCGTCTTCGGTGCGGTGACGACGCGGCAGCGCGAGGTCATGGCGCGTCTCGCTGCGCGCCTCGGCGCCGGCATCTCGGCGGATTCGATGGCCCTGGCCCTCGAGGACGGCAAGCTGGTCGCGACCCGGCCGGTGTATGCGGGCAAGCTCCTATCGAAGATGACGTGGGCCAAGACGCCCTGGCTCGCCACGCTCAGACCGAATGTGTTCAAGCCCGCCGACCCGCAGCCGGGCGCCGTAGCGACGGTGGAGAAGCCGGCCGTCGCCATTCCCGGCGCCGCCATGAGTCTCGTGGAGCGCCGGGAAGAGTCCTCCACCGGCTTGCCCGAGCTGGCCGAGGCGGAGATCGTCGTGTCGGGCGGACGTGGGCTCAAGGGACCGGAGAACTTCGTCATCCTGGAGTCGCTCGCCAAGGTGATCGGCGCCGCCGTGGGCGCGTCCCGGGCCGCCGTGGACGCGGGGTGGCGGCCTCACCGCTTCCAGATCGGCCAGACGGGGCGCACCATCTCGCCGAAGCTCTATCTGGGCTTCGGCATCTCGGGCGCCATCCAGCATCTGGCGGGGATGCGGACATCGAAGGTCATCTGCGCCATCAACAAAGATCCGGAGGCGCCCATCTTCAAGATCGCCGACTACGGCATCGTCGGCGACCTTTTCGAGGTTGCGCCCCTTTTGGAGACGGAGTTCAAGAAGCTCCTGGAGAAATAGCCGCATGGGCCGGCCACCAGGGACTGGCCGCGAGGAATTGACAGCGAGGCGCGCCCGCCGCGGGCGCGCGAGGGGTGAACCGGGGGGAGTGCGGGGGCCATTTCGAGGCCCCCGCAGAAGAACCATGCAGATCGAGCTCACCGACGAGCAGCGCATGATCCAGCAGGTCGCGCGAGACTTCGCGGAAAAAGAAGTGCGCCCGATCGCCGAGGCCATCGACCGCGAGGCGCGCTTCCCGCGTGAGACGGTGCGCCGGATGGGCGAGCTCGGGCTGATGGGCATCGCCGTGCCGGAGGCGTGGGGCGGCAGCGGCGGCGACGCCGTGGGGTATGCCGTGGCCGTCGAGGAAGTCTCGCGTGCCTGCGCGTCGCACGGCGCCATCATGTCGGTGAACAACTCGCTGTACTGCGACCCGATCGCCAAGTTCGGGACAGCCGAGCAGAAGCAGCGTTTCCTCTCGCCCTATGCCGCCGGCCACAAGCTCGGCTGCTTCTCGCTGACCGAGCCCGAGGCAGGCTCCGACGCCAGCAACCAGAATACGCTGGCTCGTCGCGACGGCGACAGCTACCGACTCGACGGCCGGAAGATCTTCGTGACGAATGGACGTGAGGCCGACGCGGTGCTCGTCTTCGCGCAGACCGACCAGGCGAAGCCGCACCGCGGAATCAGCGCCTTTCTCGTCGAGAAGGGCACGCCGGGCTTCATCGTGGTCAAGACCGAGGACAAGCTCGGCATCCGCGCCTCCGATACGGCCGAGCTCCTCTTCGAGGGCTGTCGCATACCGTTGGCCCAGCGCCTGGGCGAGGAAGGAGAGGGGTTCAGGATCGCGATGGCGACGCTCGACGGCGGTCGCATCGGCATAGCCGCCCAGGCGGTCGGGATCGCCGTGGCGGCCTACGAGGCCTCGCTCCACTATGCCCGCGAGCGGAAGAGCTTCGGCGTGCCCATCGGCCAGCATCAGATGGTCCAGTGGATGCTGGCGGACATGGCCACGGGCATCGAAGCGGCGCGCCTGCTCACCCTCCGCGCCGCCTCGATCAAGGACCGGGGCCAGCCCTTCGGCCCCGAGGCCGCCATGGCCAAGCTCTTCGCCGCGGAGACCGCCATGCGGACCGCTACCGACGCCGTCCAGATCCACGGCGGCTACGGATTCATCAAGGAGTACCAGGTCGAGCGGCACTTCCGCGACGCCAAGATCACCCAGATCTACGAGGGCACCTCGCAGATCCAGAAGCTTGTCATCGCGCGCCATCTGCTGGCGGCGAGAGCTGAGTAAGGGGGAGACATGGCCGAGGGCAAGGAGCGCTGGGAAAAGGAAGCGTACGAACCGGTGGTCAGCCGCTCGCCAGAGCGTGACGTGCCGTACGAGTCGCTCTCGGGCATACCCATCGGGCCGCTCTACACGCCCGAGGACCTCCCGGGCTGGCGCTACGAGGACAAGCTCGGCTACCCGGGCGAGTTTCCTTATACCCGCGGTCCGTACCCGTCCATGTACCGCGGCAAGCTCTGGACCATGCGCATGTTCGCGGGCTTCGGCCGGCCCGAGGACACCAACCTGCGCTTCAAGTACCTCCTCGAGCAGGGGCAGACGGGCCTCAGCACCGCCTTCGACATGCCGGCTCTCATGGGCTACGACGCCGATCACCCGCGCGCGCGCGGCGAGGTGGGCAAGGAAGGCGTGTCGGTCTCCACGCTGGCGGACTTCGAGACGCTTTTCCGGGATATCCCGCTGGACCGTGTCACGACCTCCATGACCATCAACTGCACGGCGTCCGTCGCGCTGGCCATGTACCTCGCCTTGGCCGACAAGCAGGGCGTGTCATGGGACAAGGTCGGCGGGACCATGCAGAACGACATGCTCAAGGAGTTCATCGCGCAGAAGGAGTGGATCTCGCCGCCCGAATCGGCGGTGCGCATCGTGGTGGACACCATCGAGTTCTGCTCCCGGCACGTGCCGAAGTTCAATCCGGTCTCGATCTCGGGCTATCACATCCGCGAGGCGGGCTCGACGGCGGTGCAGGAGCTGGCCTTCACGCTCGCCGACGGCTTCGGCTATGTCCAGGCCTGCATCGAGCGCGGCCTGGACGTGGACAGCTTCGCCCCGCGCCTGTCCTTCTTCTTCGACATCCACAACGACTTCTTCGAGGAGATCGCCAAGCTGCGCGCGGCGCGCCGGATCTGGGCGACCGTGATGCGGGAGCGCTTCGGGGCCAGGAAGGCGGAGTCGATGCGCCTTCGCACGCACACGCAGACCGCCGGCGTGTCGGCCACCGCGCAGCAGCCGCTCAACAATATCGCGCGCGTGGCCATCCAGGCGCTGGCCGCGGTGTTGGGCGGGGCGCAGTCGCTCCACACCAACTCCTATGACGAGGTGCTCGCGCTGCCCACCGAAGAGGCGGTGACGGTGGCGCTCAGAACCCAGCAGATCATCGCCGAGGAGACGGGAGCGCCGCTCACCATCGACCCCCTCGGCGGCGCGTACTTCCTCGAGCGCCTGACGGATCAGATGGAAGAGCGTGCCATGGCCTATATCAGGACCATCGACGAGATGGGCGGCATCATTCGCGCCATCGACACGGGCTATCCGCAGAAGGAGATCGCCGACGCGGCGTATCGCTACCAGCTCATGGACGACCGGGGGCGGAAGATCGTCGTCGGCGTCAACAAGTACGCGATGGCCGAGGAAAGGCCGGTGGAATACCTCCGGCTCGACGAGGCGGTGGAGGGAGAGCAGGTCGAGCGGGTGGGGCGGCTCAAGGCCTCGCGTGACATGACCAAGGTGGAGCGGCGCCTCAAGCAGCTGGCCGACGCGTGTCGCGGCGGCCAGAACGTGATGCCCGTGCTGGTGGACGCCGTCAAGGACTACGTCTCGCTGGGCGAAGTCTCCGACGTCTATCGGCAGGTCTTTGGTCTCTATCGGGAACCGATCATCTTCTAGAAGGAGCGGCACCATGACCGACGCCATCCGGATAGTGAAGTCGCTGACCCACAAGCCCAAGCCCAAGGACGCCGAGCTGACCTTCGGCACGGTGTTCACGGACCACATGTTCGTGGCCGACTTCCAGGAGGAGAAGGGCTGGTACGACCCGCGGGTCGAGCCCTACGCGCCCATCCCCCTCGACCCGGCGGCGGCCGTGCTCCACTACTCCCAGGCCATCTTCGACGGTCTCAAGGCCTTCCGCGGTGTGGACGGCAAGGTCCGGCTGTTCCGGCCGCAGAAGCACGTCGAGCGCATGAACCGTTCGGCGGCCCGCCTGTGCATCCCGCCGCTCGATCCCGAGCTGGCGCTGCGCTCGCTCGTGACCCTGGTCGGCGTCGAGCGCGACTGGGTGCCCAAGGCGGTCGGGACCTCGCTCTATGTTCGCCCGACCATCATCGCGAACGAGGCCTTCCTCGGCGTCCGCCCGGCCAAGTCGTACATCTACTTCGTCATCCTCTCGCCGGTGGGCGCCTACTATCCCGAGGGCATGGCGCCCGTGAAGATCCGGGTCGAGGAGAGCTACGTCCGCGCCGTCGAGGGCGGGCTGGGCGGCGCCAAGACCGGCGCCAACTACGCCGCCAGCCTGATGGCAAGCGAGGAGGCCAAGCACGAGGGCTTCACGCAGGTGCTGTGGCTGGATGGGGTGCACCGCAAATACATCGACGAGGTCGGAACCATGAACATCATGGTCAAGATCGCCGGCGAGGTGATTACGCCGCCGCTGGGCGGGACCATCCTGCCGGGCGTGACGCGCGACTCGGCGCTGACGCTCCTCAGAGACTGGGGCGCCAAGGCCAGTGAGCGCCAGATCTCCATCGACGAGGTCGTCGCGGCCCACAAGGCAGGCACGCTCGAGGAAGTCTTCGGCACGGGGACCGCGGCCGTCATCTCGCCCGTGGGCGAGCTCGCCTACAAGGGCCAGCGCATGGTCATCAACGGGGGCGCCATCGGTCCCATGACCCAGAGGCTCTACGACGCCATCGTGGGCATCCAGTACGCCAAAATTCCTGATCCCCACCACTGGACCGTCGAAGTCTAGCCATGCCTGACTGCGTCTTCTGTAAGATCCGCGACGGGGACATCCCCTCGGCAAAGGTTTACGAGGACGCGAGGACCATGGCCTTCATGGACATCAACCCGCTGACCCGCGGGCATTGCCTGGTCGCCACCAAGGTGCACGCCGCGACGCTCTACGACGCCGAGGTGGAGGATCTCAAGGCGGTCATGGCGACGGCGAAGAAGGTCGCCGGCGCCCTGCGCAAGACACTCAACCCGGACGGGCTCAATCTCCTCCAGGCCAATGGCGCGGCGGCATTCCAATCGGTGCCGCACTTCCACCTGCACCTGATTCCCAGGTGGACGGGCGACGGGAAGGGGTTCGACTGGAAGGTCGTGCCGGGCAGCCGCGAGGACATCATGGCCGTCGCCGACCGAATCCGGTCGACCTTCGGATAGCGAGGAGCGACATGGCGGAGCGCAAGATCCGAGTGGTCGTGGCCAAGCCGGGGCTCGATGGTCACGACCGTGGCGCCAAGATCGTGGCGCGCGCGCTGCGTGACGCGGGCTTCGAAGTCATCTACACGGGGCTGCACCAGACTCCGGAGCAGGTCGTCGCCACCGCCATCCAGGAGGATGCCGACGCCGTGGGGCTCAGCGTGCTGTCGGGCGCCCACAACTACCTGTTCAAGCGGGTCCTCGAGCTGCTCAAGGAACAGGGCGCCGAGGACATCGCCGTGTTCGGCGGCGGGATCATCCCCGCCGAGGACATTCGAGCGCTCAAGGCCATGGGCGTGAAGGAGCTCTTCACGCCCGGCACGTCGACCCAGGACATCGTGCGCTTCGTCCGGGACAATATCCGCGCCGCCGTATGAACGTCCTATGAACTTCGATCTGACGCGGGAGCAGGAGGCGGTGCGGGCCATGGCCCGCGACTGGGCGCTCGCCGAGGTCGCCCCGGCCATACACCGCTACGACGAGGCGCAGGAGTTCCCGAGCGAGATTCTGACCAGCCTGGGCAAGACGGGGCTCCTGGGCGCGCTCGTCCCCGAGGAGTACGGAGGCGCGGCGCTCGACTACGTGTCCTATGCCCTTGCCGTCGAGGAGCTCAACCGGGTTGATGCCTCGGTGGGCATCACCATGTGGGCCCACAACTCGCTCTGCACCAACCACATCACCCTCTTCGGCTCGAAGGAGCAGAAGGCCGCCTACCTGCCGCGCCTCGCTCGCGGGGAGTCGCTGGGGGCCTGGGGGCTGACCGAGCCCGGCTCGGGCTCGGACGCGGCCGCCATGAAGACGCGCGCCGTGGCGGACGGCGGGCGCTTCGTCCTCAACGGGAGCAAGGCCTTCATCACGAATGCCGGCGTGGCCGAGGTGGCGGTGGTCATGGCCGTCACCGATCCCGCCCGCGGCAACAAGGGCGTCTCGACCTTCGTGCTCGAGAAGGGAATGGCCGGCTTCAGCGTGGGACGTCCCTACCGGAAGCTGGGGCTGCATGCCTCCAACACCGCCGAGCTCGTCTTCGACAACGTCGCGGTGCCCGCCACCAATCTCCTCGGTGAACTCGGCATGGGCTTCGTGAATACGATGCAGGTGCTCGAGGGTGGACGTATCGCAATGGCTGCGATGGCGGTGGGGATAGCTCAGGCGGCCCTCGACGCGGCGCTCGTCTACATGAAGGAGCGGCGCGCCTTCGGCAAGACCCTCGCCGAGTTCAACGGCCTGCAGGGCATGATTGCAGATATGGGCACCGAGGTCGAAGCGGCCCGCCTGCTCACGCTTCGAGCCGCGGGACTCAAGGACGCGGGCAAGCCTGCCCGGACGGCGGCGTCCATGGCCAAGGTGTTCGCGTCCGAGGTTGCCATGAAGGCCGCCACGAAGTCGCTACAGATCCACGGGGGAGCCGGCTACATCACCGAGTTCCCGATCGAGCGGATCTTCCGCGACGCCAAGCTGACCGAGATCGGCGAGGGCACGTCGGAGATCCAGCGGATGGTCATCGCCCGCGACATCCTGGGCTTCAAGTAGGCGAGCGCTCGAAGATCGATGGAGCCGAGCGTTCTCTACGAGGTGAGGGATGGGGTAGCCACTCTCACCCTGAATCGCCCGGAGGTCCTCAATGCCCTCCACAACGATCTGGCCGCGCAGCTGGCCGATCACGCCGAAGCGGCGGCCAGGGACCCGGGCGTCTGGGTCGTGGTGGTGCGGGGCAAGGGGCGCGCGTTCTGCTCGGGCATGGATCGCACGGCGCTGTCGACGGGAAAGATCGGCGAGGCCTTCTACCGCCACTGGATCCGAGGGCTCAATTGCCTGGAGGATATGGACAAGCTCGTGGTCGGCGTGCTGCACGGCTATTCGATCGGCGGCGGGCTCCAGCTCGCCGTGGCCTGTGACCTGCGCCTGGCCACCGACGACGCCGTCCTGGGCCTGGGCGCCACCCGCCACGGCCTCATCCCGGACGGATCCATCATGAGGCTCGCGCGCATCATCGGTCTCGGGCGCGCGAAGGAGCTGACGCTCTTGAACGACCACATCGCGCCGGAGGCGGCGCTGGCGATGGGGCTCGTCAACTGGGTGGTGCCGGCGGCGGACGTCGACCTCAAGCTCGGTGAGATCGTCGACAAGGCCTTCCACGCCTCCCGCACGGCCACGGGCCACGCGAAGCGGCTGCTCCACGCCTCGTTCCACGCGGACCCGCGTGAGATGATCGAGGAGATCATGCGGGCCCAGCAGGACTGCATGACATCGTGGGAAGTCGAGGCGGCCAACCGCGCGTGGGACGTCTCGAAGAGCGACGTCCGCTTCTATCCGCCCAAGGGCTAGGCCCCGGCGGCCTTGAGAGCCTGCTCGATCAGGGCGGGTGACTGCTTCCGCGTGCCTGCGTCGATCTCGCGCATGATGCCCACTACCGCCGAGGAGAGCGGCGTCGGCACGCCGAGCTCTATCCCGCGCGCCACCACGTGGCCGTTCATCTGCTCGATCTCCGAGCGCCGTCCTTTGGCAACGTCCTGTGCCATCGAGGCGCGCCAGTTCCGTCCCGAGCCGCCCTTGGGCACCAGCATGGCATCCAGCTCGGTGTAGACCGCCTTGTCGTCGGCGGACGCCCAGGTCTTGGCCTCGGCGCCTCCGAACTTGGGAATGGAATAGCCGGCGGCCAGCCCCACCCGCGCCGACTCGGCGCCCAAGCGTATGGTGATCTCGCGCCCACGCGGCAGCGCGGCGATCTCGAGACTGCCGAGCCCGGACATGGCCTGGACGGGATTGCCCATGGCATTCGCGCAGAGCTTGCACCAGCGCTCGCCCCACAGGTTGTCCGTGACCTTGGCGCCGTCGATGACCGAGAGCATCTTCGCGAGGGCCTCGACCCGGGGAGTGATTCTGCCGTCGTGCTCCCCGGCGCGGAAGACATCGTGACCCGACCCGCTGCCCTTCTCCGCGCCACGCTCGACGCGGCCGGGTTCCCAGAGCGCGACGGCGATCTTTGACATGACGAGGCCGACGGATCGCTCCGGTCCGGCTATGGCCGCCACCCCGGGATCGTTCCAGCAATTCTGAGCCGAGACGACGTAACCGGAGGGTCCCAAGCGGGGCAGCGCCATGTGGGTTGCCCACGCGGTGTCATAGGCCTTCATGGCCACGAAGGCGACGTCGAAGTCGGCCGCGAGCTTCTGCGCCTCATGGACGTGGAGCGCGGTGGGCCGCGCCTCGAAGGGCTCGTGCGGGCCCGTCACGCTGATGCCGCGGGCGCGTATCGCCTCGACCTGCTCGGGCCAGGGATCCACGAGGGTGACGCCGTGCCCGGCCCGGGAGAGGAATGCGCCCAGATAGCTGCCGATCGCGCCTGCGCCGATGAAGAGGATTCGTGGGCTCATGGCGGCATCATACTCGCTTGCACCGCCCCACCGCCATGGCTATGATCGGCCGACCATGGTGTCCGATCTCATCCTCGAAACCGAAGGCCTGACCAAGGAATTCCGCGGTTTCATCGCCGTCAAGGACGTGAAGCTCCAGGTGCGGCGAGGAAGCATCCATGCGCTCATCGGTCCGAACGGGGCGGGGAAGACTACCTGCTTCAACCTCCTGACTCACTTTCTCGCGCCGACCCGCGGGCGGATCAGCTTCAATGGGCGCGACATCACCGGCTCACGCCCGGCCGATATCGCCCGCCAGGGGCTCGTCCGGTCTTTCCAGATCTCGGCGGTCTTCCCGCATCTCACGGTGCTCGAGAACGTTCGGATTGCCCTGCAGCGCCGGCGCGGGAACTCCTTCGACTTCTGGCGCTCCGAGCGCGCACTGGACGGTCTCAATGGCCGCGCCCTCGAGCTGCTCGAGGCCGTGGGTCTCGGCGCCTTCGCGGCGACGCAGGCCGTCGAGCTGCCCTACGGTCGCAAGCGCGCGCTCGAGATCGCGACCACGCTGGCGCTCGATCCGGAGATGATGCTGCTCGACGAGCCCACCGCGGGCATGGCCCACGAGGACGTGGACCGCATCTCGGCCCTCATCCGTCAGGCCGCGGTCAATCGGACGGTGCTGATGGTCGAGCACAACCTGAGCGTCGTGGCGAACCTGTCCGATACCATCACCGTCCTTGCCCGGGGAGAGATCCTCGCAGAGGGCGACTACGCCGCGGTTTCGAGGAATCCTGAGGTCATCCAGGCCTACATGGGCCAGGGTGACGGCTGAGCGCCTGATGGCCGATAGCGCGGTGCTGGAGGTGCGGGACCTCCACGCCTGGTACGGCGAATCCCACATTCTCCACGGTGTGGACTTCGAGGTGAGACCGGGCGAGGTGGTCACGCTGCTCGGGCGCAACGGGGCAGGAAAGACCACCACGCTCAAGTCCGTCATGGGCATGGTGCCGCGGCGCCAGGGCTCGATTCGCTTCAAGGGGTCCCAGCTCGCTATCCTGCCGTCGAACCGCATCGCGCGGCTCGGCATCGCCATCTGCCCCGAGGAGCGCGGGATCTTCGCCAGCCTGAACGTCGAGGAGAACCTGCTGCTGCCGCCCGTCGTCCACGACGGCGGGCTCGGGCTCGAGGCGATCTTCGGGCTCTTTCCGAATCTCCGGGAGCGGCTCCGGAGCCAGGGGACCAAGCTCTCGGGCGGCGAGCAGCAGATGCTCGCCATCGCGCGGATCCTGCGTACCGGCGCACGCTTTCTGCTGCTGGACGAGCCGACCGAGGGGCTCGCCCCCGTCATCGTCCAGCAGATCGGCGCGACCATCCGGCGGCTCAAGGCCGACGGCTTCACCATTCTGCTCGTGGAGCAGAATTTCCGCTTTGCGGCCACGGTGGCGGACCGGCACTACGTGATGGAGCGCGGGCGGGTGGTGGACATGATTCCCAACGCGGCGCTCGATGCGAGCATGGGCAAGCTCCATGAATACCTTGGGGTATAATCCGTTGCCTTTTCCGCACCAATAACCCGAATAAAGGAGTCCGAATCATGATGAAGCGCATTGCGATCGTGCTGGCGACGGTGCTGGCCCTCGGGCCGGCGGCGGCGCTCGCTCAGATCTCCGACGGGGTGATCAAGATCGGGGTCCTCAACGACCAATCGAGCCTGTACGCGGATCTGGCGGGGCAGGGCTCGGTGGTGGCCGCGCGCATGGCGGTCGAGGATTTCGGCGCCGAGAAGAAGGGCATGAAGGTCGAGATCGTCTCCGCCGACCATCAGAACAAGCCCGATGTCGGATCAGCCATCGCCCGGCAGTGGTACGACGTGGACAAGGTGGATGTGATCCTGGACGTGCCCAACTCCGGCGTGGCGCTGGCCGTGAACCAGATCACGCGTGACAAGGGCAAGGCGCTCCTGGTCTCGGGCGCGGCCACCGCGGATCTCACCGGCAAGGCCTGCTCCCCCAATACCATTCACTGGACCTACGACACCTGGGCGCTCGCCAACGGCACCGGCAATGCCATCGTGAAGACCGGCGGCGACACGTGGTTCTTCATTACGGCAGACTATGCCTTCGGCCACGCTCTCGAGCGCGACGTCGAGGCGGTGGTGCTCAAGAACGGCGGCAAGGTCCTGGGCAAGGTGCGGCACCCGCTCAATACCGCCGACTTCTCGTCCTTCCTGCTCCAGGCGCAGGCCTCCAAGGCCAAGATCGTCGGTCTCGCCAATGCGGGCGGCGACACCACGAACTCCATCAAGCAGGCGGCGGAGTTCGGCATCGTCAAGGGCGGGCAGAGTCTCGCGGGCCTCCTCGTCTTCATCACCGACGTTCACGGGCTGGGACTTCCCACCGCCCAGGGGCTGATCTTCACCGAGACCTTCTACTGGGACCTGAACGACAAGACGCGCGCCTTCGCGAAGCGCTTTGCCGAGCGCGACAAGGGCATACACCCGACCATGATCCATGCGGGCGTCTACTCCGCGGTGTTGCACTACCTGAAGGCGGTGGAGGCGCTCAAGAGCGACGACGGGACCAAGGTCATCGCCAAGATGAAGGAGATGCCGACTGACGATCCGCTCTTCGGCAAGGGCACGGTCCGCGCCGATGGGCGGAAGATCCACCCGGCCTACCTCGTGGAAGTGAAGAAGCCGGCCGAATCGAAAGCTCCATGGGACTACTACAAGATCCGCGCGACCATCCCGGCCGACCAGGCCTTCCGGCCTCTCGACCAGGGCGAGTGTCCGCTGGTGAAGAAGTAGCGTGAAGGCCGGGCGGAGAGCGGGCCCGCGCCCGCTCTCCGCCCGGACGCGCGACACCCGCTGATGTCCACCATCTTCGGCATCCCGACCCAGGCCCTGTTCGGCCAGCTTCTGATCGGGCTCATCAACGGCTCCTTCTACGCCATGCTGAGCCTGGGTCTGTCCGTCATCTTCGGCCTGCTCAACATCATCAACTTCGCCCACGGCGCCCAGTACATGATGGGCGCCTTCGCCGCCTACTTCCTGCTCCAGTGGGCGGGGCTCGGCTACTGGTGGGCGCTCCTCGTCGCGCCGCTCGCGGTCGGCGTGATCGGCGTGGTGCTCGAGCGGACGATGCTCAAGCGCCTCTATGCGCTCGATCACCTCTACGGCCTGCTGCTGACCTTCGGCCTGGCCCTCGTGATCCAGGGGCTCTTCCGCAACCAGTTCGGATCCTCGGGGCTGCCGTACCAGATTCCGAGCGGGCTCACCGGCGGCCGGAACCTGGGATTCATGGTCCTGCCCAACTACCGCGCCTGGGTCGTGATCTTTTCGCTGGCGACGTGCCTGATCACCTGGTACGTGATCGAGCGCACCAAGCTCGGCGCCTACCTGCGCGCGGCGACCGAGAATCCGGGGCTCGTGCAGGCCTTCGGCGTCAATGTCCCGCGCATGATCACGCTCACCTATGGCTTCGGCGTCGCGCTGGCTGCGCTGGCCGGGGTCCTGGCGGCGCCGATCTACCAGGTCAACCCGCTCATGGGTGCCGACCTCATCATCGTGGTCTTTGCGGTGGTGGTGATCGGCGGCATGGGGTCCATCCTGGGCTCCATCGTGACCGGGTTCACCCTCGGGATCGTCGAGGGGCTGACCAAGGTCTTTTACCCCGAGGCATCCAATACCGTGATCTTCGTGATCATGGCACTCGTGCTCCTGGTCAGGCCCGCCGGCCTCTTTGGACGGGAGAAGTAGTGGACACGGCGAGCGAGGCCGCCCCGGCAACCGCTACGGAGCCCCTCTCCGCCGTGGGACGCCACCAGACCACCGCCTTCTTCCTCATGATCGGCCTGCTGGCCATGGCGCCCTTTTTCATCTATCCGCTCTTTCTCATGAAGGCGCTCTGCTTCGCGCTCTTCGCCTGCGCCTTCAACCTGCTGATCGGCTATGTCGGGCTCCTCTCCTTCGGCCATGCGGCCTTTCTGGGATCGGCAGGCTATACCTCCGCGTACGCGGCAAAGGCATGGGGCTGGCCGCCGGAGCTGGCCATACTCGCGGGCACGGCCATCGCCGCGGCGCTGGGGCTCGCCATCGGCGCGCTGGCCATTCGCAGCAAGGGGATCTACTTCGCCAATATCACGCTGGCGCTGGCGCAGATGGTCTACTTCTTCTGCGTGCAGGCCAAGTTCACGGGCGGGGAGGACGGCATCCAGTCCGTGCCGCGCGGCGTCTTCCTCGGCCTGTTCGATCTCCGCAACATCATGACCATGTACTTCGTCGTCCTCGCGATCTTCATCGCCGGCTTCCTGCTCCTCTACCGCACCATCCACTCGCCCTTCGGCCAGGTGCTCAAGGCCATCCGCGAGCACGAGCCTCGCGCGGTGTCGCTCGGCTACTCCGCGGAGCGCTACAAGCTGGTGGCCTTCGTCCTCTCGGCCACGCTGTCGGGGCTGGCCGGCGGCACCAAGGCCATCGTCTTCCAGCTTGCCTCGCTCACCGACGTACACTGGACGATGTCGGGCGAAGTCGTCCTGATGACCCTGCTGGGCGGCCTCGGCACCGTGTTCGGCCCCGTCGTCGGCGCCTTCATCGTCATCTCACTGGAAAACTACCTCGCCCAGCTCGGCGCCTGGGTCACCGTCGTGCAAGGGATCATCTTCATCATCTGCGTCCTCACATTCAGACGCGGCGTAGTCGGCGAAATTGCCCGCCTGATCCGCAAGCCTCTTTAGGCTCCGCTCTAGTCTCGATGCGCGAGGCGGGCCGGGTCCTGTCACCCGGAATGACCCGCCTGTGCCGAGCCGCCAATCGGGCCGGGTGGCATCGAGGGCGGCTGCTGCGCGACGGGCGGAGTGGGCCCTTCACGAGTGCGCGCAGCCCGCAGGGCTGCGATTCACGAAGGGTAGGGTGGCGACGCCCGTCGCGCAGCAGCCGCCCTCGATGACAGGACCCGGCCCGCCTCACGCGTTCCCCATCGTGCACCACCACTATCCAAGAACGATAGACGCGCGGCAGCGCTCCTCGAAGTCGCGATGCATCTTTTGGTAGCGGGACTTAATCTCCGCGACCTTGCGGTCCCAGTCGAGGTCCGCTTGGCGCCGCCGCTCGGTCCGGCAGGCTTCCCGCTTCGCGCCGGGAGGACAGCGGGAGAGGGCCTTGTCGAGCTCATCGCGGTGGATGTCCTCGACCTGTTCGATTTCCGAGAGCTGGGCGTAGTCGATGAGTGCACGGGCGCGCTCCGGCTTGGCGCAGTCGAGGTCCAGCTGCGCGGATGCGCCGAGGAGCGCCAGAGCCACTGCGATCCAGGCCGCCATGGCGTCAGCCATGTTATCAGAGGGGTGCTGTAAACCCTTGTCACAGCAAGCCATTGCTTGACAGCCCCTTCCCCCTCGGCTAGAATCCCGCAACTCCGGCGCTCCGTAACGCGTGGCGCCACTCCAGAGGATTCCGAGCCGCGGGTGATTTCGGCGCCTGGGACTAAGGGTATGGAGACGCTCTCCAATGACGTGGGCGTGAAGATCCGCACGGATCGGCAGGTGACTCGCGCAGCGACGCGTGATCGCCGTCGCAAGAAATCCGTCGAGGTGCCGCCGGGCTCCTGCCAGCCGGCGGCGGGCCCCTGATGTCCGCGATCCAGCCGGAGACTCCCGACACACTCCCCAAGCTCCTGCTGGCTCAGGCTGCGCGATGGGAAGACCGTCGCGTGGCGATCCGCGAGAAGGAATTCGGCATCTGGCAGGCCCACTCCTGGCGGGCCTCTGCCGGCCACGTCGAGCGCATCGCGCTGGGACTGGCGAGCCTGGGCTTCCGGCGCGGCGACAAGATCGCGGTCATCGGCGACAACCGCCCGCAGCTCTACTGGACCATGCTGGCCGCCCAGGCCCTGGGCGGGGCCCCGGTTCCCGTCTATCAGGATTCGATCACCGCCGAGATGCACTACGTCATCGACCATTCGGAGTCGCGCATGGTCATCTGCGAGGATCAGGAGCAGGTTGACAAGATCCTCGAGATGAAGGACAAGCTGCCCGCGGTCGAGGTCGTCATCTATGACGATCCGAAGGGGATGCGGCACTACGACTATCCGTTCCTTTTGAGCCTCGAGCGCGTCCAGGAGATGGGCGCCGGCTTCGCCGCGAAGAATCCAGGCCATTGGGACGCCGAAGTGAACAAGGGCAAGGCGTCCGATCTCGCCATCATCAACTACACCTCGGGGACCACCGGCTTTCCCAAGGGCGTGATGATCTCGCACGGGGCGCTCATCAGCACGGCCCGGAGCTTCCTCGAAGTGGAGCCGCTGGACGAGCGCGACGAGATCATGGCGTACCTGCCCATGGCGTGGATCGGCGACAGCTTCTTCTCGTTGGCGGTGGCTTTCCTCTCCGGATGCACGGTGAATTGCCCGGAGGATGCCTCCACGGTACGGCACGACTTTCGCGAGATCGGCCCGACCATGACCTTCGCACCGCCGCGCATCTGGGAGAACATCCTCTCCCAGGCCCAGGTACGCATCGAGGACGCCAACTGGCTGCAGCGGACGCTGACGAAGTTCTTTCTTCCGCGCGGCATGCTCAAGGCGAGGCTCGAGCTGGAGGGCAAGGCCGTGCCCTCGGGACTCAGGGCGCTGTGCGGGATCGGGCGGTGGCTCGTGTTTGAGCCGCTTCGCGATCAGCTCGGCTTCCGCCGCATACGCTCGGCCATCACGGGCGGGGCTGCGCTGGGGCCCGAGATGATGCAGTTCTTCCGCGCCATCGGCGTCAACCTCAAGCAGCTCTATGGCGCCACGGAGTGCTGCGCCCCGGCGACGTTGCATCGGGACGGACAGGTCAAGCTCGAGACGGTCGGCTCTCCGCTGCCGGCGGTCGAGATGAAGCTCTCGGAGCAGGGCGAGGTGCTGATTCGCTGCGGCGGTCTCTTCTCCGGCTACTTCAAGAGCCCCGAGCAGACGGCCTCGGCGCTGAGGGATGGATGGTTCCACACGGGGGACGCCGGCCTCTTCGACCCCGACGGGCATCTCGTCATCATCGACCGCGTCAAGGACGTGGCGAAGCTCCACGACGGCACGGTGTTCGCGCCCCAGTACATCGAGAACAAGCTCAAATTCAGCGTGTACGTCAAAGAAGCGGTGGCGGTGGGCAATGAGCAGCCCTACGTCGCCGCCATGATCAATATCGACATGGAGGTCCTGGGGAACTGGGCCGAGCGGCGCGGGCTCGGCTATACGGGGTACACCGATCTCGCCCAGAACCCCGCGACCTATCAGCTCATCCACGACGAGATCCGGCGCACCAACGAGACCCTGGCGCCATCGCAGCGCGTCAAGCGGTTCGCGATCCTGCACAAGGAGCTCGACCCCGACGATGCGGAGATCACGAGAACCCGGAAGCTCCGCCGCGGGTTCATCAATGAAAGGTATGCGCCCATCATCGCCGCCCTGTACGACCCGACTGCCGCTACTGTCTCGGTCCGGGCCACCGTGACCTACGAGGACGGCCGGACCTCGGAGACGGAGCGCCAGGTGCGGATCATGAACGTGGAGGGCGCCTGATGGTCGAGACTCGGGTCTCGGGCGCCGCGGCCGGTTCCCGGGCGGAGCCGCTGCTCTGCGTGGAGGCGATCACGGTGCGGTTCGGGGCCGTCCAGGCGCTCAGCGACGTGAGCCTGGACATCCATCGCGGTGAGATCGTCGCCATCATCGGCCCCAACGGGGCGGGGAAGACGACGCTGCTCAATGTCATCAGCGGCTTCTATCATCCGCAGCAGGGGCGGATTCTCTTCCAGGGCAAGGAGCGGACCGAGCTGAAGCCCTTCGACGTGGCCGCCCTCGGCATCGCCCGCACCTTCCAGAACGTGGCCCTGTTCAAGGGCATGAGCGTGCTCGACAACATCATGACGGGTCGGCTGCTGAAGATGCGGGGCAATTTCCTGCTCGACGCCGTGTACTGGGGACCGGCCAGACGCCAGGAGCTCGAGCACCGGGCGGCCGTCGAGCGCATCATCGATTTTCTCGAGATCCAGGCCATCCGCAAGACTCCGGCCGGCCGCCTGCCCTATGGACTGCAGAAGCGGGTCGAGCTGGCGCGGGCGCTCGCCGCCGAGCCCCATCTGCTCCTGCTGGACGAGCCGATGGCGGGCATGAACGTCGAGGAAAAGGAGGACATGTCCCGCTTCATCCTCGACGTGCACGACGAGTTCGGGACGACCATCGCGCTGATCGAGCACGACATGAGCGTGGTGATGGACATCTCGGACCGGGTCGTCGTGCTCGACTACGGCCGGAAGATCGCCGACGGGCCGCCGGAAATCGTGCGCAAGGACCAGGTGGTGATGGACGCCTATCTCGGGGTTGCCCATGATTGAGCTCCTCCGAGCGATCTTCTTCGCGCCGTTTGCCGATATGGTGGGCAACGGCACCTTCCTCGTCGAGGTGCTCATCGGAGGCATCGCGGCGGGGCTGATGTACTCCCTCGTCGCCCTCGGCTTCGTCCTGATCTTCAAGGCCTCGGGCGTATTCAACTTCGCCCAGGGCGTCATGGTGCTCTTCGCCGCCCTGACCCTGGTAGGTCTCATGGAAAAGGGAGTGCCGGTGCCGGTGGCTCTCGGCCTCACCGTCGTGGTCATGATCGCGCTCGCGTTCGCCATCGAGCGGGTGGTCCTGCGCCCGCTCGTGAACCAGGAGCGGATCATCCTGTTCATGGCGACCATCGGGCTCGACTTTTTTCTGCAAGGATTCGGCGAGATGATCTGGGGAGCCAACGTCAAGAAGCTCGACGTGGGGATTCCTGACACTTCCTTCATCGTGCGCGGTGTGCAGATCAACCGGCTCGAGCTGACCGCCGCCCTGACCGCCGCCCTTCTCGTGACCATCCTGGCCGTTTTCTTCCAGCGCACCAAGATCGGCCGGGCGCTCCGGGCCGTTGCGGACGATCACGAGGCGGCGCTGAGCATCGGCATCCCGCTCAAGACCATCTGGGTCGTGGTCTGGGCGGTGGCCGGCCTCGTTGCCATCGTGGCCGGCATCATGTGGGGCGCCAAGAGCGGCGTGCAGTTCAGCCTGTCGCTGATCGCGCTGAAGTCGCTCCCGGTCCTCATCCTGGGCGGCTTCACCTCGGTGCCGGGGGCGATTGCCGGGGGCCTGATCATCGGGGTGGGCGAGAAGCTCGCCGAGGTGTACTGGGGACCTCTGGTGGGCGGCGCCATCGAGAACTGGTTCGCCTATGTCCTCGCCCTCGCTTTCCTCCTCATCCGGCCCCAGGGCCTGTTCGGCGAAAAGATCATTGAGCGAGTCTAGCTAGAACAATGACAAAGCGAAACGAGCGATGAGAAGGGTCCAGATGCGAGGCGCCGCCC
>Ga0335070_10000664_pt1 | contig 38808 bp, 34 predicted proteins | sample Lox_Sample_13_FD_206722 | JGI IMG/M metagenome (GOLD analysis project Ga0335070, IMG submission 206722) | Soil microbial communities from Loxahatchee National Wildlife Refuge, Florida, United States - Lox_Sample_1.3 | ecosystem: Environmental > Terrestrial > Soil > Wetlands | place: USA... | reverse complement strand
GGCCAAGAAGCACTTCGGCCAGGATCGGAACCTCGAGGCCAAGTACGACACCGAGAAGGGCGTGGTGGAGCTCTTCCAGGCGGTGACGGTGGTCGAGGCGATCACCGATCCCATCCAGGCGGTCAACCAGCTCACCCTGGACGAGGCGCGAAAGAAGGGGATGGAGGTCGAGCCCGGCGACGAGCTGGTCTTCCAGATCTTCTACCGCGACGAGGACGCCGCCGAGGCCAAGGCCCAGGACGACCAGTACGGCGACATCCTGAAGCTCAGGACCTTCCGGCACGGCTTCGGCCGCATCGCCGCCCAGACCGCCAAGCAGGTCATCCTCCAGCGGACCCGCGATGCCGAGCGGGAGAACGTGTTCAACGAGTACAAGGACCGCCGGAACGAGATCGTCACCGGCATCGCCCGGCGGTTCGAGCGGGGGAACATCATCGTCGACCTGGGCCGCGCCGAGGCGGTGCTCCCGGTGCGCGAGCAGGTTCCCCGCGAGACGTACCGCGCCGGAGACCGGGTGCAGGCCTACGTGCTCGATGTGCTCCGCGAGTCCAAGGGGCCGCAGATCATCCTCTCGCGGGCGAGCGTGAACCTCCTCACCAAGCTGTTCGAGATGGAGGTCCCGGAGATCGCCGAGGGCATCGTGGTCATCGAGGCCGCGGCCCGCGAGCCAGGCGGCCGGGCGAAGATCGCCGTCAGCAGCCGCGACCCGGACGTGGACCCGGTCGGGGCCTGCGTGGGCATGAAGGGCAGCCGGGTCCAGGCGGTGGTCCAGGAGCTCCGCGGCGAGAAGATAGACATCGTCCCCTGGGACGACGACCCGGCCCGGTTCGTCTGCGCGGCGCTGGCCCCGGCCGAGGTGGCGCGGGTCATCATCGACGAGGCCAACCACGCGATGGAGCTCATCGTCCCCGACGACCAGCTGTCGCTGGCCATCGGGCGGCGGGGCCAGAACGTGCGCCTCGCGGCCCAGCTCACCGGCTGGAAGCTGGACATCAACAGCGAGACCCGGGTCCGGGAGATGCGCGAGTTCGCCAGCCGCTCACTCGGCGCGCTCCCCGGAGTGACCGAGATGCTGGTGGAGACGCTCTACGCCCACGGCTTCCGGCAGGCGCGCGACGTGTCCGAGGCCTCGCCCGAGGTGCTGGCGCAGATTCCCGGCCTGGACCCGGCCCGCATCCCGGCCATGCAGGAGCAGGCCAAGAAGCAGATGGTGGACGACGAGATCGAGCTCCGCCGCCTGGAGATGGAGCGCGAGCAGGCGCGCGCCATCGAGGCCCGCCGCCACCCGGACGAGCTGACCCCAGCCGAGCGGATGATGCGCGTCCGGGGGATGAGCGAGAAGACGGTCGAGGCCCTCGCCCTCTCGGGCTACAAGACACCGGAGGACCTGGCGAAGGAGTCGGACATCGCCAAGCTCGGGGACGTCCCGGGTGTCGGGATCAAGAAGGCCCGCCAGCTGAAGAGCGCCGCCGAGAGCTACCTGTTAGAGGAGGCAAAGCTGCGCGCCGAGCTCGACGCCGAGCGCGCCGCCCTGGGCGCCGCCTCCACCGAACCGGGGGTCGCCTGATGCTCCTCTTCCCGCCAGCCGAGGAGGCGAAAGCGCCCTGAGCAGGGAGCCCGGACGAACGTGCATCGGGTGCGGGACCAAGCGTCCCCAGCGTGAACTGAAGCGGCTCTGCCTGTCGAGCGAGGGCGAGCTCTTGTGGGACCGAGACCGACGGGCGCCAGGGCGGGGCGCTTACCTCTGCGGGTCAGGCTGTCTGACCGCGGCGGTGAAGCGGAAGTCGCTGGGGCGGGCCTTCCGGGGGCAGATGACCGGGGGGCTCGAGGCGGTGCAGCGGGAGCTGATCGCCTCCGAGGGTTAAGTCCAGGGCGCAGGTGGAGTAGAAGGCAGACGCTGTTTCTGAAGGGGTCTGGATGTCGAAGAAGCGGGTTCACGAGATCGCCAAGGAGCTGAAGGCCTTCGGCATCGATCTCGACAACAAGGAGGTCGTCACCGAGCTGGCCGCTCTCGGCTACGACGTGAAGAGCCACTCGAGCTCGCTCGAGGACGACCAGGCCACGTCCGCCGTCCAGCGGATCGTCGAGAAGCGCAAGCCGCGCGCGGCCCCCCCGCCGGCGACCGCCAAGGGCTTCGTGGTTCGCCGCCGGGCGCCGGGGACGGAGGCGCCGCACACCAACGGACACCAGCCGGAGCCCGCCGCGCCCGCCCTCGAGCCCGAGCCGCCGCAGGCGGTGCACGTCCCCGAGCCCGGCGCTTTCACCCCCGCGCCCGAGCCGGAGCCGCCGCCTGTCGCGGAGGCCCCGGCCCCGCCGGCCGCTCCCGAGCCGGTCGCCGCGGCGCCTGCCCCGGAGCCGGTCGAGGTACAGGCCCTGCCCGAGCCACAGCCCGTGATGCCGCCGCCCTCCCCCCAGGCGCCCGCGGCTCCCGAGTCCGTTCCGGCGCCGCCGGCGCCTCACGCGCCGGCCGCCGCGCAGCCGCCATCGGCACGCCCGCCACTGCGAGGCTCCGCGCCGGGATTCCGCCCTGCGCAGATCATCTCCAAGCCGCCGGCGCAGGGCATGCGTGCCGGGTCGGCCCCCGGAATGCGTCCGGGTTCGGGCCCCGCGGCGGGCATGCGCCCGGGATCGATGCCTCCGCGCGGTCCCTCGTCGCAGCCCGGAATGCAGGGCCGTCCGGGCGGAATGTCGTCGCGTCCGGGGCTCCAGACCCGATCGGGCGCGGTGCCCCCGCGTCCTGGCCCTGGTGGCCGTCCGGGTGGTCCGGTGGGTCCCGGCGGCCCGCCGGCCGGCGGCCCCCCCGCGGACCCGCGCTCGATGCGGCCCACCGCGACCCAGGCGGTGGTCATCAGCCGCCCGGCGGTCCCCTTCCGCCGGGTGACGCCCTCGTCGACCGCGCACAAGAACATCCCGGTGGCGCCCGGCCGGAAGGCCATCGGTGAGGTCCGGGAGTTCAAGGTGGTCCCGGATCACCTGGGCCGCGGCCGCGAGTTCGTCGACGTCACCAAGAAGAAGGACGACACGCAGCGGGGGAAGAAGCGCGCCACCGAGCGTGATGGCACCCAGGTCAAGCAGGAGATGGACAGCCTGCTCTGGGGCCGGGTGCAGATCCCCGTCCGGGGCAAGAAGAAGAAGCCGACCAAGAAGGGTCAGAAGACCCAGATCACGGAAATGGCCGAAGAGAAGAAGATTATCCGGCTCGAGGAGGGGATCAGCGTCTCCGACCTCGGCCAGCGGATGGGCGTCAAGACCACGGAGATCATCCGCAAGCTCATGTCCGGCGGCACCATGGCCACCGCCAACCAGATGGTGGACGCGGACACCGCGGGCATCATCGCCGCCGACTACGGCTGGAAGATCGAGAAGGTGGGTTTCGAGGTCGAGGACCACCTCCCTGAGGTGACCGAGCGGCCCGAGGACGAGCGTCCGCGCCCGCCGGTGGTCACCGTCATGGGCCACGTCGACCACGGCAAGACGTCGCTGCTCGACGCCATCCGCAAGGCCAACGTGGCGGAGGGCGAGGCGGGCGGCATCACCCAGCACATCGGCGCCTACTCGGTGGCCACGCCCAAGGGCGACATCACCTTCCTCGACACCCCGGGACACGAGGCGTTCACCGCCATGCGCGCCCGGGGGGCCAACGTCACCGACCTGGTCATCTTGGTGGTGGCGGCCGACGACGGGGTGATGCCCCAGACCATCGAGGCCATCAACCACGCCAAGGCGGCGAACGTCCCCATCGTCGTGGCGATCAACAAGATCGACCTCGCCGGTGCCAACCCCGAGCGGGTGAAGAAGGACCTGGCCAGCCAGGAGCTGGTACCCGAGGAGTGGGGCGGCGACACCATCATGGTGCCCGTCTCGGCGCGGACCAAGGAAGGGATCGATCTTCTCCTCGAGAACGTGCTCCTCCAGGCCGAGGTGCTCGAGCTCACCGCGAACCCCAACCGTCCAGCGGTGGGGGCGATCATCGAGGCGAAGCTGGAGAAGGGCCGCGGCCCCGTGGCCACGGTGCTGGTCCGCGAGGGCACGCTCCGCACCGGCGACGCGATCGTCAGCGGCATCCACTACGGCCGGCTCCGGGCGATGAAGGACGGCCGCGGACAGCCGGTGAAGGAGGTCACCCCCGGCTACCCGGCCGAGGTGGTGGGCCTGTCCGGCGTGCCTACCGCCGGCGACGTGCTGAACGTCGTCGAGGACGAGAAGGCGGCCAAGGAGATCGCCGACCACCGCTCGCTCAAGGAGCGGGAGGTGGAGCTGGGGAAGAACGTCAAGGAGTCGCTCGAGACGCTGCTCCAGCGGGCCCGCACCGGCGAGGCCAAGGAGCTGCGGCTGGTCCTCAAGGGCGACGTGCAGGGCTCGGTGGAGGCGGTGGCCCAGGCGGTGTCCAAGCTCGCCGGTCCCAAGGTGGGCGTGGACATCATCCACAAGGGCGTGGGCGCGATGACCGAGTCCGATGTGATGCTCGCCGCGGCCAGCAAGGGCATCGTGGTGGGCTTCAACGTCAAGCCCGAGAGCGGCGCCGAGGCGGCGGCCAAGGCCCAGGGCGTCGGCATCTACACCTACTCCATCATCTACGAGCTCATCGACGGAGTGAAGGCGGCCATGACCGGCCTGCTCGAGCCCATCCGGACCGAGAAGAAGCTTGGCCGGGCGGAAGTTCGCAACACCTTCAACGTCCCGCGGCTGGGGACCATCGCCGGTGTGGCGGTGCTCGACGGCCTGATGCGCCGCAGCGCGCAGGTGCGCATCCTCCGCGAGGGCAAGCAGGTGGGCGCGGGCAAGATCACCAGCCTGAAGCGCTTCAAGGAAGACGTGCGCGAGGTGGAGAAGGGCTTCGAGTGCGGTGTCGGTGTGGAGGGCTTCACCGACTTCAAGACCCTCGACGTCATCGAGGACTTCGAGATCGAGGAGACCCGGCCCAGCCTGTTCTAGGGCCGGGTCGTCGTCGTCGGCACCAGGTCGGTGGGAGCCATGTTCGTCGGCGTCGCACGCCTCACCTTGCAGATCGCGGACTCCGGCTCGCTGAAGTCGAAGCGGCAGGTGCTCCGCCGCGTCACCGACCGGCTGAAGGCCCGGTTCAACGTCTCGGTGGCCGAGGTGGAGGACCAGGACCTCTGGCAGCGGGCCACCATCGCCCTGGCGGTGGTGAGCTCGGAGCGCCGTCACGTGGACGAGCAGGTCCAGAAGATGATCCACTTCGTGGAGGAGATGTACGTCGCCCCGCTCCTGAGCCGCGAGCTGGAGATCCTCGCCTTCGGCGACCAGCTCTTCGGTGGGGGGAGCCCCCCGGACGACGGGAGCACGCTCGAGCTGCCCTTCGCCCGCGAGGACCGGAGCCTGGCCGAGGCCGAGGGGATGGCCGAGTGGGACCGGCGGCCCGGCGCCCTGGTCCAGGGCCGGCCCGGCTCGCGGGGTGGGGGAGACCTCCCCCTCTCCGAGGCCCGGGCGCGGGCCCGGAAGCTGCGCAACAAGCGTGACTGGGAGAAGCCCTGATGGCGGAACCGCCATGAGCGTCCCGGGACGGCCCGAGCGAGTGGGCGCGGAGATCCAGGCCGCGGTGGGCGAGCTGCTCAGCCGCGGAGACCTCCACGACCCGCGCATCGGCTACATCACCATCACCGGGGTGAAGATGAGCCCCGACCTCCGGGTGGCCCGGGTCTACTGGTCCTCGCTCGGAACCGAGGCGGAGCGGAAGGAGACCCAGGCCGGGCTGGACGCGGCCAAGGGCTTCGTCCGCCGAGAAGTGACTGCCCGGGTCAAGCTCCGGGTCTCGCCCGAGGTGTTCTTCGTCTTCGACAAGAGCGTGGGCGAAGGGGACAAGATCGACCGTCTGTTGCGGGAAGTGAAGACGAAAGAGGGATGGTGAGCCCCGGCCGGAGCGTTACACTTCGGCCCCGGGGTTGGCCCCCTCCTGCATGCACGGCGTTCTGGTCATCGACAAGCCGCAGGGCCCCACGTCCTTCGAGGTGGTGCGCCGGGTGCGCTCGGCGCTCGGGGTGAAGCGGGCCGGGCACACCGGGACCCTCGACCCGATGGCCACCGGCGTCCTCCCGGTGTGTCTCGGGGAGGCCACCAAGCTCGCCGGCCTGTTGACCGAGGGCGACAAGGCCTACGACGCGGTGGTTCGCCTCGGGGTGGTGACCGACACCCAGGACGTCACCGGCACGGTGCTGGAGACCCATCCGGTGCCGCCGCTGTCCGCCGACCTGCTCGAGGCGGCGCTCGGGAAGTTCCGCGGCACGTTTCACCAGCTCCCGCCGATGTACTCGGCGGTGAAGGTGAAGGGGAAGCGGCTCTACGAGCGTGCGCGGGCCGGTGAGTCCGTGGAGCGCACGCTGCGACAGGTGACGGTGGCCTCGCTGGTGCTCCGGGACTTCTCGGCCTCCGAGTGCACGCTGTCCGTGCGCTGCTCGAAGGGCTTCTTCGTGCGGACGCTCGCCGAGGACCTCGGGCGCGCGCTGGGGTGCGGCGGGGCGCTCAAGAGCCTGCGCCGGACGGTGAGCGGTCCCTTCGCGCTCGACCGCGCGCTCCCGCTCTCGCAGGTCGAGGCCCTCGGGGTCGCCGGTGCGGGCGGACGCTCCCAGCTTGAGGCGCGCATCATCTCCATGGCCGACGCGCTGCCGGGGTTCCCGGTGGTCCGCGTCTCCGAGCAGGACGTTTCCCGGGTGCTGCACGGCGTCCCGCTGGTGCTCGGGCCGTCGGCGCCCGGAGGCCGGGTCCGGGTGCTCGGGCCCGACGGCGCGCTGCTCGCCGTGGGCGAGGTTGACGAGGGCCGGCTCGGCTACGTCCGGGTGGTGGTCCCCCGGTGAACGTCACCGTCCTCGTCCCCTCGACTCTCCGCTCGGCGGTGGATGGCAAGCAGAAGCTGGACCTGGGGGTGCCGGCCGGCTCCGGCGTGGGCGAGGTCCTCCAGACGCTGCTCACGCTCTACCCGAAGCTGCGCGCGGCGATGGCCAGCGAGACGCGCCCCCGCCGGCAGCAGATGACGGTGGTGGTCGAGCCCGGCTCGGTTCTCCGGGGCGCGCGGGACGGCGTGCGGGTATGGCTGTTCGCCGCGCCCGGCTCGGCGGAGCCGGCGGGCGCCGGCCGCTAGGCGCGCCGGGCTCAGAACCAGAGCTTGGCGGTGAGCCCTGCGTAGCCCGCCGCGACCGCGGGCAGGAGCTGGAATCGCAGCTGGCTCGAGGTGCTCGCCCCGTTCTTCTCGGCCAGCCCGCGGTTGTACTCGGTGGCCATCTTCTGCGTCTCCTCGGGCGAGGTGACCATCTCCGGGGTGGACATGCCCCAGATGATGAGCACCCCGCCCAGCGCGAGGCCGGCCCCGATGAGCACCGCCCCGGTCATCTGCGCCTTCTCCGCCTGGCTGATGCAGCCGGAGTAGGTGTTGAAGTCCCCGTTCTGGCACTCCGGAGAGCTGGTGTTCGGGCCGGTGCCCATGACGTAGGCGCCGCTCAGCACCCCTGCGGCGAGGATGAGGCCTCCGCCGGAGATGAGCCAGATGCGTTGCCGGGTGCGGTCCTCGGACCAGCGCACGAGGTCCGGCCGGCCCACCCGCTGGTAGAAGTCGCGGGCGGGGAGCGGCTTCCTCCCCGACGAGACCGTGTTCTGCATCGGATCCACTGCGATCGACTGCGCGTCGAACGCGTCCCGCCCCGGGCCGGGCGGGGGCTTCACGACGCCGGTGGTCATCTCGCGCTCGACGGTGGGCGGCTGCTTCGCGTCGATGATGATCTCGGGTTGAGACTGCAGCTCGGGTTGAGACTGCGCCAGGGCCGGGGCTGCACACCCCAGGACGAGCAGGACGGACAGGTGCAAGAGACGATCCCCTTCCAAGAGAGAGGGCCACGATTCCAGAGGGTCCCGCCGGCGCGCCGGAGCCGGCGATGCCGGGCGGCTAGAACGACAGCCGGCCGGTGAGCCCGGCGTACCCGGGAGCGAACGAGGGCACGAGCTGAAAGCGTGAACCGGTGGCCGCGTGCTTCCGGGAGAGCGCGAGGTTGTAGTCCGCGGCGAGCCTGACCGTCTCCTCTTGGGTGGTGACCATCTCCGGGGTGGTGATGCCCCAGACGATCAGCGCTCCGCCCAGCGCGACCCCGGCCCCGATGAGCAGCGCCCCGGTCGTGTTCGCCCTCTGCGAGCGGTCCACGCACTCGGCGTAGACCGGGGAGGTCTGGGGGAGGCACGGGGGAGCGCTGGTGTCCGGGCCCCCGGCGATGACCAGGGCGCCGGCCACCACTCCCGCCACCAGGGTCAGCCCGCCGCCTGCCATGAGCCACACGCGCTGACGGCTGCGATCCTCGGACCACGCGGCGAGGTCCGGCCGTCCCACCCGCTGGTAGAACTCCCGCGGGCTCAGGCGCCCCTGGACGGCGGAGACCTCGTTCGACCGCGGGTCCACCCATAGAAACCTGGACAGGAAGGCCTCCCGCTCCGGGCCCGGCGGCGGGAGCGGCACCTCGGTGGACTCCTCCGGCGAGGGAGGGGGCTGCTTCGAGTCGATCAGGACCTCGCCGGGGCCCGGCCTGGACTGGGCCAGGACCGGGGTGCCAGCTCCGAGGACCACCAGCAAGACCGTCGCGCGCATGGCGCCTCCCCCCGTCGAGGACATCGGCGCCATCTTGGCAGAGCACCGTGTTCGGGAGCCAGGCGAGAGGAGGGGGATTCAGAGCGTGAGCCGGGCGGTCAGCCCGGCGTACCCGGGTGCGAGCGACGGAACGAGCTGGAGGCGAGCTCCGGTGGCGCCGTGCTTCCTGGCGAGCGCGAGGTTGTAGTCCGCGGCCAGCCGGAGCGTCTCCTGGGGGCTGGTCACCATCTCGGGGATCAACGCGCCCCAGGTGATGAGCCCGGTGCCGAGCGCGAGCCCGGCGCCGAGCAGGATGGTGCCGGCGGTGGTGGCGTGGTTCGCCGAGTCGAGGCAGGCGTTGTGAGCGGGGACACTCACCGAGCAGCCCGGGTCGTTGGTGTTCTGGGCGGTGCTCATCACCACGATGCCGCCCACCACCGAGGCCACTGCCACCACCCCCCCTCCCGCCATCAGCCAGACGCGCTGCCGGGTCCGGTCCTCCGCCTGGGCCACGAGGTCCGTGCGCTCGATCCGCGTGTAGAACTCCGAGGCCGGAAGAATGCGCGAGCCGAGGCGCACCTCGTTGTCGACCATGTTCACGACCATGAAGTCGCGCAGGAACGCGTCCCGTCCGGGCCCCTCCGGAGGCAGCGGCACCTTCCGCCGCTCGTGGTGGGCCTCTGGCCCGGTGGCGTCGATGAGGATCTCCCCCTCGCCGGGGCGCTCCTGCGCCAGGGCCAGCTCTCCGCTGCCGAGAACCAGAAGAAACACCAATGCGGGACGCATGGCGCTCCCATCCGCCAGGCGGCGGCTCCCCTCTCCGCCGACGTGCTCGTCAACGTTGACACAGGGCGGGCGCCGGGGACAGGCAAGCAGCCGAGCCTGCCGGGCAGCGGACAGAGGACGGATTCGCTCACGGTTTCACCAGCCGTTCCGCGAGATTGCAATCCCGGGTCGGGGGGCCTATAAGCCCGCGACCCCTGGGTCCGGCGCCTGCACCCCTCCGCGGACGTCCGACAGAAGGCCCTCGGGGGAGCGGTTCCAGAACCACCCCAGGAGCGGGACGGAGCTTCACCGATCATGGCAGTTCTCAGCGAGCGCAAGGCGGCGGTCGTCCAGCAGTACCGCACCCACGAGACCGACACCGGCTCTCCCGAGGTGCAGGTGGCGCTGCTCTCCGAGCGCATCAACATGCTCACCGAGCACTTCAAGACGCACAAGAAGGACTTCCACAGCCGCCGAGGGCTCCTGAAGCTCGTCGGCCAGCGTCGCCGGCTGCTCGACTACCTCAAGACGAAGGACAACACGCGGTACCGGAAGCTCATCGAGGGCCTGGGCATCCGGAAGTAGCAACGGCTGTTTGACAGACTCTGGGCCGGCGCAGCACGGAGCGCCGGCGCCTCCCGTCCCCACGCGGAGAGGAGTTTCCGGTTTCCGTTCGGAGCCGCCGACCCGTCGAGGGTCGTCGGCGGCTGCGGTCAGAGACTGAAAGTTCCTTGACGCCAGGGCTCCGGGGACAACCCCGCTGCATCGGCCCGTGCCCGAGAGCAAGGAACGAATCACATGCATCTGAAGAAGAGCGTCCGGGTCTCTGAGCAGGAGCTGGTCCTCGAGACCGGCAAGCTGGCCAAGCAGGCCGATGGCTCGGTCACGGTGCGCTACGGCGACACCATCATCCTGGTCACCGCGGTCAGCGCGAAGGAGAAGAAGGACGTCGACTTCCTCCCCCTCACCGTCGAGTATCAGGAGAAGCTGTACTCGGCCGGCCGTATCCCCGGGAGCTACTTCCGGCGCGAGGGCCGTCTGACCGAGAAGGAGACGCTGACCTCCCGTCTGGTGGACCGCAGCTGCCGCCCGCTGTTCCCCGAGGGCTACGCCTACGAGACGCAGGTCATCGCCTCGGTCATCTCCTCCGACTCGGAGAACGAGGGCGACGTGCACGGCATCACCGGCGCCTCGGCGGCGCTGATGGTCTCGGACATCCCCTTCAACGGCCCCATCGCCGGCATCCGCGTGGGCCGCGTCGCCGGGCAGCTGGTCGCCAACCCCACCGCCAAGCAGCGCGAGCAGTCCGATCTGGATCTGATCATGGCGTGCAGCAGAGAGGCCATCGTCATGGTCGAAGGCGGGGCGAGCGAGGTCTCCGAGGCGGACATGGTGGCAGCGCTGGAGTTCGGCAAGGCCGCCGTGCTCCCGGTCATCGAGATCCAGGAAGCGATGCGCCGCGAGCTCGGAGTGAAGACCCGTGAGTACGACAAGGCGCTCTCGGCCGATGAGTCGCTCCGCGCCAGGGTGCGCGAGCTCGCCATGCCAGGCATCGCCGGCGGCTACGGCATCCACGAGAAGCACGACCGCTACTTCGCACTCTCGACGGTGAAGAAGGACGTCATCGGCAAGCTCAAGACTTCGATGGGCGAGGCGTTCACCCCGCAGACCGAGAAGCTGGCCAAGGCGGTGGTCGAGGACCTCAAGTACGAGCACATGCGCGAGCTCACCGTGAACGGCGGGCGCATCGGCGGCCGTCCGCACGACGTGGTGCGGTCCATCACCTCCGAGGTGGGGCTGCTTCCCCGCGTCCACGGCTCGGCGCTCTTCACCCGCGGCGAGACCCAGGCCCTGGTGGCGGTCACCCTCGGGACCAGCGAGGACGAGCAGCGCCTCGAGCTGCTCTCGGGCATGACCTTCAAGAGGTTCATGCTCCACTACAACTTCCCGCCGTTCAGCGTGGGCGAGACCAAACCCCTCCGCGGCCCGGGCCGCCGGGAGATCGGCCACGGCGCGCTCGCCGAGCGGGCGCTCCGCGGGATGCTGCCCAAGTCCGAGGAGTTCCCCTACACCATCCGCATCGTCTCCGACATCCTCGAGTCCAACGGCTCGAGCTCCATGGCCAGCGTATGCGGCGGCACCTTGAGCCTCATGGACGCGGGGGTGCCGATCAAGGCGCCGGTGGCGGGCATCGCCATGGGCCTGGTGAAGGAGGGCGAGAAGATCGCCATCCTCTCCGACATCCTCGGCGACGAGGACCACCTCGGGGACATGGACTTCAAGGTCTGCGGCACCCGGGACGGCATCACCAGCATCCAGATGGACATCAAGATCACCGGCCTCACCACCGAGATCATGTCCCGGGCGCTGGAGCAGGCCCGCCGCGGCCGGCTGCACATCCTGGGCGAGATGCTGAAGGCCATTGACGCGCCCCGGAAGGAGATCAGCCGCTACGCGCCGCGCATCACCACCATCATGATCCGGCCGGAGTTCATCAAGAACGTCATCGGGCCGGGCGGCAAGGTGATCAAGGACATCATCGCCCGCACCGGCGCCTCTATCAACATCGAGGACTCGGGGCGGGTGGACATCGCCTCCAACAACTCCGAGGCGGTGCAGCAGGCCATCACCATGATCCAGGCGCTCACCCGCGAGGCCGAGGTGGGGAAGATCTACCTGGGCACGGTGCGGAAGATCGCCGAGTTCGGCGCCTTCGTGGAGCTGTTCCCCGGGACCGACGGCCTCATCCACATCTCCGAGCTCTCGGACAAGCGGGTGAAGAGCGTGTCCGACGTCCTCAAGGAGGGCGACGAGGTGATGGTGAAGGTCATCTCCATCGACCGGAGCGGGAAGATCCGCCTCTCGCGCAAGGAGGCGCTCGCCGAGCGCGCGGGGACCCAGGTCCCTCCTACCCAGGGCGGGTCCGCCGACGAGGCCCCCAAGGCCAAGGCCTGACCGCTCTCCCGCGGGCAAACGTCAGAGCCAGGCGGAAGGATCGCCCGGTGCCGTGCCTTCCGCTCAGCCCCGAGGTGAGGTGCCCGTGACCGCGGTGCGGATCCAGGTCCGGCGGGTGCGGTCACCCGACGCCCCGCTGCCCCTTCCCCGATACCAGACCGAGGGAGCGGCCGGACTGGACCTCTGCGCCGACATCGACGGCGAGTGGAACCTCGCGCCGCTCGCCCGTCGTGCCGTCCCCACCGGGCTCGCCATCGCGCTGCCCGAGGGCCTCGAGGCCCAGGTCCGTCCGAGATCGGGGCTGGCTCTCCGACATGGGATCACCTGCATCAACTCTCCCGGCACCATCGACGCGGACTACAGGGGTGAGATCCAGGTCCTGCTGGTGAACCTCTCCAGCGAGCCGTTCACGCTCCGCCGCGGCGAGCGAATCGCGCAACTCGTGGTCGCGCCGGTGGTTCGGGCGGAGCTGGAGGAGGTGGACACACTGCCCACCTCCGTCCGCGGCGACGGCGGGTTCGGAAGCACCGGACGCTGAGCGGCGCCCGCTTCGGCGCTGCTTCGCCGCCTGGTACACTCGCCGCTCGTCTCTCCCGCCTGGTGTCCCGGAGCCCGCGCACTTGCTCTGCTATCGCTGCGGCAGCCACGTTCCCGACTCGGCCGAACGCTGCAACACCTGTGGTCAACGCCAGGTGGGCACCGCCCGCATGCCGAGCACCACCGGCATCCGCCGCCGCCTCTCACCCGCGCTGCTCGCCGGGGCTCCCTACCGCGTCGGCGATCGGATGGCCGAGCGCTACGTGGTGAAGGACGCGATCGGGGTCGGCCCGCTCGGCTACGTCTTCCGCGCCGCGGACGAGCAGCAGGGCATCGACGTGGCGGTGAAGATGATCCACCCGCGCTTCGTGCAGACCGCCGAGGAGCGCGAGGCGTTCGCCCGGGCCGTCGAGCCGGCGCGCCGGTTCATGCAGCCCTCGCTCGCCCGGGTACACGATCTGGGCGTGGACCAGGGCTGGCCGTACGTCACCTACAGCTTCCTCGACGGGCTCACCCTGCGGCGGATGATCGATTCGCGGCTGGCGAAGGGGCAGACCTTCAACCTGGAGGAGGTCGAGCCGTTCCTCGGGCAGCTCGCCGCGGCGCTCGAGGCCGCGCACCCGCTGGGGGCGCATGCCGACCTCAAGCCGGAGAACGTGGTCATCCTCCCGGACATGCTCCGGGTGGTGGACTGGGGGCTCCTGCGCGGACTGCCGCGGCTCCCGTTCGTTCAGGCGCAGAAGCAGAGGTCCACCCACCGCTACCTCGCTCCCGAGGTGGTGGCCGGCGCCGAGCCCGACCCGCGCGCGGACCTCTATGCGCTCGGCGTGCTGGTGGGCGAGATGCTCACCGGCCTCACCCCGGACGAGGAGATCCCCGAGCTCCGGCTGACCGCCCCCGAGCTGCCCGAGGCGGTGGAGGGCTTCTACCGCAAGGCGCTCAACGAGCGCCCGGAGGCGCGCTTCCGCAGCGTCCGCGAGCTGTACGAGGAGTTCGTCGCCCTGCTCGCGCCGGTGCCCGAGGCCGCGGCGGTGCCGGCCGGCGCCTTCGTCGAGGACGCGACGCCGCCGGTGCCGGGCTCCGAGCCGGTCGTCGTGCAGTCCGCCGAGGCGATCGCCGGGTCCGTGTCCACCGAGCAGTCCGAGGCGGTGATCGAGGACCTCGAGCCCATCGACGAGACCGACGCGTCCGTGGCCGCCGGGACCGCGGTGGCGGCTCCAGCCGCGCCCGAGACGAGCGCCGAGCCCATCGCCGCCGCGGCGCTTCCCCGGTTCGATTCACAGGGTTGGGAAGGCCCGCGGCACACCCGCGAGGTGGTGGCGCTCGAGCCGCCCGAGTGGACAGGCACCTCCGCCCCCTCCGCGGAGGGGGCGTCCCCGCGTTCCGGCTCCGACCGCTGGCGCTCGCTCAAGCTCTGGGATGCCGACGCCGACGGCCCGGAGCCAGACGGGGCGGCACCGGGGCCGGCGGCGGCGGCCGAGGCCACCGGACCCGAGCTTCCGCTGAACACCGAGCCCGCCCTCGCGCTCCTGGGGAGCGCTCCGACGCCGTCACCCGCGGGCGTCCTCGACGCCTCCGAGGACGAGGCCGAGCGCGCCGTGGCCGGCCTGACCGAGGACGAGGCCGGCCCCCAGCGGGTGGGCGAGGAGCCCGGCGACGAGCCGCTCCTCGCCGAGGCGCTCGGCGTCGATCTGGTGGTCGACGGAGACGAGCCCGGTTCCGTCCCGGAGGCACCGCGGGCGGCCCCCGATCAGCCAGTGCGCGAGGCGCCGCGTCCCGCGCCCGCGAGCGCCGCTCCGGGGTCGTCGCCCCCGTCCGAGCAGCCGGCGAGCCCATCGCCCACGCTCCCGCCGGTCCGCGAGGTCCCCCGCCTCGTTCCCGATTCCCAGCCCTGGGCCACGGAGCCGAAGCCCGGCCCGTTCCGGCGCGAGACGCCCGACGCCCCTCGGACCCGCCAGGTGCCGGTGCTGCATCCGCGTCCTGCGCCCGTCGTCGCGCCGGCCGCCTCGCTGACGGAGGCCCCGGCGATCACCGCGCGCAGCGCACTGCCTCCCCCCCCGAGCATCCCGCCCTTGCTCTCGACCGTGCCGCGTCTCTCACCGGTGGAGCCGGTGGCTCCGCAGAGCTCCGCCGCGCCGACGCCGCTCTCGGTCGTCCCCGAGCCGTCGCCCACGCGCCAGGAGAGAGTGGTGGCGCCCCCACCTCCGGTCGAGGCGCTGGCTCCATCGCCCGTCGCGGCCATCGCCCCGGCGCGCGGTGCGGGGAGCTGGAGCCCGGCGGAGCTGCTGGCCCAGGTCATCGCCGAGGTCCGGGCCGAGGAGCGCCTGGCGGGCCTCCCCCAGGGAACCTCCTGGGAGCCGGTGCCGCTCGACGCCACGCAGCCCATCTCCACCGACGAGGTGGCGGCGCGGCTGGCGGCGGAGACCCGCGGGCCGGCCACCGTGTCCATCGCCGCGGCCGAGGACGACGAGGACCTCCCGGCGCTCCGTCACGAGGCGGGGCGGGCGGGGATGCGCATGGCGCTGCTCACCGCGGCCGGTCTCATCATGGGGATGCTGGCCGGGTGGAGCGCGATGAAGGTGCTCTCCAAGCCGCCGCGTCCCCAGGCCGAACGCATCTCCGAGGCCAGGCCGGCGCAGGCCCCGGCGCCGAAGAACTGACGCCACCGGCACTCCCCGCCCACCGCTCGGCGAGTCGGTCCGCCCCGGGCACTTCCACCGTCGCGGCGCCGCGCGGCCGCTGGCGCGGTCGGTGCCCGTCGGATTAAGCCTTCGGACGATGATTCCCCGCTACTCACGTCCGGAGATGGTGGCGCTGTGGACCGCGCCCGCCCGGCTCCGCCGCTGGCGCGACGTGGAGTTGGCCGCGCTCGAGGGCATGGTGAAGGCCGGAATCGCCCCGGCCGACGCGCTCGTCCAGTGCCGCGCCCGTGCCGGCGACTTCGACGACGTCGACGCGGCGCGGGTCGAGGAGATCGAGCGCACCACCCGCCACGACGTCATCGCCTTCCTGACCTTCATGGAGGAGCGCATCGGCCCCGCTGCCCGGTGGCTGCACTTCGGCATGACCTCGTCCGACGTGCTCGACACCTCGCTGGGGATGATCCTCCGCGACGCGGCGGACCTCCTCCTCGCCGGCGTGGACCGGGCGATGGCCGCGGTGAAGACGCGCGCCTTCGAGCACCGGCGTACGGTGATGATGGGCCGGAGCCACGGCATCCACGCCGAGCCGATGTCCTTCGGCCACAAGCTGGCCATCTGGTACGACGAGCTGCGCCGCGGCCGCGAGCGGCTGGTCCGGGCGCGGGCGACCATCGCGGTGGGGAAGATCTCCGGAGCGGTGGGCACCTTCGCGTACCTGCCGCCGGCGGTGGAGGAGCACGCCTGCCGGGTGCTCGGCCTCTCGCCGGCCCCGGCCTCGAGCCAGATCATCCAGCGCGACCGGCACGCCGAGTACTTCACCGCGCTCGCGCTCCTGGCGAGCAGCATCGAGAAGTTCGCGGTGGAGATCCGCCACCTGCAGCGCACCGAGGTCCGGGAGGTGGAAGAGCCGTTCGGGCCCGGCCAGAAGGGCAGCTCGGCGATGCCGCACAAGCGCAACCCCATCCTGGCCGAGAACCTCACCGGACTCGCGCGGCTGATGCGGGGCTACGCGCTCTCCGCGTTCGAGGACGTGCCGCTGTGGCACGAGCGTGACATCTCACACTCCAGTGTCGAACGGGTCATCGGACCGGACGCCACCGTGACACTCGACTTCATGCTCCACCGCTTCGCGGGGCTGGTGGAGCAGATGCGGGTTTCGCCCGAACAGATGCGCAAGAATCTCGCGGCGCTCGGGGGGGTGGTGCACAGCCAGCGCGTCCTGCTCGAGCTCGCCCGCCGGGGGGTCGACCGTCAGGCGGCGTACGTCATCGTCCAGCGCAACGCCATGCGCACCTACGAGCAAGGGGTGGACTTCCGGACCGCGCTCTCGCAGGACAGGGAGCTCGGCAATCTGATGACGCCCGAGGAGATCGCCGCCTGCTTCTCTCTGGACGAGCACTTGCGCAACGTGGACGCCATCTTCGAGCGGGTGTTCGGGGCGGACGCCCCCGCCTGAGCGCCTCGGTGCGACTTGGACTCCAGATCCGCTAGGACCGCTGGCTCACCACGTCCAGGAAGGTCGTGGTGCGGCGTGTCGCGAGCACCCAGAGGCAGCGGAAGACGCAGCGGGTACCGAACTCCCGGTAGATGAGCCCGAGGTGGCGAACCACGTCTCGATTGGTGATGACACCGCGCATCTCCCGGGCACCTCCGGAACCGACCGATGCGTGTTCGAAGCAATCGGCGGGCCAGAATCCAACGTCCGGAGTTCCGCGGGGTTCGCTTCGACGGGCACGCCCTCCTGACGAAGGGTGTCCGGAACGGCGGGTCCGTTTGGCCCGGTTGCCCGGACGGATGACCCAGGGGACGAGGAGATGCGCGAGTGTTCAGAGGTACCCGTGCGTCTGTAAGTTCTTCCGGATGCGGGCCTCGACGTCGCCCGCGACCGGCTTCAGCGCCGTCCCGGTGATCTCGGCGTACGCCTGCAGGTACAGCTCGGCGGTCTGCACGCGGATGTCCTCGGGGATGACCGGGAGGGGGCCGTGGCCGCTGAAGCCCTTTTCGCGGATCAGCCACTGCCGGACGTTCTCCTTGTCGAGCATGGCCTGGTCGGCGCCCGAGGCGAATCGCTCCTGGTAGCTGGCGGCTCGCCAGAAGCGCGAGCTGTCCGGGGTGTGCATCTCGTCGATGACGTAGAGCGCATCGCCCACCGTGCCGAACTCGTACTTGGTGTCCACGAGGAGCAGCCCGCGGGTCTGGCACCACGCCTGTCCGGCGTGGAACAGCGCCAGCGCCGCTTCCCGGATGCGGGCCCAGTCACGCGCGGGGACGATGCCGCGGCGGACGACCTCGGCTTCCGAGAGCGGCTCGTCGTGCTCCCCTACCGGCGCCTTGGTCGACGGGGTGAGGATGGGTTCGGGAAAGGCCGCGTCCTTCTTCATGTCCGGCGGGATGTGGAGCCCGTAGGCGGTGTGGGCGCCCCTCTGCACGTCGCGCCAGAGGCTTCCGGTCAGGTATCCGCGCACCACCACCTCGACCGGGTAGGGCTTGGTGGCCCGGGCGACGGTGACGTTGGGGTCGGGCGTATCCAGGACGTGGTTGGCGACGACGTCCTTCGTCTTCTCGAACCAGAACTGGGCGATGCGGTTCAGCACCTCGCCCTTGAAGGGGATGGTGGTGAGGACGCGGTCGAAGGCGCTGAGCCGGTCGGTCGCGACGAGGAAGAGCCGGTCGCGCTGCCGGTACACGTCGCGCACCTTGCCGCGGTAGCGCTCGCCGAGGGCGTCGAGCTGCGTGTCCGCCAGCGTGTGTCCGAGCTGCTCGGAGAGGACGGGGTCCGCCAAGTCCGGGTGCCTCAGCGCACGTCGGCGGGGGCCGCCGCGAGGTAGAGGAGGGCGGGGTTCAGGCGGAGCACGCCCTCGGCGTAGGCCGCCGCGTAGGGAGCACCCGCAGCACGCTCGACCCGGAGCGCCGCCCGCGGCCGGAGACCCCAGCGCGTGGCCAGGGACCGGGCGACGATCTCCGCGGCCTCACGCTCGCTGAGCCCCTGCAGGGCGTCATGACGCTCGAGCGGCCACTGGTCCGTCAGGGCGGCGTCGAGGTTCAGGACCAGCAGCTCCCCGCCGTCGGCGCCGTCGAGCAGGTCGAGCCGGCCCTCGAGCGGGGGCGCGGCGCGCACCGCCCCGTTCTGGACGACGGGGAAGAGGGCCAGGAGCCCATCCGGCGTGCCGGCACCGCTCGCCCGGAGCAGGGAGCGGAAGAGCTCGGCCCGGGCCTGGACCGGAAGGGCCTCGACCTGCTCGGGGAGCTCGAGCAGCACCTGGCGAACCGAGGGCTGGGTCGGCGGAGGCGCACCCAGGCCCACCTCGCCACAGGCGGCGAGCAGGAACACAGGCAGGAGCAGAGGGAGACGTCTCATCGGGGGAAAGCGGCCAACCACCTTACCAACGTGCCGATTGAGGGGGAAAGTCACGAGTGGAGGGCGCCACCAGCATGTTGCTCCGTCGCCAGCTACGCGTCGTGCTCCATCAGATCCAGTCGTCCGAGAATCTCGGCGCGGTGGCCCGGCTGCTGGCCAATTTCGAGTTCCCGATGCTTCGGCTGTCCGACCCACGCGTGGAGGACCTGGGTGCTGCCCACCGGACGGCGGTCCATGCCGGGCAGGTGCTGGCGGCTGCGGAGCGCACGGCGCGGCTGGAGGATGCCATCGCGGACGCGGTCTATGTCCTCGGAACCAGCGGACGCGACGCGTTGCGGGGACGGACCCCAGTGACCCCGGAGGAGGGGGTGGAACGGCTGCGCGCGGCCGCGGCGCGTGGGCCGGTGGCGCTGGTGTTCGGGGGGGAGCGGCGGGGGCTCTCGGACGAGGAGCTGGCGCTGTGCCAGGACGTGGCCTGCATCCCGGCGCCCGGACCCCAGCCCTCGCTGAACGTGGCGCAGGCTGCGGCGGTGCTCCTCTATCTCGCGTCGCGGACGGACGACGGCCCGCAGCCGGCGGTCACTGCTGACCCGGGCGCGCCCCAGGCCCTGCGCGAGGTGCTGCGGCGCCGGATGGAACGGGCGCTGCGCGCGGCCGACGGCCTGAATCCACAGTCACCGCTCCCGGTGCTGGACGAGATGCTCCGGGCGCTCGACCGGGCCCAGCTCTCACGCCGGGAGGCGGAGCTCTGGGCGGCGGCGTGGAAGCAGGTGGCGCGTGCCGCCGGCGCACCGGGCGACTAGGCCGCAAGACAGCGAGGAGTGGTCGAGCCGCCCCTGCCATCGGCTGAGCCGTGACGACGGCGGCGCAGTGGCAGGTGCTGACGGAGGGCGCGGCCGCTCACCTGCCCGGGGTGATGTTCACCTCGTCGAATTCCGGGCGCAGGAGACCGAAGACGAGCAGGTCCTCGCGCGTCCCGTCCTCGTTGAGCGTCCGGTCACGGAGCCGGCCCTCGGGGCGGAAGCCGAGCCGCTCGACGAGGCGGATCGACGCCTCGTTCCCCGGGTCGATGCGCGCCTCCATCCGGTGAAGCCCGAGCGCCTCGAAGCCGTACCGGACCAGCATCGGCAGCACCTCGCGCATCAGCCCCTGCCCCCAGCGCGCCGGCGCGAGGACGTACCCCAGCTCGGCGGACTGGTGCGGCACGTCCCAGCGGAAGAAGCCCAGGTACGCGAGCGCCCGATCGGCGGCCGGATCGGTCATGACCCAGAACGCCGCCTCGCCGCGGTCCATCTCCTCGCGCATGCGCGACAGCCGGGTCTGCACCTGCTCCAGCGTCTGCACCGGGCGCCCGAGGTAACGCACGCCCTCGGCGCTCCCGTAGATCTCGAGCAGCGCCTCGGCGTCCTCGAGGCGAACCTCACGGAGCCGCGCGCGAGGGGTCTGCAGCTCCGGGACGGGGGACATCGCGCCGGAGGTCAGGCCGCGGACTCGCCGCCCTTGGCGCCGTAGGTCTCGGCCTCGTGCTTCTGGCACAGCCCGTGGCGCACGGCCTTCAGGCGGCAGTCGGCCTTGCTGCAGGTCCGGTACCGGCTGTGGGGCAGCTCGCCCTGCCGCCACTTCTTGAAGTGAAAGTAGCAATAGCCCCTGGCGCGGTAGGGGCGCTTGCACCCCTCGACGCTGCAGGCGTGGTCCGGGCCGCCCTTGGCGCGGCGGGCCCAGCCCTTCTTCTCGGTGGTGATGGCAGGCATTGGCCGCTCCATAGCGGGCCTCTGCCAGGTGCTGCAAGCGCGGGGCGCCGGAAGGGGTTGACACCGCCCGCCGACAACGACACATCCGCTGCTCCGCCCACGATGCCGGGAGCCGATCCACAGCGGGCCATCGCCGAGGAGGAGGCGCTCCTGGAGCGTGTGCGGAGCGCGCTGGGCTCGGCCCAGGGCCGCCGTGCCCGGGCCACCGGACCGAGCCGGGAGACGCTCCAGACGCTCCGCGAGGACGCGGCGAGCGCACGCGAGGAGGACGCCGCGCCGCTCCTCCACGAGCTCGCCGTCCAGCACCAGCTCGGCGGTCGAACACCGCCCGTGCTCCCGGACCCCGCATCGCCGTACGTCGCGCACCTCGCCATCAACGAGGGCGGGCGCCGCCGCGATTACCTGCTGGGGCATGCCACCTTCGTCGACGCCGAGGCGGACGTCTGGGTCGTCGACTGGCGCGTCGCTCCCGTCGCCCAGCTCTTCTACCGCTACCGCGAGGGCGACCCGTTCGAGGAGTCGTTCCCGGGCCGCGAGGCGAGCGGGGTGGTGGAGGTCCGCCGGGTCGTCGTCGTGCACCGGGGCCGCCTCCTCCAGGTCCTCGGCGAGGGCTTCCAGGCCCGGCGGCGGCCGGACGGGAGCTGGGCCATCGGCGGGAGCGAGGCCCTTGCCGCGGGTGGCGCGGGCACGGCGCCGCGGGCGGGACATCTGGGCCTCGGGGTTGGCGCCGAAGAGCGCGGGACGCGTGCCGACGTGACCGCGCTCCTGGACGCCGACCAGTACGCCGCGGTGCGCGCGCCCGCCGATGAGCCACTGGTCGTCCTCGGCAGCGCCGGGAGCGGGAAGACGACGGTCGCCCTCCACCGGCTGGCACGCCTCGCCGCCGCCGAGCCGGAGCGCGTGCCGCTGTCGAAGGCGCGGGTCGTCGTCCCCGAGGAAGGCCTGGCGCGGCTGTCGGCCCGTCTCCTGGCGCCGCTCGGCGGAGGCGCGGCGAAGGTCCAGACGCTCGACGCCGCCTTCCTCGAGCTCGGGCGGCGCGTCTTCGGGCCGCTCCCACGCATCGTCGACGACCCGCCGGCGCTGGTGACGGCGGCGAAGCGCCATCCCGCGCTGTACGACGCGCTCCGCTCACGCCTCGGCCATCGACGCGGCGGCGGCGCCCCGCGCTGGAAGCCGCTCCGGCGCGAGCTGGCGTCGCTGCTCACCGACCGCACGTTCCTCGACGGCGTCGTCGAGCGCGCCGGAGGCACCTTGCCGCGCACCGTGGTGGAGGAGACGGTGCGCCACACGATGCGCCAGCTCGCGGACTCCACCAGCCGATTCCTCGCCTCGATCACCGATGCGTCCCGGAAGGAGGCGGTGGACGGTCGCCCCATCGACGAGGGCACGGAGGACGCGCTCGCCGGCACGCTCGACGTCGAGGACCTGCCGCTGCTGCTCGCCATCGCGGCCTGGCGCGGCCAGCTCTCCCTCCCCGAGGCGTCGCACCTGGTGCTCGACGAGGCCGAGGACTTCTCCCTCTTCGACCTCGAGACCCTGGCCAGCCTCCTTTGGGGCACGCGCTCGGTGACGGTGGCGGGGGACGAGGCGCAGCAGACCTCGCCGAGCTTCGCCGGGTGGGACCGGGCGCTGGAGACGCTCGGAGCGTCGGGAGCGGCCCGGGTGCGGCTCCCCGTCTCGTACCGCTGCCCGCGGCCCATCGCCGACCTGGCGCGGGCCATCCTCGGACCGCTGGCTCCGCCGCAGCCGGTGCGGGCGGCGCGCGAGGGCGTCCCGGTGGGCCGGTTCAGCTTTCCCGGTGAGCCCCAGGCGCATCTCTTCCTCGCGGGCGCGCTGCGGGAGCTCCTCGAGTCCGAGCCGCACGCGGCGGTGGCCGCCATCTGCCACGACGCCGGCACCGCCCGGCGCCTCGCCGGCGTCGTCGCCGAGCTCCCCTCGAGCCGCCTCGTCCTCGACGGGCGGTTCAGCTTCGAGCCCGGTCTCGACGTGACCGACGTCGACGGGGTGAAGGGGCTGGAGTGGGACTACGTCGTCGTCCCGGACGTGGTCGAGTCGGCCTGGCCGCTCTCCGACGACGGGAGGCGGCGGCTCCATGTCGCGGTGACGCGCGCCTCCTGGCAGCTGTGGCTCGTCTCGCCCGGCACTCCGAGCCGCCTCCTCCCGCCGGCCTGAACCTCGAGGCCCAGCGCCGGCCGTCGCGGCCAGCACCATACCGTCACAGGCTAGATGAGGCCGTGCCTGCGGAGCGTCTTCAGCTCCGCGCGGATCGCGTCCAGGCCTCCGCGGCTGTAGGTCAGGTAGAGGAACTCCCCGCTCAGCTGCGAGAGGACCACGTTCCGGAATTTCGTGTTGTACTTGGTCGCGTCCCCGGTCGGGTCGTAGCCGAACTCCGGCGCGAGCGTCTTCAGGATGGCCAGCGAGCTGGGGATGACCGGGATGGAGAATGTGAAGTCCCCGTCGGAGAGATTGTTGATGGTGTACTCGGCGAGGACGTTGGTCTGGCCCGCGGCGTTCAGGTCCAGCGACCCGAGCTGGCGGAGCGGGGGCAGCCGTAGCGCGCCGGTGCCGTCCTTGGAGAGGTAGCCCGTCGCAACCGGATCGATGCGGGCGATCATCGCCGCCGCGCGGAGCCAGTTCACCACCTTGAACTCGTTGCCCAGGGTGGGGTTGGAGTGGGCCGAGGCCTGGGCGATGACCATCGCCGGGGCCAGACCGCGGCTCATGCTCTCGGCCACGCCGATGATGTGGTGGCCGCCGGTCCGCGAGTCACCGGGCTTCCCGGCGTTGTCCGTCACGCCCGCGCCGCCGAAGTTGAGCTCGATGAACTCGCTCCCGTCGGCATTCCACTGGAAGACGAGGGTCTTCGCCCAGTCGTGCCAGATCGGGGCGGCAATCACGATGTCCGGGTCGATTCCCAGGAGGGCGCCCCGCCAGCCGTCGTCCTCGTCCCCGTCGTGGTCGTGCCCTTCGCCCCCGTAGGTCTGCGGATAGTCGCGGGCCAGGGCCTTGCTGCTCCGCGTATTGTACTCGGTGTGGAGGGTCAGGCCGCCCGGGTACGCGTGGTGGCTGCTATAGCTGCTGCCCGGCGCGGCGATGAACGGCAGCGGCGGCCGCACGCAGCTCGTGCCTTCACCGATCGCGGGCGGGAAGACGCCGGCCTTCACCCCGCCATCGATGGCGGCCGCGTCCGTGGGGTTGACCAGTCCTGCGGCGAGCAGCTCGGCGACGATCTGGTCCTTGTCCGCCTCGGTCAGGCCCTTGCGGTGGCGGGCGCAGACGTCCGGGTGGGAGAGGATGTCGAGGGTCTCGCGGCGGAGTTCGCCGTTCCGGATCTGCCGGGCCTGCTCGATCAGGAACGCCGAGGCAGAGCGGAGACGGGCCGAGGCACGGGCGGTGTCGATGGCCAGGCCGTTGCCCGCGCCGGGGGACCTCTGGTCGTCGGCGAAGGCCGGCAGTGCAGCGAGGATGCAGAGTGCGACGACGGCTCGAGACATGGGTGCGGTCCCCTCCCTCCGGAGATTCGGAGCGGCCAACGGATTACGCGGGGAGGGCGGGGTCTCGCGTGAACTGAGGGCGACGAGCCTGCTGCCGTTCTGCGAGCTAGACAGGGCGGTTGCGTTTCCGCCTCGGCCGTCCAAGTCCAGTGCGTTCGCAGTGGTGCCCACATCCACGCTCCCTTGCGACGGCACACCGGGCACCGCCAGCGAGCGTCGGTGCCGCGCCGGGCGAGGGATGGAGCGAGGGGCGCGGCGGAGCTCGTGGCGCGCAGGCGGCGCGAGGTGCAGCCCGGTGACGCGGCGGTGAACCCGCCTGGACGTGAGAATCAGGGGCCGCCGCCGCCCGCGCCGTCGCTGGTGTTGCCAGCAGCACGCACGCGGTCACCCCAAACGCCCACGCCCCACCCATCGCCTGCCCCCGAGGGGGTAGCCCTGAGTGTTCAGCGGCCACTGCGCTTGGCGATGATCCGGTCGAGTGCGGCGCGGTCCTCGTCGCTGTGCCGCTCCCGTGGCTTCTGCGGCTGCCCCAGCGCGCCGCGCGCGCGGTCCGCGGCATCGTCGGCGCGGTCGCGGAGCCAGTCACCCGCCTCGCTCCTCGCCCACGCCGACCGGGCGTATGCGAGGGGCGTCTTCCCCCCGACCTCCAGCGTCGCCAGCGCGATGCCCAGCCCCACCGTCGCCGCCGTCCACACGCAGGACCGAATGAATCCCATCGGAACCTCCCGGCCTGTGTCTTACATCAACATACTTGAGCCCACAAATTACGGAATCCCGAAGCTTTCGACGGTGAGACTCCGCTGCCGCCGCCTCGTTTCCGCTGGAACTCCGGGGACTTGACGCATCGACGTCGCAGGGGGCTTCCCTGGACCCGGCGAATCGGGCAGTGACAGGCCGCGCGTGACCCCGGACCAGGCCTTCGCTGCAGCGACCGAACGGGCCCGAGCGCTGGGCCCGCCCCCGCCCGGTCCCGGGCCCCTGGACGCCTTCCGGAGCGAGAGCACCGAGTGGCTGGCGCGGATCCCCGAGCCGCCGCTCTATCCACGCGCCGACGATCCGGCCCGTGCCCAAGCCGGGGAGCTGCTCGACGAGGGCATCGGGTTGCTCGGGCGAGGCTGGGCCCTCCAGCGGGCCTCTCGGCTCGAGGACGCAGACGTGCCGCTGGTCCGCGCCGTCCAGGCGCACGCCGAGGCGCTGGCCGCCACCACCGAGGGGCGCGTCGCGCAGGCGGAAGAGGCCTGGGCCCGCGCGAGCCTCCTCGAGCGCGAGAGCCGCACTCGCCGACGCGCGTGGGTCCGCGAGGACGAGCTGGAACGCCCGGTGTGGGACGCCAAGAGGCGCCTGTCCCGCTACGACCCGCGTCCGGCGCCGACGGTGCGCGCCCGGATCGCCTGTGCCCACCCCGGCTGCCGCGCCGAGCAGGAGATCAGCTTCCCGCCGACGTACGCGCTGCATGTCTTCACTTGCATCCGCTGCCGGCAGCCCTTCTCCGCGTACCTGGCGGAGTCGCGCGAGGTTCGCTCGCTGGCCGCACCGTTCGGCCGCCGGCTCTCGTTCCGGCTCGAGCCGCTCGGCGGCGGAGGCTCGCGCGTCGAGTTCGACGACGGCTCGCCCGAGCCCTTTCACGCCGCTCGGGGGGACCTTCTCGCCTTCCTCTACACCGAGGGCCCACTGCTGCGGGGGGTCAGCAACCTCTCCTCGGGGCGGACGCTCTGGCGGCGCCGGACAGGTCCCTGCTGGATCGCCACCCAGGCCTTCGGCGAAGGCGCGGCCGAGCTCGATGTCCTGCGCAGGTGGCGCGACGAGGTTCTGCTGCCAACGAGGATGGGCCGGGCCGCCGTCGCATGTTACGACCGGTGCTCACCGTGGATGGTGCGGTGGCTCGAGCATCGGCCCCGCACCAGGGGCTGGGTGCGGCGGCGGCTGGACGCGCTGGTGCGGAGGTTGGGGTGACGACGGACGGATCGGAGGAGACCGCGGGCGAGCTGGCCGGGGCGACTCCGCGGCGGTTCCCGGTGCTGCCCGTCGGGCTGCTCGCCCTTGGAATCGCCGGGCTCCTCTGGTCCGGCATCCAGGAGGCGCGCCGGTCCCAACCGGCCCTGCCCGGACAGCGGACCGCTCCGCCCTTCCGTCTGGAGAAGTTCGGGGGCGGGTCGATCAGCTCGTCCGAGCTGCAGGGCAAGGTGGTGATGCTCGACTTCTGGGCGACCTGGTGCGGGCCGTGCATCGCCGAGATGCCGGCGCTGCTGAAGCTGGCGAGCGAGTACGAGCCGCGGGGCGTGGTGTTCCTCGCCGCCAGCCGCGACGACCCGAGCATCGCCAAGGTGCAGGTGGGGATGTTCATCGACCAGCGCGCGCCGGCGCTCGCCCGCTATGCCGCGTTCGCCGACGACGGCACCGCGGATGCCTACGCGGTCTCGGCCATCCCGACGATGGTGCTCATCGACCGGAAGGGGCAGCTGCAGGCGAGCTACCTGGGCGCGGCGAGCGAGCGTACCTGGCGCGCGCGCATCGACGCGGTGCTGGCCCGGGATTGACAGCGGAGACCACGCTGGTCGTTCGGCCCTCGCTTGCCCTCGCGGCCGATCCCATCGTCGCTCGTCCGTGACCGGACACGAGCCCCGCGCCCTCCTCGCTCCTAGGCCTCGGCCCAGCGCGATCATCCGACCGACCAACCTGGTCTCCGCTGTGATGATGAGGCTCGGGGACTGAGCCGCGCGCGAGCTAACTTAGCGCCTCGAGACTCGCGTCCCGCCGGTCATCATCTGCTGCATCTCGGGCTCGAAGAAGTGGTACGGGTGCACGGTCTCGGGCCGGGTGGCCTGGTCCAGCTTCCTCCGGAGCGCCTCGGGCAGCTCGAACGAGAGCGCGGCGAGGTTGTCGTCGAGCTGCGACGGCTTGGTCGCGCCGATGATCGTCGACGCGACACCCGGACGGCGCGCGACCCAGTTGAGCGCCACCTGCGCCGGTGACCGCCTCACCTCGGAGGCGACGGCGATCAGCACGTCGACGATCTGCCAGTTCCGCTCGGTGAAGAGCTTCAGGAAGCCGGGGTTCTTGGACTGCTGCAGCGCCGCGAGCCTGCCCTGCCCCTCGAGCGACCGGTCGCGCCGGTACTTCCCGCTCAGCATCCCGCTCGCCAGCGGGCTCCAGGGGCAGATGCCCACGCCGAGGGCGAGGGCGGCGGGTACGTGCTCGCGCTCGATGTTGCGCTCCACCAGCGAATACTCGAGCTGCAGCGCGCAGATGGGCTCCCAGCCGCGGAACTCGGCGATGGTCTGGGCCCGCGCCAGGTACCAGGCCGGCACGTCCGAGAAGCCCACCGCGCGGATCTTCCCGGCGCGCACCAGCGCGTCGAGGGTGGACAGCACCTCCTCCATCGGGGTGAGCCCGTCCCAGGCATGCATCCAGTAGAGGTCGATGCAATCGGTCTGGAGCCGCCGGAGCGAGCCCTCGAGCGCGCGCTGGATGTTCTTCCGCCCGTTCCCCCCGGCGTTGGGGTTTCCCGGCTCGGCACCAAAGGTGAACTTCGTGGCCAGCACCACCCGGTCGCGGTTCCCACGGTCGCGGATGAACTTCCCGAGGAGCGTCTCGCTGGTCCCGCCGGTGTACCCGTCCGCGGTGTCGATGAAGTTGCCGCCCGCGTCGAGGTAGCGATCGAAGATCTCCCGGGCCGCCGGCTCGGGGGAACCCCAGCCCCACTCGGTGCCGAAGGTCATCGTTCCGAGACAGAGCCGGGAGACGCGCAGGCCACTGCGGCCGAGGAGCAGGTAGTCATCGAGGCGGGGCGCGGCGTCGGGCATGGGAGACCTCCGGCAAGAGCGTGCTCCCCGCATAACGCGGAGCCGGGCCGCCCGAGCGTCACTTCTTCGGCTTGCTGGTGGCCTCGTCCTCGAGCAGCCGGAACTCGACCCGGCGGTTCTTCGCCCGGCCGAGCGCGGTGGCGTTGTCGGCGATCGGCCGCTCGAAGCCGTAGCCGGCGCTGAGCAGGCGCTGCCGGGCGATGCCGTGCTGGACCAGGTAGTCGACCACCGAGGCCGCCCTGCGACGGGAGAGGTCCAGGTTGTAAGGAGCCGTGCCGCGGTTGTCGGTGTGGCCCTCGACGCGCACGTGCTTGAGCTGCGGGTTCTTGGCGAGCACGCCCACCACCTCGTCCAGCAGCGGGAACGACTCGGGCTTGATGATTGCCTTGTCGGTGTCGAAGTGGACGCTCCCGTTCAGGCGAACGCGGTCCGACTCCAGCGTGACCAGCGGACCGGTGACCGGGCAGCCGTCGTTCTCCGCCGGTCCCGGCTCGTCCGGGCACTTGTCCTCGGGATCGGGGATGCCGTCCATGTCCCGGTCGGGGCAGCCGTCGAGTTCGCGGGTGCCCGGCTCGTGCGGGCAGCGGTCGTCGACATTGGGGATGCCGTCCTTGTCCCAGTCGAGGTCGGGGCAGCCGTCGGGACCGTCGCCGGGCTCGTCGGGGCAGCGGTCGAGGTCGTCCGGCACGCCGTCGTGGTCGCGGTCCTTGATCGGCGCCGGCGGCGGCTCGGGCTCGAACTCGTAGCGGACGGAGGCGAGCATCCGGAAGGCCTCGCGACCGTACCCGGCGGTGGTGGAGAAGCCGCGCCCCATCGCGACCTCTCCGCCCCAGTGCTTGCCGAACAGCGCGCGCGCGCCCACCAGGAACTCCCATGGTGTCGTCGCCGAGGCGCTGGTCGTCCCGAAGTTGGTAGCGAACGGCTGCGAGAGCGGGGTGGAGAAGGTGGTCTCGGCGATGAGCTCGGGTCGGCGAAAGACGTTGCCGGTGGGCAGGGTCCAGATGACGGCGCCGCCGCCAGTGAGCTCGTTCTCGACGATGAGCTGGAGGTAGCGCGCGGTGCTCCGGTAACGGAGCCCCAGGTCGAGGAGGAGGCGCACCGGCCCGAACGCGTGCTCGAGGTTGGCCCGCGGCGCGAAGACGAAGCCCCGCCCGCCGAGGAAGCTCTCCGCGCTGCCGGTGGGGAAGCGCAGCTCGGGGACGATGGCGATGTCGATCGGCCACTTCCAGCTGGCCGGGGTGAAGAGCCGCGGGACGAGCCGGATGTCGCCCAGGCCTCCCGACACGCCGTTGGAGTACGGGGGGAAGTCCCCGGCGATGGCCTGGAAGTTGTCGCCCTGGGCGAAGGTGACCTGGAGGTCGCCGCCGAGCTCGAGGAACGGGAGCACGGTCCAGGCGCCGAGCAGGTGCCCGTCCACTCGCCAGGGGATGAAGTTGCCCTTCTTCTGGTCGCCGTCCCGGTAGGCGAGGATCTGCACGTTCCAGTCGAACAGCAGCTCGCCATGCCAGCTGCCGGTGGGGGCCGCGCGCGCACCCTCGACGACGAAGGCGGACGAGGACAGCGGCGTGGCCTTCTGGGGGACGGCGTCGAACCCTCGGACGTTCGGGTCGGGAAGCTGGGCAGCCGCGGGCACCGCGACGAGCACCGCGACGAGTCCGGCCGTGAGCGCGGCGCCCCTCATTCAGGTCAAGGGTTATCGCACCCCGGGGCATTTCCGGAGAAAACGGCCACTTGCGAGGTGGGCATGGCACCCACCTCGGTTGACCGCGGCGGGCGGCCGGTTAGTGTAGATGAAGTTGAAGGGGGCGCCCTGGTTTCGACGGGGGCACAGAAGCCCTTGGACGCGTGCCGAGTGGGCCTGACACTCGTAAATCACGAAGGCAACGACACAAAAGCCAACGACAACGTTGAGCTCGCGCTGGCTGCTTAAACAGTCCTAGTGCGCGGTCACCCGGGTCTCGGCCCGTGGGCTCGGGATTGACCGTCAGAATGCGGGCTGGCCGTCCGGGAGAGCCCGGGCCCCTGGACGGCGAGACTGTTCCGGGATGGGGTGGCTGGAAGGGCGTCCGTGCCCGTCCTCCGCCCGACTTCAAATCGCGGACTACGCACGTAGGGTCTCAGGGCGGAAGGCTTCCGGACGCGGGTTCGATTCCCGCCGCCTCCATGGCTGTTTTTCGGGTGAAGCCCTCGAAACTCCTCGAGGTCCTGCGCCCCCTGGCCAGGCAGAGGGTGCGGAACGTCCGGCGGGTGTCGTGGAAGCGGCGTCGGCGCACGCCGAGCCGTTCCGAGTCCTCGTGGAAGCGCTTGAGGGCCTGGCTCGTCGTGCGGTGCTTGGCTTCGCGCGACGGGATGAGGAGGTCCGCCTCGGTGGGCTCTCGGTGAAAAAGGCCAGCGCGTAGAGGACGCGGCGGTCCTCTGGAATGCGGGTGTCCTCCAGGAAGGCCCGCACCTCGTGGGGCTCGAAGAACGCCGTCTTGCGCCAGAGCGGATCCTTGTCGCGCTTCTTGGGGAGGAGCCCCTCTTCCTGCGGAGGCGGGGGTCGCGCCCGGAACGAGAGAACTCTTCGGCGAACGCGAACTCCCACGCCGAGGCCGGGACCCAGCGCTGACCGTGCGAGGTCGCCGGCGCCTCGGGCGAGATCGTCCAGTCCCGTGCTGGCGCGGCGCGTTCCCATGGGATCGTGACCGCCGCGCCCTTGGTGGAGAGCGTGGCGAGCGTTTCCCGGCTGGGGAACTCGAGCACCGGACGGGAGGGAGCGGGCGGCGACTCCGCCGGGGGAGCCGTCGCACAACCCATGGACACGGCATACGACACGGAAAGCAAAGCTGCCGCCGTCCGCGCGGCACGCGCCACTCGAGCCACTTCGATCTTCATCGCGCGCCCCGTCGTCCAACGGCACAAGCGTCGACTGCTCCCGGCAGATCGGTTCCCGCTGCCGGAGCGTCGGCCTGCTGCACCCCCCGTGCTGCCGTGTCTGGAGGCCGCGTCTCGCTCGGTCGAACCAGACGTCGCGTGCAGCCGGTGGCGCAGCTGCGCAGGTCACGTCATCACACAGGCGCGAGAAACGCACGCCAGCCGGCAACCGAGGCGAAGCCGGGAGCCGGTGTGATGGGGTTTCCGCTCTCCCTCGACATCCGAGGTTGCAGCGTCGCGGCCGCGCGGCGCTCCGGTCCCGGGCAGCCCGTCAGCGCTTCGCCTCGCGCATCGGTTTGAGCGCCGCGGCCCAGCGGTGCAGCTCGTCGAGCATGTCCGCCGCGGCCTTGTGCTGGGCGTCGGTGGGGGTGAACTTCCCGTCGGTGATCTGCTTGGAGACGAAGGAGATCGACACCTGCTCCACGATGGGCATCACCTTCACCGAGGTGAGGGGCACCTTCGCCATCTGCGTCGCCCTGAGCCCTCCGCTCACCCCGCCGTAGCTGACGAAGCTCGCCGCCTTGTAGTTCCACTCCGAATAGACGAAGTCGATGGCGTTGAGGAGGGTCGGAGGCAGCCCGAAGTTGTACTCCGGGGTGACGAAGGTGAAGGCGTCGGCGCCCTCCACGCTCTTGCTCCAGGCGTGTGTGTGCGCCTTCGTGTATTTGCGCAACCTGGGGTGCTCCGGCTCGTCGAGGAGCGGAAGGGCGAGGTCGTGGAGGTCCACGAAGGTCACCTCGAAGTTCCCGTGCTCCACCGCCCGGCGGTGGAACCACTCCCCCACCGCGAGGCCGACCCGCCCCGGTCGGGTGCTGACTACGACCACGTTGAGCTTGAGCATGTGGGGGCCTCCGCGCCGCAGCCAACATACGCAGCCGCAGCGCGGGAAGCGACGGTGTACCGGGACAGGCACGACGCGGGGCCCCAGGCGGGCGTTGGGGCGAAGACCCCGAAGTAGCGGGCGCGGGTGGCCCTGGGGGCGGGACGGGCGCGGGCCGCCCGTCGGAGGAAGGCCGCCGGAGTCAGGACGAGGTGCGTCTGTCCGGTGGCAGAGGCCCGCTTCATCCGGTGGGCGAGCCGTCCATCGGGCAAGGCCGACCGCCGCTCGAGCGACGGGGGCCCGCGGGTGCCGCCGTGAGGACTCACGGGTGCACGAGCAGGGTGTAGGGCCAGTCACCCAGCTCGGGGAAGAAGGGGTAGTTCAGATCGCCGTTGGTCCGCTGGAGACAGACGACGTGCCGGCCGCCAGTGCCGCTGTCGAATGGCTGGCTGGTACTCGGAATTCGGCTCGATCTCTGGCCCTGACCGGCCAGCGGTGAGACGCTCCAGCCCGTCGCCGAGCCCTTTCCCTAGACTGGGGCTTTCGTGGCGGAGGCCCGGCCGGAACGAGGTCTGCGTACTCGTCGCAGCCTGAAGCCTGCGGGCATGCGCGGGTGGTGGGCGAATCGCGCAGGACAGCATCAGTCGTCGTCACGCCTGGCCTCTGGAGAGGGCCTCCCTGCGAGCTCGAACGCGCGGTCAACGGCCTCAGCCGCTGTTTCGGTCCGCACGATCCCGCGCTCGGTCACGCCTCGCCGCGCGAGCTCCCACGTCTCGATCCCCACGACGGGCTTGCCCGTCTTCAGCGCGAAGGCAATCTCCGACAGAGTCCCGAACTCGCCGCCGATGGCGATGAGCACGTCGGCCGCACGAACGACCAACGCGTTTCACGCCTCGCCGAGTCCGGTCGGGATCGCCACGTCGACCCAGGCGTTCGCCTCGCGGCGGTCCATTCCGGGGAGCAGACCGACCGTCGTTCCGCCTTCCGACTTCGCCCCGCGGCACACGGCCTCCATCACCCCGCCGAGGCCGCCACAGACGACGAGCGCCCCACGCCGTGCGAGCAACCGCCCCACATCCTCGGCGAGACCCGAGGTCCCGGCGTCCGCCGTTCCTGCCCCGACGACCGCGACGTGGACCGACCCGTCCATGGCTGGATGATGCCTGAACGCGGAGCACCTGACCCCCGTCCTCCACCGATCGGCGCGCCCTTCGAGTCGGGAGCGCTACGCGGCGATGCCGGGACCGACCGGGCGCTCGATCTGCTCCGGCTGCAGCCGGCGCACGTACTCCTCCGCCGGACGCACGAACTCCGGATCGCCAGCGTGTAACCTGGCCGCTTCCTTGGGGCCGCGCGGCCGGAGCACCGCCTTGGGCCGGAACGGCCGGAAGGCGAACGCCTGCTGGACGACGATGTTCTGCGGCCACTCCACATCCAGGCCGTAGCTCTCTGGCTTCCGATCAGGCAGGTAAGCCGTTCCCAGCAGCCAGTCCCAGAACGCGAACTTGGTGGCGAAGTTGATGTCGTGAACCTCGCGGGCGTGATGCCAGCGGTGCATGTACGGCCCGTTGATCAGGTACTTCAGCTTCCCCATGCCCCAGTCGATGTTGGAGTGGATCCACATCCCCCAGCAGGCGTCGATGACCGACTTGATGGCCGCCACCTCGGGGGACATGAACAGCACGATGGGCGCCAGCTCCGCCGTCCCGGTGATCATGTTCTCCAGCACGTGACCGCGCGAGCCGCCAACCCAGTCGACATCCGGTGTCGAGTGGTGGGCCTCGTGGAGGCGCCACAGGAACTTGTTCACGTGCATCGCCCGGTGGAACAGGTAGATGAACAGGTCGTGCGTGAACAGCGACACCAGGATCTGTGACCAGAGCGGCCATTCGCGGATTCCCCGCGTCTGGCTCCAGCCAGTGAGGTGATCGATCCCGGGGATGACGAACTTGGCCGCCAGGAAGCCCATGAGCACCGAGAACACGGTGCTGAACCAGAGCAGGTCCGTCCAGAACTCGCGGCGCAGGAACGGCTGCGGCTCGTACGGGAACCGCCGCTCGAGGGCGATCATTGCGAACGCCCAGAGGACGATGAGGGCCGTGGGGAGCAAACTCCCTGCAGTTATCAGCGTGAGACGCGCTGCCCGCCCCGCTCGCGTGGACGTCGACTTGACGCGGGGCTCGTTGCCGGTGAAAGGGATGTGGTCTCCCTTCGATGACCGTCCCGTTTCTCTTTCTCGCAGCGCTCGCCGGAACCGTGGCTCTGACGGCCTGGGTCCGCACTCCGGAGTACGACCGTCCGCGCATTTACCCGCGGGACCCCGAGCGCTGGGCGGGCATCACGGGCAAGCCCGCGTCGCTGCGGCATGGGGTGAGGACCTTGCTGTTCTGGGCCGTCGCGGGGTTCGGCCTGGGCATCGGCGGGGCGGTGGCGTGGGCCTTCGCTCCGCGTGAAATCGGTCTTGGCCTCGCGGTGGGGAGCGCCCTCGGCGCGGTGCTCGCCCTGCGGACCGCGAGGCGGATGCTTCGGTTCGGGCCCGGCGCGATGCGGATGATGCCCCGCCACCCGAAGACACCTGTCGGCCGGGTGCCGCGGGTGCTCTTCGTCTGCGGCTCGCCCAACCAGACCGGGCAGATGCAGCAGATCGCCCGCGCTCTGCCCGAGGTGGAGGCCTGGTTCACGCCCTATTACTCGGACTGGCCGCACCACGTGGCGCTGGTCAAGCTGGGGTTGCTCGAGCAGTCAATCAACGGGCACAAGCGCCGAGGCATCTGCGCCGACGAGCTGAACGCCCACGGACTCCGCATCGACCTCGGCGCCGAGCACAACGACTACGACCTCTGGGTCTGTCCCAACGACGCGGCGCTTCCCTACGGGCTCGCCCGGACTCCGATGGTGCTCGTCCAGGAAGGCATCATGGAGCAGCCCAACTGGCGCACCTGGGTCTGGCGAAACACGCGGCTCATGCCCCGACCCCTTGCCACCACCGCGGTGTTCGGGCTCACCCAGCGATACGAGAGGTTCTGCGTGGCCAGCGAGGGGTACCGGAAGCAGTTCCTGGCTGAGGGGATCCCGCCCGGGAAGCTGGTGGTCACCGGCATCCCCAACTTCGACGACTTCGCCCGCTTCCGCGACAACGCCTTCCCCCACCGGGGCTACGTGCTGGTCTGCACCAGCGACGGACGGGAGACGATGATGGCGGTGGACCGGCCGTCCCTCTTGAAGCGTTCGGTGAAGATCGCCGCCGGCCGGCAGCTCATCTTCAAGCTCCACCCCAACGAGAACGTGGAGCGCGCCACGCGGGAGATTCGTGCCGTCGCACCGAAGGCGCTGGTCTTCACCGACGGGAACGCCGAGGAGATGGTGGCCAACTGCGAGGTGCTGATCACCGAGCACAGCTCGCTCACCTTCTGCGGCCTGGCGCTGGGCAAGGAGGTCCACACCAACCTGCCGCTGGAACAGGTCGAGGCGCTGCTGCCGGTACAGAACCGGCGCGCCGCCGCGGAGATCGCGGACGTGATACGCGGAGTTCTCCGCGCTCAGGGCCGGGCGCCGGAGGTCGGAACGGGCGCACGGCGGATCGCGTCCTGACGGAGAGAGAAAAGGCGATGGGCATCGAGGACTTCAAGAACGGCACCGGACAGCGGCTGTACGCGCGGGCGAAGCAGATCCTCCCCGGCGGCGCGCAGCTCCTCGGCAAGCGCGCCGAGATGTACCTGCCGGAGCTGTGGCCGGCGTACTACTCCCGCGCCTCGGGCTGCGAGGTGTGGGACCTGGACGGCCGCCGCTACCTGGACTTCACCATGGTGGGCATCGGCGCCTCGACCCTCGGCTACGCCGACCCGGACGTGGAGAAGGCGGTCATCGACGCGGTGAGGTCCGGCCCGATGTGCACCCTCAACCCGCCCGAGGACGTGTCACTGGCCGAGCTGCTGCTCGACCTGCACCCCTGGGCGGACATGGTGAGCTACGCCCGCACCGGCGGCGAGGTGATGGCCAAGGCGGTGCGCATCGCCCGCGCGGCGACCGGCCGGGACGAGGTCGCCTTCTGCGGCTACCACGGCTGGCACGACTGGTACCTCTCGGTGAACCTGGGCGGCGGGGACGGGCTGCAGGGCCACCTGCTCCCGGGGCTCGAGCCCAACGGCGTGCCGAGGGGGCTGGCCGGAACCACGCACCCCTTCGCCTACGGCGACCTGGACGCGCTCCGGAAGATCGTCGAGGCCAGGGGGAACAAGCTCGCCGCCATCGTGATGGAGCCGGTCCGTGGCGCGGGCCGCATCCCGGACTTCCTCGAGGGCGCGCGGGAGATCGCCACCAGGAACGGCTCGGTCCTCCTGTTCGACGAGATCACCTCCGGCTTCCGGATGAACACCGGCGGCGTGCACCTCGTGTACGGCATCGAGCCGGACATGGCGACCTACGCCAAGGCCCTCTCCAACGGCTTCGCGATGGCGGCGATCGTCGGCCGGCGGTCGGTGATGGAGGCGGTGCAGAAGACCTTCATCTCCAGCGCCTACTTCACCGAGCGGGTCGGCCCGGCGGCGGCGCTCGCCTCGACCACCAAGCACCGCCGCATCGACGCCGGCAAGACGCTCACCGAGATTGGCACCCGGGTGCAGGAGGGGTGGAAGAAGGCGGCCGAGCGCAGCGGCGTGCCGTTGACCGTCACCGGCATCCCGGCGCTGGCCAGCTTCGGCTTCCAGGACAAGGACGCGCCGGCCCTGATGACGCTCTTCATCCAGGAGATGCTGGGCCGCGGCTTGCTCGCCTCGGACCGCTTCTACCCGACGGTCAGGCACGAGGAGCAGCACGTCTCGGCGTACCTCGACGCGGTCGAGGCCGCGTTCGGTCGCATCGCCGATGCCCGGGCGAAGGGTGACGTGCGCTCGCGGCTGCTCGGGCCAGTGAAGCACACCGGCTTCGCGCGGCTCGCGTAGCCGGCCTCGGGCCTCAGGGCTTCGGGGGCGCCTTGCGCTCGTGCTCGGGGATCCGCGTGCGCGACGCGTCCACGGTCTTCAGCTCGCCCAGGTGGTGCCGGTACCAGTTCACCCCGGCGAACTTCTGGTTGAGCGCGAAGACCTCGGGGTGGGCGTCCAGGTAGTCGAGGATGGCCTGGAGCCCGAACGGCGGCTTCCCCTCCACGAACAGCGCGTCGTACACGCGGCGGATGAGCTCGTAGTCCTCGGCGTAGTCGATGGTCAGCCGGTGCGTCATCTGCAGGTCGCGGTCCCAGACCACGTTCTTGAGCTTGAACCGCTCGGGCCGCTCCCAGATGAACGGGGTGGTGTGCTCGCGCTCCATCGGGAGCTTCGCCTCGCGCCAGGCGGTCTCCAGCGTGTCGCGGCGCATGACCTCCACGTCGTAGCCGTCCGGCCAGGTGGCGGGGTGGAGGTTGGAGACGTAGTCGACCGATGGGTCCTCGAGGAACGCGCCGATGATCCGGTCGACCACCGCTGGATCGATGAGCGGACAGTCCGAGGGAATCTTCGAGACCGCGTCGCAGTCGGTGGTGCGCGCCGCGGCGATGTGGCGGTCGAGCAGGTCGGTGGGGTGGCCACGGACGCAGGCGACGCCGGCCTGCTTTGCGAGCTCGACCACCGGATCGTCCGAGGCGGCGGTGGTGGTCGCGACGATGATCTGCGACGGGGCGCGGGCCGCCTGTAGCCGCTCCAGCATGCGCACCAGCAGCGGCTTGCCGGCGAGCGGCATCAGCACCTTGCCCGGCAGCCGGGTGGAGCCCGTTCGCGCCTGGACGACGACCAGAACCTTCAACTCGCAACCTCCGTCAGCGGAAGAACCGCGTCTTCTAGCGCAACGGACCCGCGCGCGCCGCGAAACGGATTCGACGGGGGAACAAGCCGGACTGCGGCCGACGCATGGGGGCCCTTCGCTCGACGCCGGGACCCCGAGGGGGGGCTCTGGAGATGGGACCTAGAGCACGCCCCAGCCGCCGGGGTCCTCGTAGGTGATGCGGATCTCGGGCTCGGGCGGCGGGCGGGGGACCTCACGACGGAGGTTCGGTACCGCGGTCTGTGACACCGTCGGCGGACGCGGGGGGCGGGGCTCCGGTGGCGCACTGCTCGCGGCGAAGCCACGGATCGCGGCCCGGGCCGGGCTGTCGTCCTTCGCGGGGTGAGCACCGTTCGTCCCGTTCCGGGGCAGGGCCACCGGGATCTCCCGGGAGCGCAGCGCGCGCGTCCGCACGGTGGGGAGATTCGTGTCGTCGAAGCGCCGGTCCGGGGCGGGCAGGGGGACGGACTCCATCACCGGCTTCGCGACCCCGCTCGGCGCGCGGAACGACGGACCCAGGAGCGCGCGGTCGGACTTTCGGCGATCGGCGCCGGTGCGGCGCTCGAAGGCTCGATGCATCGGGTTCTCGGGCAGCGGCTCCACCATCCGCTTCGCGTGGCCCAGGACCTCGTCCACGTGCGCCATCAGCGGCTCCACCGCGGAGCCATACAGCTTCCGGATGGCCTTCCCCATTGCCTCCAGCCGGCTGGCGTCCTCGCCGATCATCGGCGCGACCAGCGCCTGCGCCTTGGCGAACACCGCCCGGAAGCGCTCCAGCTCGTCGTAGAAGTCCTGAAGCCTGGCCCTGTCGAGGTCGTCCACCGACTGCTCCTCCCGTACATCGCCCACCAGCAGACTACCGGTCTGTAGCGACACCCCCAATTTTTCGGCTGCAGTTTTCGGTGGTTGGAACGCGACTAGCGGGCGAACACGGATTTCCCCGCCACCCAGGTCTGCCGGACCCGCGTCAGGGCCTGGACGTCTACTTCGGGGTTCCCCTCCACGAGGACCACGTCCGCTGGGGCACCCACCACGAGCCGCCCGCGCTTGGGGTCCTTCATTCGCCTCGCGGGGGCCGAGGTCAGGGACACCAGGATGGCCCGCCAGTTCATCCCCGCGGCCGCCATCCGGCCCACTTCCTCGTCCGCGTCCTTCTCCGCGATGTAGCCCACGTCCGTGCCGAACAGGACCTCACCGCCGGCCTCCGCGAATGCCCGGAGCTGCGCCACCCCGGCCGACATGAAGCGGTCACGGACCTCGGCAGGCAGCCCGGCCCGCTCCATCTCCACGCGCCAGAGGCTCAGCGTCGGAGCCAGCCCCATGTGGCGCGCGAGCAGCCGCTGCACCAACTCGGGACTCCACGGTCCGGCTCCCGGAGCAGTGTGTGCCAGCACATCCACTCCCCCCTCCACCG
>Ga0335070_10000662_pt1 | contig 38862 bp, 33 predicted proteins | sample Lox_Sample_13_FD_206722 | JGI IMG/M metagenome (GOLD analysis project Ga0335070, IMG submission 206722) | Soil microbial communities from Loxahatchee National Wildlife Refuge, Florida, United States - Lox_Sample_1.3 | ecosystem: Environmental > Terrestrial > Soil > Wetlands | place: USA... | reverse complement strand
ATCGGTGGCCGTTGCGCCGAACGCGTCACTCTATACTCGACGCCATTCGGGTTTGCGCTTGCCTGCGCCATCGCATTCTGGGTCGATCAAACAGGCAAGCCGATCGTCTATGCGATCGGCGGACTGCGCCCGCCGCTTGGCATCGACTTGCGCGCCGACGGCATTTCGGCGGTCATGCTGATCGCAACCGCCATGATCGTAACGGCCGCCGCATTCTACGCCCGCGCGAAATTCGCCACACCCGATGGCGTCCGCGAAAGCCGAAGCGCGTTGACTTTCTGGATCATGCTGCAGGCGATCTGGGCTGCCCTGACCATCATTTTCGTCGGCGGTGATCTGTTTAACCTCTACGTTGCGCTAGAACTGCTCACCTTCGCCGCAGTGCCTCTCGTTTGTATCGATGGCCGAGCGGAGACGCTCGCCGCCGCCTTGCGCTATCTGATGTTCGCGCTGTTCGGATCGATTTCCTATCTGCTCGGCGTTGCCTTGTTCTACGGTGCCTACGGGACCCTCGACATTTCGCTTCTAGCGCAGAGGGTTCAGGCTACGCCCGTGGTTTGGACGGCGGCCGCCCTGATGACCGCCGGCCTGCTTGCCAAGACAGCTCTTTTTCCGCTGCACCTCTGGCTGCCGCCCGCTCACGCCAACGCGCCGGCGGCCGCGAGCGCCGTGCTTTCCGGCCTGGTTGTCAAAGGCTCATTCTTTCTTGTGCTGCGGCTGTGGTTTTACGTTCTTCCCGCCCTTCCGACGGACAAGGTGGCGGCAGTTCTCGGCGGTCTTGGCTCGGCGGCAATCATCATGGGCAGCATCATGGCGCTGCGTCAGGCCCGGCTGAAATTGCTGATCGCATATTCGACTGTCGCCCAGATCGGCTACCTTTTTCTCGTGTTTCCGCTCGCGGCTGGCGCGCACGGCTGGAGTGCGATCGGCTGGAGCGCTGGCCTAATGCAGGTCCTCGCCCACGCTTTCGCCAAGGCGGCGATGTTCTTCTCGGCGGGCGTGCTGGCCGAAGCGCTTGGCCATGATCAAATCGCAAGGCTTGGCGGCGCGGCGCGCGTGCTGCCTTTGACCTTCCTAACAATCGCTCTCGGAGGATTGTCGCTCATGGGCCTGCCGCCGAGCGGCGGCTTCAACGCCAAATGGTTGATGCTCCAGGCGTCTATCGCATCAGGTCAATGGTTCTGGACGCTTCCTGCCCTCGGCGGCGGCCTGCTTGCGGCCGGCTATATCTACCGCATTCTTGCGCCGGCCTTATCCGACGGGCAAATCTCGCTGGAAGCACAGCCGAGGCGCAGCCAGGAGGCAATCGCGCTTGCCTTGACAATAATTGCCCTAGCGCTCGGCGGCGCGCCGCAGGCTTTCTTTGACTTTCTTGAAATTGGCCGTCCGATTGCGGGGCTGCCATGATCGACCTTTCCCGCACCCTGCTTGTTGCGAGCCTGGCCGCGCCGTTGGCTTTCCTGTGCGCTTGTTTCGTCAGGCGCTGGCGGCGGCATGCCCTGGCCCTGCAATGGCTTGCCCCGATACCCAGTCTCGCGGCGGGTCTCATCGGGTTGAATAGCGCGCCGATGACCTACGACTTGCCTGTCCTGGGCTTCACCCTTCGCCTCGATCCATCCGGTGCATTGCTTCTCGCTGTCGCGGCGCTGCTTTGGATGGTCGTCAGCGCCGCCCTTTGGCACGATCGCGATCCCGACAACCGCTTTGGCGTTTCCTGGCTTCTCACCATGACCGGCAACATCGGTGTTTTCATCGCCGGCGATCTCGTTTCCTTTTATCTGGTCTATGCGCTCGTCAGCATTCCGGCCTATGGCCTGTTCGCCTTTTCGGACGATACCGAGCGCAAACGCGCCGGTGCGGTGTATATGGCTTTCACGATTCTCGGAGAAGCGCTGCTGCTGCTGGCATTTGCGATGCTCGTGGCCGGCGAGCCGCATGGAAGCGTGCGGATTTCGGATGTGATGAATGCGCTGCCAGCCTCACCCTGGCGCGACGCGGCACTGGGGCTGATCATTGCCGGTTTCGGCATGAAGATCGGCATGATTCCATTCAATGGCTGGATGCCGCTGACCTATAATGCTGCGCCTATTCCGGCCGTTGCCGTGCTGAGCGGCGCGGGTGTCAAAGCCGGCGTGATCGGTTTGATCCGTTTCCTGCCGCTTGGTGTTCCGCTGGAGGGCTGGGGCGCCACTTTGGCGGCGATCGGCTTCCTTTCAGCCTTTTACGGCGTCGCCTTCGGCCTGACTCAGCGAAACCCTAAGGTTATTCTGGCCTATTCCAGCATCAGCCAGATGGGAGTCATCACGGCCGCGCTCGGCATGGCGCTTGTCAATGGACATGCCGACGCTTCCCTCAATGTCGCCTTTTATGCCGCAAACCATTTGCTGGTCAAAGCAACGCTGTTCCTTATGATTGGCGCGCTGGCCATGCGCAGTGAAAAACTTTCCAATGCGTCGCTCGTTCTGGTCACTGCACTTGCTCTGAGCCTTGCGGGACTGCCGTTGACCGGCGGCGCGTTGGCCAAACTTGCGGTGAAGGAGGAATTCGCCGGCGGGCTGGCGGCGACGCTCGCCACGCTTTCTTCAATCGGAACCGCGCTGTTGATGACGCATTTCCTGATTCGCCTCGCCCTGCCGCTGCCGGGCGCTGCCCAGGAGTGTCCGCGCAGCCTCAGCCGTTTCTGGGCGGTCTTTGCGCTCGGTGCGATCCTGTTGCCGTGGGTGTTTTATCCGTCGGTCGACGATGTCTCAAATGCGGTAGGATTCGGCAAGCTCATTGATGGGCTCTGGCCCGTGGCGCTCGGCGCGGGCCTCGCGCTCATGCTGCGGCGGCTCGATTGGTCCTTGCCCGAGGTGCCGGCGGGCGACAGCATCGTCATGGAGGAGCGCGCTTTCAACCGTCTCCTGAAGATTGGCCCGCCTCTCGAAATGCTCGACGCCCGTCTGCGGCAATGGCCGGCGGCGGGCGTCTCCTTGCTTTTGATTATTCTGGCTCTGCTGACGGCGGGCGTCTCAGGAAGCTAGCTGAGTGGATTTGACATTTTCTCCCGCCGCTAGCTGATGCTCAGGTTCCCTGACGCCGAAAAATATCACATAGATCGCCGGAAGAACAATGAGCGTGAGCAAGGTTGCCACGAAAAGGCCGCCCATGATCGCGAAGGCCATCGGGCCCCAGAACACAGTCGGTGCGATCGGAATGAAGCCCAGAACGGTCGAGATCGCAGTCAGCATGATTGGCCGGAAGCGAGAGACTGCACCCTCGACAACCGCATCCCACATTTCGCGCCCCTGCGCACGCTCTGCCTCGATCTGCTCGATCAGGATGATCGCATTACGCGCGATCATGCCCATCAACGCCAGAATTCCGAGAATTGCCACGAAACCGAGTGGCCGCCCGGAAATCAGCAAGGCCCCGACAACGCCGATCAGTCCCATCGGCACGAGGCTCAGCACCATCGCGAGCCGGCTGAAACTATGCAGCTGCGCCATCAGGAAAAGCAGCATCAGGAAGAGCATTGCCGGGACCATGGCAAAGACCGAGGCCTGCGAATTGGCGCTTTCCTCGACAGTGCCGCCCACGGCGATATGGTATCCCGCCGGCAGGCTTGCCCGCAGCTTTTCCACCTCCGGTGCCAGTGATGCCACCGCTGCCTCCGGAGTTGAGTTCGGGATGACATCGGCCTGGACGGTGAGGGTCGGCACCCGGTCGCGTCGCCAGATCAGCGGATATTCCTGGTCAAACTCAAAGCGCGCGATCTGGCTTAAGGGGACCGTACGACCGCTCGGTAACGGCACTTGCAAGGATTGCAATGTGTCAAGCGAGACGCGTTGCTCGTCCTGGGCTCTGGCGATGATGTCGACAAGATAGATGTCATCGCGCAATTGGGTGATCGGGGTGCCGGTCACGACCGAATTCAGGCTGGCCGAAAGCGAGTTCGAGTTCAGCCCAAGGAGGCGAGCCTGATCCTGATCGACCACAACTCGCACCTTCCGCGCTGGCTCCATCCAGTCGAAATTGACCCGCCGCAGATTGCCGTCGGAGCCGAGAATCTGGCCGAGCCGCAAGGCGATCGTCCGGACCTCTGTCAAATCCGGGCCGCTGACACGATATTGCACCGGCCATCCCACAGGCGGTCCAAGCTCCAGCGGAGAGACGCGCGAAACGGCGCCCGGGAATTCCTCGGCCAGCTTTTTCTCAAGTGTGACCTGCAGCCGCTTGCGCGCAGCGACATCGTTGGCGATGACCACGGCCTGCGAAAAAAAGTCGTTGTTGAGCTGCACGTTCAGCGGAAGATAGAAGCGGATCGCCCCGCGCCCGACGTAGGTGCTCCAGCTCGCGACGTCAGGATTGTCCTTGAGAATGGCGTCCAGCCGGGTCGCCGCCCTGTCGCTGGCGAAGATCGATGCATTTTGCGGCAGGGTGAGATCGACCAACAGCTCCGGACGATCCGAGGCCGGGAAGAATTGCCGGGGCACCAGCGGAAGGGCCAACAGCGACGCCACGAAACATGCCAGCGTGATTGCAATGGTCATCCAGCGACGGCGCATAGCCGTCAGGAGAAGTGCGCGGAACGCGCCCATAATGCGGCTCGGCTTCGGGCTTTTTTCCTGCTTGGGGACTCTGAGCAGCCAGACCCCGAGGAGTGGTGCGAACAGCACCGCGACGAACCAGGAGACGATCAGCGCAATCGATACGACGGCAAAGATCGAAAACGTATACTCGCCCGCCGACGAACGCGCGAAGCCGATCGGCACGAAGCCGGCGGCGGTAATGAACGAGCCGGTCAGCATCGGAAATGCCAGCGAATCATAGGCGAAAGTCGCCGCCTTCTCCTTGCTGTCGCCCGCCGCCATACGCGAGGTCATCACATCGACCGTCGTCATCGCGTCATCCACCAGTAGACCGAGGGCGATGATCAGCGCACCGAGCGAAATGCGCTGGAGGTCGATCCCGATGAATTCCATGATGGGAAAGATAATCGCTACCGTCAGCGGGATGGACAAGGCGACCACCGCGCCGGGCCGGAATCCGAGGCTGACGATGCTGACGGCCATGATGATGGCAATAGCCTGCCAGAGCGATTCCATGAATTCGCCGATGGCGTTTTTCACCACCGCGGGTTGGTCAGACACCAGGGTTACGTCGATGCCAATCGGCAGATCGGCGATGCCGGCATCGATCACTTTTTTTGCATTTTCGCCCAACGCCAGAATATCGCCGCCGTCGCGCATGGCGATAGCAAGACCGATCGCTGGCTTGCCATTGACCCGGAACATCGGCTGCGGCGGGTCGGACAGCGAGCGACGTACTTCGGCGATGTCTCGCAAGCGGATCAAGCGTCCGTTCGACAGGAAATTGACATCGAGAAGGTCATTCTCGGATTTGAAGGCACCGGTCACGCGGATCAGCAATGTCTCGTCGCCGGTCTGGATCGAACCTGCGGGGATCACGGCGTTTTGCGCCTGGAGTGCGGCGATCAACGCGGCGCGGTCGATCCCGAGGCCCGCAAGCTGGCGGGTCGAGAATTCGACGAAGATCTGTTCGTCCTGCGCGCCGAGAAGTTCGATCTTGGAGACGTCCGGCACCTGCAACAGCTTCGAGCGCATGTCCTCGACATAATCGCGCAGCCCACGATGGCTGAAGCCGTCAGCCGTGAATCCGTAGATAAGACCAAACGTATCGCCGAAATCATCGTTAAAGCCAGGACCAACCACGCCCTCGGGCAAGGTCCGGCGCATATCGGAAATATTCTTGCGAACTTGATACCAGATATCCGGCACTTGCTTCGCGCCGGTCGATCCCTTGAGGTTTACGAAAATCGTCGTCAGGCCCGGGCTGGTATAGGAGCGCAGGTAATCCAGGCCTTTTGTTTCTTGCAGCTTGCGCTCAAGCCGTTCCGTAACCTGGGTCAAGGTGTCGTCGAGCGTTGCACCGGGCCAGGCCGCCTGCACAATCATGGTGCGGAAGGTGAAGGCGGGGTCTTCGTCGCGTCCGAGACGGTAGTAGGACGACAAGCCCGCGATGACGATCGAGATCATCGCAAAAAGGATAAAGGATCTGTGTTTTAGCGCCCAGTCGGAAAGATTGGGGCCAATCATGATCTCACTCCCAGCGGCCTGACCTTTTGGCCCGGGTGCAGCGCCTGCACGCCCGCGGTGACGACGATCTCGCCGCCGTCGAGACCTCCCGAAAGCACCACTGTCCCTGGATCAAAACGCAAGACCTCGACCGGTTTGAGAGCGACGGTCAAATTGTCCGGATCGACCACCCAAACCGCCGAAGTCTTATCTTTGGACGTCAAGGCGCTCGCTGGAAGCGAAATTCCGTGACCGTGATCGACTTCCACCCGGCCCGATACGGTCGCACCAAGCCGCATGGCCGGCGGTGGATCATTGACCGTCACGCGGACCCTGAATGTGCGGGTGACAGGATCGGCCTGCGGATCGACCTGCCGCACCTGGCCTTTGGCGGTGACCGCAGGGTCGTCGGTCAGCGCGATGATCACATCGGCGTCTCCCCAGCCAGTGCGCAACAATTGAGCCGGAACATCGAAGACGGCGTCCCAGCCGGCTTCGCGCGCGACTATGAACACCGTCTGTCCGGCCTGCACCACCTCGCCGGATTCTGCCGCGCGGCGAGTGACCGTGCCGCTCAAGCCCGCCTTGAGCTCGGTATAGCTGACGCGGTCCTCGGCGATTTCGAGCTGGGCCTTGGCGTCATCCACCGCCGCCTGCGCCGTGCGCAGGGCCTGCTGGGCCTGGTCGAAATTGGCGCGGGTCGTCCAGCCTTGCTGCAGCAGGGTGTCTTGGCGATCGAAATGGTTGGAATCCTGCTCCAACCGGGCCTTGGCAGCAGACAGCGCGGCGCGAGCAGAGCGCAGCGAGTTCAACTCGTTCTGCGGATCGAGTTTGGCCACGACCTGGTCCGCTTTGACGCTGTCACCCGCATCCACCGACCGTTCGATAATCCGGCCACCGATACGGAAGGCGAGGGCGACTTCCTTTTCCGCCTGGATCTGTCCTGTCAGGACGATGGACTGGCTAAGGCCACCCTTTTCGACGACGACGGTACGGACCGGACGTGGAGGTGGTGCTTCCTTTGCAACCTCCTGCTTACAGCCACAGAGCATCAGCACGAGCGCCGGGGCGGCAACGAGCAGCAGGCGGGATGGGTGCTGGGGAAACAAGGATGAGCTGGATGAGGACAACATTCGAACCTCGGGTTGGCTGTACGGAAATGCCAGCAGGAGCTTTTAGAACGTACCCACAAGAAAGCCGAGCACGGTGACGATGAAAAGGGCGACCATCGTTTGGGGAATGCGGACGGTGAAAATGTCATTGCAGATCGCGCTATGGTTTGAGCCGCCCAGCATAAAGCAGCATCACGACCATACCATGTTACGGCCTGCCGCCCAGCAGGCCGATCAGATCATCTTGTCCCATTTCTTTAATACGCTTGACCGCCTGCTCGAAGAGGCCTGGCTCAGGATCGACGCCATTTCCTGGACGTTTGCGGGCCCCATGAACGCCGTCGTTCTGCTCAGCGGTCATGAAAGCGCCGTGAGAGCCTCCGCCCTGCAAGGCAAGATCAATCAGAGCCTTCTCACGCGCAGCTTCGAGTTAATTTGTATTGTCAGCCTGATCTCGATCTAGAACTACCACACGTCCTGTCAGTATCACTCAAGACCCGCATGTAAGTCTGGCCTGCTTAACCTGTTCGCAAGCGCGGGGCTTTCGTCAGTCGGAAACAGTGATATTGCCTGTTACACGAATGAGCACGCTGCTATTGCTGTGCCAACGCGTGCAGGATCCTCGCCCAGGAGCGAACGCCGTGTCGGAAACTCTTAAGTTCATATTTCTCATTCGGGCTGTGGATCCGGTCATCCTCGAGCGCAAAACCCGCCAGCACCACGTCCATACCGAGCTTCTGTTTCAATTCCGCCGTCACCGGGATTGATCCGCCGCCACCGATGAAAACGGCCGCTTGTCCCCACTCGGCAGTGAGCGCATCGCGCGTCTTCGCGAATGCATCGGCCTCGATCGGGAAACGGATCGCTTTACCGGAGCCATGCTCGGCGAATTCCACCTTGCAGTCGGCCGGTAACCGCTTCCGCACGAAGTCACGAAACGCGGCGCGGATCGCATGCGGGTCCTGATCGAAAACAAGGCGGAAGGATACCTTGGCCGACGCTGTAGAGGGGATGACGGTCTTGAAGCCGGCGCCCTGATAGCCTCCGCCCATCCCGTTGATCTCGCAGGTCGGGCGAGACCAGATCATTTCTAGGACCGAGCGCCCATTTTCGCCGGCAGGCACCGAGAGTCCGATCGCGCCGAGAAAGGCCGCCGGATCGAAATTCAATGTGTCCCATTGGGCACGCAATGCCTCGGGCAGTTCCGGAACGCCGTCATAGAATCCGGGGATGGTCACGCGGCCGTCCGGGTCATGCAGATCGGAAAGAATGCGTGCAAGCACGCGATTGGGGTTCGCTGCAGCGGATCCATAGAAGCCTGAATGCAGATCGCGGTCAGCCGCGTGAATCGTCAGTTCTTCCCCGCAGAGACCGCGCAACATGGTTTGGATAGCGGGCGTTCGCGCGTCCCACATATTAGTGTCGCAGATGAGGCCGATATCGGCACGCAGCTCGTCGGCATGTGTTTCCAAGAAAGGTGGAAGACTCGCGCCACCGGACTCTTCCTCACCTTCAAGCAGAATGGAGGTTGGGACGGGAAGTTTGCCTGTGACCGCCTTCCACGCCCGACAGGCCTCGATGAACGTCATGACCTGGCCCTTGTCATCGGAGGCGCCGCGCGCACGAATGGCTTGCGACCCGTCAGGACGTGTTTCGATGAACGGTTCAAAGGGATCATGATCCCAGAGTTCGACAGGATCGACCGGCTGCACATCGTAATGTCCATAGAACAGCACCGAACGGCCGGACGAGTGGCGATCGTGACCGACGACGATGGGAAGCCCCTGCGTCTCACGAGCGCTGGCCTCGAAGCCGATGCTGCGAAGATCCTTGACGTGCCAATCGGCGCATGCGCGACATTCCTTCGCGTAGGCCGGGTCGGTCGAAATCGAACGGATGCGCAACAGCGCAAATAGCCGTTCATAGGCGGCGTCCAGATTTGACTCAATGTTGGCGAGCACAGCTTCGAGATCAGACATGAAAGCCTCCAAAACAAAGATGTTTTTGGATATTCATTGTCCTTTGATATTACCAGCATATGACCGAGCGAAACAATACTCAAGCGGATCGCTTGCGGAGTTTGCCGACACAACATCAGCATCAGCGCAGCGCGGCAAACTTCGAGACACAGTGCATAGCGGTGGGATTCTGAGCCATTTCGCTCCCAGCACGGCCGAGTATCCTTTGATCGTTCTCCGTGCTTACAGATTTTGTGCCGACCAAACAAACGCTCGATACTTTGGTAATGCCTTCTTGAGCCAAGGTTGATGCGTCAGTATTTTGTTGTGGTTGGGTGTTCAATATGCTGACATTTGTGTGGGCGGTCAGGGTCTACTGACAGCAGCCATTTGAGGGGGGAGTGTACGAGCGGGCATGGAAGACCTTGTCAGCTATCAGTATGTATCAACCGGACATCTACCGGCGTCAGAAGATGTCGGCAGGCTCGTGGATGAGGCTTATCAGCGCTGCAAGTCCAACAAGGAAGGAAAGAATTCGCAGGTTTATCCGGCATTGGCCGCGGTAAACATAGACTTGTTTGGTGTTTGCGTTGTCGGAACCGATGGAGAAGTCCACGCTGCAGGCGACGCCGAATACGAATTTTCGATCATGAGCGTGTCGAAGCCGTTCGTCTTCGCCGCGGTTTGCCAGGTCGTCGGTCCGGAGCAGGCTCGCCAGAAACTTGGTGCGAACGCTACCGGTCTTCCATTTAATTCGCTGGCGGCGATCGAACGCAGCGGCGACGGCCGCACCAATCCGATGGTGAACGCCGGCGCGATCGCAACCACGAGCCTCGTTCCGGGCGCAACGGCTGACGCAAAGTGGGAATTTATCTACGCGGCGCTGTCCCAATTTGCCGGCAGGCCTCTCTCGCTCAACGAGGAGGTCTATGCGTCAGCGACGCAGACCAACTTCCGCAACCAGAGCATCGCGCGCCTGCTGCAGAGCTTTGATCGCATTTACTGTGATCCTGCGGAGGCAACCGACCTGTACACGCGTCAGTGTGCGCTGAACGTCAGCGCCAGGGATCTGGCGGTGATGGGAGCGACGCTGGCAGACGGCGGTGTGAATCCGCTGACCGGCAAGCGGGTCGTCGATCCCACCGTCTGTCATTACGCGTTGGCCGTGATGACCACGGCCGGACTTTACGAGACGTCCGGCGATTGGCTTTACGATATCGGGCTGCCGGGCAAAAGCGGGATCGGTGGCGGGATCGTGACCGTGTCTCCGGGCAAGGGTGGTCTTGGGACATTCGCGCCGCCGCTCGATTCCGCGGGCAACAGCGTCAAGGGGCAGCTTGTTGCGAAGTATCTGTCCCAGCGGCTAGGGATGGATCTGTTCGTGTCGAGCCCCAGGGTCTGACCGGAGCAAACCAACGTATTTTGGCAACGATAACCGGGACCATGAACCGGCCTGCTACCGAAGCAAGGGGTGGTTCAAAGGACGCTACGCACACGTGGGGTAAAAATTGAAATGACCTCTAGTCTCGGCATTGTTCTGGTCCTACTTGCTGCTGCGATCGTCATGTTTGCGATCAACAAGCCTCGTCTAGATGCCGTTGCTCTGATCATGCTCGTTGCGTTACCGTTCACGGGCGTGCTGACCATGAGCGAGGCGCTGGCCGGCTTCAGCGACCCGAACATCGTGCTGATCGCGGCCCTTTTTGTCATCGGCAATGGCCTTGTGCGCACCGGCGTCGCCCAGCGGCTCGGCGACTGGCTGATTGCCAAGGCTGGAAACAGCGAGATTCGCCTCATCGTGCTGCTGATGATGGTGGTTTGCGGCCTCGGGGCGACCATGAGTTCCACGGCGGTGACCGCGATCTTTATTCCGGTGGCGCTGCGCATCGCCAATGAGACCGGCATCAGTCCCGGCAGGCTCTTGATGCCGCTCAGCTTCGCGGCTCTCATCAGCGGGATGATGACGCTTGTGGCGACCGCTCCGAACCTGGTCGTGAACGGCGAACTTGAGCGCCATGGCGTGCAGGGCTTTCACTTCTTCGCCTTTACGCCGTTCGGCGTGCCGGTGCTCCTGCTCGGAATCGTCTATATGTGCTTCGCCCGCCGTTGGCTGCCGGCGTCAAGCGGTCCCAAAATGTCCGATCGCGCTAGCTTCTCGGACTGGATCGACGCTTACCGACTCGCGGACCGGGAGAGCCGGCTGCGGATCATGGACGGGTCACCGCTTGCGGGAAAGAACCTGGAGAACCTCAATCTGAGGAGCACTTCGGGCGCCAATATCGTCGCGATCGAACGCAGTGGAAAGCTGTACAGCGAAATTCTGAGGCCGACCGCCAGGACGGAACTGCAGTCCGGTGATATCTTGTTAATCGATCGCTCGGGATCGAGCACAGGGATCGACGCGCTTCGAAAGCAGTATATGCTGGAGGAATTGCCGCTTAGCGGCGCTTATTTCTCCGACCGGTCGCAGGAAATTGGCATGGTCGAGGTCCTCGTGACGCCGACCTCTGACCTCGTTGGAGAGACGCTTGTCGAGGCCGAGTTCCGTACCCGATTTGGGCTCACGGCCATCGGTCTGGGGCGGGGTGGCGGGGCACTCGCCGGCGACCTGCTGACGGAAAGGCTCCGCATAGGCGACATCCTGCTGCTGATCGGACCCTGGACGGAGATCGAAAGGCTTCGCGGCGACACCTCGAACATGGTCATCATCAGCCTGCCGGCGGAAATCGACGAAAGGCTTCCAGCCCCGGGCCGCGCATTGCAGGCCCTCTTCTCCTTGGCGGTTGTCGTCGGGCTCATGGTCGGCGGCATTGTTCCGAACGTGCAGGCAGCGCTGATCGGATGTCTTCTGATGGGTGTCTTTGGCTGTGTCGATTTTACGAGCGCCTACCGTTCGATCGACTGGAAAACGATCGTATTGATTGTTGGCATGTTACCATTCTCCATCGCGCTGGAGCGGACTGGCGGGGTCGATCTGGCTGCTGACGGACTGAGAGAACTGACCGCGGGCGCCGACACTCGCTTCATCCTCGCGGCGCTTTTCGTCATTACCGCGGCGATCGGAATGTTCATTTCCAACACCGCGACCGCGATTCTGATGGCGCCCGTCGCCCTCGCGGTGGCGCACGATCTCGACCTCTCGCCTTATCCGTTCGCCATGATCGTGGCACTGGCGGCGTCTACCGCCTTTATGACGCCGGTGTCCTCACCCGTAAACACGCTCGTCGTAGCGCCGGGCCGCTATACTTTCGGCGATTTCGTGCGTGTTGGCGTGCCATTTTCCATCATCGTCCTGATCGTTTGCGTCATCCTGGTGCCGTGGATGCTGCCGCCATGATCCGTTGGTCGCGCGCCACCTCTAGCAAAGGACAGAGCTATGACTGAAAGAAGCAAGGTCATGACCACAGCAACATCCAAGACGACGATGCAAAAAATTCTCGACGCTGTCGAGCGCGTCGGAAACGCCGTCCCGCACCCCATTGTGATATTCCTGATCCTCATCGCTGCCGTCTTGGTCCTCTCTCACTTTCTGTACATGCTGGGGGCGAGCGTCACCTACCAGGTCATCAATCCGGATACCCACAAGATCGAGACCGCGACCACCGCCGCGAACAGCCTGCTGACGGCGGATGGAATTCGCCACATCTACACCCGGCTGGTGCCGAATTTCCTGGGTTTCTCCGCGGTCGGCCTGCTGGTCGTCGCCATGATAGGCGTCGGCGTGGCCGAGGAGGCCGGCCTGGTGAATGCGCTGATCAGAAAGCTCGTGGCCGTCTCTCCGAGCTGGGCACTGGTTTACATCATTGCCTTCGTCGGCATTCTGTCGAGCATCGCTGCCGATGCCGGCTATGTGGTGTTGATCCCCTTGGCGGCCGCCGCTTTCCTCAGCGTCGGCCGCCATCCAATCGCCGGGCTGGCGGTGGGATTTGCGGCGGTCGCGGGCGCATTCAACGTGAATATGATCATCAAGCCACTCGATGCTGTGCTCACGGAAATAACCAACGATGCAATTCACATGGTCAATCCCACAATGTCGCTGGACTTGACGGCGAATTTCCTGTTTTCCTGCGTGTCCGTTCTAGTCCTGACGGTCGTCATCGCGCTCGTTAACAATAAGATCATTGAGCCCCGGCTTGGCGGGTACCACGCCGCGAACGCTACCGTCGCTCAGCCCGGCCAGGATGGCACGCAACTCTCCGGCGATGAGTCGCGGGGATTGCGATACGCTGGTCTTGCCTTGCTCGGGGTAGTGATCCTGTTCCTTCTGCTCACGATTCCGTCGGGAGCGCCGCTGCGAAATCCAACGACCGGCGTGCTGATCGGTAACTCCCCGTTCATGAACGGCCTCATCGGCGTCATCATGGTGCTGTTTCTTGCAACGGGCATCGCTTATGGCATCGGTGCGAAAACGATGATCGGCTCCTCAGCCGTGATCGCGGCCATGACCAAGGCGGTCAGTTCGTTGGGCGGCACCATCCTTTTGTTCGTCGTCATTAGCCAGTTCGTGGACTACTTCAATTACAGCAACATACCGACCCTCATGGCCCTGACGATGGCCGACGCGCTGAAGAGCGCCCATGTCGCCCCGCTATGGCTGCTGGTGGGTTTCATTGTTGTGGTCACGATCCTGAACTTCATCTTCACGCCCGCGATCGCCAAGTGGGCGATCTTCGCGCCGGTTTTCGTGCCCCTGTTCGTACAACTTGCCGTCGATCCGGCGGCCGTCCTGGCCGCCTATCGCATCGGCGACTCGCCGACTAACTCGCTGACCCCGCTCAATGCCTACTTTGCCCTGGTGGTCGGATTTGCACAGAACTACGACAAGAACGCAGGCGTCGGGACGGTCGTCGCGCTGATGTTGCCCTATGCGGTGATGATGGCCATCGTTTGGACGTTGCTGTTCGTTGTCTGGTACCTTCTGGGCCTTCCCTGGGGAATCTAGCGGGCCATCGGACGCAGTAAGACTATCGCATCCGCCGATCACACTCCTCTTCACCGTACGCGAGGAAAGCGGGCTGCACGGTGCCCGCGAGCTAAAGGCGACTGACCTCGGCGGGAACCATGTGCTTCAATGTTGACGGCAAACTAGCCGCCGAGTTGATCACCGGCGCAGTCGACCAGCAAAATTGGGAAGCCGAAATCCGCGGCAAGGCTTCGCATGCGGGCGAACGACGCGCCGGCTCTCGTGCATGGCAAGCGAGCAGCGGAATCGATCGGCCTGATACCAACGACCATTTTCTCTAACGGAGGACTGGATGCCAACTGGCTCGTTAAACACGGTCTACCGACCGTAACTATCGGCGCCGGACAGTATGAGATACACACCGTCAAGAGTATGTGGACGTGCCGGAATTTGCCAATGGCTGTAGTTTGGCATTGGCGCTAGCGACGCTGGAAGGCGGCTAGACGAGTTGAGCTTGGACGCTGGCCCGAGACATTTTTGGATCACTTAGGCTCGGAGGAGGCATCCGCGTCATCGACTTATAGAAGTATCTCGCGCGCAGTAGACGCATATCGAGTGATTCATCGAGGCTTGACGCTGGCCGCTGAGGGATGAGTCCGAGTGTTGAAGATTGCAGCAAAACCCACGGGGGAGCAGCTTGAGCAGCACCGCAACTACTTTTGCGATTCTCGCCGGCATCATCGTGCTTTTTGTCTCGGACCGTGTTCCAGTAGTACTCGTGGCAATCGGCACCGCCCTCGCACTGTACTTTACTGGCGTGCTCGATGTCGACCAGTCGCTCCGCGGTTTTGGCGACCCCGCCGTCATCTTTATCGCATCGCTGTTCGTGGTCAGCGCGGGCCTGGATGCTACCGGTGTGACGGCGTGGGCGGGACAAGGTCTGATTACCCGGGCTGGTCAGAGCCGCGCCCGGCTTCTGGTCCTTGCGATGTTACTCGTCGCGCTGCTCACCGCACTCATCAGCATCAACGGCGCGGTGGCGGCGCTCCTGCCAGTAGTCATCGTGATGGCAATCCGCGTCGGGCGTTCGCCCTCGCAATTACTCATGCCGCTCGTGTTTGCGGCACATTCCGGTTCGCTATTGGCGCTCACGGGCACGCCGGTGAACGTACTTGTGGCGGAGGCGGCCGCGGACGCCGGCCTGGTGCCTTTTGGATTCTTCTCGTTCGCCCTTGTCGGTGTCCCCCTGCTGTTGGGGACCACTATAATCGTGGTGCTGTTTGGGCAGCGCCTGCTGCCGGAACGCGGGGGGCGGACGATTCCGCCCGACCTCAGCAAACACGCCCGGACGCTAGTCGAGCAGTACAGGTTGGAAGATGGGATGTTCCAGCTGCGCGTGCGGTTGCGTTCGCCGTACGTCGGGTCGCCGCCGGCGGCCATCAACTTGGGGGAATATGCGAGTCTGACGCTGGTTGCCATCCTCGCAGGCGACGGCGGACCGCTGCGGAGGCCTGAGCTCGCCGAGGGCGACGTTCTCATCGTTAGGGGCGACGCAGCGACCGTCGGCACTCTGGCATCCGACAAGTTGCTGGCCATTCGCTCGGAGGACGCAGCTGACCACACCGAGGACGCGTTGTTCAACCGCTCCTCCGGCCTCGCCGAGGTGGTGATCCCCCCGCGTTCAGGCATGATCGGGCAGTCTGTGTTCCCGGGAATGGTCACGCCCAGCGGTGACCTTGTCATCCTGGCCGTGCAGCGCAGGGGCGAAGATTTGGGCCCCGACGAAACCGTCCTGGCCGCTGGCGACACCCTTTTGCTTCAGGGGACATGGAAGGCGCTCGATGAGCACCTCGACGATCCCAACGTGCTGGTCGTGGACTCGCCGGAACTCGTCCGTCGCCAGGCGGTTCCCATGGGAGCGGGGGCGAAGCAGGCGATCGTGGTGCTACTCGTCATGGTGTTCCTGCTCGCGACCGGCGCGGTACCGTCCGCCATCGCCGGATTGGTCGCTGCCTGCGCCATGGTGCTGCTGCGGGTGCTCACGGTCGAGCAGGCCTATCGCGCCGTGAACTGGACTACGGTGATTCTGGTGGGCGCCATGATACCGCTGTCGACCGCCATGGAGACCACTGGGGCGGCGAAACTGATGGCCGCGACGCTAGTTCACATGGTTGGTAACGCCAGCCCGTATGCCCTGCTTGCCGGAATGTTCATGTTGTCGGCCATCCTCGGCCAATTGATCAGCAATACCGCGACGGCGCTGATCATGATTCCGATCGCGATGGCCGCCGCGAGCGAGATCGGAGTATCGGCGCGACCCGTGCTGATGAGCGTGGCAGTGGCTTCGGCTGCCGCGTTCCTCACTCCCGTCGCAACCCCTGTCAATTTGATGGTGATGGGTCCTGGCGGCTATCGATTTGGGGATTACTGGAAGCTCGGGCTCCCTTTGCTGCTGCTTTTCTTCGTCGTGGCGACCTTTCTTGTCCCGGTGTTTTGGCCCTTTTGATTCACGGAGGAAGGGGTCGCTCCATCGCCGCCCTCAAATGGTACTGTCGGTGATTCAGCCCCCGGCGGGATCGGGCAGGAAGAAACTTCTGCATCAGAGAGTAACTACTTCGGTAAGAGCGCGGATGTTGAAAGGAATGAAACCCCATCACGCCTTCTCAGCAAAACAGACGACCGCTTAAGTTTGCCGCTTTGCGGGCACAGGTCTAAGGAGGTTCAGTGGAAGATTCCAAGATTGCAGATGCAATCCGCGACCGAGGCCCAACGGCCGACGAGCGCATGAGCGGTAACGCTTCGGAACCTGGGTCTGCCATTGTTTTATTGCGCAGCTTGGCCGATTTCCAGCCGCTCCAAGCAGCCGAGGCCAAGGTCGTGGCGGGTTTGGGGTCTGGAGACTTTAACAGAATCGGTAACGGCTTGTGCCCGGAGGATAAAGATCCTGCGCGAACCGTGCGCGCGGGACTTCTGCGCCTTCTCATCCTGGGCGGTGGCGGTGACCTTCGTTTGCACGAGAAGGGGGTGAGGATCAGCGGCGCCATGGTGACCGGCATACTTGACCTTGAGGGTTGCCGGATTCCGCGCGATATCGCTCTTACCGACTGCCGCTTCGACGCCTCTCCGGTGCTGCACTCGGCCATTATCGATAATCTGTTTCTCGACGGATCGGCCTTGCCAGGTCTGCAGGCCGACCGGCTAGAAGCGCGTGGCGGACTGTCGATCAACGGCGCCACCGTAACCGGGAATATCCGGCTTCGTGGGGTGCGCATCGGCGGCAATATCGAGGCAGATGGCGCGACAATAGCGGTGCCCGGCGGGATCGCTGTCGATGCCGAAGGGTTGGAAGCCCGAGGAGGCATCCTGTTGCGCGGCGCCAACGTGCAAGGAGGCATCAACCTCTCGGGAGGACGCATTGGTGGCGATGTCAACGGGGTCGGCGCCCGGATAGAGCGGCCCGGCGAAGTTGTCCTGAATGGTAATGGTATCGCGGCGCGTGGCGATCTCGCCTTGCGAGGGGCGACCATTGCCGGCGAAGTCCGCCTGTTGGGGGCTCATTTCGGCGGAGATATCGATTGCACTTCGGCGACAATTGCACAGCCCAAAAGCTATGCGCTGAGGCTGAATCGCGCCAGGATCGATGGCGCTTTCTTCCTGCGGCAGGGAGCGTCAATTCAGGGTACGCTCGACTTAACGGCAACGGAAATCGGCGCAATCTATGACGAAGAGGCATGCTGGCCGCAAAGGGGCGATTTATTGCTCAATCGTTGTCGGTACGGCGCATTCATCGGTGGACCGATCGATGCGACAAGCAGGCTTCGCTGGTTAGCCCGCCAGGTTTCCGAGCGGTGGGAAGAGGATTTCTGGCCTCAGCCTTATGAGCAACTCGCGACGGTGCTTCGAGAGATGGGGCACGACGAAGAGGCCCGCGCCGTTCTTATCGTCAAAGAACAGCTACAGCGACGCGCTCGGCGGTCGCGTGCGAGAAATCCCCTGTTGCGGACTGCGCTGGCGGTGAGTGACGGCCTGCTGGCTGTGACTGTTCGCTATGGGCGCCAGCCGCTGCTCGCTCTGTTTTGGCTGATCCTGTTCTGGGCTATCGGGGTTGTTGTATTCGATCTTGCCGAGCAGAATAGCGCGCTCAAGCCCAACAGTCCGGTTGTCCTGCGCTCCCTGGAATGGACGATGTGCGGCCTTGAACGAACGAAAAGTCGCTATATGCCCTCAAGCGGACAGATCATGTTCGGACGTGCATCGGCCGGACAGTCTCAGCTATCCTGTTTCCTCCACCAGCCCGAAGCTTCCAGCTATCCGGAATTTAATCCCTGGATGTTTTCGCTGGACGCACTTTTGCCGGTCATGGAGATTGGGCAGAAGCAATACTGGAGGCCAGACCCCTCGAAACCCCATGGGTCTCTCACGCTGAATTATTACTATTTCCTGTCAGTGATTGGTTGGGCCTTGAGCCTTCTGGCCGTCGCTGGTTTCTCGGGTCTCGTCAAATCAAAATAGGCTTTCACCGCCGCGGATCATGCGGGCGGAGGATATGACGGAATGATGTCCCAGTCGCGATAGGAGAACAAAATGTTGGGTTAGAAAGTTCGCGGTTGGTTGAAATGGACAGCGGGTATCCTGACAATTCGGGGCGCTGACTTTTTTCGCGGTACGGGTTTTCCGTACCGTGTCTCCCTCTCATTTCATGGGATTACATCAATAGCAACCCGCTGGTCTTTCAAGGAGCGGTAGCAATTTAGGTTATCTCGTATCAAAGCCGATTCTGAAGCTCTACAACGGCCGGAACTAAAATAAAATAGGGATGCAGAAAACGAACAAGCCTCCCTCATGCCATGGCCCTGAGGTCACAGCTGAATGCCCCGGTTTATGTTGGGCTTGTTCCTTCCGCCGGCTTCGTAGTATTTGCTTTCGCAAGCGCCTCTCGCAAGGACTGTTCTTTCGCATCATCGAGCGATGTCTTGAGCACTGTTCCTCCTGCGTCCTGAATTTCTCGCAGCACTTTGTCCGCAGTCATATGCTTGATGAGTACGAATAGAACTGCATTTCCTGGCTGAATATTCCCGGCGAGCTCCTTCATGAAAGCGTCGTTAATGCCGTAATCCGTAAGCGCTCCGCCCAAGGCTCCTGACGCGGCACCAACGGCCACCCCGAGCAGCGGATTCATAAAAAGGAGGCCTACCAGCAGTCCCCAAAAGCTACCGGCAGCGGCGCCGGTCGTTGTTGTATTCACCAATTGATTTAGTTTGATGTGGCCGCCATCAGTTTTGACTGCGATGACTGCGTCACCCAATGAGATCAGGTATTCTTTTTGCAAGTTCAGCAATCGCTGCCGAACATCTTCGGCCTTTTGCTCATTCGGATAGATAATCGCAACAAGATCAGACATGCAACACTCCGCAAATTAGTGGGGTAATAGGCTCTGCTCGGTAACTTCCAATCATCAGCGGCAATATCGAGGCGACACAACATGCGATCTCCCGCTTGATGTGCGGACCCAGCAACTGCCGTGACTCCAGTAATAGAAATTATTCCCGTGCCAATGACCATAATGGCCGTGCCAACGCGCCCGCCGGTGAGCTCCCATGGCGGCGCCGGTGACTGCACCGATAGCCGCGCCTCGGCGGCCGCCGATCGCGCCTCCAACGATTGCGCCGCCAACAGCGGTCTGCGCAAACGCATCTTCCAGTGTTATCGTCATGGCCAGGCCCAACAAGAATACGGATGTTGCTGTCCGGCCCAATATTGACATTACTTCCTCCAGTAGCCGTCGCTTTAACCGCATGCGAAGCGCAACTCTGTACGCTTTTTTGCGCGGATGAGTATGCTATCATGCGCGTTACGAGCATATGACCGAGCGAAATAATTCTCAAGTGGATCGCTTGCGAGACTCGTAAGCACAACAGCGGCGCAACGCGGCAGCCTTGAGACACGGCGCACAGCGGTGGGACTCTGAGCCATTTCGATCTCAAGCACGACGCAGTACTTTCCCATTTTTGTGCTGATCAAACGCTCGGCGCCCCGTTGCTCTGGACTGCGACGTAAATGATACACATCAGTTGAAACTTTGACTGAGCGGATTGAGCCGCCTTGTGTTCGTTCCGGCAAGATAGTGTTATTTGCTCAGATTGAAACTCGTGAGGTCTTTATCCCACCGGGAGCAATAGATGCTCAGAGCTTTTTGCGCCGCGATGTTTGTCGCGGTGCTAGCAAGCGAAGCCCATGCCCAGGCGCCGGCGGCGCAGGAGCAGAAACCTTCCATGGAGGAGCTGATGCGGCGGCTTGATGCCCTGCAGCGCCGCACAGCGGAAGGCGACAAGCTTATTAGCGCCTTGCAACACCGTGTCGAAGAACTCGAGTCCCGTGACAAGCATCCAAAATCCCAGGCAAAGACCGCATATCGTGAGCCGGCCGCGGAGCAAAAACCGCCGTATGCCGTGGTGACGTCGCCGGTGTTGACGACGAGTGCCGCTGTCCCACCAGGGGCGGTCGCGACGGCAGCCTCCCCTGTCCTGCGTGCGCCCGAACCGATGGGTAGCGAACAATTTGACGGCGAAGGCCAGGACGCCTTGCGTTCCGATCTGCCGGGCCTTTCATTGCGTATCCCCGGCAGTCAATCCGAGGTCCGGTTTTACGGCTTCGCCAACCTCAATCCCTATCGTGACCTTAACGGCCGCAATCAGACCGATGCGCCGACGGTGCAAACAATCCCGCTCACTGGCAGTCCCGCTGACCTTCAAGGAGGCGATTTTGGGGTGTCGGCGCGGTTTAGCCGCTTCGGCATCGATACGCGGACACCGACCAGCTGGGGCACGCTGGAAACCCGCTTGGAAGCCGACTTCGGAGGCGGCGCACCGACCTCAACCAATGCGGTGTTGCGGCTACGTCAGGCGTGGGCAGAACTCGGTACGGAACAGTTCCGTATGCTGATCGGACAGGCGAACAGCCTTTGGAACGAGGGCGTTTATGAAACCGTGAACTTCTCGACCAATCTCAACCAATCTTTTATCCGCCAGCCGCAGCTTCGCGCGATCGCGACGCTGGCACCGGGATTGACCGGCCAGGTCTCGCTGGAAATGCCGGATACGCAGTACACGTCCGTGGCTGGCGTCTTCACGCAGAACAGCACCCCGACTGGCTTTACGGGTCTTAGCCCCGCATTTACGCTATGGCCGGATTTGCTTGGGCGGCTGGAATATCGCAACGACGGCCTGGTGCTCGACATGCGTGGCCTGTTGCGCGAGCTCACGGTCCGAACCGAAGGCACGGTAGCAGCGCCGCCCTGGCTCACGCGCAATGCGGTTGGCTGGGGCGTGGCAGGGACTGGTCGTTTTCCAATGCGTTGGCTGTCGAATTGGTTCGGTCCGGATGAGCTGGCTGCAATGGCCTATTACGGTCAAGGTATCGGGCGTTATTTTGGCGCCAACACCTTCGGCCAGGACGCGCTGTCGAACATCGGCTTGCCAGGAACGGCCACGGATTCCAGCCTCAACCCGCTGCCGACCTACGGTGTGAGTGCGACCTACCGCCGCTTCTGGACGCCACAGTTGCGAAGCAACTTCGTCTATTCCTACGCATGGCAGGAATATCCAACTTATGCCCAGATGTTCATACCGGGTACGATCTCGGCGACGTCGCTGAACAACAACATGCAGCAGGGGATCGTCAACCTGATCTGGAGCCCGTTCGCCGAGTTGCGCGGCAACACCGTGGCGAACGGATGGCTCGATGTCGGCCTCGAATATGTCTACTCGCATCGGAACGTTTATGGCGGCACCATCGCAACGGTCCCGCCTGTTGTCGGTTTCGCCAACGCCAACCGCGTCGTCGGCTCGGTGACGGCCCGGTTTTGAAACCAGTCGGACCGGCAACCAGGGATTGCGATTTTTGATCCCGTCGGGCGCTACAAACTCGTGACAGCTGTCAGGACCAAAATAACGGAGTTGCGGACGTTCCCGAGCCTGCCATGTGTGGCAGGCTCCAAGCAGATTTTTTCTGGCCTTCATCAAACTTGCATCAATTCGGGTTTGGCTAAGTACTGCGTGGGGCCCTTTGACTGGGAAGGTCTGGCATGAGCGGCATCGTTATTGTCTTTGTTCTTATCTTTGTGGCGCTTGTGCTTTTTATGTGGGGGCGCGTGCCTCCGGTGATCGTGGCCATGGGAGTTTCGCTCGCGCTCTACTTCTCCGGCATCCTCCCGGTCGGACAGGCATTGGGCGGGTTTGGCGATCTCACCGTCGTGCTTATCGGATCTTTGTTCGTGGTGGCGGGCGGGCTGGAAGCGTCGGGGGTCACGACCTGGGCCGGTCAGTGGCTGATCAGGCAGGCCGGCGAAAGCCGCACGCGGCTCATGGTCCTGCTCATGCTAATGGCAGCTGTTTTCACCTGCACTATCAGCGTCAATGGCACCGTCGCGGCCTTGCTCCCATTGTGCGTCGTGCTCGCGGTCCGCCTTCATATTCCCACTTCGCAGTTACTCCTTCCCATGGTTTTTGCGACGCACGGCTCGACCATGTTGACGCTGATTGGCGCGCCGTTGAACGTGATCGCCTCAAGCGCGGCGGTGGACGCGGGGCAACGGCCGATTGGATTTTTCGAGTTTGCAGTCGCGGGAATACCGATGTTGCTGGGCAGCATGGTGATTATCCTGCTCACCGCGAAATGGCTGCTGCCGCATACCAACGGAGCCTCGTTGCCGCCTGACTTCAGCCAGCACGCCCGCACGCTGGTCGAGCAGTACAAGATCGACGATGGACTGCATCGGCTGCGCGTTCGATCGAGCTCCGCGCTTGTCGGCGCGCGGCGAGAGCTGCTCGATCTTGCGCCCTATACCGGTCTCTCGCTGGTGGCCATCCAGGAGGCCGGGAGCGGAAAGCTGCTGGCGCGCGAGACGCTTGCCGAGGGTGACCTGGTGATTGTCCGCGGCGATGCGCAGGTCGCCGGTGAGCTGGCGGCCGCGCAGCATCTTGCGTTCTGCTCCGAACAGAATCCGGGGTCCATCGCCGAGGCGCTGTTCAATCGCACCTCAGGCCTTGCGGAGATTGTCATCCCGCCTCGCTCGAAGCTCGTGGGGGAGACGGTCTTTGCCGGCATGACCGCGCGGGAGGGGGATCTGCTGGTGCTGGCGGTCCAGCGCGGCGGCGAGGATGTTGGCGCGGGGGTGCATCGCCTGGCCGTCGGCGACCATTTGCTGCTACAGGGCAGCTGGGGAGCACTCGACAGGCATCTGGCGGATCCCCAGATGCTGGTCGTGGATTCGCCAGACGTGGTCCGCCGGCAGGCCGTGCCGCTAGGCCTCGGCGCGATGGAGGCGCTTGGCATTCTCGCGCTGCTTGTGATCCTGCTTGCGACCGGCCTGCTGCCCAGTGCGGTGGCGGGACTGGTTTGCGCGATCCTGATGGTGCTCGCGGGTGTCGTCACCATCTCGCAGGCCTACAAGGGCATCGACTGGAACACCTGCTTCCTGATCGGCGGCATGATCCCGCTGAGCGCGGCCATGACCAAGACCGGCGCGGCGGATCTGATCGCCGATACGCTGATCCAGTTGCTCGGCAATGCGGGCCCGCGGGCGTTCATGGCCGGACTGTTCGTCGTTGCAGCGCTGACCGGCTGCGTGATCAGCAACACCGCGACGGCGCTGCTGTTCTTTCCGATCAGCATCGCCATGGCGCACGAACTCGGCGTGTCGCCAATGCCATTCATCGTCGCCATCGCGATCGCCTCGCACGCCGCGCTGCTCACGCCCATCGCCACGCCCGTCAATCTCATGGTGATGGGACCGGGCGGGTATAAATTCTCCGACTATCCGAAGTTCGGAATTCTGCTGACCCTCTGGTGGCTGATCGTCGCGTTGTTCATTGTCCCGCTCTACTGGCGCTTCTGATGGCGCCGCCCTCAATCTTCGTTGCGGCTTTTTTCGGTGCGGGACGCGAGGGTTTGCGAAACGGTCGCCTCAGTACAGCCTTTGCGGCTCTCCTTGGCGTTCGGCGCGATCTCGTGGCGCAGATCGGACGCGGTGCTCGTCAGGAGCTCCTCAAGCGTAAGATTGCGACGTCTTCTGCCCAATTTTGGCCTGGGGGTCATTGCGGTAAACGACGTGTCCTTACATCGGCACGTCCTCCTCTCGAGGATTTTTATATGGGCGGCCGCCATTGCGGGATCATGGATGCGCCATTAACAAACGGTGATCCGAATGGGACGGAACGTCGCAGGTTGCGTGCGGCGAGCCACGGTTTCGATGGCAATTGGATGAACGACAAAGGCCCGCGACATTCGGTCCGTGCGGCGCCGTGATTGGCGAAAACATATGGCGGCATTGGAGGCTCGATCACGATGATACGGAATCTCCGCAAGGTTTTGAGACCATCCAGCGAGGACAGTCTCGCGAAGGCATTCACGAGCGTCGGCTGGATCGGCTTTTGGATCCAGCTTGCGATCGGCGCCATCCCTGTCTTCTTCGCGATCTACGCCTTGATCTTGGGCCGCAACGCTGGGGCGGGCACGCGTGGCGGCTCTTTCCTGATTGAATGTCTCGCCATCGCCGGATTGATCGTGCTGGTGTTCACGACGGTGTGGTCCTACCGATATACGCGCCTCGGTGCGCAGATTGCCGATCCCATAAAGCGCCCGACGGAATTCGAGGTGCAGCGAGTGGCCTGGATAGGCGTTGCCGCAAGCGCGGTCGGAATCCTTTTTTCGATGCTCGTGATGTTGTTCGAGGTCATACAGCTTCTGCTCTATTTTCTCCGCGCTCCTCAGGCGGGCGTACCGGTGATTCAGACGGGGGCGGGCGGGCGTGAGAGTTGGGTATCCGCGGCCGACATGATGAATCTGCTGGCTTTGAATCTTACGCTATTCGGCGAGCTGGCCGTCTTGACGTTCAGCATTTGGCTGCTGTTCCGCAGCATGACCCCCTCGGTCGAATTTCCATTCGCCGGAAACGAGGAATAGGGGTTCACGGAGGCTACTTGCGAACGAACGGCAGAAAGCCGGCACTGGTATCAGAAAGATAAACGAGGGCATATGGAAACCTTCCTGCTTGTGCTTGCGGCGCTGTTTTCGGTGATCAATCCACCGGGAACGGCGCTGGTTTTCCTCAGCATGACGAAATACGCCTCGATCGCCACACGCAGATCGCTTGCGCGACGAGTGGCCATCAATTCGTTTTTCGTGATGACGGGATCGCTGTTGATCGGAGCGCTGGTGCTGCGGCTCTATGGCATTTCAGTGCCGGTGCTTCGGGTTGCCGGCGGAATCATCGTGGCTTCGTCCGGCTGGAAATTACTGAATGACGGGACGCGGACGGAGACCGGGGCGGCGGCCAAGGACCAGTGGGTGGACTATAGCGGCCAGGCCTTTTATCCCCTGACATTGCCGCTCACGACCGGACCCGGAACAATCGCAGTCATGATCAGCCTCGGGCTGTCCCGGACTGCCTATTCCGATGTCAGGGAAGATATAAGATTTTTTCTTGCCAGCCTGCTCGCGACCATAGTGATGGCGGGGGGGATCTATGTCAGTTTCGCCTACTCGGATCGGGTTGAACGTGCATTGGGCGGCAGTGGGACAGACATCGCCGCCAGGCTTTCCGCATTCATACTTTTTTGTCTCGGCATTCAGATCATCTGGACCGGGGCAAGCGATCTGCTGGCAAGCGTGCAAACGCACGGAATCCCCGCAAAATAGACTGGGGCGGACGTGGCGCGTCCTCTGCTCCGAGGTCGCGGGCCGGAGGTGATGATTTGGTGACATTGGGTGCGATTGAATGATGATCGTAGCGACCGAAGAGCGGATCGGTAAGTCATAAGGCGCACGCTGTGGTGGCCGGGATGTGCATTTCGCGCTGAAGCAGCCTTGAAATCATCCTACGAATTTGTCAACGTGACTGAAATGAAAGACCTCGCCGGAAGAGTTGTTCAAAGCCCGATTGCTGGTGCCCTTGTTGTGCTTGTGCTGATTGTCCCGGTCAGCGTCTACCTCGGGACGAGCACGGTGCGACGTGGCGTTCTGTACTATTTGGAAGTGTTCGCTCCCTCGGTTGTGCTTGGAGTTGCTGTCGGGCTCTGGGCCTGGAGCCGGAAATGGTTCTTTTACGCCCTTTTGATCGGCGTGGCCCTGACTGCCCTGACGCAATTCATCCTATACCTGCTTTTGCGATGACCCAGGATCGCACGATCAAGGTATTGCTTCTGTTTTGCGCGACAATTCTGACCTTCGGCGGTCTCCACCTTGCCCAACCGATTATTGCGCCGGTGACGTTCTCTCTGTTCGTCATCGCCATCGTATGGCCAGTCCAGCAGGCTCTTCAGGCCAGAATTCCAAAGCTTCTCGCGCTCCTGGTGACGATCCTCGGTGTGCTGCTTGTCATTTCGGTGCTTGTGTTCCTGCTGATCTGGGGTTTCAGCAGGGTGATCGATTGGTTCACCAGCAACGCCGGCCGGCTGCAAGCCCTTTATGCGCAGGCGACAGAATGGCTCGAAGGACACGGTATATCCGTCGAGGGCATGGTCAACACAAACTGGCTTCTTCCTGCCGTGAAAGGTCTCGGAGGAAGAGGCTACCGGTTGATCTCCTTTGTCGTCATTGCCTTCGCCTTCACCGTCCTTGGCCTACTCGAGGTCGACATCGTGCGCAAGAACATCAAACGCCTCAAGGATGCGGCGACCGGGCCGATGCTTTTGGTCGCCAGCGCCGAGATCGCGGCCAAGCTGCAGAAATACATGCTTGTCCGCAGCATCGTAAGCATCCTGACCGGCGTCGTCGTCTGGAGCTTTGCGTTGGTTGCCGGTATCGAACTGGCGACGGCCTGGGGCGTCATAGCGTTCGTGCTGAATTACATTCCCTTCATCGGCTCGCTGTTCGCAACAATCTTTCCGACGGTGTTTGCGCTCGTTCAATTCGAGTCCTGGCAACTTGCCGTCGCGGTCTTCGCATGTCTGAATTTGATTCAGTTTCTCATCGGAAGCTACTTTGAACCCCGTATGGCGGGCGCCGCCCTGTCCATTTCGCCTTTCGTTGTTTTGTTCGCGGTATTCTTCTGGAGCTTCATTTGGGGGATCGCCGGGGCCTTCATTGGTGTGCCGATCGTCATCGCGATGCTCACCATCTGTGACGAGCACGAGTCGACGCGATGGATCTCGCTGCTCATGTCGGGGCGCGAAGCCGAGCGAAGGTGAGTCTGTTTGCCTTGAACTGACCGTTGCCGGAGTGTGGCGACGACGACCGATCCGAGGGCAACAAGCAACCGGCTTCAGGAGATGAAGAAAAATATTCGAAATACATAAGGGTATTTCGGAAAAACAGGGTAACTTCCTGCCGATCTTTGCCGATCATGGGGCGGAAGGTCCTCTTGGAGTGCTGGGGGTCTTCGATGCCGGGCGGTATTAAAGTGTAGTAACTGACTAAAATAGTGCTATGCTTGGTTGGAAAAAGGAGCTTCCTTGTCGCACGCGTTGATTCCATTGGTTTTCGAAACGCAGCGCATCCGTTCGCGCGACCAGTTCCGGGCTTGGCAAGAATGGTTTTCGCCGGTCTTCGACATCTCGTCGATTGGTCCGGGAGAACAGAGTTTTTTTGCGAAAAATTCTATCTGGAACCTCGGGGATATTTCGATCAGCAAAGTAGTGGCGCCATCTGTCCACGTCCAGCGGGCAGAACGCAACCTCAAAAAGTCGCCTTGTGATCATTGGGCGCTCACCTTCTGCAAGCAAGGTGCAACCAGTGTTAAAACCCCCAGGGGCGAGTTCGAAGCGGCGGGAGGGGTGCCCTTCCTTTGGTCATTCGGCGAGCCATTCGAGAGCAAACGAACCCATGTCGACCGAATTCAAATTCTGATGTCGCGGAAAGCATTTCGAGATCTCGCGCCACTGCTCGACGCGGCGCGAGGGGTGTCGCTTGAAACGCCGTGGGGCGGGCTGCTTGGCGACTTTATGCTGGCCGTCGAGCGCTGGCTGCCATCCATGAAGGAATTAGATCTGGCGAGATTGGCCGCGGCAGTGCGCAACATGGTCGCGGTTTGCTTCGCTCCCTCCGCGGAGCGCGCGATTTTGGCGCGGCCGGAGATTGATTGCAGTCAATTGGAACGCATCCAGCGGATCATTGATGCGCATCTGAACTCACCGCAACTAAATCCAGCAACGCTGTGCAGAATGAGCAGGATTTCCAGGTCCCAGCTCTATCGCCTGTTCGAACGAACAGGCGGCGTTGCTCGCTACATCCAGCGTCAACGACTGATGCGCATCTGTGAGTTGTTGTCCGATCCGACGGATCAACGTCCAATTGCGGCCATCGCGGCGGCCTTCTGTTTCGAAGACGCATCGAGCTTCAGCCGGGCTTTCCGGCAGGAGTTCGACTGCAGCCCCGGCGACTTCCGATGGGCGGCAAGGGCCGGCATTGCGCTGATTGCTCCGCGGCGAACCACGGCGAAGGCGGAAATCGTTCGCTTCGCCGATCTTTTGAGGGAATCCACGGGACTGTGATCGAGGCAAACCGCCATCCCTGGCAAATGACGGTGCATTTTGAGACGCAGGGCATGGTGATGGGATTCTAAGCCCATGCAAGTCTTTGGTCCTTTAAGATAATACTGCCTTGCGATCGAGGGTGTGTGACCAGCTTCACTTGGAGCGACGTTGGCCCGCGGGCGTGTCGAGGCAAGACGCGATGGGAGGGTGCCCACTGCTGAGTCACGAAACGCGCAACCGCTGGAAAAATCTCCGGCGGATCGAAAAGGGACACGACCCATGTTGAACACCGATCAAAATGCAGCTGCACCAGGCGTCTCCGCAAGCGGCGCTGCGGCGATTGACGTCGGCCTTCGCGCCTTCATGCTCCGCGTCTACAACTACATGGCCGCGGGCGTCGGCCTGACCGGCGTTGCCGCGTTTTTGACCTACCAGTTCACCGGCCCCGAATTGCTCCAAAGTCCGCTGATGTGGGTGCTGATGCTGGCTCCGCTCGGACTGGTCTTCTTCATCAGTGCGCGGATCAACACGTTGTCGGTGGACACCGCGCGAGCCCTGTTTTTCCTCTATGCAGTCCTGGTCGGGATTTCATTGTCGACGATCTTCCACATCTACACGCAATCCTCGATCACGCGGGTGTTCTTCATCTCGGCAGCGGCCTTTGGCGCGCTCAGTCTGTGGGGTTACACGACCCAGCGAAACCTGTCGGGATTCGGAACCTTCCTGTTCATGGGCCTGATCGGTGTCATTATCGCCAGCCTGGTCAATCTGTTTCTGAGGTCGAGTGGGCTTGACTGGGTGATTTCCGTTATCGGCGTCGGTGTCTTTGCGGGCCTCACCGCCTACGATACCCAGCGGATCAAGGGGATGTACTACAGCGGCGATGAAGTCGCCTCGGCCGGCCGCAAGGCCGTGATGGGCGCGCTGTCGCTCTACCTCAACTTCATCAACCTGTTCATGATGATTCTGCGCCTGACGGGAGGCCGCCGCTAGCGTCGACGTATCGTCCAGCAACGATCGATTTTCCAGAATAAGCTGGCAAGCCGATTGCTGCGCGTCGTTGTCGCGACTAACCGCTGTTAGCAAGAGGCCTCATGCGCCAAAGCTAGATTGCGAACGACGGATCAAGAGAATAATGGGAAGGCCGCATGAGTAAATTCCTTAGAAAGAACAAAAAAATCTCGGCTGAATATTGGATGAGGCTCGCAGCTCTTTCGATGTTTAAATGGACGGCAACGTTCGGATCCCTCCTCGCTCAAACACCTCCCACATCGGATCCGACGCCGGTCCCAGAATCGGGGTCCATTTCAGCTGCCGCTGCTTGTGCTCGGGCGGGGCTGTCGTCCAACACGAGGTGACCACCAACCGCGAATGCAGTGCCTATTGCAGGAATCGCCGTCACAAACTCTCGCCTGGTTGTCATGGCTCCGCTCCTTTTGTCGGATGCCCTTAACAGAGCCCGAGATCAGGTTAGTTATGCAGACGGCGGCTCACACTGTTGATATGAGCCAACGCGGCTCTGCCAATGTCGGCTCTTGATGCTGTTGACGGCGCCTAAACGGGACAATTGGCCAAAGCTATCGAAGGCCGAACAAGAACGCCGCGAGCGTACCCCGGCCTTGTGCACCACTAAAGAGGGAGAGATACATGCGAACAGTATTTGCGATCGCCGTTGCAGGTTTGATTGTTGCGGCCATACCCGGCACTGCTCAATGCGCGCCTATCCCACCGCTTCCTGCGGCGGGGATCACGGCTCACCTCACAGATTTGACGGAAGTGGCGTGGCGTCGTTGTTGGCGTGACCGCTGGGGGCGCCTGCATTGTCGTCGCTGTTGGCGCGACCGTTGGGGCCGCGTGCACTGCCGCCGCTGGTGATTAGGGGAGGATCGCGATGTTCTTCTTTCAAGAAGGCTTCACCTATCGAAATTTTCTGATGGATGTTTTTTCGATATTCGCCTTTGTCGTGTGGTTCTGGCTGCTCGTTGTAATCTACGGCGACTTGTTCAGGCGTCACGATATCTCTGGTTGGGGTAAGGCAGCATGGGTGCTGGCGCTGGTTCTAACCTCCTACTTCGGAATCTTAGCCTACCTCATCACCCAAGGGAGAGGCATGGCCGAGCGTAATGCTCAGCAGGCCCAACAGGCACGCGATGAATTGCGACAGATCGTCGGCTTTAGCGTCGCAGACGAAATTACTAAACTAGATCAGCTAAAAAAGTCGGGATCAATAAACGACGCCGAGTACACACGTCTTCGCGCCAAGCTGGTCTAACGAGCAGCTTGCCGGATCGGTAAGACGCGGACTGAGGAAAGAGGACCTCCGGTTGCATTTTTACGCAACTATGCAGTCTTGCGATCAGGGCTCGGCTGGCATCACCGGACACCACGGAATCGTCATTCGCGACGATAGGGTGAGACGGATGCAAACGCGGCAGCTTCCTCCCGGCCGGCGGAGGAGCGGCGGGCTAACGAGGTGAGGATCGAAAAGAAATCAAATTGGGTTGGGCCTGCCATGAGCGAACAGCAGTTCTCGGAAAATCGAAACCAGTCCAATATCCCGAGTTATTCCGGCACAACGAATCTTTGGCGCCGGCATGTACCCTATCTGCTGATTTTGGCGTTGGCGCTCGCCGGCGTGGCGTATGCCAACGTGTCACAAAAGCCTCTTGCCGGTTATTGGGAATTGGTCGCCTTGATAACCGGAGGCGTGTGCATCTTTACCGAATGGGACAAGAACGAGGAGAGGCAGGCGCGCGTTCGGCTGATCTGGACCCAGGCCGTTCACTGGATTGCCGTCCTCGTTGCCATGAACATAATGTTGCTGGCCGGTGTTCAGCAGCTTCTGCCTGCGCCGGCCACCAGTCTGGTCCTTCTGATGCTGCTCGCGCTCGGCTCCTTTCTGGCCGGGCTCAACCTTGCATCGCTTGAACTGTGTTTTCTCGGGCTGGTTTTGGCTCTCGCCGTTCCGACGATCTCATGGGTAAAGCAATCCATGCTCTTCATCATTCTCGGCGCGGCCCTCGTGGTCGGTATTGGTATGACTTTCTGGTCGAGCAGGAAAGAAAGTTGACAACATCGCCACTCGACCACTCCAGCTACGAAGCTATGGTGTGATCGGTCGGCGGGTCTGTAAGAGTCTCAGGATTGCGAGGCTGGCGCCAGCCGCCGCGAGGTGCTTGAGCGTATGGCCGCTCACAATTGAGCCGAACGAAAAGATTTTCTCGTCAAGGAATTCCAGCAATTTGGCGAGCGCATACAGCGCCGCAGCGATCACCCAATAACGTGTGCCGGTATATTTGGGCGCAAACAGCCGGAGAATAAGGACCAAGGCGAGAAAAGGAAAGAACTGCGCCCAAGCATAAAGCCGCAAATCGTCGGTCCAACGCCATAGCAAAAGGCTGAAAATGCCGATGGCGAGCAGCGGCCGCAACAGCATAGCGCCCGCTTCTGCATCGACGCGCTCCTCGACGACGGCGGAAAGGATGGCGGCGAAGCAGATGGTCATGGGCAGCCGATCCCAAAACAAGGTGCCGTCGTTCGGATTTAGATGATAGTAGGAGGAGCCAAAACCGGTCAGAAATATTCCGGCAAAAAGCACAGTGATCGTCGTGTCGCGAGGAAATCGCAGCAACCCTATTGCGCCCACGGCGACAAATGGCAGATTTGAAATAACATTCCAGAAGTTCGGGATACCGAAGAATTCGCGCTGATCGGCGAACTGATGGTAGGCCTGATCCTGTAGCAGCGGCGGAAGCGGCAGCAATGCCACGAGCGAGGCAATCATCAATCCGTACAGAACCGGAACGGGACGGGTTCGGACGAAGCTTCCGACGGTCATTAATTGGCTTACTTTCTAAGATGCGGTTTCGAAACGAAGGCGCCGCACGAGATCTTCGTGGATACCGCCATACCGATCGATGCCAGGGACTCAAAAGCAATCTCGGATGGACGTGACCGGGCCCAGATCTAACCGAACGCTCTTAACAGGAGAAGTCTGGTCAGTATACCGTCCGTCGTGACATGGCACAGCCCCTGGCGCATGCCAGCGGCGACGCCAGCCTGCGTTCGCTGGTTCAATAGCAGGAGAAGCAATGAGTTCGTTCCGCAGATTCCCCTCCAGACTTTTAGGCTGGCTGATCGCGGTCGCCGGCTTTTTGTGCCTGGCCGTGCCTCTCGCTTGGTCCATCTTGGCCATCTACTATTCGAATTTGCCGTGGGCCGGCATGCGCATTGGGTTGGCGGCCGCCTTCGCGGCATTCGCAATCTGGGCGCTCTGGTTCTCCCGCCAACGTCGCATGTTCGTGTTGGCCGTCGTGCTCTTTTTCGGAGTGGTGGCTTGGTGGATCTCGATCCGTCCCTCGCACGATCGCAACTGGCGACCGGAAGTCGCCGTCATGCCGCGGGCCACGATCGCTGGCGATCACGTGCACCTGACCGGCGTCCGCAACTTCCAGTACCGCTCGCGGAATGACTTCACCGTGGCCTACGAAGAGCGCGATGTGCAGCTGTCACACCTGGTCGCGCTCGATTTCTACGTGTCCTACTTTACCGAGGGGCCGGTCGGACATACTTTCTTGAGCTTCATCTTCGACAACACGCCGCCGCTCAGTATTTCCATCGAGACCCGGCCCGAGGTCGGCGAGGGCTTCGCGCCCGTCGCCTCGCTCTTCAAGCAGTTTGAACTCATCTACGTGGTGGGTGACGAGCGCGACATCGTGGGCGTTCGCTCCAATCACCGGGGCGAACCGGTGTATCTCTATCGCCTCAATACCTCGGCCGACGATGCGCGCCGGCTGTTCCTGGTCTACCTAACGCGGATCAACGAACTTGCCGACCGTCCCGAGTTCTATCATTTGCTGACCAACAGCTGCACCATCAACATCGTGCGGTACGCGAACGCAACCGGTCGGGCCGGCGGGTTCGAACTGCGCCATCTGCTCAACGGTCTGGTCGATGGCTACCTCTATGACTCGGGCCGCATCGATACCACGTTGCCATTTGACGAACTCCGACGACGCTCCCTGATCAATGAGGCGGCGCGAGCGGCCGATGGCGCCTCCGATTTCTCGCAGAGAATACGGGCGTCGCTGCCGACGATGCCTCACCAAGGCATACGCTAATCCTCGCCGAGTGAGCACCACGCCGGCGATTATTTTGTTCATCGGAGTCTCTCCCGGTTCCCGCGCAAACAGGCAGTCTGGCGCAACTTGCAAAACTGTGTTCACAATCCCACCCAGTGCGACGCGCTCACGATGGTTGCGGTGCTGGCATCATCGCCGGCAGGAGCAGGGCGGACGAGATCACTGACCCGGTGTTTAGTCACGCCACAGGTGCTTGCACCAAGCCCTCCCTGCCGACTTCCGCCTGTCCGGCAAACAATGCTGCGCGCCGCGCGGAATAAGCGCGGGGATCGTGCGGTTTTACGTTGTGCAACGATTTTGGATCACAGGAGGAGTACTATGAAGTTAAATCTGTTCGCAGTCATCGCAGCGATGTCAATCACGCTTAGTTCGGCATTTGGCGCACCGCCGACCAAGCAAGCCACGAGCTCGAAAGGTGCCATACTGACCGATCAAAAAGGCATGACCCTCTACACCTTTGATAAGGATTCGCAGGGCAAGTCTGCCTGCAATGGCCCATGCGCGACTAATTGGCCCGTGCTAAAGGCTGAGGCGAGCGATAAGGCCGAGGGCGCCTACAGCATCATCACGCGCGATGACGGCTCGAAACAGTGGTCGTACAAAGGCAAGCCGCTCTACACGTTCGCCAAGGACCAGAAGCCCGGCGACGTCACCGGCGACGGCTTCCTCAACGGCGCCTGGCATATCGCGCAGCCCTGATGATGGCGGCGCAAAAGCGGTCTGCAGGATGGCAGATGTGTTTCGGCGTGGGCTAGGCCGGACTTTCACCGGCTGGATCGCTCCAGATTGCGGCTGGCGCACCTATTCGATCACCTCGTCGGCGCTGACAAGCAAACCTGGAGCGATCGACAGCTTTAATGCTTTCGCTGTCTTCATGTTGATTACGAAGTCGAAGCGGGTTGGCTGCTGAACAGGCAGATCGCTGGGCTTTGCGCCACGCAGGATCTTGTCCACGTAGGGCGCGGCCTGTTTGAACAGGCTGATGTTATTGACACCGTAGGACATGAGCCCCCCCTGTGCCGCATAGTAGCGATAGGGATAGGAGGTCGTAATTTGGTAACGGTCAGCGAATGCGACGATCTCTCGGCTATGATTAGCCAATGAAGCGTGAGGCGTGACAACGACTGCTCCGGGTGGCCCGGATCCCGCCAGGTTGGCGAAAGCAGCTTCAATATCCTGAAGATTATTAATCTCGCTTTTGACGATACCTATGCCCAACGAATTGGCCGCCTCCTCAAAGGAGTTGACGAAAAAGGCCCGATCAGGTTGCTCATTCTCAGGATACACGAGCATTGTGGCGCGCCCAATGCTCGGATTCATATCCTTCAGCAGCTGTAGCCATTTTCCTCCGAGAGACGGAATCGTATTCGTGACGCCAGTGATATTTCCATCAGGCCGTGCAAGGCTTGATACGAACCCACTGGAAACAGGATCAGCCACATGCAGAAAAACAATGGGAGTAGATTGAGCGATCGAGCGAATCGCGCAAACATCAGTGTCTCGACAAGCCGAGGCTCATCATAGCCGGACAACTCGCCACTTCTGTACGAATCTCGTTCAAAAGTCGAAGATCCAAGCAATTTTCCGAGACAAAGATCGAGGATTGCTATCGCCTGTTCCGGTACCTTGGCGGCATCGTAAACGTGGGCGCAGACATAACAGCTAACGAATGGGGACAACAATTTCCAGCAGGCATCCTCGTCTTCGAGTTCAAGAATCCGCGCAAGAAATCTAGACTGAACTTCCTGTAATGATAGCCATCCCGACACATTGCCGAGCAAGTCACCGAGCGCATGGGTCCATTCGGATATGCGTGTTGGGGTTTGGCGACGCCGGTCCGTTCTTGCCCACGGCGGCACATTTTTTTCGTTCGTCCATTTGAGGGCACTCGATAGAAAATTCAGCAGGAGATCCTTTGCCGGACTTTGGACAATTTGTTCCAAAGGCAGCAAAGGAAGAATCTTTGCTGCGTATTGAGAGTACCACTGAACGCGCGGCTAACCCCAGATCTCTTCCGAACCAGAGTCGGCGCCATCGTCCATTTGGTCGTCGTCTCCGCTACCACCCCTCGCCTTAGAGCATGATCGTCCAAGGCTGAATCGATTGGGGATTCCCAAATCAGGCGAGTTCTGATTCAAGATGCTGGCTGGGCTGGAGGCCGGCATCCCATGGGGCGAGCCTATTCGCTTGATTTGCGCGAGCGGGTCGTTGCTGCGGTGGCAGCTGGCGAAAGCTGCCGGTCAGTGGCGGCAACCTTCAAGGTCAGCGTTGCCAGCGTGGTGAAGTGGTCGCAGCGGTTTCGCGCGACCGGAAGCGCCGCGGCGCGGCCGATGGGCGGCAATCGTCCCTACGTGCTGTCGTCCGAACGGGAGTGGCTACTCAAGCGGCTGGCCGAGCAACCAGACATCACGTTGCGTGCGCTGCTTGCAGAGCTGGCAGAGCGCGGGATCAAAGTCAGCTATTACGCGGTATGGCACTTCTTCGAGCACGAAGGCATCAGCTTCAAAAAAAAGCCTGCACGCCAGCGAGCGGGATCGTCCCGACGTCGCACGGCGGCGGGCGCAATGGAAAAAGTATCAAGGGCGGCTTGATCCCTCCCGCCTGGTCTTCATCGACGAGACCTGGGCCAAGACCAACATGACGCGCACCCACGGCCGGGCGCGCCGGGGCGAACGGCTGGTCGCCAAGGCACCTCACGGCCGCTGGCGGACCTTGACCTTCCTCGCGGCGCTGCGCCACGACCGCATCAGCGCTCCCTGTGTGATTGATGGGCCAATCAACGGCGAAAGCTTCCTGGCCTATGTCGAGCAGGTGTTGGTGCCATCCCTCAGGCCCGGCGATATTGTCATCATCGACAATCTCGGCAGCCACAAGGGAAAGGCCGTGCGGCGCGCCATCCGCGCCGCCGGCGCAAAGCTGTTCTTCTTGCCGCCCTATAGCCCCGACCTGAATCCGATCGAGCAAGTCTTCGCCAAGCTGAAGACCTTGCTCCGAAAGGCTGCCGAGCGAACCGTGGAGGCGACCTGGAAGCGCATCGGCGCCTTGCTGGACTGCTTCACGTCGCAGGAATGCGCCAACTACCTCGCCAACGCCGGGTACGCTTCAAGATGATGCAATCACGCTCTAGTGTTCACGATTTCCCACGCCGGCGGCAGTGGCGGCAACTCGCACCAGTCTTCGCTTCCTTGGTAGAAGGTTGTCACGGTGTCCAAGGCCGCCTTGATCTCAGCGTCGGATTGCACCTGTTCAGAAGGCCCCCGGAATGTTCCTCGCGGACGGAGATGAATGTGACAGAGTGAGAGGGAAAGAACTACAGCAGACCAGGCTAGCTTGGAACGACTATTCCAGAGCGAACATGCTTCTCTAACTGCCGTCAGTGAAACCGCTTCTAAAGGATGAGCAGCAAGCTGTGAATGCTGATCGAAAAATGACCCCCATCGGCGTCATGGGACCCCTTCAGGTCGTTGATTTCATTGAATTGGGATGATGGGACCCCCATGCCGATCACGTTGAGACCCCATGCCGAAACACAACCACCGAAGCTTTCGGCATTTTCATTTCGACAGCGCCGAACTGAGCGCGTTCACGCGCAACGGTGCGACGCAGGTCGATGTCACTGGCGCGCTCGCAACGCAAGAACTGGGCGGCCTGATCAAGTGAGGATCGGCGAATGGGCGGTCGGTGACAAACTTCATGCTCGCTTCTCCGGTCGGGTCTGCGCCGAGGTCCAATCCGGCCGCACATCCGGGCCGCGCTTGCCACACACTGTGCAGACGAACCTATCCTCGATATCGGACAGCCGCAGGTCGTCGGGCCAGCGGTCGGCACATGCCTCGATCGTGACGCAATGGCTGCAGCGATGGTCCGAGCAGTAGATGAAGACATTGCGCACGCCAGCGGCGCGCATCTCGCCGAAGGTGATTTTTTGGGCTGCGTCATCCATTGGCGAGGTTAGCTACGACACGGCTGAGCAGTGCAATGTATTCTTCGCACAGTTCGACCACTTCCCGCTTCTTGCCGCAAAAACGGAAGTAATACGTCTCGGCATAGGTATACGCCTCGCCGAACATGCTTTGGCTGAAGGAAAAGTTATGCGGAGGTCTGTGGTAATAGGCACTCGGGTCAAAGCGAACCGGCACTTCCTTGGCCTCCCTGATCGTCTCGATACGGCCGTGATGGACAGATTGTTTGCGCGTGCTTCTGAACCATTGGTGCAGAGCCTTTTCGGGCTCCGTGAGGTCATTTTTCCAGTTTTGCTTCACCGTTCTCTCGATCAACTCCGAAATGCTACGTGCTGCCGTCAGGAAGGCGCTGAGGTTATACTGAAAGTTGTCTGGCGAGGGCCTCTCGGGACGCCCTTGCAGCCGGTTGTGTTGCCGAAGCTCAGAAAGAAATTTGCGCGCCTCTGCCAATTTGTCGTTAATGACATCAAAATCCGGTTTCTTCTTTGCTTTCATCGGGCAATCGCTCTTATGCAAATGTCTCTATGACGCGCTGCATCGCCGGATGCGTCCGGTTCTTCACCTTCACCCAGTGCCTCGACCGCCCAGCCTCGGCCGGTCCCGCCGCTTTGACACCAAGCCCTCAAGCCCCATGCGGTAGGCTGCTCGGAAAGGAGCAGAAGATCGATCAGGCGATCCAGACCACGACCGAACCAGACAAGCAGCGCCGACCTCGCATCGGATAAGCCATCCCGTCTGCCTATGTCGGCGATCTCGAACTCCAAGTCCAGTTTTCAATAATGCGGTGATGCGTCACCTCCGACGGCCCGAGTTAAAGATCGATTAAACAGTTCGGGTTAAAAGTAGCGAAGTATTCTTCTGTTTTTTCGATTTTCGAACTTATCATATTTGCCGAGCCGCACTCAGACCTCGATTTGTGCGGCTGGTTTGATGCGCAGAGCTTGGACCGGCGGTTAGACGTGGATCACACTAGCATAAAAATGATCTGTTCGCGTACCGTTCCGTTCATTGACGCGGACACGTTGGCAGTTCGTGAAGCAAGAGAAGCATTGTTTCGCGACCGGCAGGGCTTCGTGCTCTATTTGTCGAAGGAAGTCTCGTCGGCGCCCAAGGAGGAAAGAATTCTTCGAGTGGGAGTGCGTGAAGCGCTGCTCTGGTTGAATGAAGACCCACAGGATCAAGGATCGTTTTGGGGTTAACCGTATCCACTGCTGAAAGATTGCTAATTCGGCAGGTTC
>Ga0335070_10000661_pt1 | contig 38890 bp, 42 predicted proteins | sample Lox_Sample_13_FD_206722 | JGI IMG/M metagenome (GOLD analysis project Ga0335070, IMG submission 206722) | Soil microbial communities from Loxahatchee National Wildlife Refuge, Florida, United States - Lox_Sample_1.3 | ecosystem: Environmental > Terrestrial > Soil > Wetlands | place: USA... | reverse complement strand
GGTCAAACTTACGGCAAAGAGTTTCAGAGGGTTCTGTATCCGTTTCTCCCCTTTTTCATCATGAACCTCTGTCTCTTCATCCTTCCCGCTTCCCGACGCTTCCTTTGTCTTTGGTATCCCGTGGGAGATATAGTTCAGCACATCCAGCCTTGTGACGCCTTCTGACCGGAGGAAGTGCTGGGCATGCGAATCTTCCTCCAAACAGATGGATGCAAGGACATCACCGGCATCTGCCTCAGTTTTCCCGGATGACTGCACATGGTCCAGCGCCCTCTGGAGTACACGATGGAAACCCGTGGTCGGTTGCGGATATGCACCGGCATCGGAGGAAAGTTTTGGGATGTGTTGTTCAAAAAAATCATCGATGGCTGCCTTTATCTTTTCGACACTACCGCCGCAGTGCGTTATTACCTCAACCCCCCATTCGTCGTGGAGAACCGCGAACAGGATATGTTCCACACCGAGGTACTCGTGGTGCCTTGCCTGTGCATCCCGTATCGTAGCCTCCAGGGTAAGTTCCAGTTCCTTGCTGATCATTCCTTCTCCATCATGCACATAAGGGGAAAACCCTTTTCCCGTGCCAGTTCGTGCACCGTAGCCACTTTAGTCTCTGCAATATCCCTCGTATATACTCCACATAATCCTATCCCCTTCTTATGAACGTGGAGCATGATCTGTGTGGCTTCAGCAGGGGGTTTGTGAAAGACCTCCTCAAGGATCTGAACGACAAAATCCATTGTGGTGTAATCATCATTGAGGAGAAACACATTATAGAGGGACGGACTCTTTACCTCCTCCCTCGTCTCTGCCTCACGATGCTCTGCAGACTTCAGTTCATTGTCACTCATTCTTCCGGCCAGTTCATTAATGTCTTTATATTTATTTTAACAGATTTTCACCAAGGCATATCTGGATGAAACAATATGAGATGAACTCATCTCCCCTTTGAGGGAGAAAAAACCTGTTTCGAATTGACATCTCCCATTCATTTATTGATAAATAGAGAATATTGGCGTTGCTTTGGATGACTGTTTCCCTTGTTGGGAATCCCTGATTCCTCTGTGGCAGTCCTTGAGGAGGAACTGATTTGCTTTAACGCCCGGGCAGATAGTAAGAGAGAAGGAGCCAGTATGGACCGCAGAGAGTTTCTGAAGCGAGCAGCACTTGCAGGTGTGGGGATTTCCCTTCCCGGCATCGGGACAGTGATTCACCAGTTGGAAGCATCGGAAAAGATTGATCTCGTTGTTGCCCGTGGTGATTCTCCTTCAAAGATTACAAAGGCAGCCGTTGATGCGATGGGCGGCATAAAGAGATTCATCTCCAGGGGAGACGTGGTGGTGATAAAACCAAACATGGGATGGGACAGACTCCCTGAGCAGGCGGCCAATACCAACCCTGAGGTAGTTGCGACCATGGTAAGACTCTGTCTTGAGGCGGGTGCAAAGAAGATAAAGGTATTTGACCGGCCCGTGAACGACCCCAGGAGGTGCTATGTGCAGAGCGGTATTGCTGATGCGGTAAAGCCCCTGGGCGCAGAGCTGGAGTATATGGATGAAAGGAAATTCAGGGACATGAGCATAAGAGGTGAGGCCCTCAAATCATGGCCGCTCTACACAGAGGTCCTTGAGGCCGATAAGGTGATAAACATCCCCATTGCAAAACACCACAGCCTCGCGAAGCTTACCCTGGCAATGAAGAACTGGATGGGCGTCATGGGGGGATCCAGGAGGCAGATACACCAGAAACTGGATGAAAGCCTTGCTGACCTGGGACTCGTCATCAAGCCCACCCTCACTGTACTGGATGCGGTCAGGATACTCACTGCCAATGGTCCCCAGGGAGGGGATTTGAAGGACGTGAAAAAGACAGATACGGTCATCGTGGGGATTGATCAGGTTGCCGTTGACTCCTTTGGTGCGACCCTTTTTGGCATGAAGGGAAGTGACCTTGGATATGTGAGGGCAGGAGACAAGATGGGCCTCGGTACTATGGACATTTCTAAGCTCAAGATCAGGAGAATCACGGCCTGAGACCCCTCTATGCAGAACCTTAGAAGGATCTCCCAGGGGATATTTTTAGTCATTTTCCTCTTTCTCTTTGTTCAGGCAGAGTCAAAGGGGAATGACGTACTGGGATACCCTGCAAAAATCTTTCTTGATTTTGATCCCCTGATATTAACCACAACAGTCCTCGCTGCCCACACTGCTGCCAAGGCTTTTTCCCTCTCCCTCATCATGATTGTCGCGACACTCCTCCTTGGAAGGGTATTCTGCGGATGGATATGTCCCCTGGGAACATTGAATAATATGGTGGGGTCGCTGAAGAAGAAACGTCCTGAGAGAGCCCCGAAGAATTGGTACAGGGTAAAGTACTATATCCTGGCATTCATCCTTGCGTCTTCTGTGTTCACCCTTCAGTTGGTGGGCATCATGGATCCTCTCTCCCTCCTTATCAGGTCGCTCTCGGTGAGTGTGTATCCCTTATTCAATTACGGGGTGAGGGCATTCTTTGATACTGTTTACAATCTCAATACTAAAGGGGTTGTGGACATATCGGAGTTCATCTATTCCTTTTTGAAAAAAACCATCCTCTCCTTTCAGCAGCCTTTTTACAATCAAGCGATATTCATCGGTACTCTCTTCTTCCTGGTTCTTGGTCTCAATCTTGTGGAAAAGCGGTTCTGGTGCAAGTATCTCTGTCCCCTTGGTGCCTTTCTGGGAATGCTCTCGAAATCTTCCTTGCTGAAGAGGTCGGTGAGCGAGGGGTGTACTTCGTGTGGCGCCTGCGCCACGGCCTGTCAGGGAAATGCTTCTCCTGACAGGAAAGACGAATGGAGGGACACCGAGTGTCTTTACTGCTGGAACTGTGATGATATCTGTCCCCAGAACACGGTGAGCTTCGGATTCGCACAAAAGAAGGCCGCCGGGGCAATGGATCTGGGCAGGAGGAGGGTAGTCACCTCCGTGCTCTCGGGTGTGATTGCCGTCCCTTTGATGAGGTCAGTACCCCTCTCGAAGTCAGGGTTTTCCCAACCGAGGCTCATCAGGCCACCCGGCTCTCTCGAGGAAAGGGAATTCCTCAAGAGATGTGTGAAATGCGGCGAGTGCATGAAGGTATGCATTACCAATGGATTGCAGCCAACCCTCATCGAGGCAGGACTTGAGGGGATCTGGTCACCTGTGCTCATTCCGAGAATAGGGTATTGCGAATTCCGGTGTACCCTCTGCGGCCAGGTATGTCCCACAGGTGCCATTAAGAGACTGGAATTAAAGGATAAGATGAAGGTAAAGATAGGGCTCGCCATGATTGACAAGGGCAGATGTCTTCCCTATGCCCATGCCACCCCGTGTATCGTATGCGAAGAGGTCTGCCCCACACCCAGAAAGGCAATATGGTTTGAAGAGGCAAAGGCAAAAGACAGGGAGGGCAAAGAACACGTTCTCAAACAGCCGCGGGTAGATCTTGAACTCTGTATTGGCTGCGGCATCTGCGAAGCAAAATGCCCTGTCCTCGGCCAGCCTGCGATTTATGTGACCAGCGTGGGTGAATCAAGGTCAAGGGAAAATCAATTATTGTTATCCTGAGTCTGCAAGAACAAATCCTTAAGTGCAGGACGAATTGCCTCATCTGACGGCTTTTTCATAGTCCTGCATTATGATAAACTCTCAATATATGAGTTCAATGGCACTATGGATCACAGGCCTTCCAGGAAGCGGAAAAAGCACAATTGCGGATGAAGTAAAAAAACTCCATCCGGATTTCATTATGCTCCGCATGGACGCATTGAGAAAAGTCGTTACCCCTGAGCCGACCTATTCCGATTCTGAAAGAGATATTGTATATCGTTGCCTTGTGTACACCGCGTCAGTCCTTACGGAACATGGCCATGCCGTGATCATCGACGCAACGGGGAATCTAAGGAAATGGCGGGACCTCGCGCGGCAGGTTATCCCGCGCTATGCCGAAATTTACCTGAAATGTCCGGTTGAATTATGTATCGAGAGGGAGAGACTACGCTCCGAAACCCGCGGGGCGCCAAGGGAAATCTATCAAAAAGGTGAAGCCGGCTGGCCGGTTCCGGGTTTCTCCGTTCCTTACGAAGAGCCTCCTCATCCCGAACTTCTGATAGCAGCAGACAGAACTTCCGTCGCCAAAGCGGTTGAGATGATAGAAGGTCTTCTGAGGAGATTACAGAAACACTGATACATTTCTCAAAATGCCTTGATGGTCCCGAGCCCCAGGAGGTCAAAAAGTAAAGAGACGCTGACACCATGAGTCTCGCTCTTGGTGAACACTGTGGTTACCCCCCAGCACTGCTGCTGGTATTTCAGTTTTGCGATAACATTGCTGAGGCTCCCGCTTTTTGCGTCATACCAGAAATTCCCCTCTGCAGAAACTGCCTTCGAGAAACTATAATTCGCTGCAAAGGTGAAGAAGAGTATGTTCTGCGTTCTATTGTATCTTTCGCCTATGCTCAGTGATCCCTTGCCGGGCATTGGCGTGGTTATATCAGAATTGACCTCTTCAAGGCTGCCTGTGTTTACGTCAAGCAACGTCTCATTCCTGAAGGTTATCGGTCTCTGGATGGCAACCTGCAATTGCAGTGGCTGAAAGGATTTTCCTTGGAGGTATGTGTCATATGGCAGCGGCAGAACGGAGTTTCCGTGGAGGTACGTGTCATATGGCTGGGTGAGCTTCACGGTCAGGAACTCACCTTTGCTGTCTATGAACCTGTTGAGAAGGGCCAGCTGTATTGTGGAGGTCTTTGTGTAAAGCTCTGTGGAGTCAAAGAGGGGAAGACTTGATTCGGCATTCGGAATAAAGGTATAGCTCAGCGACGGTTCAATGATATGGGTGAAGGAACCATAGTTCTTTGTGAGTCTTGTATGTGCGATAATGGTATAGTCGAGGCTTTCCCTGTGAGGCGAACTTCCCGTCACATCGGCATTATTAAGAAAATATGCAGTTTCTCGCAATCCCAAGGCCTGATCGATGATAATGTCACTTCCAAAAGAATAGGAGAACCTTGGGTAGATATCCATCCTCTGACCGGAAACACCCTGGTCTCTCCAGAATTCTGCGGCATTGGATGACAGAGAAAACACCAGCGGGCCAATCCTTCGCGGGTTGATGAAATATCCCGCTTCGGGCAGCTTCTGCAAAATGGTGGACTGATTTACGCCCTCCTGCAGGTCAACGAGATACTGGGCATCAAGATAAAGACGTGAACCGCTGAACTTAGCAGATACCTCCCCGGTGGAGTCCAAAAACCTCCCGGTCGTCTGGTTAAGATAAGAAAGCGAATCAAAGAGACGCTGTTTCGAAAAAATATAGGGATTATACTCATTATACAGATCAACCGGTGTTACATAGTTCAGATTGAGGTATCCCGTGACCGGGCTCTCACGGTCTCTGTCGTAAGTTCCTCTTGCGATCCATAACGGGTCAGCAAAGTTCTTGTCCTTGAGATGATACAACCAGAAATTGCCCTTGGACCCGTCAGGCTCAACGAATCTGTATTCCAGACCCTCGCCCACAGCGGTCTTCGTGTAAATATCCGGCAGGAATGTGGCATCCATATTCTCAGAGATCACCCAGTAAAAAGGCAGCTCAAGATGAACACCCTTGGAACTTACTAAGCCAACAACCGGGGTCAGAAACCCTGTCTTTCTTTCTTTGCCCAACGCTGAAGAGAGGTAGGGAGAGTAAAATACAGGAACATCTATTATGTTGAAAGTGACACTTCTCGCCTTGAGCCTTTCACCCACAACAGCATCAACATCAGAGCCTTTGAAACACCACGCAGGGACAGGTGCATCACAGGTGGTGAATGACGCTGTCTTCAATGTGTACTCCTTTGGTCCGGTCTTCTCTATCTCAAGTCCAGTGATGTGGTAGTTGTCCCTCTTTGAAAAAATCTCGCCTTCATAGAGAGTACCGGTATCACTCTGAAGGTTCCAATCAGCCCTTTTGGCCTTTATCCTCACATCGGGGTTCTCATATATGACATTGCCCTCGGGATAGGCGTCACCGGTCTGCTCATTGTAGCTGATCTCGTCAGCCTCGATGCTTCCCAGGTCCCTGTATATCCTCACGTGGCCTTTTGCCGTATAGGTAGAAGTCGCCCCATCATAGTCGAGGGTTTCTGACTCTATCATAGTGCTCTCATTTCCAAAGCAGGGAACGACACATAGCAGAAAAGAAATGAATACAAAATGAGAAATGAATGGCATAAAGATAATATGTCCGGGATCTTGGATTTTGATTTTTGGATTCTGAAACCGTCCGAACAGGCTCACCGCAGCCTCGCAAGCGACTGAGCACTGCACTCATGGCCGAGGGCGCTTTTTGCCTCGCCAATGGTATAAAAAGAACCGGTTATCATTATGAGCGTTTTTTGAGGGCCTTTCCCCGCTAATTCCCGGGCGAGTTCCATGGATGCTTTCACAGAATCCTTTACTCTCGGCGAGACTCCCAGTGCTTTCGCATATTCTGCGAGCCTTACAGGGGACGCAGCCCTTTCGTACTCAGGGGCAGTGAAGATGACCTCTGATGCCAGAGGCAGAAGTGGCTTCATCATTGCCTCCATGTCCTTATCGGCCATGACTCCCATGATGAGGACAACCTTCTCATAGAGCGGGATGAAATACTTTTTCAGGGAATTTGCGAGAGCCCTTGATGCCGAAGGATTGTGCGCACCATCGATGAGGTAATCATAGGTGCAACCCTTGTTCTCAATCAATTCAAGCCTGCCAGGCCATTGGGCATGTGCGAGCCCTTCCCTTATCGCATAAGAGGGAATGACCCCTTTCTTCATGCCCACGTCTATTGCCCTGATGGCAAGGGACGCATTCTCCACCTGATGCAATCCAGTGAGAGAGATGCGGAGATTATCCATTTGTTCTCCCCCCTCGTAGCTGAATGTAATCCCGTGTATATCAATATTCTTGGGATGGGAGAAGAAGTCTTTGCCATAGATATGAAGACTGCTCCCCAATTCTGTGGCCTTTTCCGTAATTACCCCGATCACTTCATCCTCCTGGGCTGAAGAGACCACAGGAACACCTTTTTTTATTATCCCTGCCTTTTCTCCTGAAATCTCTCTCAGGGTCTGACCAAGGAATTCCCTGTGATCATAACTGATGTTTGTTATCACAGAGACTGCCGGGACAAGAATGTTTGTGGCATCCAGCCTTCCCCCCATTCCTGTTTCCACCACTGCCCACTCAATCCCTTTCCGCTTAAAGTAGAGAAAACCCAGAGCAGTCACGAACTCAAAAAAGGTGGGCAAAAACGACTGCTGACCGCTTGCGACTGTTTGGTCCATGTCCTGAATGGCGGCTGGTGATGGCTGACTGTTGAGAATGATATTCCTTATCTCGCGGGTAAGCTCCACCACTTCCGCCTCGCATATCTCCACATTGTCAACCCTGATCCTCTCGGTAAAGCTCACAAGATGGGGAGAGGTGAAGAGACCCACCCTGAACCCTGCAGCCCTTAGTATGGATGCAATCATGGCCGCGGTGGACCCTTTGCCATTGGTGCCCGCGATATGAATCGACCTGAAAGAATTCTGCGGGTTATTCAGAAGAGACAAGAGCCTTATGGTATTTTCAAGCCCAAGCTTGATCCCAAATTTCTGCAGACCGTAGAGGTATGCAATGGAATCCCCATAATCCTTCTTATACGTATCCGTATTCATGAATGTGGTGATTTCTCATTCCCCGAGACACTTCCTCTTCCGCCGGAGCCAACTCCCAGAGAGTTTACCAGAGACACCCGAAAAAGTCATTGGCAACGTCTGGCGCCTGTTCCTTAATGCGCCTTTACAATGAGTTATGGATGGGGTATCATTAGAGAACATTACATAAAGGGAGGTATATCTCTATGATTTCTATCAAAGAACTCTTAAAAAAGAAAAGCGGCGATATTTGGTCAATCAGCCCCGAGGCATCTGTGTATCAGGCCCTGGAACTTATGGCGCAAAAGGATGTGGGAGCTCTCCTGGTCATTGAAAACGACAAGCTTTTGGGAATCTTTTCTGAACGTGATTACGCGCGGAAAGTGATCCTGAAGGGAAAAGCATCCAAAGAAACAGCGGTGGGTGAGCTGATGACCAGGAGTGTCTACTACGTAACTCCTGACAATACGCTTGAGGAAGCCATGGCGCTCATGACATCCAAGCATATCCGGCATCTGCCCATCATGAATCACGGCAAACTGGTAAGCATCGTAACCCTGGGAGATGTGGTCAAGAGGATTATCTCGGAACAAAAACTTACTATCGATGAGCTCGAAAACTACCTCACGGGCGGATACGGGGCATAGGCTGGGGCAGGAGTGTGTTTCGGCACAAAGATCCTTATAACCAAAAATACGCATGCGCACGTGGAGCCAGTGATTAAGAAAGGCCTGTCAGGTCATTTTGGACTTAACGAACTCGCATACGTAAAGGTGAAGGGAAGAGAAATCGAGGTGAAGATATTAGCGCTCAAGGCATTAAAGCAACAAGAAATACCTCCGCACGTAGATGTCGTAGCATAATTTGGCATCCTGCAATTAGCCCTATCTGTTGTTTTCTCCGGCCTGGGGGCCGTGCATTATGAACTCGTTGCCTAATTGATTCACTTATGGTATATTATTTCTTTATGAGAAGAGGCTGATCCTATGCGAAATCAACTCTTGCATATTCTTGACGAGTACAAATCTCACGAAGGGAATCTCATAACCCTTCTTCAGGATATACAGGCAGAGTTTGGATATGTCCCTGAAGAGGCTGTAGAATGGTTCTCGAAAGAACTGGATATCCCTGCAAGCCGATTTTACGGCATATCCACCTTCTATTCACAGTTCCATTTGAAGCCGAGGGGGAGGAATATCATAACTGCATGTTGCGGGACTGCCTGTCATGTAAGGGGTGCAGAGCGCTTATACAACACTGCCATAAAAGAATTAGGTCTTAGTGATGCACAGGATACTACAGAAGATAGAGAAATTACTCTTGAGAAGTTAGCCTGCCTTGGAACATGCAGCCTTGCACCGGTGGTGGTAATGAATAAGAAGGTCTATGGGAAAATGACACCTGATAAATTGAAAAGAGAGATTAAATCGCTCACAAAGGCAAAAAAAGATGAGTAAGGTAACGATAAAGGTATGCATGGGTCCTGGAGGTATCGCTTCGGGAGGTCCTGAGGTAATTTCCGCCTTTGAATCAGAATTAAAGCAGGCGAACGTTTCTGCAGAAATAGAAAAAGGATGCTCTCTGCATAAGGTGGGCTGTCTCGGTTTATGCTCAAAAGATGTCCTTGTTGATCTGGTAATTGATGGTAATAACACAACCTATCAATATGTTAAACCCGAAATGGTCCGCCGCATTGTGAATGAACATATTGTTGGAGAGAAACCGATTGCTGAGTGGCTTGCAGGGGATGACTTCGAGAACTTCTATAAGAAGCAGGTGAAGGTAGTCCTGTCGGACTGCGGAAAGATCGACTATGAGAGTATAGACTCTTATATCTCTTCCGGAGGCTACAAAGCATCAGAAAAGGTCTTTACTTCCATGACCCCTGAAGAGGTAATTGCAGAGATGAAAAAATCAGGGCTCAGGGGACGGGGAGGTGCTGGTTTCCCCACAGGGGTCAAATGGGAGGCATGCAGGAAGGTTCCCTCTGATCAGAAATACATAATATGCAACGCCGATGAGGGAGACCCGGGGGCATTCATGGACAGGGCAGTGATAGAGGGCAATCCCCATGTCGTTATTGAGGGGATGTTAATAGGCGCCTATGCCATTGGTGCAAGCAAGGGATACGTATATATCAGGGCAGAATACCCCCTCGCCGTGGAAAGGCTTACCCATGCCATAAGGGATGCCCTGGAAAGAGGATACCTCGGAAAGAACGTCTTTAACTCCGGATTCAAGTTTGATATACGGTTGAAGCTCGGTGCCGGAGCTTTTGTATGCGGAGAAGAGACTGCCCTCATCGCATCCATCGAGGGACAGAGGGGAATGCCGAGGCCGAAGCCGCCCTTCCCTGTGCATCAGGGATTATGGGGAAAGCCCACTGTTATTAATAATGTAGAGACCCTTGCAAATGTCCCGTATATCCTCAACAGGGGAGCTGACTGGTACTCATCCTACGGCACTGAGAAGTCCAAAGGAACAAAGGTCTTCGCACTCACGGGAAAGGTGAAGAACACAGGTCTTATCGAAATCCCGATGGGGATTACCCTGAGAGAGATAATTTATGATATCGGCGGCGGTATAGAAAACGGCAAGGCACTAAAGGCTGTCCAGACGGGAGGGCCTTCCGGAGGCTGCATACCTGCCAGTATGGTGGACATCCATGTTGATTATGAATCCCTTGCCCAGGTCGGTTCGATTGTCGGCTCGGGAGGAATGATCGTACTTGACGAAGATGACTGCATGGTGAATATGGCAAAGTACTTTCTTCAGTTCACACAGACTGAATCGTGCGGAAAATGTGTGCCTTGCAGAATAGGAACAAAGAGACTTCTCGAAATACAGGAAAGGATCACGAGGGGAGAGGGCAAGGAAGAAGATCTTGAACTCCTCCAGAAATTGGGCAATAGCGTGAAGGCCGCTTCCCTGTGCGGTCTTGGCCAGACCGCTCCCAATCCCGTCCTCAGCACCCTCAGGTATTTCAAGGAAGAGTACGAAGCTCACATTAAATTTAAACGGTGTCCTTCACTCGTCTGCAGGGAGATAATATCTTCATCCTGTCAGCACACCTGTCCTATCGGAACCGAGGCATCTGTCTACACCGCTTTAATTGCCCACGGACGTTTTGATGAGGCCGCTCAAGTGATCAGAAAGGATAATCCGCTGGCAAGCGTCTGTGGGAGGATTTGCCATCATCCCTGTGAATTAAAGTGCAAGGCAGGTGAAGGAGGGAAACCGATCGCCATAAGGGCACTGAAGCGGTTTGCCGTTGACTATGCGCACAAAAAAGGCATTCAGGTGCAGATCCCGAAGGACGGAGTGAACAATCAAAAGGTCGCCATTGTGGGTTCTGGACCGGCAGGGCTTACCGCAGGTTATTTCCTCGCTCTAAAGGGATATGATGTCACGATCTTTGAGGCGAAGCCTGTTGTCGGTGGAATGCTCAGAGTCGCGATACCTGAATACCGCTTGCCCCGCGAGGTCTTTGATATCGACATCGCTTTCATGGAGAGCGCTGGAGTAAAGTTTAGGACAGACACTGCGCTGGGGAGAGATATTTCCGTTGACAGCCTTTTCGAGGAGGGATATAAGGCCATATTTATCGCGATCGGTTCCCATAAGTCGATGAAACTCGGTATTTCAGAAGAAGATACGGAAGGTGTCATACCCTCCCTGAGATTCCTCGAAGCGTTGCATCTCTGTAAAGAGACGCACCCCGGCAAGAGGGTCATAGCGGTTGGAGGCGGGAACTCGGCGGTAGATTCTGCGAGGGCCGCGCATCGTATTGAGGGGGTAGAGGAGGTGACGATACTGTATAGGAGGACGCGGTCGGAGATGCCCGCATATAAAGAGGAAGTCGATGCTGCACTGGAAGAGGGTATCGACATACAATTCCTGACTGCGCCCACTGGGATTCTCACCAAGGGTGGTAAATTGAGTGGTGTAACCTGTATTCGCATGAAATTAGGGAATGTTGATAAAAGTGGAAGGGCCAGGCCCATTCCGATCGAGGGTTCTGAGTTTACTCTTGAGGCAGATACATTGATAGTGGCGATTGGCGAGCAGCCTGATACATCCTGCGTCGACGGAACCTCAGGGCTTGAGATCTCTACGACGAACACCATCGTCGTTGATCAGGAGAGCCTGGCGACATCCAGGGAAGGTGTTTTTGCCGGCGGCGATGCCGTGACAGGTCCGAATACGGTTATCCATGCTATGCAGGCGGGAAAGAGGGCAGTTGAGTCGATCGACAGATACCTTCGGGGAGAACGTTCAGAAAGGAGCTATGAGGTGACGAGACCCTCCCGGTATGTCGAACCGGTCGAACTGACTGATGAGGAGCTCATAGAAGCAGACCGTCCTGAGATGCCGCTCCTTTCTCCTGAGGAGAGGAAGAAAAATTTCGAAGAAGTAGAGTTAGGTTTTACCGAAGAGATGGCGCTGAAAGAGGCGAGGCGGTGTCTCAGATGCGAATTGAGCACTCTGGATGGGCAAAAGGCGATCCAGGAAATGAACCTAAAGAAAAGAAAGCATTCATAAGGAAGTCAGGAATTGATATGGTGAAACTCACAATAAATGGCAAGGCAGTTTCTGTTCCGGAAGGAATAACGGTCCTGGATGCCGCGAAAAGATTCCATATCCCCATACCCACCCTTTGTCATCATCCAAAACTTACCCCTTTTGGCGGCTGTAGGCTCTGCATCGTCGAGATCAAGGGTATCCCCAGACCCGTGACTTCATGCACCACCCCGGTAGCTGAGGGTATGGAGGTGACCACCACCAGTGACCATCTTGAACAGATAAGGAGGACCGTCCTGGAACTCATCCTCTCTGACCACCCCAACGACTGCATGGTATGTGAACGTGCGGGTGATTGCGCACTCCAAGAACTCGCGTATTTTTACGAAATAAGGGAAAACAGCTTTGAAGGAGAGAGAAGGAGATACACCAAAAGGGATGAGAATCCCTTTATCGAAAGGGACATGGAGAAATGCATCCTTTGCAGCAGATGTGTGAAAGTGTGCGATGAGGTTGAGGGGGTGGGAGCCATCGATTTTGCATACAGAGGCTTTAAGTCAAAAATATGTCCTCCTTATGAAAAAGCCCTTGATTGCGAGTTCTGCGGTCAGTGCGTTGCGGTCTGTCCCACGGGGGCTCTCACCGGCAAGGCCTGGAAGCAGAAGGGAAGACAGAAAGACATAAGAGAGATAGACACCACCTGCCCCTATTGCGGCTGTGGCTGTAACCTTACGCTTCATGTTCAGGGGAATGAGGTGATCAGGGTCAGTTCCCGGGAAACTAGCCTCAATGAAGGATGGCTTTGTGTGAAAGGGAGGTTCGGGTACGGTTTCATACACAGCCCTGAACGCCTGCAAAAACCTCTTATACGGATAAATGGAACACTGACTGAATCGTCGTGGGATGAGGCCCTTGATTATGTAGCCGAACAATTGAGAATGATCAAAGAGAAACACGGCCCTGACGCCATAGCCGGACTGTCTTCCGCAAAATGCACCAATGAAGAGAACTACCTCTTCCAGAAACTCATAAGGGCTGCCATAGGAACAAACAATGTGGACCACTGTGCCCGGTACTGACATAGTTCAACGGTGGCCGGTCTGGCCACGGTATTCGGCTCGGGAGCCATGACAAATTCCATGACAGAGATTATAAACAATGATGTGATTTTTGTCATAGGTTCCAACACCACCGAAACCCACCCCATAATCGGACTAAAGATGAAGAAGGCGGTTCAAAGAGGAGCCAAGCTCATTGTTGCAGATCCGAGGAGGATAGATCTTGTGAGGTTCGCCAATCACTGGCTCCAGCAAAAGCCTGGCTCTGATGTTGCCCTTCTCAACTCCATGATGCATGTGATCCTCAGGGAAGGCCTAGAAGACAGGGAGTTCATCAACGCCTGGACAGAGGACTTTGAGGCATTCAGGGGCTCCCTGGCTGAATTCACGCCTGAGACAGGGGAAAGGATATCGGGAGTTCCCAAGGACAAGATCATAAAGGCAGCCCTGCTTTACGGAAATGCCGACCATGCGGGGATATATTATACCATGGGTATGACACAACACACCCATGGCACTGACAACGTATTTTCAATAGCTAACCTCGCTCTCTTGACTGGAAATCTGGGGAAGGAAAGTGCAGGGGTGAATCCGTTGAGAGGTCAAAACAATGTCCAGGGTGCTACGGATATGGGGTGTATACCCAACCAGTACCCTGGTTACCAAAAGGTTGATATTCCCCAGATAAAAGAGAAATTTGAAAAAGAGTGGGGGCTGAGGCTCTCTGACAGGATCGGCATCACCGCCACAGAGATGACGGACGCTGCACTTAATGGTAGCCTCAAGGCCATGTATGTCATGGGAGAAAACCCTGTACTGAGCGACCCGGACGTGAACCACACTACAAGGGCATTGAAAAGTCTGGATTTTCTTGTAGTGCAGGACATATTCCTTACAGAAACCGCAGAACTTGCCCATGTGGTGCTTCCGGCTGCATCATTCGCAGAGAAAGAGGGCACCTTTACCAATACTGAGCGACGGGTTCAGCGCGTGAGAAAGGCGGTGAATCCTCCAGGAGAAGCGAGGGTTGACTCCCTTATTCTGTCTGATCTTAGCGCACGCCTTGGTTATAAAATGGATGCTGCCTCAGCGGACGAGATGTTCCTGGAGATCGGCAGGGTCTGGCCCTCAGTGGCTGGAATGACTTATAGCCGTTTGGAAAAGCGTGGTATTCAATGGCCGTGTCCCACCATTGAGCATCCGGGAACCCCTTACCTTTTCAAAGGAGGGTTCCCCAGAGGAAAAGGAAGATTTACGCCGGTGAAGTACAGGCCATCTGCCGAACTCCCTGATAGCGAATACCCTTTTATCCTCTCCACGGGGAGACAGCTCTTTCAGTACCATACCGGTACGATGACGAGAAAGACTACTGCCATTGAGGTTGTGTCACCGCCTTATGTGGAGATAAATCCTGAAGACGCAAAGATGCTTTCCCTGGCAAACGGACAGAAGGTGAAGGTGTCCTCTAGGAGAGGAAGTATTGAAATTACCGTGCGTGTTTCTGAAAGACCATTGAAGGGTGTGGTGTTCATCCCGTTTCATTTCAAGGAAGCTGCTGCCAACGTCCTCACCAATACCGCATTGGATCCTGTATGCAAGATTCCTGAACTAAAGGTCTGCGCAGTAAAAATAGAGGCTTAACGAAGGGATACATCCCGCGACGGACGTCAGTTTCTCCTTTCCATACGAAAGGTCTTCAGCCTTCTCCTGGAGATGATTGTTCCAATAGCAGTAGGTACTCTGGGCCATTATTTCTTTTTCCTCTGAACGGACTGCCTATTAATATATCGAAGACTGAGAATTTTTACAATATCAGGCCTAGAAATTTCCTAATCTAACGCCCTCATAGCCATAGGGGAAAAGTCCGGCTGACACACAGGTTTCCGGCGGCACGCTGACCACGCTTGCAATGGGATTCATCTTTATTCTAAAATGCGTTTGACTCTGAAATTCAGGGGGATAAATGGGGTAACTTTTGGCAAAGACGATTCAGAAATGACAGCCATCTCGTTCCTCTTCAATTCCCTTCTGATTGCGGGGCACTGTCCCAAGAGCAAAGTCATTAAGTAAAACAATTAATCCTTTGGATAGCTTGCACCTTTGCTTGGCGGAGAAAAATAATAATGAACGGCAATATAGATTTTCATATTCCAGATTGTAACCAATTTCGTAATGGTTACGAAGCATATACCAGAGAAAGGCGAGGGGCTGTTTACTTTGAAGCTCTTTCGTTAATTTCAGAGAATTGGGGAGACCCCGTTCTTATGGCACAAGGGGTTCAAAGATTAATTCGATCTTGGCATCGTTTTTTTGCAAACTTTGATTTCGACAGTTTGGTTAATTGCATTGATAACAATTTCCAGGATCTCAATGAGTTTAGAGCGAGAAACGTAGTGAGTTTAGCTGATGCTGATGACGTCAGGATTGAAAGTTTGTTTAACCATTTCCTAGACGCTCTAAAACGGACAAGAGACAATGCAAAAAGTCCTGTATCTGTTGCCAAAGCTTTAAGTCCTTTAGCTACGCATTTCTTTCCTCTTTGGGATTCAAATATTGCATTTTCGTACAATTGTTTCTACCTTGCAGATATCTCAGCGCCTCCGTATATCAGATTCTGCAAAAAAATGAAAATTATGCCAGAGCATGTACAACATTGTGTTTCAAATAAGGATGATAGATCCCTGTTAAAAAGAATCGATGAATATAATTATTCAAAATATACAATGCATTGGATATGAGAAAAAGTGCCAAGCAAAACAGTTGCCTGACACAGTGCAAACGGCTAAAGCCCAACCATCGATGCATCGTTTGTGCCGCAGACGTTATCTGCTCATTGAGGACAGAACAGGAAAAAGAGTCAATAAGATGAAAGTCTATTCTGTGGACAAAAAGACCCAAGAGAAGATGTTATCATGGGGGCGATACTTATTTTGGGCTGAGATTCTATGTCAGCGCTTCAAAGATTTTATAGATTCTCCTCATGATATTGAGAATAGTGTTGATAGCTGGACTTTCTTTGCATTAATGTCGCAATGGTATGCCAGTTTATGGGTAGTAATTGAAGGGTGGCAGAAATTGGGTTTTGATGATCATGCTATAAACGACTTGATACAGCAACGCTCTGTTTTCTGTGATTTAATGAAGCGATATAGGAATGGAGTGTTTCACTATCAACCAAGAATGATAGAGGAGAGATTCCTTGCTTTTTTGAGAGAGGGCGACTAACATGCAATTTGGGTTAATAATCTTCACAATGAATTCTTGAGAATTTTCTGGGAATGGATCGATAATTTTCCGGGAACCGCAATACAGAAAGAGGAATTTCGGCAAATTATCATAAGCGTTATTGGATGGGTACCTGAAAATATCGTCCCTGCACGCATTCAAGAACTTGAGCGGATGACGGAAGACGCAGATGAAATGATAGCACACGATAAAAAATCGGAGAATCTCTACACGAGGAGTCTAAAGGAAGCTATTACCAATGCAAGAGGTATCTTAAAAACCATTCAAAAGGAAAAGGATAAGTCATCAAAAAGGAATGTCCGCAACGCCAACTAACAACCAAGAGAAAATTACGGACAGATCCTATTATTTCTTGGCACATGGATGACTGAAGAGCAGGAAGAAAGATGTTGGTTGTTCTATTTAACAACCAAGGTAGATGCTATCTGAAAGCCGCCACCAGAATGAATATGATATTATTATTCAGGAAAGGACTTTGATATGAAACAAATAAAACTTATAGTAGAAAAGCATCCGGACGGATACGTCGCGTATCCTTTGGGGCTTAAGGGCGTTGTTGTGGGGCAAGGAGACACATATGAAGAAGCACTTGCAGACGTAAGATCCGCAATTCATTTCCATATCGAATCCTTCGGGGAGGAAGTATTTGATGTTGATCCCCCTATCCTTGAGGCTTTCGTCGCAGAGGCCGGGGTAGAGGTTTAATGCCTAAATTCCCACTGTCATGGTAAAATTATCACAAGGAGGAGCACCGTGGCCATTCGATATATCTTAAGTGAATACGTCGAGCAAGCTATGGCACAGGCTGTCTATGATAAACTTGAAGACGGCACGTTTGCCGGTCGTATTTCTGCCTGCAAAGGAGTGTTGGCCTTTGGGCCCACATTGCGCCAGTGCGAGGAAGACCTCCGTTCAACTCTCGAGGATTGGATTCTTGTCGGATTAAAACTTGGACACCCTTTGCCGGTGATAGGAGAAATTGATCTAAACAAAGAGCATTCTCGTGAGCCAGTGGACTCCGTGTAAGCGCCGCGATTTTATCAGTCGTTTACGGAAGCTTTGATTTGAAGGCCCTTTCTCCGGAACCAGACACCAGTTCATGGTCTACCAACAACACCGCCTGTCAATCCCCTCGAACACTGAATACTCCATTCCTCAGCTGCGGATGATGATTCAGGAAGTGGAAAGCATAATTGGTCGTATAATTGCTGCGGATGAATGGAATCGTTTATAAAGAGATGGGAATTCTTAAAAGACGGCTTCCGGCAATTTTGGGAATCATCGTAGGATTCCTCTCCATAATGGCCGGCTCAAAAATATTATTGGGAATCTCTTCTCCCAACTATATTGTGCTTCACTGGCTGGTTATTTATAACGTTTCATTCGGCGTCGTCTCCGTTCTTGCAGGGGCAGGACTGTGGCGCCTTCGGCCATGGGCCATTTCGCTGGCAGGTCTCACCGCTGCCTCTCACGGCTTTGTCCTCGCTCTATTAATTGTGTTCTTTATATCCGGCAAGCCCGTGGCATACCAGAGCATTCTGGCAATGCTTTTTCGGACAACTGCCTGGCTGGGAATATTTCTTTTTGTGAGGACTCCTAAAGGGGACAGTTCAATTTGAGACTGCCCGCAACGTTATCAAGAATGTCCTGCAAAGGAGTTCTTGAAGGGGATTATATGATATTGTCCAGGTTGCGTGAGCCGTGGATGACTCTATGAATTTCAACTGTTCTATTACGCACTATGTAGAACACAAGATAAGCCTCGATTATGAGCACACGATAACCGAAGTCTTTTAGTTTTTCGTCTCTCGGTATTCTCCCAAGGAAAGGATGATTTTTTAGGTTGAGAAGCTGCTTGTCGAGCTTTTTTATGAATGCATCAGCATTTGCAGGGCTGTCATTGGCTATCCAGTCAAAGATTGAAATGAGATCGTCAACTGCGACCGGAAGGTAGCGGAGAGCGTACTTACTTTCCATGCGTTCGTTGACGCAGTTTACTCATGACCTGGGAATGGGTATATCCTTTGGTTCCCGCAGCAGCCTGGGCCTGAGCAACAGCAAGTTTTTCAAAAAGGTCTATCCTTGCCTTGAGTCTTTCATAATGCTCAATGCTCATCACCACAAGGTCGCCCTCACCGTTCGTAGTGAGATATACCGGTTCATCCTGCTCATGGCACAGGGAAGCGATATCACGTGTTCTGTTTCGCAGGCTTGAAATAGATTTTATTATCGGCATTGTTACTCCTCGGCAATTTGTTTTTATAAATTTATAGTAGAACTTAATTATGATAAAAGCAAGTATAAATTTGTGTCGCACTGCTGATTACCGCACGTTGGGCTCCTTTCAGAAAACAGCCGGGTCTTATTTCGGGTACTATTGATCGCTTCTTGTTGGCATAATTGCCTGATATGGTTTTTTCTAAAACCGATGTCCGGTATTCAGAACAAACATCAGGAGCGAGGCAGATAAACTAAAGGCGAGAACTTACTAAAATCCCATCACTGCTGCCCGTGCCATGCTGATGACACCTGCAGGAAGCACGCCGATGAGGAGCACCGCCAGAATTGTCACGGTCAGTGCAAGGTTTGTGGCAAGGGATGTGGAGAGCTTGACCACTTGCCTCGGTTCCTTCATGTACATGTTCATCACGATCCTGAGATAGAAGTAGGCAGATATGGAGCTGAAGATCACCGCAACAATGGCGAGCCATGTATACCCCGCATTCACTGCTGCCATGAAGAGATAAAACTTGCCCACAAAGCCTGCGGTAGGGGGTATTCCGGTGAGGGAGAACATGAAGATGAGCATCAATGCTGATGCCAGGGGATGGGACTTTGCCAGGCCTTCATAATCGCTGATTTCTTCCCCCTTAAATCCCTCTGTCCTCAGCATGATCACTATTGCAAATGCGCCGATGTTCATAAAAGCATAGATGAAGAGGTAATTCATCATGCTCGCCACACCCTCAGTCCCGCCGGCAATAATACCGATGAGGGCGTAGCCTGCGTGGGCGATGGATGAATAGGCGAGCATTCTTTTTATGTTGGTCTGGGAGAGGGCCAGTATGTTCCCCACCGCCATGGTGAGGATCGCTATGGGGATTATTATGCCTGCCCAGTCTATCTGGAGGTCACCGAATGCCATGAAGAAGACCCTGCCTAATGCCGCGAATCCGGCAGCCTTGGGTCCCACGGACATAAAGGCGGTAATGGATGTGGGCGAGCCTTCGTACACGTCAGGTGCCCACATGTGGAACGGCGCGGCAGCGATCTTGAAGCCGAATGCCACCACAAAGAGCATCATCGAGAGCATGGTCACGGAATTATGCCCTATGCCGTTTGCAGCGATGTACTTCGCGATGGCGTTCAGGTTCGTGGTCCCGGTCATGCCGTAAATCAAGGACATTGCGTAGAGGAGAAATGCCGAGGCAAAGGCCCCCAGGAGGAAATACTTGAGTGAGGCCTCATTGGACTTCGTGTCGTGCCTGAAAAACCCTGCGAGGACGTACAGGCTCAGCGACATTAATTCAAGGCCTAGGAACAGCACAATAATATCCCCTGCAGAGGCCATGACCATCATGCCCAGGGTTGAAAAAAGCATGAGGCTGTAATACTCACCGAAATTGACCTTTTCCAGTCTGTAATTCTCACCGAAATTGAGCTTTTCCAGTTCTATGTATCGAATGGATATGAGTATGGAAAGCACCAGGCTGATGAGAAAGATGAGCTTGAAGAAGAGGCTGTAACTGTCCGCGATGTACATGCCCGAAAAAGTCACCCCTGAGGAAGCCATCACAAAATACGCAACAATACCGGCGGTGAGTATGCTCAGGAGCGCGATTGACGCCTTTCTCTTTACCATGAGGTCCAGGAGCAGCACTGCCATGGCCAGAACAGCCATGACAATCTCAGGCATTGCCGGTCCTATATCAGGCATCCGCATCATACCCTCCGCTCAGATACAACAAATTCCCGGCAGTATTCAATTCGGTTCATTTTATTATCTCCATTATCTTTGCGACTGCGGTCATCTCCTGTCCGCCTGAGTGGAGCCTCTGGAGGAGGTGTTCAACAGACGGATGCATGAAACTCAGGAATGTATCTGGATAGACTCCTATCCAGAAAATAAGAATCACCATGGGCAATAACGTGATGATCTCCCTCGTATCCATTTCCTGGAGCCCAATAAGTTTCTGGTTCGTCTCCATAAAGAATACCCGCTGGTACAACCAGAGCATATACCCCGCGCCGATGATTATTCCCAGGGCTGAAAGCACACCCGCCCATTTGCTCGCGGTAAAACCGCCCAGGATGATGAGAAACTCCCCGATAAATCCGTTCATTCCGGGAAGCCCTATGGATGCCAGGGTAAATACCATGAAAAATGCCGCGTAGAGGGGAAGCACTGTGGCAAGGCCGCCGTAATCCCTGATCTCCCTTGAATGGGTCCTGTCATACACTACTCCCACTGAGAGGAAGAGTCCTCCTGTGACAATCCCGTGATTAAGCATCTGGAGGATACCGCCTTCGAGTCCCTGGATATTCAATGCAAAGATCCCCAGGGTCACGAACCCCATATGACTCACAGAGCTGTACGCGATGAGCCGCTTCAGGTCTGTCTGGGCAAGGCATACCACCGCGCCATAGATAATGGCGATCACCGAGAGGGTCAGCATCGGAACAATCATGGCATTTGCCGCGTCAGGGAAGAGGGGCAGGCTGAACCTCAGGAAACCATAGGCGCCCATTTTGATCAACACCGCAGCAAGGATCACGCTCCCTGCGGTGGGGGCCTCGGTGTGTGCATCAGGCAGCCAGGTATGCACAGGGAACATGGGGACCTTCACCGCAAAGGCGGCGAAGAAGGCCCAAAAGAGCCAGAACTGCATCTCATACGGATAGGTCTTTTTCATGAGCTCAAGGATATCGAATGTCTGGCCGCCGTAGAAATACAGCACGATAATCCCGACAAGCATGAGCACACTTCCCACCAGGGTATACAGGAAAAACTTTATCGCCGCGTAGATCCTGTTAGGTCCGCCCCACACCCCTATGAGGAGATACATGGGGATGAGCATCGCCTCCCAGAAGAGATAGAAGAGGAAGAAATCGAGGGATGAGAAGACCCCTATCATGGCGCCTTCCATCACGAGAAGCGCGATGTAGAACTCCTTCAGCTTCACCTTGATGGAGTTCCAGGATATGAGCACACAGAGGATGGTTACCAGCGTACTGAGAAGCACAAAGAGCACGCTTATCCCGTCAATGCCCAGTGAATAGGTTATGTTCCAGTCAGGTATCCACTGGTGTTTCTCCACGAACTGCATCAGATGGGTTGACTTGTCAAACTCGGTAAAGAGGGGAAGGGACAGGATGAAGACGATGATACTCACCACAAGCGCAACCATCTTTGTCAACTTCTCCTGCGTTCTGCCCAGGAGAAGGATTAGCCCCGCGCCGATCAATGGCACGAATATGAGGGTGCTGAGAATGGGATACGCAAGTCCTCCGTTCATGAAGCCCTCCTCACGATTCCGGGGATATCCGGCACAATCCGTTCAGGATCCGTGCGCATCACCATAATAGCACCAGTGCAATGACCACGAGTGCTCCCATTGCCATTACGGCCGCATACTGCTGTACCATGCCGGTCTGCACGCTCCTCAAGAGTGATGAAAATCTTCCGATGAGGGAAGGCACCCCGTTCACTACGCCTTCGATAATCTTTCCGTCAGTGACGCCGACGATAACGCTTCTGGCGACCCAGATGGTCGGTCTCACGATAATAAGGTCGTAAAGTTCGTCCACATAATATTTGTTCCATAAAACCCGATGGATGCCCGAAAATTTTTGCGTGATTCTGGCCGCGAGATTTTCCTCGCGGAGGTACACAAAGGCGGCAAGTCCGATGCCCGAAAATCCTGCAACTACAGAGATTGCCATGACCAGCCACTCTTCAGCATGCGTTCCGTGACCCTCAAGGTGGCCGAGCACAGGCTTCATGAACTCAGTGAAGTGAGCGCCTCCTCCAAGGAGATGGGGGATGCCCACCCATCCCGAGGCGACCGCCCCAACACAAAGCAGGACAAGGGGGACGGTCATCACCTTCGGTGATTCATGGAGGTGATGTTCCTGCTCATGGGTGCCGCGAAACTTCCCGTGGAAGGTGAGGAAGATGAGCCTGAAGGAATAGAAGGCGGTGAGAAAGGCCACGAATGTCCCTATAGCCCAGACGAACTTGCCCACCGGGCTCGGGCCTGAATAGGCAAGCCAAAGGATTTCGTCCTTGCTGAAGAAGCCGGCCAGTCCGGGGACCCCGGCGATACTGAGTGAGGCGATGAGCATTGTCCCGTAGGTCACCGGCATGTACTTCCTGAGCCCTCCCATCTTCTGGAGATCGAGCTCTCCTGCCATGGCGTGCATCACGCTTCCTGCGCAGAGGAAGAGAAGTGCCTTGAAGAATGCATGGGTGTAAAGATGAAAAATCCCCGCGCTGTATGCTCCCACCCCGCAGGCGAGGAACATATAGCCCAGCTGACTCACGGTCGAGTAAGCAACGATCCTCTTGATGTCGTTCTGGACAAGACCGATGGTGGCTGCGAAGAGCGAGGTCACCGCACCGACAAGCGCAACGGTGCCCATGGCAATGGGCGAGAGGGAGAAGATGGGATTGCACCGGGCCACCATAAAGACGCCTGCCGTCACCATCGTTGCTGCATGGATCAACGCACTCACCGGGGTCGGGCCTTCCATGGCATCAGGCAGCCAGACATGGAGCGGAATCTGGGCTGATTTCCCCACGGCGCCGCAGAAGAGAAGGAGCGCAATGAAGGTGATGAGATCGAACTCGAGACCGAGGAGGTGTATTTTTACCGTCTGTCCCACAAGGGTGTTCACCGATTCAAAGACAGGGGCATAATGGAGCGTGCCCAGGCTGAGGAATATCATGATCACGCCGATACCGAACCCGAAGTCACCGAACCTGTTAACGATGAACGCCTTCTTCCCCGCATCGGACGCGGATTTTTTCTCAAACCAAAACCCTATGAGGAAGTATGAACAGAGACCCACCGCCTCCCAGCCGAAATAAAGCTGGAGAAAGTTGTTTGCCATGACGAGCATGAGCATCGAAAAGGTGAAAAGGCTCATGTAGGCAAAAAACCTGTAATATCCCTTGTCCCCGTGCATGTAGCCGGCTGAGTAAATGTGGATAAGGGTACTGCAGGTTGTGACCACCACGAGCATCACGGACGTAAGCTGGTCAACGAGGAACCCCACAGAGACCTTGAACGTGCCTGAGGAGATCCAGGTGTAAAGGTCCCTGTTGATCGTCCTTCCCTGGAGAACCTCTGCCACGGTCATGACCGAAACAACCCAGGAACCGAAGACCGCGAGGATGGCAACCCAGTGGGCCTTATCCCGTATCAGGTTCCTGCCGAACAGAATATTAATGAAAAACGCTGCAAGGGGAAGAAACGGTATCAGAAGATAATTATCCATATGGTCTATCCCTTCATCTCGTTTGCTTCGTCTACATGGACATTGGGCTTGTTTCTAAATAATGCGATGATGATTGCGAGGCCTATGGCCGCTTCCGCCGCTGCCACCGCGATGATGAAGAACACCATGACCTGACCCTTCATGTCGTTCAGGTAGTGGCTGAAGGAGACCAGACTGATATTCACCGCATTCAGCATTAATTCAATGGACATAAACATGATAATGATATTCCGCCGCATGAGAAAACCCGCCACTCCAATGATAAAAACTACCGCGCTCAACGAGATATACCAGTTCAACGGGATCATCATCAGTTCCTCACTCTCTTTTTTGCGAGCACGATCGCCCCTATGATCGCCACAAGCAAGACGATGGATACCACCTCAAAAGGGTAGAGATATTCCATATACAGAAATTTCCCCAGCACCTTTGTGTTTGTCTGAGCCTTTATCACCTCATCGGTGAATGCGCCCTGCGGCCCTAATTTGAACGCCTTCAGCGAAAGGAAGAACATGAAGAACAACCCGACGGCTGCCGCGAGCTGGAGGGGCCACGGGCCCACATATCTCCGCTCCAGCAACTCCTCCTTCAAATTGAGGAGCAAAATGACAAAAAGGAAAAGGACAAGAATGGCGCCCGCATACACAATCACCTGGACTGCCGCAAGGAATTCCGCATTCAGCGTGAGATAGAGGCCTGCAATATGAAAAAAGAGGAGGACCATGGTAATCACGCTGTGGACAGGATTTCTCCGGGTAATCACAAGCACAGACAGAATGGTTATTGCAGCAGCCAGATAGAAAAATATCCCCGTTGCCATCAGTGCGTCTCCTTCCCGCTCGCCGAGCCCTTAAATACTGCCTGGTTCTTGGGAAACCCGAGGTCATCGGTCCGGGGATGCCAGAACTTCTTGAAATACTCCATGTTCTTTTCCCATCCCATATATTTGTCCCAATTGGCGAGAAGCTTGTCCTTGGTCATATAAAAGGCCTCCCTGGAATAATCCGAATACTCGTAATGCTCGGTCAGGACCACTGCGGCGTAAGGACAGGCCTCCACGCACAGCCCGCAGAACACGCACCGAAGCACGTCAATCTCGTACCTCTCCACGATCTTCTTGTGGTCAAGGCTGTCAGCAGTATAAATGTGGATGCACTGGGAAGGGCATATGGCGGCACAGAGTCCGCATCCCACGCACCGGGCCTCCCCGGTCTGCTGGTCCCTTACAAGCCCGTGAAGCCCCCTGAACCCCGGCATTGCCGGCCTCTTCTCCTTGGGATACTGCCTTGTCACCGGGTGGGTGAAAAAGGTTTTCAGTGTCAATGCCATGCCCTGGAATATTTCTGTGAGGAAGACCGTCTTGACCAGCTGCCTGAATGTCATATGAGCACCTTTATAATTGCGGTGATTACGATGTTTGTCAGGGCAAGGGGGATAAGCACCTTCCATCCGAGGTTCATAAGGTGGTCATACCGGTACCTGGGCAATGTCGCTCTTACCCAGTAATAGATGAAGAGGAGCACCCAGAGCTTCACAAAGAACCAGGCAAAGGGCATATAGGGAATTACAAACGGTCCGTTCCATCCTCCGAGGAAGCATATGATACCCACAGCGGCGATAATGATCATTGCCATGTACTCGGCAACAAAGAAGAGCGCGAATCTCATCCCGCTGTACTCCACAAAATACCCTGCCACGAGTTCGCTCTCAGCCTCCGGCAGATCAAAGGGCGCCCTGTTGGTCTCTGCGATGCCTGAGATGACGAATATCGTACAACCGATGATCTGGGGAATCAGGAACATGCCGAAGGGATATTTTTCCTGCGCCCTGACAATATCGGTGAGGTTCAAAGAACCGGCGAGTATCATCACCCCCACAAGGCTCAGTCCCAAAGCTATTTCGTAGCTTATCACCTGTGCCGAAGACCTCAGTCCCCCGAGGAACGAATACTTGGAGTTGGATGCCCATCCTGCCATGATGATTCCGTAAGAGCTCAATGACGACATGGCAAGGATAAAGAGCAGTCCCACATTAATATTGGCAATGACAAATCCATTAAAGAGCGGGATGACCGCAAGGGAAGACAGGGCAGCAAAGAGGGAGATTATCGGCGCAATATAGAATACCGGCTTGTCGGCATCAGCAGGGATGATGTCTTCCTTGAAGAACAGTTTAAGACCGTCTGCAATGGGCTGGAGAAGCCCATAAGGTCCCACCACCATGGGACCGAGTCTCACCTGCATGCGGCCTATGACCTTCCTCTCAAAATATGAGGCATACGCAACGTGCAGCATCACCACGCCGAAGATAACAATAATCTTCAGCAGTATTACTCCAACGTAGAGCATTGTATTATAGGAACTTTCTCCCATGGTGCCCTCTCAGATCCTCCCTAGGGAAAGTGAAAGAGAACGTGCTGCGGGATTCTCCCTTCCCCGAAAATTGCGTGCCATTAATAAAACAAACTCAGGGATTCTTTTGTCAATCTTCTCATGCCCCGTCATGCTCCTTTTCCCCTTCTCTCCTCTGTGCGTCATTTGCCCTTCCTGAACATGAGATGGGTGAGATCGATATATTGGCTGTTCATGTTCCTGACGATTGAAGCCAGATGGATAGCAAGTCTCCGCAATATTTTGCTCGCGATTGATGGATGGGCCCGGGAGAGCGTATCAAAATCAGATTTCCGTAATATGACCAGTTTGGTCTTCTGGTCAGAGACAATAGTGGCATCGTGATCGCTGCCGTCAAGGAAGGACATGATGCCAAATATGTCCCCCTGTCTGAGGGTCGCGATACAGAACTGATCCCCCTGAATCATGGTCTTATTTATCTTCACTTTCCCCTTCTCAATGATATTAAGACTGTCACCCTTGTCACCCTCCCTATAGATCATCTCATTAGGGTCATATTCCCTGGACTGCAACAATCCCTTGACCAAAGCCATCTCTGACCCATTGAGATCTTGGAAAATGTGATTTCTCTCCATCTTTATCAGGCGTCCTCGCTCTCAAGAATATCCACTCTGCATCAATGCCGCGCACAGAGGAAAAAGAACAACGGCACAAAGAATATCGTTTCCGCAGCCTAACTACCTGTCACATTCGCCGAGCACAATATCGATGGTCCCAATATTTGCAATGACATCAGCAACGAGGGAACCTTCGCACAGCTTGGGTATCACCGAGGCATGCACAAAGGACGGTGACCTCACCCTCATCCGGTAAGGCCTTCCTGTTCCGTCACTCACAATATAAAACCCCAGTTCCCCTTTGGGGGCTTCCACCGCCGAGTAAATCTCTCCTTCCGGTGCCGCGATAGGTCCCTTGGTGATAAGAACAAAATGGTGGATCATGGATTCCATATCCTTCAATACATTGTCCTTGGGGGGAAGGGATACCTTTGACGCCTCGGGCGCCATGATAGGACCCTTCGGGAGCTTTTCGATGCACTGTTTTATAATCCTGTTTGACTGTCTGAACTCTTCCATCCTGCATCTGTACCGGTCATACACGTCCCCGTTCTTGCCCACAGGCACATCAAACTCCACTTTATCGTAGGCATCATACGGCGCATACTTCCTCACATCATAAGGAACCCCGGATCCCCTCAGCGTCGGACCGGTGAGTCCCCAGCTTACTGCCTCGTCCGCTTCAATGACGCCAATGCGCTTCGTCCTTTTGAGCCATATCCGGTTTTGATCGATAAGCGTTTCATACTCCGCGATCCTGGACGGGAACTGCTCAGTAAACTTATAGAGACTGTCAAGGAATTCCTGGGAAACGTCGTTCCTCACTCCCCCGATCCGTACGTAGGTCGTGGTGAGCCTCGCACCACAAAGCATCTCAAAAAGATCGAGTATCCATTCCCTTTCCCTGAACGAATAAAGGAACACGGTCATTGCCCCGATATCCAGCGCGTGGGTCCCGAGCCACAGGATATGGCTGCTTATCCTTGACATTTCCGCAACCATAGTCCTTATGTACTTTGCCCTCTCAGGGGCCTCGATCCCAAAAAGCCGTTCCACCGCAAGGCAGTATCCTTCGTTGTTCGCCATACTTGAGATGTAATCCAGCCTGTCGGTGAGGGGGATCGCGTTGAGGTAGGTCATATGCTCAGCAAGCTTCTCAATGCCACGGTGGAGATATCCCACATAGGGAGTGCACTTCACCACCGTCTCACCATCCAACGCGAGCACGAGCCTCAGCACGCCATGGGTCGCAGGATGCTGCGGTCCCATGCTGATGGTTAATGCTTTTGTTTCTAGGCCTTTAGCGGTCTTTGGCATCCTCTCCCATTTCGTATATTTTATTTTTTTCTGACAGTTCAAAAATCTTTTTGAGGCCATTCCATTCCTTGTCGCCAAGGTCGCTCTTCATCGGATAGTCCTTCCGGAGCGGATATCCTTCCCAGTCCTCAGGCATAAGAATCCTCCTGAGGTCGGGATGTCCGTTGAACCGTATCCCTAACATGTCGTAACACTCCCTCTCATGCCAGTTCGCTCCGTCCCAAATTTCGACCACGCTGTCTATGGTGGGGTCATCCTCGGGAACCTCAGCCCTGACCCTTAACATATACCGGCGGCTGATGCAAAACAGCTGGTATACCACCTCAAAGCGCTGCTCCTTCTTGCCGAGATAATCTACCCCGCAAATATCCCGCAGGTAGCACATGCAAAGCTCAGGCGTATCATGGAGGTACTCCATTATCTCCCGTATCCGCCCCTTCTTAACCACTACCGACACCTGACCCCTGAACTCCTTGATCTCCTTCACCTCATCCGGATACCGTTCTTTCAGTCCTTCAGCAATGGCTTGAGCTATGAGTGTTTGCGCCATGATCCCCCTATTATCTCCACCTGCTCCATCTGAAATATTCAGCATGTATCTTTTCCTGGAGTTTGATGATCCCCTGGATGAACGCCTCTGGTCTTGGCGGGCAACCGGGTATATACACGTCAACAGGCAAAAAGGTATCAGCGCCCTGCACCGTACTGTAGGTGTCAAATATTCCCCCTGAACACGCACAGCTCCCCATCGCCATCACATACCTTGGTTCTGGCATCTGGTCGTACACTGTCCTGATTACAGGGACCATCTTCTTTGATATCGTCCCGGCAAGGATCACCACATCCGATTGCCTGGGTGAACCTCTAAAGATCACCCCCAGCCTGTCCAAGTCGTAGTGCGCAGATCCGGTTGTCATCATTTCAATAGCACAGCAGGCCAAGCCGAAGGTCAAAGGCCAGAGGGAAGAGACCCTCCCCCAGTTCACGACCTTATCGATAGTCGTGATAATGGTGTTGGCAGCAGGGATTACCTTTACCCCTTCCTCTACTTCAACTAATGCGGTGGTACCGTCAATTATCATATGCTCACCTTTCTATTGGCCTACGGTTCATCGCTGATGGCTCGGGGCTAATCCCACCTGAAGGCGTCTTTCCTCCATGCATAAATATAGCCCACTACCAATATGGTAATGAAGAGCATCATCTCCACAAATGCATAGAGCCCAATCTCATCAAATACGATGGCCCATGGATAGAGAAATACCGCTTCCACATCAAAGATTACGAAGAGCATGGCGATGATGTAAAACCTTACCGAAAACCTGGACCGCGGCTCTCCCACAGGGGGATTGCCCGACTCGTAGGGGCGAAGCTTCTCAGGATAGGGCCTTCTGGGCCTGAATATGGTGCCCACAAGGATTGCCCCAAGACCAAAGGCCAATATAATCATCATAAAGATGATAACCGGCAGATACTCTTCTGGTAAAAAGGCTCTCGGCATAAAAACGCACTATTTTATACCTAAAGTTATCACTGGAGTCAAGTAAAAAATCTCACTCAGAAATTGAGCGGTCAGGAATGAGAATTTTGCTGCCTTTTATGATAAAATTATCGAATGGTCCGGAAATCTTTGAACTCCCTCGCAGCCAAACTCATCATCGCAGTGGGCACCCTTATGACATTAGGCAGTATCGTGTTTGGATATATTTTCATCCGGTACGAAGAAAACATCATGATGAACAATCTGATGAATTACGCGAATTCTACCGCAGATCTTGTGAAACGCGGGGTACAGCACAGCATGCTTTCTGCGGAGCGGGAAGCCATAGAACAAACACTCAAGGTCATCGGCAACGGTTCAGATATCAGGGATATCTCGATTATAGATAAAAAGGGAAGGGTTCTGTATTCCTCACAAGAGTCAGAGGTGGGTCGCTCGGTCGGGAAGAACTCCCCTACCTGTCAGGGTTGCCATACAGACAACGCAAAACCCCTCGAAGTCCTTCCTGGATCAAAAGTCTGGATGGTTGTCTCTGATGCCACTGGTGCCAAGGTCCTAAAATTCATCATTCCCATCTATAATGAGCCCTCGTGTTCTACTGCCTCGTGTCATTATCATTCCAAGACGCAGCGTGTCCTCGGGATTCTGGAAACGAATTTCAGCACCTCCACAGTAGACGCCACCATAAAACAGAACCGCATCGGGACCTTTGTGTTCGGCACTCTCTTCATCATGATGATATCCTTCTGCCTTTGCGTCATTCTCTATAAGTTTGTATCAAAACCTGTTTCTCTCCTGGATGAAGGCATGCAGAAAATCGGGAAGGGTGATCTCGACCATATTATAGAGATCCATTCCAATGACGAAATGGGCCTGCTCGCAAAGACATTCAATTCTATGGCGAGCGATATCAAGAGATACAGGGAAAACATGGAAAACTGGACCAAGGCGCTGGAGGAGGAAATCAAGAAAAAGACCTCAGAGATCATGAAGGCCCATGACCAGCTCATCAATGCAGAGAAGCTCGCCTCACTCGGCAGAATGGCAGCGGGTGTGGCACACGAACTGAATAGTCCGCTGACAGGAATAGTCACGTTTTCCCATCTCATGTTAAAGCGCATACCTCCCGAGAACAAGCTGGATATCGAAGACCTGGAAGTCATCATTGAGCAGGCGGAACGGTGCTCGAAGATAATCAAGGGGCTCCTCGGTTTTTCACGAAAAACCACGGCCGAAAAGGTCTTCGTGAATATAAACGCCCTTACAGAGAGCACAATATCCATGGTGAGAAATCAGGCTAAGTTCCACAATATAAAGTTCAGTCTCAATTTCGATGACTCCCTTCCCCAGATTTCGACGGATCCGAACCAGATCCAACAGGTCTTCATTAATCTCCTTATCAATGCGGCCGATGCGATGAATGAGCGCGGACAGGTCACTGTCTTTACAAGAACGATCCCTGATGCTTCCACTGGAAGACAGCAAATCGAGATAGAGTTCACCGATACAGGACCAGGGATTCCCGAAGAACATCTCGGAAGGGTATTTGAGCCGTTCTTTACTACCAAACCCGTGGGTAAAGGAACAGGGCTGGGACTTGCCGTAAGTTATGGGATCATCAAGAAGCATGGGGGAAATATCTTTGTGAGAAGCGAAGTGGGCAAAGGGGCGAGCTTTCACGTAAGATTACCCATGGAAAGCAGTCTTGAACAGGGGTAAGGACTTGTCCTGTAGCTCACGAAGACGATATATTACATCACATAAAATAAGAGCATGACCCTTAAGAAAGTGATAGAAATCCTAGGCGCTGAGATGGTAATTACCACCGCAGATATGGGCACTGAAATTTCATCGGTGTGCAGTTCAGATCTCATGAGCGACCTCCTCCATTTCTCCACCACCCCAAAATCCCTTCTTGTTACCGGCTTGATCAACAAGCAGGTCGTCAGAACCGCGGAAATCGCGGACATAAAGGCAATTGCCTTTGTCCTTGACAAGAGACCTGATAAGGAAACCATTGAGATGGCAAGGCAAAAGGGTATTGCCCTCATGGTAACGAGGTTGTCGAGGTATACTGCATGTGGCAGACTCTATGCCGAAGGGCTCAGGAGTTGCACCGGAGAAGACAGATGACACAAAAGAAAAATATCGAAGGGAGTTTTCATCTCACAGGAGGAGATTTTACCAATGCCGGTGGGGCATCGAGCGAAGTGAAGTCCCTCCTTACCAACCTCGGCATTGCTCCTGAAATAGTGAGAAGGGCTGCCATCGCGACCTTTGAGGGCGAAATGAATGTGATCATCCACGCGGTCGCTGGGGTGATGCACTATCTCGTAACCCCTGAGCATATCAGGGTCACCCTGAACGATATGGGGCCGGGAATCCCCGATATCGAGCAGGCGATGCAGGAAGGGTATTCTACTGCCCCGGACTGGGTGAGAGAGATGGGGTGGGGTGCCGGAATGGGGTTGCCAAACATGAAAAAAAACGCCGATGAATTCAGGATAGATTCCATTGTCGGCGAGGGAACGACCGTCGAGATACTCATAAAGATTAAGGAGGATGAATCATTGTGAACGTTCAAGCGGTAGTCGACAGCTTGTCCTTGGAAGTGCAGGGTGCAAAGGGAAATCTTGAGCGTGAAGTCACCGGCTGTTACATCAGTGATCTTCTCTCCGACGTCATGGCACATGCTCAGGCAGGAGATCTGTGGATTACTCTTCAGACACATCCCAATATCGTCGCAGTGGCATCTCTCAAAAACCTGGCCGGAATTATTATTACCAACAAGAGGATCCCCGAAGAAGAGACACTGAGAAAAGCGGAAGATGAGCGTATTCCCATTGCGGTAAGCCCCTCATCCACGTTTGAAGTGGGGGGCATGCTTTTCAAAATGCTTAGATGCTGATCTCTTTTTCTGCAGACCTGCATATGCATACATGCCTTTCCCCCTGTGCTGAAATCGATATGACCCCGCGAGAGATCGTCACGCACGCGCGGGAAAGAGGTCTGCACATCATTGCCATTACTGACCATAATTCTGCCGAGAATGTGGAGGCAACAAGCAGGGTGGCCTCAGGGACAGGGCTCCTGGTTCTGGCGGGGATGGAAATTTCCTCCTCAGAAGAGGTGCATATCCTCGGGCTCTTCGAGTCCCCTGATCAGGCCAGGTGCATGCAGGACGTAGTATATGCACATCTTCCCTCTGGGGAGAACGATGAGAGACTGTACGGACACCAGATTATCGTCAATGAGGACAACGAGGTGCTGGGATTTAACAAGAGATTGCTCATTGGGGCTACAGATCTCAGTGCGCATGAGATAGTAAATCTTATCAGTTCTTTTGGCGGGATATCTATAGCCAGCCATATAGACCGGGAGGCATTCAGTGTGCTCTCTCAGCTCGGTTTTATTCCCGAGGATCTGCGCTTTGACGCGGTTGAGTTTTCTCCCCGGATACGCAGGGATGAAGCGGAGAAGAAGTTCGACGCACTGAGGAAATTCCCGTCGGTCTCCTTTTCAGATGCACATCACGTCACTGATATCGGGAAAAGGAGTACCACCTTCACCATGAGGGCACCGACTTTTTATGAAATAAAACAGGCATTCAGCCATAGTGAAGGGAGAGGCCTCTTCTGGGATTAGCCCGCATGGAAGATCTATCATTACATATCCTTGACATCGCTGAGAACTCGATTGATGCGGGTGCAACGAGAGTTGAAATCGTACTGGAAGAAGATACTGAAAAGGATGTACTCTCCATGGAGGTGAGGGACAACGGACGGGGCATGGATGAAAATACACTCGCGATGGTTGCCGACCCCTTCTTTACAACAAAAACTGTGAGGAGGGTTGGCCTTGGATTGCCATTCCTCAAGCAGGCTTCCGGGGAGTGCGAAGGCCACTTTTCCATTGCATCGGAGAAAGGAAAAGGCACGACCATTTCGGTGAGCTTCAGACGCAGCCACATAGACAGGAAACCGCTGGGGGATATGGGCGCCACATTAATGGTGCTCATCGCGGGTAATCCATCCATCGATTTCGCCTTGCATTACAGAAAGGATGCTTACCATTACCACCTGGAGACGAAACCGCTCAAAGAGGAACTGTCGGGCGTACCGATAAATTCACCGGAAATATTGAGGATAATCAAGGAGGATATCAACAAAGGACTTACAGAAGACGTGAGGAATGACGCGAACGAACCGGAATCTTCAGATCCTTTTAACCATGGGGCTCGTAAGGGAGGGACATGAATGGCTAAGCCGAAGATCCTGATCATTGATGATGAAGCGATTGTGAGAGTAAGCTGCAAAAAGTGTCTGGAGCCGGAAGGCTATGATGTCGATAGCGCGGAAGATGGTATCGCAGGACTCCGGCTTGTGGAATCAAACACCTATGACCTTATCCTGACAGACCTCAAGATGCCTGACATGGATGGCATCGAATTCCTTGCCAAAATAAAGGAGACACATCCCAAAGCAAAGGTAATCATGATAACGGGATACAGCACGTCGGAGCATGCTGAACTGGCAATAAAGTCAGGGGCCTACAACTACATCGAGAAACCATTTACCCCTGAAACGTTGGTAAAAGCGGTAAAAGAGGCCCTGAGCAGCACGGGGAAATCTTAACACAGAAGACCGTTTGGACTATCAGGGGGCGCCGCTTGATACCGTGGTTCTTTGCCCCTTATTCAGCAACTCCGTGCTGCCCGCATATTCTAAGCTGCTCGTTTTTTTATCTGCAGGTACCTCAGTTTCAGAGAGGTAACGGGACGGTCCGGCAATGCTTGAAAAAGGAAAGAGCCTTTTTATATGATAGTGCATATGTAGGTTTCAAGGAGGGAGAAGGAATGGGAGGCAGAATACTTGTTGTGGATGATGAACCCGTTGTCGTGAAGAGCTGCGAGCGTACCCTGGCCCCCGAGGGGTATACCGTGGATACCGCTTCAAATGGGAGAGAAGCCATAGGAAAACTGGGGAAAGACAGCTTCGATCTTGTTATCACAGACCTCAAAATGCCTGACATGGATGGCATTGAACTTATCAGGTGGATAAGGAATTCAAAGCCCGGTACAGGGGTCGTGGTAATAACCGGATATCCTTCCCAGGAAAGCATCAAAGAAGCCCTCGGCCTCAGGATACTCGATTATCTGCCTAAGCCCTTTTCCCCAAATCTCCTCATTGAAGTTACGCAAAAGGCCATGGAATTCCAGAAAGCAGGAGAGGTTTCGGTGGCACCTCCCCCAGAGGAATACTCCGAGGAGATGGTGAAACAGCTCAATGACATAGTACAAAAATACCGGAAAAAACCGGGAAGCCTGATCCCGGTGCTTCAGGAAGCTCAGGAGCTCATCGGCTATCTTCCCCCGCCTGTGCAGCGCCACATTGCCAAGGGATTGAGAATCTCCGTAAGCGAAGTCCACGGAGTCGTATCTTTCTATTCCTTCTTCACAATGAAACCAAAAGGCAAGCACAATGTGCGCGTATGCCTTGGAACAGCGTGTTATGTGAAGGGTGCGGAAGAAATAGTCAAAAAATTGAGCGAACACCTCTCTATTGATGTAGGGGGCATTACCGAAGACAAGAGGTTCTCTCTCGAAACAGTACGATGCCTCGGTGCATGCGGACTCGCCCCTGTGGTGGTGGTGGATAAGGACACCCACGGTTCGGTGGCCGCCATCAGCGTGAATGAAGTATTGAAGGCTTACGAATAAGAGGAGGAGGTACAATGCCGCGACTGACCATCGATGATCTGAAAAAGATAAAGGAGCAGTATAAATCAACCATCACCCTGAGAGAGGGTGGCTACAGGGCAAAGGTGACGGTCCACATGGGCACGTGTGGTATTGCTGCAGGCGCAAGAAAAGTTATGGAAGCATTGCTTGATGAGATTACCAAGAATGGCGTCAAAGACGTGATCGTAACCACATCAGGATGTGCAGGGCTCTGCAGCAAAGAGCCCATGGCAACCGTTGAGATCATTCATGAAGCGCCGGTGAAATACGTGGAACTGAGCGACGAAAAAATAAGAAAAATCTTCAAAGAGCACCTCATGAACGGGCATGTCGTGGAAGATTGTGCCCTTGTAATGGGGAGTGAAACGGCATATTAAACGGCAGCGGGTAGCAGGGACCAAAAGACGGTATTCTGCACCACACCCTTACCAATCATAGAGGAGGAGCGATGGAAACATATCGTTCGAGTGTCATGTTATGCGGGGGCACTGGCTGCATCGCAGGCGGTAGTCTCAAGATAAAAAAATCTCTCGATGCGGAGTTGAAAAATAGAGGGCTCGAAAATGAGATAAACGTTGTTCTCACCGGGTGCAACGGTTTTTGCGCAGAAGGGCCGGTCATGACCGTGTACCCAGAGGACATCTTTTATAAGAAGGTCAAAGAAACGGATATTCCCCTTATTGTTGAGGAGCATTTCATCAAGGGAAGACCCGTGGAAAGCCTCATGTACAAGGAACCCATAAAGAAGCAGACCATCCCCCTTATGAAGGAAATACCTTTCTTCAGCCTTCAGGTGCTCCGGGCCTTGAGGAACAAGGGGTTGATAGATGCGGAAAAAATCGAGGAATACATCGCCAGGGACGGGTATCAGGCGGCTGCCAAGGCATTGACCCAGATGACCCCCGAGCAGATCATAGATGAGATGAAGAAATCCGGTCTCCGGGGAAGAGGGGGAGCAGGGTTTCCCACAGGGTTGAAGTGGGAAGAAAGTGCAAGGGCTAAGGCAGACCAAAAGTTTATTCTCTGTAACGGTGATGAAGGTGATCCCGGCGCGTTCATGGATAGAAGTATCATGGAGGGAGATCCCCATGTTGTGTTAGAGGGAATGATAATCGGCGCCAAGGCCATAGGAGCAAGCAAAGGGTATATATATGTGAGGGCAGAGTACCCTCTCGCAGTTCACCGGCTCAAACTCGCGATAGAGCAGGCAAGGGAAAACGGATTGTTGGGTGACAATATCCTGGGGACCGGCTTCAACTTTGATATTGAAATATATCAAGGGGCAGGCGCCTTCGTGTGCGGTGAATCCACTGCCCTCATGAGGTCCATTGAAGGCAAAAGGGGCATGCCGCGGCCCAGACCTCCCCAGTCAGCGGTGAAGGGATTATGGGAAAAACCCACTGTCCTTAATAATGTGGAAACGTACGCGAATGTTCCACAGATCATTTTGAACGGTGCGGACTGGTTCAAGACCCTCGGCACGGAAAAATCAACCGGCACAAAGGTCTTTGCCCTGAGCGGCGCAATAAACAACATCGGCCTCATCGAAGTTCCCATGGGAATCCCTTTGAGGAAGATCATATTTGATATCGGCGGAGGCGTGCCCAAGGGGAGGAAATTCAAGGCAGTTCAGCTTGGGGGACCCTCGGGAGGGTGCATTCCCGAAGCACTCCTCGACACCCCGGTCACTTATGAAGATATCGTACAAACAGGAGCCATTGTCGGATCAGGCGGAATGGTGGTGATGAACGACCTCAACTGTATGGTGAGCGTGGCGAAATTTTTCCTTGAATTTACCGTAGAAGAATCATGCGGCAAATGCCCCCCTTGCAGGGTCGGCACCACGGTTATGCTTGACCTGTTGACCAATATAACTGAAGGCAAGGGGAAAGAAGGGGACATAGAACTCCTTGAGGAGCTCTCGCGCGACATCATTACCACATCTCTCTGCGGTCTCGGCCAGACTGCTCCGAACCCGGCCCTGACCACCATAAAATATTTCAGGGACGAATACGAGTCCCATATAAGGGAACAATGGTGTAAAACAGGGGTATGCAAGGAACTCTGCACCTTTTATATTGATGAGGGAAAATGTAAGGCCTGCGGTTTATGCAAAAAGGTCTGCCCGCAAAAGGCAGTCTCAGGAGAGAAGAAGGTGCCCCACCACATTGACCAGTCCCTTTGCGTGCAATGTCGCTCATGCTATGAGGTCTGCAAGTTCGACTCAGTGCAGATAGGGCCAAGAGCGATGAGGGAAGAGTTAAAGCAGAAAGATGCACATCGACTCGCAGAAGCAACGGCAGGCAAGGAGGGATAAACGCATGATCGAACTCACCATAAACGGGAAGAAAATAAAGACAGAACGGGGAACGACCATCCTGCAGGCAGCCCTTAAGAATGGCATCTATATTCCCAACCTCTGCTATGACAGAAGGTTCAGGCCCTTCGGAGGCTGCAGGCTCTGTTTTGTGGAGATCGAGGGACAGAGGAAGCTCTTCATATCCTGCAATACGCCTGTCAAAGAAGGAATAGTGGTCCATACAGAAACCCCAAAACTGGCAAAAGTGAGAAGGACCGTCCTGGAACTTCTCCTCGTACACCACCCTCTCGACTGCCCCATCTGTGATAAGGCCGGGGAATGCACTCTCCAGGACCTTGCGTTCAAGTACGGCCCGAACCAGAGTAGGTTTCTTGCGGAGAGAAAGCATGAACCCGAGAGAATCGACGCCCCCATTATAGAGAGGAATCCCAACAGATGTATTCTGTGCGGCAAATGCGTGGGTGTATGCATTGAACATCAGGGAGTGGGAGCAATCAATTTTCTCGGAAGGGGGTTTAAGACAAAGATAAGCCCTGCTTTTGAAGAGACCCTGGATTGCGAATTTTGCGGTCAGTGCATAGACGCGTGTCCCGTGGGGGCACTCGGAAGCAAACCATACAAGTTCAGGTCAAGGGTCTGGTACATGGATGAACATAAGATTATATGCCCCTACTGCGGATGCGGGTGCACCACAAACCTCAGTCTCAGGGAGGGAAAGATAATTCGTGCCAGGGGGAAAGAAGGCGTTGGGATAAATGATGGCGACCTTTGCACCAGGGGGAGGTTTGGCTTTGACTATATTTACTCTGAAAAGAGACTGACCACCCCTTTGATAAGAAAAGACGGGGAACTCATCCCCACCTCCTGGGAGGAGGCCCTGGAATATGTTGCTCAGCGTCTTGAATCAATCAAACAAAGCCACGGGCCTTCAGCCATTGGCGCTATAGGGTCCCAGAGATGCACCATGGAAGATAACTATATGTTGCAGCGCTTCATGAGGGTGGTCATGGGAACGGATAACATCGACTCCGCAGCCCG
>Ga0335070_10000660_pt1 | contig 38951 bp, 40 predicted proteins | sample Lox_Sample_13_FD_206722 | JGI IMG/M metagenome (GOLD analysis project Ga0335070, IMG submission 206722) | Soil microbial communities from Loxahatchee National Wildlife Refuge, Florida, United States - Lox_Sample_1.3 | ecosystem: Environmental > Terrestrial > Soil > Wetlands | place: USA... | reverse complement strand
GATTTGAGGTGGCTAATGAAGTTATTGATAAGACTTCCGGAGAGGGGTGGCTGTCGGCTGCATTTGATGAAGCCGAAAACCGTCTGCACGTACAGAAGGCGGTGATGAGCCTGGTGATGTAGCGGTTATCCCCCGGCTATCGCTGGAAACATCATGATCTCGTCTCCATCCGCCAACGACAGCTCGAAATCCTCCGGCTTCACCAGACGCCGGTTGTGGAAAACACGAAGATGCGGGCTGGGCGCTTCGTTGACCAGAGCGATTTCCTGGAATGTGCCCGGAAGGCGTTCCGCCAATCCCTGGATGAGGGTCAGGATCGTTATATTCTCGGGCAGGAGTACGCTCTCATGTTTCACTCCGACGCAGGTCGCCAGGATATTGTAATAAGATACCTTAACCGTGATCATTATGGTATTTCTCCAGGCCTAAACGCTCGAGAGTTGGGAGGGTCGGGATACCCCGGTCATCCCAACCACGCAGCTTATAGTACCGGTCGAGCATGGCATCGAAATTGTGAATCTGACCGGTCATGATTGGCTCGCCAGATTCCACCAGCGAGCCATCGACTGGGCCCGGGGTGTAGGCAAATACCGGAAGTGGTTCCCTGGTAAAACGGGCGGGCAGGTGGTCGTCCTTACGATCTAGGCCGTGGCGCTGGTTGTAGAGCCGCTCCAGGTTGACGATCCTCTCTCCGATCGTGAACAAGCCAACCTCATCAATGGACCAACCCAGCATTTGCAATCCTTCAGCCAGGTCGGCTGGCAAAATGCAATATGTCTCCGCGGTGGTGAACTTGCACAGGCCCAGAGAATCGATGATCGCGCAGAAATTTTCTCCATAGACCACCACGTCTGCCTTGTATGATTCATCAGCCGTGTCCATCAGAACCGGCAGGATTTCAGCCGGGAAGATTTTTTGCGCTGCCTCCCAGTTGCCGGCCAGATCGATGCCAGGTAGCCCGTATAAATGATCGGCGCCACGGTTGCTCGTCGCGTGCCCCAGGCCAAATGATTTGGCGATGCGCGGCTCCTGGCGAGGGATCTCCAGGCCTTTGACCTGCATAGCCAGGTCCTCAGCGCCTCCGCCGATTCGCCGCGCGGCGCGCAGGGTCCCCTCAGCCAGAAGCTCACCCAGACCTTCACGCTGGCCGATCTTTTCAGTCAGTCCCAGGATCGTGGCCGGGTCGCCCCACTCCAGGGAAAATTCGGCATCATTCAGCAGCCCCCTCTGGTGGCATTCCATCGCAAAGGCAATCGTCACCCCAGTTGAGATCGTATCCAGACCGTAGTCGTTGCACAGTTCATTTGCGCGGATGACCACCTGTGGGTTGGAGTTCCAGCACATCGGCCCAAAAGAATCGGTGGTCTCATATTCAGGACCCTCGATCTGAGCGGCATATTCTCCCTCAGGAACGGCCGACTCCCGGGCGCAGCGCAGCGAGCAAACTGCACAGCCCCTGCGGTCGACAACGTATTTGCTAAAGCCCTTCGAATCCAGATTTTGAATAAAAGGCACCTGGCCCAATTGGTGGTTTTTCGCGGGCAGGTCGCCAACCCGGTTCTTGATGGCCATCAAGAAAAGCGTGGACTCGTTCATCAGGCCTTGAGATTCAGGAAAGCGAATGACTCGCTGCGACATACCTTTGGCCAGGCGGGCAAATTCCGGGTTCATTGGGAATTTCGCATTTCCGGCAATGACCTGGATGGCTTTCAAGCGCTTGCTGCCCATGACAGCCCCTGGACCGCTCCTCGCCGCCGCCCGTCCGCCGTCGTTGATGATCGCCGCGAAGGTCACCAGGTTTTCACCCGCCGGGCCGATCGCCGCCACCCGACCGCCGGCTTCCTGGCGCAATCGATCCTCAACCAGCGAAGTCGGCTGGCCCCACAGGTCGCCTGCCGGGAGGATGCAGATTTCTTCGTTGGTTACGCGCAAGAAGACGGGGGAAGGAGCCTGCCCGGTAATTACCAGGGCGTCATAGCCAGCCCTGCGAAGCTCAGGTCCAAAATGGCCGCCTGCGTTGGCATACCCATAAGCCTGGGTCGCAGGGGATTTAAACGTGACATGAAAGCGCGAAGCCGCCGGCCACGTAGTGCCATTGAAAGGACCGGTTGAAAAGATCATGCAATTCTCTGGCGCGAGGGGATCAATCTCGCGGCCGACCCGTTCGGAGAGGATCGCCGCACCCAGGCCTCTCCCCCCCAGCCATCTATGGACCAGCTCAACCGGCGTTTCCTGGATTTCGATGTTCGAAGAGGTCAGATCGATCGACGCGATGCGTGGCATAGATTCTTCTTCTTTGCAAAAGAATTCCCTGAATGTGACCATTTAATTTATATCATGAAATGATGGTGTCGATTGTCGTTCCCAGAGCATTTTCCCGGTGTATAAAACGAAAGACCGCAGAAGTGCCATAGCTGGTGTCTTTCTTGCAGTCTGTCGGAGAAACCCCAATCACCGTCTCCACCGTACATTTGCGCAAGCGATCAATGGCCTTGCCAAGATCAGTGCGTAGCTTGTAAGCCAGCTTTACCTTCGGACTGGCATCGAGTGCCGGCTCTTCGGGTTGTTTTCGAAATAAGTATGCCAATCACGATCGTGCGGTTCGCGTCTGGTGGCGATATCAGGACCAACTCCCCGGGCCTGGCAAGCCTGGATGTTGGTTTCGCTGAAGTACCCCGGTTATCACTCAAAACGGATGCCCGACCAGGGCTGCCTCTCAACACGTAGATCTATTTCCGATCCAATTCGATATAAAAGATATAGATACTTCTTTGACCGAGGTATATGCATCATGCGCAACCGTTTGATTCGCTTCCTCGTGATTTTCCTGGTGCTTTCTCCGAGCATCCTGGCTCCCATAACCTCAACCGTTCCCCCGGTTTTAGCCGCCCAACAGACCCTGCATTCGTTTTACTTTTCCGGTATCCGCCCGGGGAGGATGTTCCAGGTCTCGGACATCTCCATCAACCGCGACCTCTATCTGAACAGCCTGACCCAGGTAACCCTCGAAGCCTGGGTCAAGCGGGTCAACGCCTCACGCAACGAGACCGTGGTCTGCAACGACTACGGCTCCTCCTACTGCCTGAGTTTTACTGGGAGCAAGGTCTTCTTCAGAACCAACAACGGCGCTTCCTCGGAGGTGCTCAGCACGGCCAATGTGGAGGCCAATTACTGGGTGCATATCGCCGGTGCCTACGCCAACGGGGTCAGCCGGATTTACGTCAACGGCATTCTGGATACCAGCGCAGCCTACCGACCGAAGGAATTCAGATCAAGGAGATCATCCACAAAAACCCCGCGACCGGCATGGTTGAGAAAATCGATCTGGCGATCCTGGTCCCGCCAACTTTTCCGGAAAAATACTACGATTCCCTGCTCCGCTCAGCCCAGCTTTGCGCAGTGAAAAAGCACCTGGAGGCACCCCCACAATTTGAGATCTCTACCCAGGTAGGTGAGGCAAGCCTGGACTGATCAGCTACCTTCAATATAAATATTATAAATATTCATCATCTGGAAAGCGCAATCCCCCTGATCGATTTCTTATCTTCGACCTGGGGGATTGAATTTAACAGTGGATTTAGAATACCCAATAATTAGTTCCTCTTTTTTCTTTTCAATCCGCATATGGCAGTTGGCGCACAGCACACGGCATATATCGATCTCAGTTTGCAGCGCTTCGAGAGAATGTCCCTGGTTGACCATCTGGGAGATATCCATTTTCTTTTTTCCGCGGATATGGTCAAAGGTTAAGACCAGAGGATCACACTCCCCACAGATCTCGCAGGGATGGTTTTTGAGATAGGTATATGATGGAGTGGCGAGCGCCTTCCCGGGCCTCGATCAGCCGGCTGGTTTTGTAGACTAGCCGGTCCTCTTTGGTGCGATAATAGTAATCGATTTGATATTCATTTCGGCAGGCTATGCAGGTGGAATGCCGCCAAACGAGGAGCTTATTCCTCTATTACTTGGGGTGGCTGATGGGGGTCGAACCCACAACCCCTTGATCCACAGTCAAGTGCTCTGCCATTGAGCTACAGCCACCATACTATCCTACTGCCGGATGCGAATTCTATCACGAAACAGGGACGGCGGCAAGAAACTCCCCCAGCTTGCGTGCCAGGCAATCGCGTTGGATCGTCTCCTGCACGCCGCTTGCCAGATCCTTGACGGTCACCTTGCCCTCTTTTTCCTCATCCGGCCCCATGATCACCACAAAGCGGATCCCCACCCGATCTGCATATTTGAACTGCTTTTGCAGCTTTGCTGGCTCGGGATAGCTGACCGCATTGATCCCCGCGCGGCGCAGCCCAGAGGCCAGAGAAAGCGACGGCAGCAGGAGCGTGTCGTCGAAAGTCGTCACCAGCACTTGCGCCGGGTAGGAAAAAGCGGTCGGGAGCAGGCCCAGGCCTTTCAAGACCAGCGTAATCATCACGTCCCCCATTGCAAACCCCACGCAGTAAACTGGCGTCCCCCCGACGTCGCTCACCAGGTTATCGTAGCGCCCGCCGCCTAAAATCGCCCGGCCGCCTTCCTGCCGCTCGCGCGCTTCGAAAACGGTCCCCGTGTAATAGAGCAGCCCGCGGATCACGCCGGAATCGAATTGGACGTAATCGCGCATCCCCAGCGCTTCCAGTGCGGCGAAGAACCGCGCCAGCTCGGGCGATTTTTTCCACAGATCAGGATCGGCCAGCAAACGTTTGAGCTGCTCGAGCTGTCCAGGTGTGAAGCCGCTTTCCATGGCATACGCTTCCCATTCCGCCAGGCGCATCTTGTCCCGCTTGTCGATCAGGCGGAACACATCACCTCTCTTCTCGGGCGGTATTCCCATCCCGGCCACTTCGGCATCCATCAGCCGCCGGTCGTTGACCAGGATGACCACCTTGTCCGGAGTCAGCCCTACATTCTGGAAGAAGGTAGCGCAAATGGCGACCAGCTCCGCATCGACTTCGGGTGTGTTTGGGCCGATCAGGTCGATGTTCCACTGGAAAAATTCCCTCGTCCGGCCGCGCTGCGGCTTTTCATAGCGCCAGAATGGCCCAAAAGACCACCAGCGCAACGGAAAAGCCAGCTCGTTTTGCTTCTGCGCGACCATCCGCGCCAGCGATGGGGTCAGCTCGGGCCGCAGCGTGATCAAATCCCCACCCCGATCGGGGAAAACAAAAGCCTGTTCTTTGACCAACTCTTCGCCCGATTTGGCCGCATACAGATCGATCTTTTCCAGAAAAGGCGCTTCGTATTCCTGGTAGCCGAACGACTCGGAAACCTGCCGGATTTTCTGGTACAGCCAGATCCGGATGGCCATTTCTTCAGGGTAAAAATCGCGGGTGCCTTTAACGCTCGGAATGATGGTTTTCATAGGGATTTCGATCTTGTCTTTCTCTCAAGGTTTCGAAGAAAGATTGTAGCACAAAAGTAGATCTCCTCACAAACCGGTATCATTCCTGATCGATTATTCCTTCTAATATTATCCAATTTTGATGACAGATCACATGATTACTGGGATAAATTCCACTATTCCAGGTTGATAAAACGAATTACTATTAGTTTGGCAATCCCGGCTTCTCGGAGGGCTGGTTTGGTTGTATAATTTGGCACAATCAACCGTCCTTGAACAATGCAAATCCTTTGAGCAAAATTTCGACGTACAGCTCATTTTATCTCCTCTGCTCAAAAAACCGTCTCCCTGCTGGGAATTGCCTGGCATAATCTGGCGTTTTGGCTACGGACAAGGGCTTCGTAGTAATTATATCTTCATGCAACTGGTGCGCTTATGGACCTCTTAGAATTAAACCAAATCTCAAACGGCGTCTTACTCACCGATGGCAATCATATCAACCGGGAAATCAAGGGAGCCTGCGGTGCAGACCTGATGAGCGACGTGCTTGCTTCGATCCAACCCAACGCCGTCCTTCTCACTGGATTGTGCAATCCACAGGTTGTCCGCACCGCTCTGATGGCGGATGTTTCCGCCATCGTCCTTGTCCGTGGCAAAAACCCTCCCCAGGAAACGATCAACCTTGCCAACGCGGAAAGCATTCCCCTGATCAAAACTCCCTACGGCATGTATGAGCTTTGCGGCCGCCTTTTCCGGGCTGGCCTACCCAGCCTGGAGATGCCGGTCGTTGGAACATGCGATTGCGGAGATTGACGGTGCTTCAAGGAGTGTGAATGGAACCAGGCATCGGAAGTAAAGGTCCGCCCACAGACCGGGACGCTGAGAACATCACTCGCGTCGAGGAGCTCGCTTATGAGTTGAAGATTGAGGAGGTGATGTCAAAAAACCTCCTCAAGCTGGCTCTCGAGACCAGGATGGGTGAGGCCCTGGATGCCTTCCGCCAGAGTCGCATCTCCGGCGCTCCGGTTGTGATTGGAGATAGCCTGGTTGGCGTTCTCAGCATTGAGGACCTGATTCGCTGCCTGCGCTCGAATGACCTGGACGCACCGGTTCAGGCGTACATGAGCCGTTCGCCCATCACCATCCACAGCTACGATCCCGTCGTCGAGGCATTAAAAGTTTTCGTCGATGCGAATATCGGTCGCCTCCCGGTTCTGGATGAGGCCGGCAGGCTGGTCGGCATCCTGACCAAAGGAGATGTTACCCGCGGTTTGCTCAAAGCGCTCCAGTCCGATTATCAGGAAGAGGAGGTTCGCCGCTACCGCGCCAGCCACCTTTTCGAGGATATCGTCTCTGACCGCACCAGCCTCATTCTTCGCTATAAAATTCGCCAGGGTGATTTCACGCACGGCGGCGCAGCCTCCAGCTATATCAAGCGTGCTCTTCTCCGCCTTGGAGCCTCCCCTCAAATTGCAAGGCGGTGTGGCATTGCTACTTACGAGGCGGAGATGAATCTGATCATCCACACCACCAACGGGGGTACCATCCGGGTGGAAATCGAGCCGCACCAGATCTCGATTGACGCTTACGATGATGGCCCGGGGATCAAAGACATCGATCTGGCGATGAAAGCGGGGTATTCCACGGCCTCCGAGGAAGTCCGTGAAAAAGGGTTCGGCGCTGGAATGGGATTGGTCAACATTGCCCGTTGCGTCGATGATATGAAGCTCGAATCGGTGGTTGGCAAAGGCACACGCCTGCGCCTGCGCATCTACCTGCACAACCAGGAAGCTTTTGGTGAATCCTATACGCATAATTGATGGATCTTCCAGAAAAGGAGAAAACGACTCTATGACGTTACAGGAAATCATCGAAACCCTCCAGCTCACGCCGCTCACTGAGCCCAGGGATTATGCCACGATCACGCCCACCGGCGGGTACGCTTCGGATTTGCTCAGTTGTGTCATGGCCGGCGCGAAACGGTCTGGAGTCTGGGTAACCCTTCAGGCGCACGCCAACATCGTCGCGGTCGCTGCGTTGCTGGACCTCGCCGCGGTGATCGTCACCGAAGACGCCCAACCCGATCCGGTCACAATCGAGAAAGCCAACCTGGAAGGAGTGATCCTGCTTGGTACGAAAATGCCTACTTACACAGTCGTTGGTAAGCTCTGGGCATCCGGATTAAAAACAGAATAGTCTGGATTCCCGCTCACTTCCACAGAGATGGAAAATCCCGAGTGAGAAAGTTCCGCGCTGAATTCCACATTCATACCGTTCTCTCTCCCTGTGCGGATGTGGAGATGATCCCTCCGCTGATCGTCCAGGAAGCCCTCGAACGGGGGATCAACCTGATCGCAATCACAGATCATAATGCCAGCGCCAATGTGGCAGCCGTCCAAACGGCGGCTGCCGGGACAGGCCTGGCAGTTCTCCCTGGAATGGAGCTGCAGACCCGTGAAGAAGTCCACGTGCTGTGCCTGTTCGATACCCTGGACCAGATTTTTTCCTGGCAGCAAACTGTGGACGCTCGATTGCCTTCCCTGGAAAACCAACCCGAGCATTTTGGCGAGCAGTTTGTGGTCGACGAAACCGGTGATTTCATCCGTCATGAGCCACGCCTCCTGCTCACCTCGGCCATCATCAGTCTAGAGGAAGCCTTTGATGGCGTGAGCCGGTTGGGCGGCCTGTGCATCCCCGCGCACGTGGACCGCCGTGCAAACGGGTTGATTGCCAATCTTGGGTTCATCCCGACAGATATTCCCTTCCCGGCCATGGAGATCTCACGCCACCTGCAATCCGCGACAGCAACCCAGAAATTTCCTCAGCTACGTGGCTACCCATTGATCCAAAGCGGTGATGTCCACCGCCTCTCTGAATTCCTGGGTGTCAATGAGTTATTCATCGAAGAACCCTGTATTGAAGAAATTTATCTTGCCCTCGCCAACCAGAAGTCCCGCCAATTTCATCTCCGCACTGGTTGAATCCTATTCTCTATTTTCTGCCCTCCGTTCTCAAATTTTCGGTTCTCCCAGTTCGGTTCTCGGCTCTCGTTCTTCGCTCTTTCTCTTTTTGACAACCATCTTGTTTTGACATGACATTTGGATCTTACCAATTTAGACATGAAAGGGTAAACTACATTGTGGTTTTAATCACAATAAGGGTGAAATTATCCCTTCATCGGATTTGGAGCCGTTCATGTTAAAGATTTTGGAAAATCTTCCCGAAAACGACCCCCTTGCTATTCCTGAACAAAGAGAGGTGATCGACGGAATTATCACCGAAAATCGGGAGTTGCCTGGGGCTACGATGGTCGTCCTCAACGAGCTTCAATCGCGGATTGGCTTTATCTCCGCACCCATGCAAGCTTATGTCGCCCGTGAGATGGGTATCCCGATCAGCACGGTTCACGGGGTAGTATCCTTCTACTCCTTTTTTACCACCCAACCCCGTGGAAAACACACGATTAAATTCTGCCTGGGAACCGCCTGTTACGTCGGTGGGATCGACCAGTTGATTGAAAAAGCCCGCCAGCATCTGGGAATTGGCCCCGGTGAGACCACTAAGGACGGTATGGTCACCCTGGAAATCTGCCGTTGTGTAGGCGCGTGCAGCCAGGCGCCGGTCCTGGTCGTCGACGACGAGATCTCCGGCCGGGTGCGCCCGAATAAGATACCGCAGATCATGAAGAAGGTAGAGAAATAAGGCGGGCGCTGTGAGAGAGCTGGCTCTGCATATCCTGGATCTCGCAGAAAACGCTATCGCCGCCGGGGCGAAAACGATCCAGATCAACGTGACCGAAGACCTCGCTCGCGACCGCCTCCGAATCCAGGTGATCGATGATGGCTCCGGCATGGACGCGGAAACAGCCGCCAGGGTGATCGATCCCTTTTACACCAGCCGGACCACCCGCAAGGTCGGATTGGGGATCCCGCTTCTCGAAGAAGCCGCGGAAGCCTGTAATGGAGAACTGCAGATCGATTCGAAGCCGGGGAAAGGCACGACGGTGAACGTTGAGTTCCAACGTAGCCACATCGACCGCATGCCCCTGGGCGATCTGCCCGAAACGATAACGACCCTCGTGATTTCCGCTCCTGAGATCCACTGGATCTTTCGGTATCAGGTTGACGGGAATGAGTTTGTCTTCGATGACGAACCGATTAAAAACGAATTGGGAGATATCCCCCTCAGCGAACCAGGCGTGCTGGCTTACATCCGCTCGGTCCTGAAAGAAGGCGTGGCTGAAATTCAGCCGGATCCCAGCGAGAATGTTTTACTAAAAAACTAACGTCAAAACCGCGATACAAAGGGAGATTGACTTATGCCTACCGTAAAGAGCCTTGATGATCTGAAGAAAATACGTGAAGAAGCCCTGGAAAAGCGCAAGGCGAAAACCACTGAGGGGCGCGCCCAGGTAACTGTTGCGATGGGAACCTGCGGGATTGCTGCCGGTGCACGCGATACGATGAAAGCCATCCTGGATACGATCGAACAGGACAACCTCACCGGTATCCTGGTCACACAGACCGGCTGCATGGGGATGTGCGAAAAAGAACCAATCGTCCAGGTCGTGGTTGGCGATCAGGAAAAAGTGATCTACGGTAAGGTTAACCCCGAGGTCGCCCGTCGCATCGTCGAGGAGCACATCGTTAAAGATCAGATTGTGAAAGAGAACGTGATACCTGCCTGAGCATGACCAGACAGCATGTTTGATAGGAATTCACATGAAGTATTATCGCTCCCACGTTTTAGTATGTGTCGACCCGGAGTGCCTGCGTAAAGGGGCGCACGAAGTCCTCGACAGCCTTCAGGACGAACTCGTCGCGCAGGGTTTGATCGACGAGGTCCAGGTGCTGGAGACTTCTCGCCTCGGCGGTTGCAGCAATGGACCGGAAATGATGGTCTATCCCGAAGGCGTCCATTATTCTGGCCTCACCGTAGACGACATTCCTTACCTGGTTGAGGAGCATTTCCTCAAAGGGCGTGTGGTCCAGAAGTTCATCGCCCCCACGATTTCTTTCGCCGACGAAGAATTGAGCGCGCCCAAGGCCAAAGAGGTTCGAGTCGTCCTGCGCAACTGCGGCAAGATCGACCCCGAAAATATTGAGGACTATATCGCTGAGGACGGTTATATGGCCCTGGCCAAAGTCCTTACCGAGATGACCCCTGAACAGGTCATCGACGAGATTATCAGATCCGGCCTCCGCGGTCGCGGTGGCGCCGGGTTCCCGGCTGGCAAGAAGTGGCAGTTAGCGCGAATGAACCCGGGCGATGTGAAGTATCTCACCTGCAACGCCGATGAAGGTGACCCTGGCGCGTTTATGAACCGGCGTGTCCTCGAAGGAGATCCACATTCCGTCCTGGAAGGCATGATCATCGCTGCTTACGTGATCGGCGCCAATCATGGTTACGTCTATTGTCGTGCGGAATATCCGGTCGCTGTGCGCACCCTCAACATTGCCATCCAGCAGGCCCGCGCCTTTGGCTTCCTCGGCGAGAATATCTTTGGTTCTGGCTTTTCCTTCGATATCGAAGTCCGCAAGGGTGCTGGCGCATTCGTTTGCGGCGAAGAAACTGCGTTGATCGCCTCCATCGAGGGCAAACGGGGTGAGCCTCGCCCCCGACCGCCCTTCCCCGCCGTAAAAGGTCTGTGGGGTAAGCCGACCAATAACAATAACGTCGAAACATACGCCAACGTACCTCAAATTATCCTCAAGGGAGCAGATTGGTTTGCCTCGATGGGTACCGCCAAAAGCAAAGGCACCAAGACCTTTGCTGTGGCCGGAGATGTGAAATATACTGGCCTGATTGAAGTTCCCCTCGGGATCACCATCCGTGAGGTCATTTATGACGTCGGCGGCGGCATCAAGGACAACAAAGGTTTCAAGGCGGTCCAGATCGGCGGACCCATGGGCGGCTGTCTACCCGCTTCGGCTCTCGATCTCCCCATCGATTACGAATCCTTGAGCAGCGCTGGCGCAATGATGGGCTCGGGCGGTCTGGTCGTCATGGATGATGAGACCTGCATGGTCGATATCGCCCGCTTTTTCATGGACTTTACCCAGGACGAGAGCTGCGGGAAATGCACCCCTTGCCGGGTGGGCACCCGCCGCATCCTCGAGGTCCTCGAGCGCATCTGCGCTGGCAAAGGCCGCGACGGTGATATCGAAACTCTTGAAATGCTTTGCCAGGACATTATGGCCACCAGCCTGTGCGGCCTCGGCCAGGGCGCCCCAAACCCTGTCGTCTCCACCCTCAAGCATTTCCGGGATGAATATATCGCCCACATTTACGAAAAGCGCTGCCCGGCGAAAGTCTGTAAGGCCCTGATCACGTATGCGATCCTGCCAGACGTCTGCACGGGCTGTATGGTCTGCGCCCGGAACTGTCCGGTGGAAGCCATACACGGTGAGCGGCGCAAAGTCCACACCATCGATCCGGACGTATGCATCCGCTGTGGCATCTGCATGCAGGTCTGCAACTTTAACGCGGTCAGCGTAAATTGACCTGAGCAAGCCGGGAGCCCCATCCCGGTCTGAACCTGGATCCTATTATAAAAGGCCGAGCAGGAGGAAGCGCATGACCATCGGTATCACCGATCCTGAAAAAATCCGAACGACAGTGTATGCTGTGATAGAACGTTGTGGTGCAACCCAGGATGAATTGATCCCCATTCTCAGTGAGATCAACCACAAGTTAGGTTATCTCCCCGCTGAGGCTCTGGATGAGATTAGCCATTTGCTAAAAGTGCCCAAAAGCCAGGTTTTTTCTGTGGCCAGTTTCTACCGTATGCTCTCCACCAAACCCCGCGGAACGCACGTAGTCCAGTTCTGTGAAAGCGCCCCCTGTCATGTGGTGGGTGGACGTGAAGTCTGGGAGGAGCTTCAGGACCAGCTTCACCTGCAATCTGGCGAGACAACCCGCGATGGGTGCTGGACGCTCGTCACTACCAGTTGCCTGGGGATCTGCGGCGTCGGCCCGGTGATTATGGTCGATGAGGACGTCTACGGGAATGTCACCCCCGCTCAGGTAAAAGATATTCTCGCCAGGTACATGTAGCCCAAGGAGAGAAGCGCGATGAAACCCGTTCGATCAATGATTCTGGTCTCAAGCGACCCGCAAAGTAAGGAGCGTGGCGCGAATGAAGTCTATCAATGCTTGCAGGAAGAATTAAAATCCTTCGGGCTCGAATCCGAGGTCTCCTTATCCATGGTCGGAGATGTAGGCCGCAGCGACGTCTCGCCCCTGGTGATCGTCTATCCCGACGCGGTCATCTACGGACCCGTCCAACCAGAAGACGCGCACTCGATTGTGGAAGAGCATCTGTACAAAGGGCGCGTTGTTTCTGGCCTTCAGGCCCCAACTCGCGAGCTTTCCGGACGCATAGCCTGGCTCTCTGCCCGCAAGGGTACCCTCCCCGCAGAGCAGCGTATTGTCCTGGAGCGCGCCGGGCTCATCGACCCGGACGATATCAATGATTACATCATCCACGATGGCTACCTCGCCCTGGGCAAGGCCCTCACCGAGATGACACCCATGGAAGTGATTAAAACCATCGACCAGTCCGGCCTCAAAGGGCGCGGCGGAGCAGGCTTCCCGACCGGTTCAAAATGGAAATTCGTTTCCCAGGTAGCAGGCCCAAAGAAATATGTCATCTGCAACGCCGACGAAAGCGAGCCAGGGACCTTCAAAGATCGCCTCATCCTGGAAGGCGATCCGCACAGCATCATCGAGGCCATGACCATCGCCGCCTACGCCGTCGGCGCTGATGAAGGCTATATCTATATCCGCGGCGAGTATGCACTTGCCCGGCGGCGCCTCGTCAACGCTATTCGCCAGGCAAATGAGATGGGTTTTCTCGGGCAAAACATCTTCGGCACCGGTTTCAACTTCAAGATCCACGTTCACTCCGGCGCTGGAGCTTATATCTGCGGCGAAGAGACCGCGTTGATTGAATCCATCGAGGGCAAACGCGGTGAGCCTCGCGCCCGCCCGCCTTATCCGACCACGAACGGCCTGTGGGGAAAGCCCACCCTGGTCAATAATGTCGAGACTCTGGCGAATATTCCCCCCATCCTGCGCAGCGGCGCCGCCTGGTACCGCAAGTTCGGCACCCCCTCCAGCCCGGGGACCAAGGTCTATACCATCCTGGGTAACGTCAATGTGACCGGCCTGATTGAGGTGCCCATGGGCATCACCCTCCGCGAAGTGATCGCGATCTATGCCCGCGGGATGAAAAACAACGCCACCTTCAAACTAGCCCAGACCGGAGGCTCCAGTGGCTCGATAATCCCCGCCAGCCTGCAGGACACTCCCATGGATTTCGACGCCTTCAACAGAGCCGGCGTCAGCCTCGGTTCTGGAGCGCTCTTGATCTGTGATGAAAATACCTGTGTGGTCGATCTAGCCCGCGTGCTGCTCAACTTCTTCCGCGTCGAGAGCTGCGGGAAGTGCAATCCCTGCCGGATCGGAAACCAGCGTGCCTACCAGATTCTCAGCAATATCGCCGAAGGCACCGGCACCCTGCGCGACCTCGACGATCTCCAGGCTCTCAGCGACGAGCTCTACCAGCTTTCAAACTGCGGCCTGGGTCAGACCTCCGGGACGCCGATCCGTGACATCCTCAAACACTTCCGGGCTGAAGTCGAAGCCCATATTCGCCTCAAAGTTTGCCCGACCGGCGTATGCCCGATGAACGGGCACCGGGCGTAGACGCAAGTTTTCACAACGATTAGAGAGGGTTGATTATGGTCAACATTACGATTGATGACAAGAAGATTGAAGTCCCCGATGGAACCACGGTGCTCCAGGCGGCTAGAATGGCCGATATCCACATTCCAACACTCTGCAATCATCCTCACCTGACCCCCTACGGTGGCTGCCGCATGTGCCTGGTCGAAGTAGAAGGGGCCCGCACGCTCCAGCCTTCCTGTACCCTGCCGGCCGGAAACAACATGGTGGTGCATACCGACACGCCCAAGACTCGTGAAGCGCGCAAATTCGTCCTGACTCTACTCTTCAGCGAGCGTAACCACTTCTGCATGTACTGCCAGAAGAGCGGCGGCGACTGCGAGCTGCAGAACTGCGCCTATGGCGAGGGCATGACCCACTGGCCCCTCCCGCCAAACTGGCAGGCCTACAAAGTCGACGCCTCCCATCCTTACTACGTGATGGATCATAACCGCTGCATCCTCTGCCGACGCTGCGTCCGCGCCTGTGGTGAGCTGGCGGGAAATTTTACTCTCGGCTTCGAAGACCGGGGCGCAAACAGCATCCTCGTCGCTGACCTGGGCAACCCCCTCGGTGAAAGCACATGCGTTTCCTGCGGAACCTGCGTCCAGGTCTGCCCGACTGGCGCCTTGATTGACCGCAAGAGTGCCTACCTCGGCAAGGATGTCCAGACCGAGAAAACAAAATCGATCTGCCTGGGCTGCTCGCTGGGCTGCGGCATCGATGTCCACACCCGTGACAACCAGCTCGTCCGCATCGATGGTGATTGGGACGCGGCAGTCAACGGGGGTATCCTCTGCATGACCGGCCGCTTTGAGCCCACCGTCGAAGAGCGCGAGCGGATCGTTACCCCGCTCGTCCGCAAGAACGGCGCCCTGAAAGCGGCCACCTGGAATGAAGCTCTTTTCGTCGTTTCCGAAAAACTGGCCAGCCTCAAGGGATTGAACGGCAGCGGCGTTGCCGCCCTGGTCTCCACCCGTCTGCCAGCCGAGGCACTTCACCTTTTTAAGCAGGTCTTCGCCGACGTGCTGCAGAGCAAGGTCGTGACCAGCATTGAAGAAGGCGCCTACACCGCCGCATCGACGAAAGTCGCTAAAGAGCTGGGTAAACCCTTTGAAGGCACTCTGGCGGACCTCGAAATGGCGGATAGCGTGATGGCTTTCGGTATCGATCTCGTTGAAGATCACCAGGTAGCTGGCTTCTTTATCAAGCGCAACCTGCCCAAAGGTACAAAACTGGTGGTCGTCGACTCTCAGCGCAACGCGATGAGCGACCTGGCCCAATTGACCCTGAAACCTGCCGCGCGCACCGAGATCGACCTGATCGAGGGCCTGGCCGCGGCGGTGGCGCTGCTGAATTCGAACGAGTCCGCTCTCGGCGGCGTCCTTACCGGGGCTTCTCTCGAAACTGCTCCCCAAACGACCGGCGTTTCCGCTCAGGCCTACCTGGAGGCGGCCAGGCTGATCACCGCCGCCGAAAATCCTGTCCTGATCTATGGCAAAGGCCTGGCTGGCAACGAATCCGCATTGAAAGCCCTGGTTGAATTCGCTGCCCAGATCGGAGCGAAGGTGATTGCCCCCAAAGGGCAGGCCAACAGCGTTGCCGCCGCCCAATACGGCCTCGAAGGAACCTTCGAGATCAATGGCCAGAAGGCCGTCTTCATCGCCCTGGGCGATGATGAGCTCAGTAAAACCATGCAGCAGCGCCTCGAGGCCGTACCGTTCCTCGTCGTGGCCTCCAGCTACGTAAACGCCGCGACCGCTAAAGCAGATGTCGTCCTTCCCGTAGAGATGTGGGCTGAGGTCGAAGGCCACTATGTAAATTCTGAAGGCCGTCTGCAAACCGCTGCGGCTTCATTGACTGCCCCCGAAGGTGTGCTGTCCAGCCAGAAAATCCTGGCAGAAATTGCTGCTCGCCTTGGCGCTACGCCCAGTGTCGATTGGCGCAAGCAGTTGGCCCTCCCCCAACTGAATTGATCGCTTTTGCGGGTAAAGGCTTGAAAGAAGGAGAAAAATAATGGCAAAACCAAAGATTTCAACGGATTGGATGGCGGGCTGCTCTGGCTGCCACATGTCGCTGTTGGACATTGATGAGCGCATCGTTACCGTGGCAGAGCTGGCGGATATCCGCTCATCTCCGATTACCGACCTCAAAGAGCCGGATTCTTCTGGTGTCGATGTCGGGATACTCGAAGGCGGGATTAACAACAGCGCGAATGAAGAAGTCGCCCATAAAATGCGCAAGCGCTGCAAAACACTGGTAGCCCTCGGCGACTGCGCAGTTTTTGGCGGCGTCCCCGCAATGCGCAATTTCTTCATGATGGATGAAACCTTGCGCCGCGCCTACGTCGAAACCGAAAGCACCGACTCTGAGGGGAAGATCCCCAGCGATCCTGAGCTCGCCAGGATGACCAGGGTTCGCGCTCTGGAAGAGGTCGTCCCGGTTGATGTGTATGTTCCCGGCTGTCCCCCTGATCCGGATGTGATTTACTACGTTCTTGCCGAGTTGGCCCAGGGGCGTAAACCCGAGATCAGCGGCGACAAGCTGGACTGGCATTAGATCGAGTAGGAGGTGGATGATGGTAGCCCAAAAAGTAACGATTGAACCGGTCACCCGGATTGAAGGTCACGCGAAAGTGACAATCCATCTCAACGATGCCGGAACCGTGGAACGCGCTTATCTTCACGTCAATGAATTCCGCGGTTTTGAGAAGTTCTGCGAAGGCCGCATGTATTTCGAGATGCCCAGCATCACCCCCCGCATTTGTGGAATTTGCCCGGTCAGCCACCACCTGGCTTCTGCGAAGGCCAGTGATGCTCTTACCGGCGCCACCCCACCCCGGCCGGCTTCCCTTCTGCGCGAGTTGATGCACATGGGCCAGGTCATCCAGAGCCATGGCATGCATTTCTTCGAGCTGGCCGGGCCTGACTTGCTCCTCGGTTTCGACGCCGACCCTGCTGTCCGTAATGTGATTGGACTGGTTTCCGTCAATCCCGAGCTGGCTCTCAAAGCGGTCAACCTGCGCAAGTTCGGCCAGGAGATCATTCGAACCCTTGGCGGACGCCGCGTTCATCCCAACTTCGCCGTTCCGGGTGGGGTCAACAAAGCCCTCCAACCTGCCGAAAGAGACCAGATCCTGTCTGGCGTCGACGAATCCATCGAAACCATCCAGGCTGGCCTGGCCATCATGAAAGATTGGGTCGACCGTAACCAGGAAGACGTTCAGAAGTTCGCGGTCTTCCCTACCGGCTACTTTGGTTTGGTTACACCCACCGACGGCCTTGAGCTATACGATGGCATGATCCGCCTTATCGATGCCAAAGGCAAACAGCTCGAGCGGTTCGAGGGCCGCAATTACCTGGATTACATCGCCGAGCACGTCGAGGATTGGTCCTATCTCAAGTTCCCTTACTATAAGAAGATGGGCTATCCCCAGGGTGTTTATCGCGTCGGTCCGTTGGGCCGTTTGAACATTGCCAGAGAGATCAACACCCCCCTGGCCAATGAAGAACACAAGCTATGGAAGGCATTCAACGGCGGTAAGCCGGTCGAGAACACCCTCATGTACCACTATGCGCGCCTGATCGAAGCGCTCTTCGCCGCGGAACGCGTGCAGGTATTGCTGGACGATCCGGATATCCTCTCCAACGAAATCCTTAATACGCATAGGGACTTCAAGGGTGAAGGCGTTGGCGTTATCGAGGCTCCCCGCGGCACGCTCTTCCACCACTACTGGACAGATCCGATGGGCCAGTTGAAAAAGGTGAACCTGATCGTATCCACAGGCCACAACAACTGGGCGATGAGCAACGCCGTCGATAGCGTCGCCAAGACCTACATCACCGGCCCTGAGATCAAAGAGGGGCTGCTGAACCGGGTTGAAGCCGCGGTTCGAGCTCACGATCCCTGCCTTTCCTGCTCCACTCACGCGATCGGCCAGATGCCAATGATCATCGAGGTCGTGGGTCCGGATGGCAGCCAGGTGAAGACCTTGCGCCGCGATTGAGCCGCTCAAAGCATAGAACAAAGTAATTTTCAAGAGGGCGATGTCGGGTACAATCGACATCGCCCTCTTGATTAGAACCGCTCATCGAATGAACAAACCAAGCCATTCAATCAAAAATCTGCTCGTGATCGGTTTCGGGAATATCGACCGCCAGGACGATGGTGTCGCCTGGCACGTCCTCAGCATGCTCGCGAATCACCTGGGCAGGCCTCACCCCAATGAGATCATGGAAGGGCTGGAGGATTTTTCCACTTCGCCTGCTTTGTTGTTTGTCCTTCAGTTGACCCCTGAAATGGCTGAGATTGTCGCACAATACGATGCAGTCTGTTTTGTTGACGCTCATACAGGCAGCGTCGAGGAAGAGGTTCAATTGGCCGAAATTGAGGGTGAATTCCAAAGTTCGCCCCTCACCCATCATATGACCCCCCAAACAGTTCTCGCCCTGGCTGATACCCTCTATGGTAAGCTTCTGCCTGGTTTTTTGCTATCAATTCGCGGCTACCAGTTCGGCTTTACGACTCAAATGTCCCCCCAAACGGAGCAGTTAGCGCATCAAGCGGCGGATTTGCTCTGGGATTGGGTACAAGATTTTTCTAAACCAGAATTTTGATCGGATAGGTGACAATTTACCCGCTGGTTTAGGATAGAACACACTACTGATCGGATAGCTTCAATGTTAAAACAGAGAATAGCTAGCCGGGGACGTTGAACCAGACGTTTCCCCAGCGAGAGGAAAAGATGTTTAACCAAGCCGATCTAACTTCAACGTTGGCGTCTATCCCGTGGTTTCACGAGTTGGATGCGTCGCGCCTCGAGCGCCTTACCAGAATCTCCAATATCTGTGAGATTGCTGAGAACGTGGAATTGTTTCAGGAAGGCGGGCCGGAAGATTTCCTCTATATCGTCATCGAAGGCCAGATGGGGATCGATATGTTTGTCCCCAATCATGAGAACATCCGTATTTATACCGCTGAGCCTCTGGATATCATAGGTTGGTCTGCACTCACCCCGGTCGTCCGCCAGCGCACAGCAACAGTCCGGGCATTGAAAAAAAGCCGCCTGGTTTCCATCGAGGCCGAATCCCTCAAGCGGTTGTGTGATGAGGATAACCGCATTGGTTACCTGGTGATGCGCCGCATTTCCAATGTCATCGCCAGCCGCTTGCTGACCTCTCGCCTGATTCTGATGGATTTGCTGGCCAATCCAGAGCTGGAGAAAAAAGGGTGAGTATGGGTTTCAAATGAACGAAAAGCCAGAATTGTTCAGGATGATGAACGATCGGGCGGACATCATTTTCCCGCCCGATTTTTTGAGAAAGTAATCTTACCATTAGGATTATAATTACCGCCATGCACGAGCTTGCCGTCACTGAAAGTATTTTAGATCTTTCCATAAAGCATGCCCGAAAATCCAACGCCTCCCGCGTGACTGATATCTACATCACCATCGGCCGGTTGTCGAGCATTGTAGACGATTCGGTCCAGTTCTATTGGGACCTGATCAGCGAGGGTACGATCTGCGCAGGAGCACAGCTCCACTTCGATCGGATTCCCGCCCGTCTGCTTTGCTTGGACTGTGGAAATGAATTCGTTCTCAGCGACCAGTTGGAGCCCTGTCCACGCTGCTCCAGCAGCCAGGTGAAGCTACTCACCGGCGAAGAGTTTCGCCTGGACAGCATTGGTATTGAAGTAACCGAGGAAATAGTTAAGGAGTAGAAAAATCGTGTCAATCGTACGTGTTCCCGTTGTTGAAAAAATTTTGAACGCCAACGACCAGCTTGCTCATCAGAACCGGAAAAGCCTGGATGCTGCTGGCGTTTTCGCGGTAAATTTGATGGCCTCTCCTGGCGCAGGCAAGACCAGTCTCATCCTGGGGACCATCCAGCGCCTGGCGTCTCAGCTCCGCCTGGGTGTGGTCGAGGGCGATACAGCTCCGGTCACGATTGATGCCGACAAGGTTATTGCAGCCGGTATGCCGGCAGTCCAGATCAACACCGGCGGCGACTGCCATCTCGATGCAGTGATGCTAGCCAGCGCTCTCCCCCAGCTTCCCCTGGACGAGCTTCAGTTGCTGATCGTTGAGAACGTCGGTAACCTGGTTTGCCCGGCTTCGTTTACCCTGGGCACGCATGCCAATGTCCTCATTGCCAGCGTCCCAGAAGGCGACGACAAGCCATATAAATATCCCAACATTTACCGCGGCATCGACGTGCTCATTGTCAATAAGATTGACCTGCTTCCCTACGTCCGTTTCGACATGCAGTATTTCCGCAAAGGTGTGGAGATGTTGAACCCGGGAGTAGCTACCTTCCCGCTGTCTTGCACGACAGGGGAAGGGTTCGATCCCTGGATCGAATGGCTAAAAACCAGAGCTGCTGAGAAGTAAATGCGATGAATGATCAATGGACGGGCGTCCGAATCTGGATCTGCGGGATCGTCCAAGGGGTAGGATTCCGGCCTTTTGTTTATTCTCTCGCGGTCCAGTACGGATTGAAGGGTTGGGTGAAAAATTCCTCACGCGGCGTGGAGATTGAAGTGAACGGAGCGCCTGGGGATATACAATCCTTTATCGCTGAATTACGCAGGCAGCCCCCACCGCTGGCGCGCATTGACACATTTGAGGTTCAGCCCAGCCCTGGTGATGGCTACACGCAGTTCGAAATCCTTCATTCTGAACCCCAGCCCTTCGAGTTCCTCCCTGTCTCCCCGGATGTCTCCATCTGCTCCGACTGTCAGGCTGAGCTCTTCGATCCTGCCAATCGCCGCTACCGCTATCCTTTCATTAACTGCACCAACTGCGGTCCTCGCTTTTCCATCATCCACGACATCCCCTACGACCGCCCCAACACCACCATGGCCGGTTTCCCGATGTGCCCGGACTGCCAGGCAGAGTACAACAACCCGCTCGACCGCCGCTTCCATGCCCAACCCATTGCCTGCCCGGTTTGCGGTCCGTATATTTGGTTAGAAATCCAGGGTGAGGTCCTTGCAAATCACCAATCCGCGATCGCAGTCGCGCGCCAGATGCTCGCCGCCGGTCAGATCCTGGCGGTCAAAGGCTTGGGGGGGTACCACCTCGCTTGCGACGCCTCGAACCCGGTAGCCGTGGCTGAGTTGCGCCGCAGAAAGAAGCGCAGCGAGAAGCCCTTCGCCCTGATGGCATTCAATTCAGACATTGCATCCCGGTCGTGTATCCTTTCTGCGGGAGAAGAAAAGCTGCTTGGGTCGCGCGAGCGGCCGGTAGTTCTCCTCGAAAAAAGACCCGGCGCGAAAGTCGCTGAAGAAGTTGCCCCAGGCCAGACGAATCTTGGCGTGATGCTTGCCTATACGCCTCTACACCTCCTCCTCCTCGAGCCCACGCCGGAATTCCCCGAGTTATTGGTGATGACCAGCGGCAACCTCAGTGAAGAGCCAATTGCATATCTCGATGAGGACGCTCGCGAGCGGCTTTCTCCTTTAGCCGAGGCCTTCTTGATACACAACCGCCCTATTCATATGCGCGTCGATGATTCGGTCGCCCGCGTTATTCGGAAAGAGACGATGCTTATTCGCCGCTCGCGCGGATATGCCCCAGATCCGGTCCAGCTTGCTGAGGAGCTGCCCCCCATACTCGGCGCAGGTGCGGAACTGAAAAACACCTTTTGCCTGACCCGCCAGAAGTACGCCTTCGTCAGCCACCACATCGGCGATCTGGAGAATCTGGAAACCCTCCAATCGTTCGAAACGGGTATCGACCACTACCAGCGCCTCTTCCGCGTGCAACCTGAGCTGCTCGCCTGCGACCTGCATCCCAATTACATGGCCACGCGGTACGCTCAGGAGCGCGCCGGCCGTGAGCGCCTTCCGCTTATCGCGGTCCAGCATCACCATGCACATCTGGCTGCCTGCCTGGCAGATAACGGCTGGACCGCCTGTGACCCGGTGATTGGGCTGAGCTTCGATGGAACTGGTCTGGGCACGGATGGCGCAGTCTGGGGCGGTGAGGTCCTCCTCGGCGGCTACGCCGGTTTCCAACGCGCTTTTCACCTGGCCTATGTCCCTCTCCCCGGCGCAGACCAGGCGATCCACAAGCCAGCCCGCATGGCCCTCGCCCATCTCTGGGCAGCCGGAATCCCTTGGGAGGCCGACCTTCCTCCCGTCAAGGCGCTGTCCGTGGAGGAGCGCACGGTGTTGCGCAAACAGCTCGAGCAAAACTTCAACGCTCCGCCCACCTCCAGTCTGGGCCGCCTGTTTGACGCGATCTCTGCCTTGCTTGGGATCCGCCAGCAGGTTGATTATGAGGGCCAGGCGGCGATGGAGTTGGAGGCGTCCCTGGATCCGCACGAGAAAGGCGCCTATCCCTTTGAAGTCCACCAGGATATTATCGACCCCTCGCCGCTTCTCGCCGGGATCCTCGCCGACCTGCGTTCGGGTCTATCGACCGCCCGGCTCGCCGCCCGTTTCCACAACAGTCTCGTCGCCCTCGCTCTCGATATTTGCCAGGCCGTTCGCGCGAAATCAGGCAGTAAGGTCGTGGCCCTCAGCGGTGGTGTCTGGCAGAATAAATTCTTATCTCAGCAGGTTCCCCGCGCTCTGGAGGCGGCGGGTTTTCAGATTCTCATCCACCACCAATTACCGACGAACGATGGCTGTATCGCTCTCGGTCAGGCCTTGGTCGCGTATCATCAATCGCATGCATAAGGAGATCATCATGTGCCTTGGAGTTCCCGGAAAAATCGTTGAAATTTACACAAGCGGTGGTTTACGCATGGGCAAAGTCGATTTTGGCGGCATTTTCCGTGAGGCATGTCTCGAAACCCTCCCGGAAGCCAAAGTTGGCGATTACACCATCATCCACGCTGGTTTCGCCCTCAATTTACTTAGTGAAAGCGAAGCCAGGGAAACCCTGGATGCTCTTCGCGAGCTGGCCGCCATCGAAGACGAGTTAGGTCCTGAATGAAGTTTGTTGATGAATACCGCGACGCGGCCCTGGTGAAAGGCGTTCTTGACGAGATACGCCGCATCGTCACCCGCGATTGGGTGATCATGGAGATTTGCGGCGGCCAGACTCACGCCATCCTCCATTACGGCCTGGATGAGCTGCTCCCCCCGCAAATCGAGCTGGTTCACGGCCCTGGCTGCCCCGTCTGCGTTACCTCACTGGAGTTGATTGACAAAGCTCTCGAAATCGCCGCCCGCCCGAACGTGATCTTCACCTCCTACGGGGACATGCTCCGCGTCCCCGGCTCGCATGAAGACTTGTTTTCCATCCGGGCCAGGGGGGGTCAGGTACGGGTGGTTTATTCCCCCCTCGACGCGGTCAAAATCGCTGAGGAAAATCCGGAAAAAGAGGTCGTGTTTTTCGCGATTGGCTTTGAAACTACCGCTCCGGCCAACGCAATGAGCGTAATCCAGGCCCAATCCCTGGGATTAAAGAACTACTCCGTGCTGGTCTCGCACGTCTGCGTTCCGCCCGCCATGCACGCCATCCTTGGCTCGCCGGCCAACCGCGTCCAGGGCTTTCTCGCTGCCGGGCATGTTTGTACCGTGGTGGGTTACTGGGAATACCTGCCCATCGCCGCGAAATACCGGGTCCCAATCGTCGTCACCGGCTTCGAGCCCCTCGATCTGGTTCAGGGTTTGTTAATGACCGTCCGCCAACTCGAAGCCGGTACCTTCAACGTCGAAAACGGCTATCCGCGCGCGGTCACTCAACATGGCAATCAGGCTGCCCAGGCGATGCTCCGCAAGGTCTTCCGACCTGTAAACCGCAACTGGCGCGGTATTGGGTTGATCCCGCTCAGCGGTTGGGGATTGACCTCGGAGTTTTCTTCCTTCGATGCTGAAAACCGCTTCGATGTCGGCCATATCCAGACCCATGAATCTGAGGTCTGCATCGCTGGCCAAATCCTCCAGGGTCTCAAAAAACCTACTCAATGCCCGGCCTACGGCACCCTATGCACCCCGCAGACGCCGCTCGGCGCTACGATGGTTTCTTCTGAAGGCGCCTGCGCGGCCTATTACCGCTATGGCAGGACGAATGAACATGGCTGAGCCAACCGATTTCAATTTCGACGGGGCGAGCTGCCCGGTCCCCCTCCACCATACCGACCAGATTGTCATTGGTCATGGAAGCGGTGGAAAGATGACCCAGGAGCTGATCTCCCAGGTCTTCCTCCGTTGGCTGGATAATTCCTTCCTGCGGGCAGGCAACGATGCCGCTGGCCTGATTCTACCCACCGGGTCCGCGCTGCGCGGCCGGCTTTCCATGTCGACTGACTCCCATATCGTCCACCCCCTCTTTTTTCCCGGCGGGGATATCGGCCGGCTCGCGGTCTGCGGCACGGTCAACGATGTTTCCATGCTCGGCGCCCAGGTGCTCTACCTGACCGCCGGCTTCATCCTCGAAGAAGGCCTTCCGGTAGAGACTCTCGAACGCGTGGTGGCATCCATGCGCGCGGCTGCCGATGAAGCCGGTGTTCTCATCGTCGCCGGCGATACCAAGGTGGTTGAGAAAGGAAAAGCGGACGGCCTTTTCATCAATACTGCTGGATTGGGCTGGATCCCCGAAGGGTGCACGATCGGCGGAGATCAGGCCCGGCCGGGCGACGCCGTCCTGATCTCCGGAACCATCGGCGATCACGGCATTGCGGTCCTTTCCGCACGGGGTGATCTGGGTATCGAATCCGAGATCTGCTCGGATGTGGCTCCGCTTAATCACATGATCCAGAGCCTTCTGCAGGCTGCACCCCGCACCCATGTCCTCCGCGATCCAACCCGCGGCGGCCTGGCGACCACGCTCAATGAGATCGCTGTTCAGAGCCATGTGGGTATTCAATTAGAAGAGGCGAAGATTCCTGTCCAGCCCGCCGTTCGCGCCGCCTGCGAGATGCTCGGCTTCGATCCGCTCTACATCGCCAACGAGGGTAAATTGATCGCCATCGTCCCCTCGGATGAAGCCGATGCCGCCCTGGCAGCACTCCGCCAGGATCCTCACGGTGCCCACGCCGTACAAATCGGCAAGGTAGTCGCGGCTCCCGCCAAGCGCGTCATGCTTAAAACCCTCATCGGCGGCACCCGCCTCCTCGACGTCCTCGCCGGCGAAATGCTCCCGCGAATTTGCTGATTTCAAATCCAGTGAATTGAGTAAAAAGTGATTCGTCAATAAGAGATGTGGGGGTCCCCCACATCTTCCCTCTTCTACGGCGATCCCCAATGAGACTCGAAAATCGAAAATCCAAATTCGAAAATTTCCATTATACTTACCCGGTTGTACACAATACTATTGTCAGGTGAGGATGAATGAAGATCAACTATCAGGAAACCACCAGCGATTTGCTCAAGCGCATCGACATCCATAATCGGTACGGCGGCAGGGACATTGACCGGTGGATGCTCGATCTGCTCCAGATCCAGCCTGGCAGCAAGATCCTGGATGTGGGTTGCGGCGCTGGAAAACAGTGTTTTTCTTTTTACCAATCCCTGAACGGTGACGCGGACATCACAGGAGGCGATGTGTCCGCCGAGCTGCTGAACCAGGCCAGGGAAGAGAATCCACGCCAGGCTAACAGTAAAATTAAATTTATCGACCTGAATTTCAACGAGCCATTCCCCGCGAAAGACAGCCAGTTCGACCTGGTCTCCTGCTGTTTTGCCATTTATTATGCCGAAAACATCCCCTTTTCCATCCGCGAGATGCATCGCGTCCTGAAACCGGGCGGGCGCCTCTTCACCACCGGCCCCATGCCGGAGAATAAGAGGTTGTTTTACGAGATCATCCACGAAGCCACCCAGAAGCCCATCCCACCGATGCCTGGCAGCTCGAGATACGGCAGCCAGATCCTCTCGGCGATGAAAAACACTTTTTCTACAGTGGATGTTAACATCTTCGAAAATCCGCTGACCTTTGTGGATGTCGAGCCATTCCTGGAGTATACCCGCGCCAGCCTGTCCGAGGACCGCAAGTTATGGTCCAGCTTTTTCCAGAACAAGGATGATTTCGAGAAGATCATGAGCCAGATCAGGGAAGGTGCCGCTCGCCGGCTGGAAAAGGATGGTACTCTGGTGATGACCAAGGTCGTCGGTGGATTCATCGCTACCCGCTAGATCCGTGGATACAAACGTTCTATGAACAATGATATGCTGTTCTATGGGAAGAAAATCTGCTTCATCGGCGCCCATCCCGACGATATCGAGCTTGGCTGCGGCGCGTTGATCGCATCCATCGCCCCCCACACGGAAGTCCTCACGGTGACCCTCTCAGACAACCAGAAAAATCCCGCGCTGGTCAATCTGGTTCGCGAGCACCGCTGCAGCATGGAGATACTCGGCGTTCCCGACGGTCATGTCATCATCGGGCAATTCGAAACGCGCCGCTTTCCCCACGCCCGCCAGGAAATTCTCGAATACCTGATCGATCTTAACCACAGATACCGGCCCGAGATTGTCTTCGTCCACACCAAAGCAGATATTCACCAGGATCACGCCACCGCCACGGAGGAAGCATTGCGCGCATTCCGTGGCACAACAGTTCTTGGTTTTGATGTCCTCCGATCCTCGTACGGCTTTTTCCCAAATTTCCTTGTCGAGGTCTCTGAGAAAGACGTCGAAACCAAGATCCGCGCCCTGGCTGAATACAAGACGTACGAATCGAAATATTACTTCCGCCCCGAGATCACCCGCGCAACTCTCATTCGCCATGGCGCCCTCGCCGAACGCCCCTACGCCGAGGGCTTCGACATCCTCCGCATCATCGGCTCATTCTCTACCCCTTAAAACTCACCTTCCCCCAAAATCCATAAAGCAGGATTTTGGGGGAAGGCCGGGAAGGGGGTTGCTCTGCGATCTTCTGGCAACCCAAGTTTTATATTAAGGGAGTCCTTTACTGCCCTTCACTGCTTTTCCATGCTCTTTACTGCTCCTCCGGCACCCCGATCTCAACCATCTCATTCACCACTCGCACGGGATAAGCCGGAATATCCACCACTGCCGGCAGCGAAAGCACCTTTCCTGTCCGCACGTCGAACCTCGCTCCATGTCTCGGGCAGATCACCTCGTATCCTTCCAGCTCTCCATCTCCTACTGGCCCACCATCATGAGAGCATACATCCCCAATCGCGTACAGCTCCTCCGCGATATTAAAGATCACGATGTACCTCTCACCGATCTCGATGAACATCCGCTCACCTGGGGGGAGATCGTTCAGAGGAGCGACCGGATAGTATTTGCAGTTTGCCTCATCGATCTGGCGGTAATTAAACATCTCCGTTTCTCACTCCTCGACCAGGCTGTCCGTCGCCTGGTTGACTCCATAAACACCGGCCTTCAAAACTTTCAGCGAGAGTAGCGCGCATTTCAACCGCACCGGCGTCAATTCAATTCCCAGCAAATCCAGGACATCCTGTTTGGTCAGTTGTTTCAGCTCATCCACCGATTTGCCCTGGATCGATTCGAGCAGCAGGTCCGCGGATGCCTGGGAGATCGCGCAGCCATGCCCGCTGAAGGCCGCCTCGCTCACCTTCCCCTGTTCGTCCAGGCGGATATCGATCCGGATCTGGTCGCCGCAGAGGGGATTTTCATCCTCAAAGCTGATATCGTGGGGATCCAGTTCGCCGCGATAAGTAGGATTCTTATAATGGTCGATGATCACTTCTCGATAGAGATCGTCCATTTCGTTTTCCCGAAACCTTTTGGCTATGCGCCAAAAATGTGTTTTACATGGTAGATTGCCTCAACCAGGCGGTCCACGTCTTCTTTCTGGTTATATAAATAGAAGCTCGCCCGCGATGTTGCCTGGATCTTGAATTTCTCGTGGAGCGGCATCGCGCAGTGATGACCCGCCCGGATTGCAATCCCGTACGTATCCAGGATCTGGGCCACGTCGTGGGGGTGAATATCCTTCATTGCGAAGGCGGTCACCCCACCCCGTTGTTCGGCCGGTGGTCCAAAGACTGTCACTCCTGGGATCTCTTCCAGCCGCTCCATCGCGTACGCAATCAGTTCCTTTTCGTAGACAGCGATGCTTTCCAGGCCAATCCCCGCCAGGTAATCGACCGCCACCCCAAAACCAACGGCCTCCGCGATTGCCGGGGTCCCGGCCTCGAACTTATGCGGTAGCTCGTTGGGTGTAAACGAGCGTAGATGCACCTTGCGGATCATATCTCCACCACCCAAAAAGGGTGGCATTTCTTGCAGCAAGGCTTCTTTTCCATAGAGGATTCCGATTCCGGTTGGCCCGCACATCTTGTGTGCAGAAAACGCCAGGAAATCAACATCCAGATCCTGGACATCCACTGGGAAATGGGGTACCGATTGTGCGCCGTCGACCAGAGTCAGCGCGCCAACCTGGTGCGCCTGGCGGATCAGTTCTTTCGCCGGGTTGATCGTCCCGAGCACATTCGACATTTGCGTGAACGCCACCAGCTTCGGCCGCAGCTCCAATAGAGCCTGATAGGTCTCCAGGTCGAGCAGCCCATCTTCACGAACCGGTATAAACTCCAGTCGAAGGTTCTTCTCAGCCGCCAGCATCTGCCAGGGCACCAGGTTGGAATGGTGTTCCATCTCGGTCAGGATCACCAGGTCACCTTCTTGCAGGAATTTTCGTCCCCAGCTATACGCGATCAGGTTGATCGCCTCGGTCGCATTCCGAGTGTAGACCAGCTCCCGCGCGACCCTGGCGTGAATAAACCGGGCAATCCGTTCGCGAGCCGATTCATAAGCGGCCGTTGCCTCTTCCGCCAGGGTATGCAACCCGCGGTGGATGTTGGCATTCGACCGCCGGTAATACTCATCCATCGCCTCGATCACCTGCCGAGGTTTCTGCGAAGTAGCCGTCGAATCCAGGTAGATCAGCGGCACGCCTGGTCGGATTTCACGACTCAGGATTGGAAAATCCTCCCGGATCCGAGAAATGTTCAAATCACGAGCCGTTTCCTCGATCATCGTTGGCTAATCTTCGAGCTTTGAGAAGTTGGTCTTGGCTCGCCGTTGAGGCATCCGGAGGTGGGGTGAATTCTGTGGGAACCACAGGATATGGTCCGGTACCATCCAACCATCGGTTAAAAAGACGTTCGTTCGAAATTGGACCGCCACCATCTTGGGGTCAACCTGGACTACAATCCCCTTCAACCAACCCCGTACCCGCTGACCATTTTTCTCGTGGTCGCAGTACACTTCAACGAGATCACCCACGTCAAAGGTGAGCTCGGGCTCAGGGGCTTTCATGTAAGGAGATTGGGCCATTTTGTTTCTCCGCTGGAGATTGGGAATTTTGTCAGACATTCTTGCTCACAATCTATTGTATCATCAGATTTTTTACGAGAGATAACGAACGTAGATCACTCTTTGCCAGCAATCCAGGGCTGGCAAAGAGTGATCCAGGTTCATACGAAAACCAGACCTTAGTCAGCGCCGCCCATCTTTTGGGAGATGGCCTGCTGGAAACGCTGGCGTACCCCTTCGAATGGAATCCGCTGCATAATCGGGTCAAAAAATCCTTCGACAATTAGCCGCTCCGCCAGTTTTTCCGGAATGCCGCGGCTGCGCAAGTAAAAAACCTGGTCTTGATCGATCTTCCCGACAGTTGCGCCGTGAGTACAGCGCACGTCGTCCGCCAGGATTTCCAGCCCGGGGATCGAATCGGCGCGCGCCTTGGGACTTAGCACCAGGTTCCGGTTAGCCTGGTATCCGTCGGTTTTCAGTGCGCCGGGCGCCACGTAGATCATTCCCTGCCAGACCGAGCGGCTCTCGCCCTGCAGCGCGCCTTTGAACAGCAGGTCGCTGGTCGTGTTCGGCGCCATGTGGTTCTGCTGGGTATCATGGTCGAGGTGCTGAAACCCGTCGGTGAAGTAAAAACCGGACATTCGCCCTGTCGCTCCCTGTCCTGCCAGGTCGAGGTCAGAGAAGTTCTTGGTCAACCGGCTGCCGATCGCGCCAAAGATCCAATCCAGGGTTCCACCCCGGTCTACTTTGACCCGCTCGTGGGTAAAGTTCCACACGTTGGCGCCCCACGACTGCAGCTCGACGAAGCGCAGGTTCGCCTCTTCGCCCACGTAGATCTCGACGATCCCGCTGTGGAAAGTCTGCCCACCAGCCTGGTTAGGCGAGGCGTATTCGTGGACAAAAGTTGCCGAAGCGCCTTCCTCTAAATAGACCATCAGGTGGGATAGATAGGCTATTTCAGGTCCAGGTCCCCAGATCAGGCTATGGAGCGGCTGGCTGAGCTGGACGCCTCTGGGAATGTAGAGCAAAATTCCAGTTTCGGCCAGAGCCGCCGCCAGTGCGGCGAATTTGCTTTCCTCAGCTTTGACCAACTTGCCCAGGATTTTTTCAAGCTGCTGCGGGTATTTCTGCACCGCGGTTTTGAAATCCGCAAAAACGACTCCCTGCTCGCTCAGCTCCGGGCTCAACCGGATTTGCGCTCCTTCTGGGCTGAGCAGAATTTCACCGCCGTGGGCCTCGTCTGCAATCGGCTCGAGCAGGTTGGAGGGGATGGAGTTGAATGCCAGGCCGGGTCGGCTTTGCGGCAACGCAAGCGAACCGGCGTTCAACAGTTTAATTTCCGTTCGCCGCCAGGCTTCCATCTGTGTGTTCGGCAGCGGCAGCCGCTCAAACTGCTCCCAGGCTTTTTCGCGATATACACGCAAAAAATCTGCGCTCCCCGAATCGGGGATCATTTCTTTGGTAAAAACAAAACCCTTCGACTCAACAGCTTCCGTTCGCCGGGTTCGGGAAACAATCCGTGGTTGTTCCATTGTCATAGCACACACATCCTCAACGATTTCCGCGGCGCTTATCCAACCGATCCGGCCATTTGCAACTGGATCAAGCGGTTCATCTCGACGGCATATTCCATGGGCAGCTCTTTGACCAGGGGTTCGATGAACCCGGAAACCACCATCGTGGTGGCTTCCTCTTCGCTCAAACCGCGGCTCATCAGGTAGAACAATTGCTCCTCGCCAACCTTGGAGACGGTCGCTTCATGGCCGATGGTCACATTGTCCTCATCGATCTCGATGTAAGGGTACGTGTCCGAACGGGATTGCGGATCCAGCAGCAGCGCATCGCAGACTACGTTAGATTTCGCGTCCTCGGCGCCCTTATAGACTTTCAGCAAACCGCGGTAAGAAGTCCGCCCGCCGCCTTTACTGATCGATTTCGAGGTGATCTTGCTGCTGGTCTTTGGCGCGAAATGAATCACCTTTCCGCCCGCGTCCTGGTGCTGCCCGGGACCGGCGAACGCCATGGAAAGGATTTCCCCATGCGCGCCCTCGCCCATCAGGTAGCAGGATGGGTACTTCATCGTCACCTTCGAGCCCAGGTTCGCGTCGACCCATTCCATCGTCCCCCCTTCGTGAACGATCGAGCGTTGGGTCACCAGATTATATACGTTGGTGGACCAGTTCTGGATGGTTGTATAGCGAACACGGGCATTCTTGTGCACGATAATCTCAATCACGCCGCTGTGGAAAGAGTCCTTAGTATAGGAAGGCGCAGTACATCCTTCCACATAATGAACCTGGGCGCCTTCTTCGGCGATGATCAGCGTCCGCTCGAACTGGCCGATGCTGGCCATGTTCAGGCGGAAATAGGCCTGCAAGGGCAGGTCGACTTTTACCCCCGCCGGCACGTAAACGAAAGATCCGCCCGACCAAACTGCGCTGTTCAACGCAGCGAACTTGTTATCCTCGATCGGGATCACCGTGCCAAAATATTTCCGGAAAATGTCCGGGTGTTCGCGCAAACCGTTCTCGATGCTCGAGAAGATGACGCCCTGCTTTTGCAGGTTTTCCTGGATCGAGTGATAGACCATCTCCGATTCATACTGCGCGCCGACCCCGGCCAGGAACTTGCGCTCAGCCTCAGGGATACCGAGACGGTCGAAGGTCTGCTTGATGGTATCCGGAACGTCGTCCCAGCTCCGGCCTTCCATCTCGGCTGGCCGAACGTAATAGTAGATCTCATCCAGGTCGAGGGTGGAGAGATCCGCGCCCCAGGTGGGCATGGGCCGCTTCTGAAAATGGTCCAGCGCCTTCAGTCGGAACTGCAGCATCCAATCCGGCTCCCCTTTTTGGGACGAGATCTGCTTGACCACTTCGCGATCTAACCCTTTGCGGGTCTTAAAAACAGAGACATCCGGATCGCTAAAGCCATAGCGATACTCACCAATCCGATCCAGGAACTCCGTCTGTGCATCGTTACCCATAATTACCTCCAATAAATGGACGAATTGTATCCGCTAGGTGAGCTGGCTCAGGAAGGCATGGTTTCGTACTTTTCGCGAACCCATTCGTACCCATGCTCTTCCAGATGCAAGGCCAGCTCGGGCCCGCCCGATTCTACCACCCGCCCGTCGATCATCACGTGCACGTAATCCGGTGTGATGTAATTCAAGATCCGCTGGTAGTGAGTGATCACCAGCACACCCAGATCGGGACCGCGCAGCGCGTTCACGCCTTCGGAGACGATCCGCAGTGCATCGATGTCCAGACCAGAATCGGTCTCATCCATAATGGCAATTTCCGGCCTGAGAACGGCCATTTGCAAAACTTCAGCCCGTTTCTTCTCGCCGCCTGAAAAACCCTCGTTCAGATAACGCCCGGCGAAAGAGTGGTCCATGCGCAGCAAATCCATTTTTTCCTTGAGCAGCTTGCGGAATTCAGGTATGGGCATGCCCTTATCGTTCGGATTGGTAGCCCGCCGGCGAGCGTTAATGGAGGTGCGTAGAAAATTTGCCACGGTAACACCCGGGATAGAGACCGGGTACTGGAAAGCCAGGAAAATGCCCATTCGTGAGCGCTCATCCGGCGCCAGCTCCAGGATATTTTGACCCTTGAAAAGAACCTCGCCTTCTGTGACTTCGTAGGACGGATGGCCCATCAGGGTATAGGCCAGGGTGGATTTTCCGGTCCCGTTCGGACCCATGATCGCATGCACTTCACCCTGGCTGACCGACAGGTTCACGCCTTTAAGGATTGGTTTGCCGTCGATGCTGACGTGCAGGTTCTTGATTTCCAATTCAGACATTGAAGCAGGACTCCTTTATCATGATCGATTTCCTTTGAGTTACACGAATAACTTCTCTGAGCGAAGAGATGGTTCCAGTCAGACAAGATTCAATTCTTATGATAAATATCTAGCTTATTACCAAGCACGCCAAGATTATACCACCACACCTCAGAAAGGTCAATATTTAGGATAAAAATCTAGTATATTGACAATTTTAAGCGCCTTATGATATACTGGCTGTGTGAATTGGTTATAAAACAGTCATTTTGATCAGAGAATCCACCTGATTACCGCGAATCAAAACACTAATTCGGTTTAATAACCTGACCCTTCTAATGAAAAGTACTCGAGAAAGAATTCTACAAACCTTACTCAACCATCCCCGGTCTAGGATTAATGAGCTTGCCGATGCCGTGGGGATCAATGCGATCTCGGTCCGCCACCACCTGACCAGCCTACAGGCTGACGGACTGGTATTTTATGAGGAAGAGCGCCACGGTGTTGGTCGGCCTCGTCTGGTGTATTTCCTGACCGAGAAAGGCCTGGAGCGGTTCCCCACGAATTATCTCCGCCTGACGACCCGCCTGTTGGACGAGCTGAAAGAATCCCTCCCTGAGCCGATGGTTAGCAGGCTTTTCGCCAATATGGCCACCGACATGGCCTCCCGCTATGCCGATCAGATTGATGACCTGTCTATGGAAGAGCGCCTCGAGCTGGTGAAAAACTTGCTCGCTCAAGAAGGCTTTACGGTCGAATGGGAGAAACACGGTGACAAGTATCACATCAACGAGATTACCTGCCCATACTATCATGTTGGCCAGAGTCATCCCGAGGTCTGCACTGTCGACCAGACTCTGATTTCCACCGTTCTCTCAATTCCAGCGGAAAAGATCAATTGCGTTTTACACGGAGACACTCACTGCACTTACGTCATACCGAATATGGCTCCGCGGGAGAAAAGTCTATGACGGAAGAAAAACCAAACCAACCCATCTGGGAAATTGAGAGCACCAATCCAGAACTGGTTGACCCCGTGAAGGAAGCCATGCGGGAAATTGTTGATCCCGAGATTGGCCTGAATATCATCCAGTTAGGCCTGATACGCGATGTCAAGCTACACGAAGATGACGCGCAGATCACGATGATTCTGACCACCCCGTTTTGCCCTTACGGCCCTGCCTTGTTGGATACAACCCGCCAGAAGGCCGAAGAAGTGCTTAAAAAACCGACCTTCATTAACATTGGCATGGAAATGTGGGACTTCTCGATGATGGAAGAAGGCGCCGCCGGCGCCGATTGGGGACTGTACTGATTTCTTCATCCTATCCGACTAATTAGAGAAGGAGGAGAGCGTTACCCTCTCCTTCTTCTCTTGCATCAGGCGCGAAACATCTTGATCAGTTTCAGAGCCAATCCCATTTCCCCCGAAACTTTCAACTTTCCCTGCATAAACGCCCGCATCCCATCCATCTTTCCAGTCAGGATCTTGAGGATATCCTGGGCATCTGCTTTCACCGTCAATTTCGGATTCGATGCAACCCCTTTCGTAACGTGCACCTGCTGGTTTTGGATGGTGATGTACCAGTCGCCGCCCTGCTCCCCAGTTAAATCCAATTGGATCACCACATCCATCCCGGTGGAGTTTTCTGGTATAAAATGCGCCGGAACCTCGTCTAACCAATCTTGAACCGATCGTTCGCTCATGAATCCCTTGCTCCTTCATGAAAAAAACCTTCGACTGTGAATATTATTCTAATCCATATAATCCAATTTGTAAGTTAATTGTATCATTTGTCTTTAAAGTCGCAATCCCGGGTATACGGTTCACTGGGATTTTCAGTGATGGATCACCGGGTCTTCCCACGGAGATACCTAAGGAACCGGGTATACTTGTCATTACTAAAGTATGTATGAGGGTTGGGCAATGATTCGTTCTATGTACAAATTAAGTGAGGGCGAAATCCAGAGAGATCTCACTACCCAAGAGATCTGTAATGCCATTGCGGATCCTGCCGGTCTCCTTTGGGTAAGCCTGGAATATGGGTCGACTGAAGAAATTCACTCCATACTTGGAGACGTTTTCCATTTCCATCCGCTGGCTATTGAAGATGTCGAGAGCACAGGATATCAGACTCCCAAGGTTGACGATTTCACCGATTACCTTTTTATCATTACCCATGCTCTGGAAACTCACAACGAACTCAATGGATTCGAAACCAAAGAGCTGAACTGCTTTTTGGGAAGTAATTACCTGGTGACTTCTTATCTTGAACCAGAGATGAAGTCAGTCCAGATGGTCTGGAAACGCTGCGACAAAGATGAGCGTCTCCTCAACCATGGCCCTGACTTTTTAATGCATGCGATTTTAGACGCCAATGTCGATGAATTCATGCCGCTGCTCGATGAGTTGGATCAGACCATTGAAGACCTGGAGGACCAGGTCCTGGAAAAACCGAAAACCGCAACTTTGATCCGCATCCTGGACTTAAAACACAGTCTGATCGTTCTACGTCGCATGATCAGCCCTCAGCGCGAGGTGATGAACCGCCTCAGCCGCGACGACTTCCCCCAGATCGACCGTACCAGCCGCATCTATTTCCGCGATATCTATGATCATATGGTCCGCTACCAGGATATGATCGAATCCTTGCGCGATCTCGTGAGCGATGCTCTGAGTACCTACATGTCCGCGATTTCGAACCGGCTCAACGAGATCATGAAGGCTCTGACCATCGTTTCGACGATCTTCCTGCCCCTCTCCTTTGTCGCCGGCGTCTACGGCATGAATTTTGAATATATGCCTGAGTTGCATTGGCGTTATGGTTACCTGGCGGTCTGGCTGGTATTTATCCTGATCGCCCTGGGAATGATTTATTACTTCAAGAAGCGTGAATGGTTTTAGGCTCCGCTCAGCCAGAACTCGATAAAAATATCCCCTGAAATCCCTTGACACAATAGAACAAGTGTTCTATAATAATCATGTAATTACTCATCCTAGAGGGGATGTAACCCGAATTTGAGGTGTTTGCGACGGCGAAGCCCTCGCAAACACCTCAAATTCGGCGCTCCTCCACCTACGCGGTGTGTTGATACATAATCATAGATGGTATCCTTTTCAGTCCCAAAAACAAGAAAGGAAAGGAGTCTGACATGTTTCCTGGGACCAATAACTCAAGGTTAGATCAACTCAAACAAATCGGCCTCCAGGGTGGCCTGGTTTTTGGCGTCATCATTCTGACCGCCCTGATCGCTTTTGAGGCCTTCAATTTCAGTACTACCCAGTATGCTTTGGAGGACCTGATGGGAAAATTGTCTTTCCTGGGATTCCGTTGGGCGACCATCCTCTCCATCGCGTTTTGCGGCATCGATTTCGCTGGAATAGCCCGGCTGTTTTCGCAGACGACGAGCCAAAAGGGCCCGGATGAGGTCTGGTATTTGTTTGGCGCCTGGCTCCTCGCTGCGACCATGAACGCTGTCCTCACCTGGTGGGGGGTTTCAATTGCCCTGATTAACCACCAGACTCAGAGCAGCGCGGTGATCGATCCCGGCCTGGTAATTAAAGCAGTTCCCATCGTGGTCGCGATCGTGGTCTGGTTGATGCGCATTCTCATAATTGGCACTTTCTCCATGGCAGGAGACCGCATTTTCGCCGTTGCCGGAAACAGCGAGACACATTTCAACCGGCCGTTTTCGCCTTCAACTCCTACCTATCAGCGTAGTTCCAATCCTCCGCCTGTTGAAGCGTCCTTTTCTTCCTCTCCATCTCGTTCGAGCTACTGCCCGTCACACCGTCCGGTTTGGCCCCAGGCCAGCTCTGAGATCTCTGCCAGTCCATCCCACGAGGGCGCAGCGCATGTGGAGGATTTGCCTCTCCGGAATGAACCACGGGCAAACCGCGATCGCGAATATTCACGGCCTGAGCCTGCCTATCACGAGCTTTCCGCAAACCCGCGGCCGAATCGGCGCAATGACTCAAAGACCCTTCAATAAATCCACCGAGAGTGCAAGCGGCTTGCATGCCCCCCTGAACTCCTCTCAGGGGGGCAAAATTATTATTTTCATTGCTTGATAAAAGGTTAACCCGGCCTTATCAGCCGGGATGAAATCGTTTCCATCTTGTCCTTGACAAATTCTAAGGATGTGCTACATTATATAGACTGTATAGAAAAAATACTTGATCATTCTTATAATCCTACTCGATGTTGGGCGCTCAGGTGGAATAAGCGCGACCGAAATCAAGCATTTTTACGGCAAACAATCTCCTTCAGGCCAGTTTTAATGTTAGTCAGGATCAGGTCCTTTCGAATTGCTAGCGTTGTTTAGCCTTCACGCCAGGCTTAAACGATTATTGGCTGGTATATCGTTCAACATAGAAAGGAGGTCTTTGGAAGAAAAAGTTGCCCGGTTCTTTAGATGGAAACCTCTTTAAATCGCCGTTGATGATCCATTGCACAATTTCAGCAAATTGATCTATCTAAGATTTCGGAGGAACCAATGTCCAAAAAAGTATTTCATCTGTTCGCCGTGATAGGATTAGTCGCAATTTTAGCCGCCGCCTGCGCGCCCGCCGCGACCCCAACAACTGCCGTTCAGCCGACGGCAGCCCCCGTGCAGGTCGAAGTAACCCGCATCGTTGCTGGAACGCCCGAGGTCCAGCAGGTCGTTGTTACCGCCACATCGGCGCCATCGGCCCAGCAGCTCCTCGTCTTCAACTGGTGGACCGGCCCAGGCGAGCGGGAAGCCGCGGATGCAATGTACAAAGCTTTCAGCGACAAATATCCGGATATCAAGATCGTAGATAACCCGGTTCCGGGTGGTGGCGGCGTCAATATTCGCGTCGTACTCCAGGCCCGTTTGACCGCCGGTCTTCCACCGGATACCTGGCAGACCCTGGGTGGCGCCGAGCTGAAGAACTATGTCGATTCCAAGGCCCTTCAGCCGTTGGATGACATCTATAAATCCCTGGATTACGCCAGCAAGATCCCCAAGCCGCTGCTCAACGCTGTCACTATCGACGGGCACCCCTATTCGGTCCCGTTGAACATGCACATCCAGAACATCCTGTACTACAACAAGAAACTATTTACCGATCAGAAGCTCACCCCGCCGACCAACTACGATGAGCTGCTCAAAACCTGCCAGTCCCTCAAGACCGCCAAGCCCGATATGACCTGCATCGCCCTGGGCTCGAAGGAAAAGTGGGAAGATGCCTTCGTATTTGACAGCGTCCTGATTGGTGAACCCGGCGGCGCCAAACACTATGTCGATATTTATAAGGGCAACGTCGATGTCTCGACGGATGCAGATTACCTCGACGCTCTCAAGAAATATGCTGCGCTGGTACCCTTCTTCAATACCGATCACTCCTCTCTCACCTGGGACCAGGCGGTTGGCGTGGTAGGCGCTGGCAAAGCCGCTATGACCCTGATGGGCACCTGGGCGATTGGAGCCTTCAAATCCGGCTCCAACTGGACCCCGGGCGTTGATTTCGGCGCAGTAACCTTCCCCTCCAACCCAGACCGCGTCCTGCTCTTCCATCCAGATACCTATGGTATGGCTGTCGGCGCTCCGGATCCAGATGCCACCCAGAAGTGGCTGGGTGTGGTTGCCTCGCAAGAGCTGCAGATCCCGACCGATGTCACCCAGGGCGGTCTGTTCGCTCGTACAGACATCGATCCTACGAAATTCCCGGATCCCATTCGCCAGGAAATGCAGGATTACGTCAGCAAGAATCCCGGCAAGCTGATCCTTGACCAGCACGGCAGCATCCTCCCCGCCACCGTTCAGCCCAAGTACTGGGACGCTATGGCCACCTTCACTACTAAACCCACTGATGTCAGCGGCACTGCCAAGGCGATCCAGACCCTCTTCACCACATATGACGTCAAGACTGGTTCTG